>Ga0172377_10000198_pt1 | contig 52864 bp, 43 predicted proteins | sample Pumphouse3metaG_FD_119749 | JGI IMG/M metagenome (GOLD analysis project Ga0172377, IMG submission 119749) | Leachate microbial communities from a municipal landfill in Southern Ontario, Canada - Pumphouse #3 metaG | ecosystem: Engineered > Solid waste > Landfill > Unclassified | place: Canada...
AAGCCTGTTTACAACGGTAATGCAGTCGGACAGTATCCCCTGAATGGCCCCATCTTTGATTACACTTGTCGATTCCCCGGCATCCCGCGTGATCCGTATGCTGCTTAAGCCGGGGGTGATGTATGATTTAAGCCTTTCCACGGTTATCAGGCTGTCGCTTTGAATGATGGCATCGGCATCGGAGCCCACGCCTCCCACCGAATACTCGTTTTCGGCAATGTACACATTTCTAATCGTGCCATCATCGAACCCGGATCCCGTTATTTCAAGGGATTCGCCCACATAGGCCTTTTCCTTGTCTCTGCCGGCAACCTGGGGCGGAGGAACAACCTCGAAGGTCTCCGATGATGAAGCCTGACCGTCGTAGTTTTGTACTTTTATTGTTTTTACACCCGGTGAAAATATCTCGCCGGTCATTCCCTGAGCCCACTGCACGGTTATCATGGACGGGCTGTATGATGCGGGTTCTATACCAATATCGTTAATATATACAATGGGGTTATCGAAACCGGTTCCGTATATTTCATATTTGAGGGATGCCTGTCCCTGCATGGTCCTTGCGGATTTGTAGCTTATCCTTGTAATAACCGGTGGCGGCCCGTCCTGTGCCTTCGCCACCAGGCCGGGGGGCACGCTGGATATTATCAGCACTGCTGCTATTGTTAAGGCTATCACTTTTCTTGTCATAATGGTTTTCCTCCTCCGGCCTGTTTTGCACTTCTACCGCTTCCTATGTCGCCCGGTTTCAAACGGGCCACCTGTTTTGAGAGAGAATTAAATCTCCCTCTGGAGCCAATAGTTCTATTTGTGGGCATAAAAAGCCCTATATATTCTTATCGGTATCGGGCTTTACTAAGTTTATATGAATAAAAAAAACGGCGGATTACTCCGCCGATTAAAAATAAACTTTGTCAACCATATTGGTTCCTTTTGAACCTATATAGTGACACAATTATACATTATTCTATCTTAAAAATCAAGAAAATCTTTTTTTCGCAAAGTACCGTGGCAGTCTCCACCAGCACCCGGTCCAATTCCAACTCGGCCCCGGTACCCGGCATAGACAGGGTCCTTAGGTTAAGGTGGAGTTTTAACACCATGTGAGCATTATGGATTACACCATATATCGATTGATTTATGTCAACCAATTACTGAGTTATTTACACAGTCTGCCGTCCCTTGTCCCTTTTTGGTTATTTATTTGTGGCGTTTCTTTCTGTCCAGGTCCTCCGGTTCGAGGGCTATTCCGCTTCCTCGCAAAAGCCCTGCCACACCGATGCTTTTTTCCTCACCGCTGCAGTCGGGACAGCTGCACTGCCCGGGTATATACTGGGGCTCCATGTAAGTGGTTATTACGCCCTCATAGTTCCTTAACACAACCTTTTTGTCCGACATGGAAATAAGATACTGCGGCATAACGGGTATTTTGCCGCCTCCGCCGGGGGCGTCCACCACAAAGGTTGGTACCGCAAACCCGGAGGTATGGCCCCTTAGGCCCTCTATTATTTCTATTCCCTTCGATACCTTGGTCCTAAAATGCTCTATCCCCATGGACAGGTCACACTGGTAGATGTAATAGGGACGAACCCGTATTTTAACCAGAAGGTGTACGAGATGCTTCATTATATGTACGCAATCGTTTACACCCCGCAGCAGAACCGTCTGATTGCCCAGGGGCACCCCCGCATCGGCCAATATCCTGCACGCCTCCGCCGACACCGGAGTTACTTCCTTTGGATGGTTAAAATGGGTATTAAGCCATATGGGATGGTATTTTTTGAGCATATCCACCAGCCCCTGTGTAATCCTCTGGGGCATAACTACCGGGGTGCGGCTGCCTATCCTTATTATCTCCACGTGGGGTATCTCCCTTAAACGCTTTAGTATAAATTCCAGCTTGTCGTCGGATATTAGGAGACCGTCCCCTCCGGAGATAAGCACATCCCTTACCTGGGGCGTATTTTTTATGTATTCGATTGCCTTTTCTATCCTGTCGGCGGGCATGGCCATGTCGGTCTGCCCGGCGAACCTCCTTCGGGTGCAGTGCCTGCAGTACATGGAGCACTGGTCGGTCACCAGAAGCAACACCCTGTCGGGGTACCGATGGGTCAGGCCTTCCACAGGCGAGTCTGTATCCTCATGGAGCGGGTCCTCCATATCCGCCTTCCCCCGATGAAGTTCTAAGGAAGTGGGTACCGCCTGTTTCCTTATGGGACAGTCCGGGTCGTCCGGGTCCATAAGGGAGGCATAGTAGGGGGTTATACCCATCCTGAGGAGTGCAAGGCTTTCATCTATTGCCTTTTCCTCTTCTTCGGTGAGGTTAATTATTTTCTTGAGCTGGTCCACAGTTGTTACCCTGTTTTTTACCTGCCAGTGCCAGTCGTTCCACTCTTTTTCGGTTACGTCCTTGTAAAGCTCTATATCCCTATGATTTCTCATTTGCATTCCTCCTTATTTAGTTACTATATATGACGTGCTTAAAGACGTTATACAACTGTCATCCTGAGCGAAGCGAAGGATCTATCCAAGGAAGATTCTTCACTACGTTTAGAACGGCAAAAACCATCAAAAATGACACTAACCACTATCCACTAAAAAGGGATGTCCCATATCTAATAGTATGCTTTCAAAAAGGTTAATATACCGTAACACGCCGACTTTGGCAAACAAAACGCCTCCATACCATGTGTAGTGATTCCAGAGGAACCGTCCCCGTGGTTTCCTATTTTATGTTGTGCTTTAGCATTTTGTATTGAAGGGTTTGTCTTGGAATGTCAAGAATCTGTGCAGCCTTGGTTATGTTCATGTCTGAAACCCCAAGGGCACTGAGAATCATATCCCTTTCCACCTGTTCCAGAGTCTGGTTAAGGGATGGGCCGTAGCCCTTTAACGTAATGTCATTCTTAAAATACTCCTTGAAACTCTGAGGCAGGTTGTCGGGGGTTATGACGGGGCTTTCAATCATATTCATAGCCCCTTCGATGACGTGCTGGAGTTCTCTTACGTTACCGGGCCATGAGTAGGAGTAAAACATCTCCCTGACCTTGGGGCTTATGCCGGTAACCGCTTTACCCATTGTCCTGTTGTACATATCGATGAAATGGTCAATCAGAAGGGGAATATCATCCTTCCTCTCCCTAAGGAGCGGCATCCTTAAGGATACGACGTTCAACCGGTAGTAAAGGTCCTCCCTCAGGCTGCCCGACCGGACGGCATCCATCGGGATGGTGCTGGTAGCAGCAATTACCCTTACATCAACGTACACAGTGCCTGCGTCCCCTATTCTTCTTACGCAGCCGTCCTGAAGCACCCTTAGAAGCTTTGCCTGAAGCTCTATGGGCATTGAATCTATCTCGTCCAGGAAAAGGGTTCCCCCACTGGCCAGCTCAAACAGCCCCGGCCGGTTGTCGGCACCTGTAAAGCTACCCTTCACCGTACCGAATAGTATCCCCTCCAGCAGCGTGGCGGGCAAGGCCGCACAGTTCTGCGCTATAAAGGGTTTTCTGCTCCTGGGGCTGGCGTTATGTATAGCGTGTACAAAGAGTTCCTTGCCGGTGCCGGTCTCCCCGTAGACCATGACCGGCGATGTAGTGCGGGATGCTTTAAAGGCCAGGGACTTAAGCTCCAACATATCTCTGTTGTGGCCTATTATGTCCATAAAACTGTATACGGCCCTGTTGCTGATCTTACGGCCGGGCGTATCACCTCCGGGGTCCCCAATCAGTTCGGCCTCAAGGTCCACAATCCTTTCAGAGAGGTTCTTTACCTGGGTTATGTCCCTGGATATCTCAACGGCACCCTTTATTCTGCCCCTTACCCTTATGGGAAGGGTTGTGTTTATGGTTGTTATCCTGTTTCCGTTGTAGTTAACGAAGGTCTGCAGGTGGTCGATTATGGGCTTTCCGCTTTCAAGGACCTTGAGAATTGTGCTGGTTTTATGGTCAAGGGAAGGGTATATCTCAAGGATGTGCCGTCCCACCGCCCTGTCCTTGTTAAGGTGGTCAAGGTAGGCAACTCGTTTGTTGCAGTAGACTATTATACCCCTGTTGTCCACCACCTGAATCCCCGAGTCTATATGCTCCAGGAGTTCCCTGAAATTGTCGCCATTTAGCAGCTCCAACATATAAACCCCCCTACCGCTTAATTTTTTCGCACAGCGAATGCCGGATTTCCGGCCTATTCCTTTTAAAAAAAGCGGCAATGCCGCTTTTAAACTACATTCTTTCTGGTGCTGTTATCGAAAGCAGTCCCAGTACATTGGCTATTACTATCTTTGTGGCATCTATAAGGGCAATCCTTGCCATCATAAGGCTTTCGTCCTCCACCATTACCCTGCACAGGTTGTAGAATACGTGGAAAAGCGACGCCACCTCCAGCACATACCTGGTAATCCTGGTGGGTTCTATGGTCATAGCAGCTTTTGTAATCTCTTCCGGCAGCTCCGCAAGCTTTCGCATAAGCTCTACTTCGGCCTCCTCCTTAAGCAGGGTCAGATTTATGCTGTCTATGGGGGGTACCCTTATGCCCTCCTGTTCTATTTGGCTAAGAATGCTGCATATCCTGGCATGGGCGTACTGTACATAAAACACCGGGTTGTCGCTGGATTTTTCAACCGCCAGGTCAAGGTCAAAGTCAAGATGGGTATCGGCTGCCCGCAGGTTGAAGAAGAACCGCGCTGCGTCCCTGCCCACTTCTTCTATAAGGTCGGATAGGGTAATGGCCTGGCCGCGGCGTTTGGACATTCGTACCACGTCGCCGTCCCTAAGGAGCCTAACCAGCTGCATTATTATTACATCCAGCCTGTCGGGGTTAATGCCCAGCGCATCAACGCCGCCCTTCATCCTGGGTACGTGACCGTGATGGTCAGCCCCCCAGATATTTATCACCCAGTCGTAACCGCGGGTTATGAATTTGTTTCTGTGGTAGGCAATGTCGCCGGCAAAATATGTAGGTAATCCGTTGCCCCTTATAAGCACCTCATCCTTTTCCACGCCGAACTCGGAGGCCTTGAACCAGATAGCCCCTTCCTGCTCGTAAGTATGCCCTTTATCGGTCAGGTAATCTATCGCCTTTGTAATCTCGTTGCTGTCATACAGCGACTGCTCCGAAAACCATACATCGAAATTCACACCAAAGTTAGCAAGGTCGGTCTTTATCCTATCCAAATTCTTTTTGAGTGCGTACCGGATAAATAATTCCTGTCTTTCCTCCGGTTCCATGTCTAGGTATTTGTCGCCGTCGCGCTCTTTCAGTTCCCTCATTAGGTCGGTAATGTCCTCACCCTGATATCCGCCCTCCGGCACCTGGGCGTCCCGGCCGAACAGCTGCAGGTATCTTGCCTCCAGGGATTTTCCGAACTTTTCTATCTGGTTGCCGGCATCGTTAATGTAAAACTCGCGGGTTACGTCGTAACCGGCGGCATCCAGCACCGCCGCGAGGGAATCCCCCAGGGCCGCTCCCCGGGCATTGCCCATGTGCATGGGACCGGTGGGGTTAGCGCTTACAAACTCCACCATTACTTTTTTACCGCCGCCTATGTCCACCCGACCGTAGTCCTCTTTTTCGTTATGTATAATCTCCACCGTTTTGTACAGCCAGAGGTTGTTAAGCCGGAAGTTGATAAAACCCGGCCCGGCTATCTCCATCTTATCCACATAGGTGCCCTCGTAATCGGCATTATCCACAATATCCTTCGCAACCGCTACGGGGCTTTTCCTGGCCTGCTTTGCCAAAACCATTGCTATATTGGTTGAAAAGTCCCCGCGCTCCCTTTCTCTGGGAGTTTCCACCTGTATTTCCGGGATGCTTTCTACTATAAGTATCCCTTTATCTATGCAACCCTTGACGGATTCGCCGACTATCTCCCTTATCTGTTCTGTTATCTTTTGAACCATATTCATTTTGTGTTACCTCCCAACAGTTTGGAGTATATGCACTCCCAACAGGAATACATATATTATATATATTACTTCCCTGTTTATCAAGCCAAATATACCCTTTTAAAATCCCTCGTCGGCCGACATCAGACAACCTCCCACACCATCCTGTATCCTTCTATACGACGTTGCAGCATTCTCTGGTCTGTCATATATGAAAGGTACGCTGCAATGGAAGACTGGTTGAGGTAGTACTGGGTCGTGTTAAGGTCCAGGCCGTACTTTTCGGTTATGGCCGCCCCCAGTTCCTCCCGGGTGAGGGGTTTTATTAGGGCCCACCTTATCGTTCCCATTGCTTCGCTTATGGCCTTAAGGTTAGAATCAATTTCTCCTTCTATATTGCTGCTTAGGTCGCCGTGGCAAGGCAGATAAAAAGAATAATCGGTGCCCTTAAGGCCCTTTAGCGTATCCAGCGTGTCAGCTATGTTCGTAAAGTAGGGCAGCTTGTACTTTTCTACTATATGGGTGGAAAAGTAGGCATCCGCCGTCATAAGCACACCATCAGGTGTGGCTACCCCTATCTGGCCGGGGCTGTGACCCTTAAGGTCCACTATTTGGAGCTTGGCCGGGCCAACGGGAAAGGTGCCCGGTTCCAGTATCCTGTCCACCCTGCACTCCTTGCCCATAAGGAATTTGTTCTGCAGGGCCTTAGGCGGGTGTGCGGAATACAGGTAAAAGGGTTCGAGATACGGGTTTGAGATTATAGCCGCTTCGATGCCGCTTGCTGCTACCTCCGCATTGGTCCTTTTAACCAGAAAACTGTTCCCGCCGAAGTGGTCAGCATGGGAATGGGTATTTATTATAAGTTCCGCCTCAAGGCCTTCGGCTTTAAGAGCTTTTAGTATCTTCCTGCCCCAGTCGTCGCTGCTGCCGGTATCAATTACCACGCAGCGGTTTTGGCTGTATACGTAAAGGCCGGTGTTAACAGGCCCCTTTATGTAGTAGGTATTTCCCTTTATCTTCTTTAGTAATTCTCCCATTTTATTCTCCTTCCGTAAAAACAGGTGCTAGGTGCTAGGTTTCGGTTATCGTACCACTGCCCACAGCTCACTAGTCACTGTTCACTAACCACTGACCACTTAAGTATTTTGCGGCAGACAGGAGAACCGTCCCCGTGTCTTCGGAGAACCGTCCCCCTGGTATTATACCAGCGCGGTGTTTACCTTCCCGGCGCGTCTTTCCAGGGCATGGTCTATCAGGGTGTCCAAAAGCTGCGGATAGGGCAGCCCCGCCGCATCCCATAGTTTGGGATACATGCTTATCTTTGTAAAACCGGGCATTGTGTTTATTTCGTTTATGTATACCTCATCGGTCCTTTTGTCCACAAAGAAGTCCGCCCTTGCAAGGCCGCTTCCGTCTATGGCCTTAAAGGCTTCCACCGCCATCCGCTTTACCCGGGCGGTCGCCTTAGGCGATATGTCAGCGGGAATGACAAGGCCGCTTTTGCCGTCGTCATAGTACTTGGCCTGGTAATCGTAGAATTCGTTGGAGGGCAGTATCTGTCCGACCACCGACGCTCTTGGAGTGTCATTCCCCAGCACCGAGCACTCCACCTCATGACCGTCTATAAACTCCTCCACTATTATTTTCCTGTCGTACCGGGCTGCAAGGACCAGCCCACGCGCCAGTTCCTCCCTGCCATGGGCTTTTGTTATGCCCACGCTGGAGCCCAGATTGGCGGGTTTTATAAATACCGGATAATTAAATCTTTTTTCTATAGATGAAATAGCACCATCCATGTCCTCGTCAAGTTCTTGCTTCATAAATACAGAATAATCGGCCTGCTTAAGACCCGCCCTTTCGAAAACCGTTTTGGAGAATACCTTATCCATACCCACTGCCGATGCAAGTACCCCACAGCCCACATAGGCAAGACCTGCCAGTTCAAACAGCCCCTGAATGGTTCCGTCCTCCCCCATCGGACCGTGGAGTACCGGGAACACAACGTCTATATTCTCGCCGGGGAAGCCCTCTCCGGTAGTCAGAAAATTGTATTTGCTCTCGTCCAGATTTTTGGAACCCCTTTCCCATTCTCCGGTAATAATCTTATCAACGGGGCCGTCGTAGTGTTTCCATGACCCCTGCCGGGTTATTCCTATCATTATTATTTCGTACTTTTCTTTGTCCAGGGCGTTTATTATGGACGTAGATGACATAAGAGATACCTCGTGTTCCCCCGACTGTCCCCCAAAGACTACCGCAACCCTCAATTTCTTATTCAAAAACATACCACCCCTTAAATTCCAATTTCTTTCCTGTAATATTCATATTCTACCCTTATTTTATTTATTATTCAACATTGCAAATGGCTGCCTCGATGCTTCTATTATTGTATTATTGCCCTTTTGCGGTGTTTCTAGAACCAAAAAAAACCAGAGGATTTCTCCCCTGGCTTTTTTTACTTCGTTATTTCATTACTTTTCTTTCGGCTATCTCAATGGCTTTGGTTACTATATTTCCACAGTCCCTGGAGGTTACGGAACCCCAGCCTTCGCTTTTAACCGTGTTATAAACTCCCAGCTCCCTGGCGATTTCCTCCTTCAGGTTTTCGGACATAATACCTCTTCGAGCCATTTGGAGACCTCCTTTGCTTTGTTTCAAAGGCCAACCTTTGCCCTAAGCCGACCTTAGAAATGTTGCAGTATTATTTTTTGCAAAAACAATTTTTTTATTAGTGTCAATTTATTGACCCATAACCATTGGAATTTTTTGTTATATTGTAAACGTCCCGCTTTCGCTGCGTAAAAGCTTGAGAATCCTTTCCTCCTTACCGGTAAGTGCGTTTATATACACAAGGAAGTCGTCACCGCCGAAGCTGCCCTTAAATTCGTAGCACAAGACCTCGGCCTTGTTCTCAAGGGGAATAAGGGCAAGCCGTGTCTCCCCGTCGGATTCCATCCGCATGCTGATTCTTTCCCCCGCCTCGTCCTCCGTAAGCTTTGGCTCGGGCAGGTCCCTGCGGTGGTGCGCCTTAAGGTATCCTTCCGCCTCGTAGCCTACTATTTCACCGTTGTCAAGGGCCACCTTAACCTTTATAAGGTCGGTATACACCACCACGTCACCGTCAAGGTAGGCAAAGTTTATCACCGAAATATTATCGTACCTCATGGAATAGGTGGGTGTCATATCCTTATAACCGTTTTGCTCCAAAAACTCTTTGGCCAGCTCCGTCGCGCGGCTGGGGGAGGTATTCACGCTGCTTACGTCCCGCTGATTTAACGCCCACACCACGTGGCCGCCCTTGCGGCTTATGTCCATGTAAATCCTGTTGTCGTCCCCAGTTTGCACCTCAAGACCGAAGGTCTTTATGTCACCGTTTCCGTCCCCTATTTTTTTGATGCTTTTTATGTCTATACCTTTGAGAAACTCCCGTGCCACCTGCTCCGCTTTCCCGTAATCAATGTTTTGTCCGGTAAGCCCCTTTGGCGCAATGCCCTGTACGTGCTCTGAAAAGGGGCCGTCATATATAAGGGTTGGGTAATCCACCATCTCCTGCTCAATCCTTGTAAACTCGCGGTCGGGCAGGTTGTCGGAGGCCCGGGCGAATATATAGTTCCCTTTGCTGGTCAGGCTGGCAAGATTTATATTATTTTCCTGTATCGCGCTGCGCATCTTTTGCAACTCCACCGTTAGATACCCCGCATAGTTGTGCAATTCCTCCAGGTTGGACCAGTCCTCCGATGATATGGGGGTACCGTCGGCGTTCTTCCGGGTAATGCTGTAGCCGTAATCCCCCACCTGGGTCAGAAACTTAGAGGTATTGCTTAGGGTAAGGTGGGATATGGGAAGCTGGTTTAACTTCTCTTGGGCCGAGAAGGCCTGCCGCCACACGTCGGAAAACAAAAGCAGGTTCTGCCTTGGCGAATCCGCAACCATTGATTTGGCAAGGTCGGCCTCTATGGTTTCCACGTGGTCAATCAATTCATAAAACATCCTGTGATACTGGTTCTGGAGATAAATATGGTAATCGGTCTTCTGCCGATACTGGTCGTATCCCCAAATGCCGGTGGCAAGCAGTGCAACCAGCAGCAGAAGCGTTACTGCCCTATGCCTGTTCAAACCCTTTCACTTCCTTTCATATGGTCTATTTTGCAAAGTAGTGCTTGCCTATCACCTTCAACACCGGTCTTGAATAAATCCACCTGTTGGTGGTTTTTGCCGGATTGTAATAATATATGGCCCCGCCGGTAGGGTCCCATCCGTTTAAGGCATCCCTGGCCGCCTTCATTGAGCTTTCATCCGGCTGCATGAACATCTGCCCGTCGGCAACGGCGGTAAAGGCACCGGGCTGGAATATTACACCCGCTATGCTGTTGGGGAAGGACGGGTGGTTTACCCTGTTCATAATAACCGCCCCCACCGCCACCTGGCCTACGTAGGACTCGCCCCGGGCCTCGCCGTATATGGCCTGGGCCATAAGGTACACGTTATCCCGGCTGGAAGCTCCCCGGGCGGATGTATAGCTGGCCTGCGCCGCCGTTGGCATACCCAGGGCCGCCCTTGTCTGAGGGCCCACCGTTCCGGTGGTTGAAATCCCGTGCTTGGCCTGGAAGTCCTTTACCGCCTGGAAGGTTTTAGGTCCGTATATGCCGTCAACCGCTTCGTCATAGTAACCCCAGTTTTTAAGCCTCCGCTGTACCTCCCGGACATCGTCTCCGGTGGTGCCCCAATAAAGGGTTGACGTCTCCACCGCCGGTTGCATATAAAGTGGGTATACTATATTGAAAGCAAAGGTGATTATAAGCGCTGTCGTAAGTAACAGTACCGCTTTTTTCAATACCGCTCCTCCTTTCATTTGTTAACCTCAGGGTATATTTTCTGTAGTTTGGCAAAGCATTATTCATAAACCATAAACCAAGGGGACGGTTCTCGCGGTTACTCTTTCAGATTATTATTATTTGTGATAAAATCTGCTACAAAGCTTCAGTTTATTCTGCGAATATGTTATGGTACAGGTCCCGGTGTATGGCACCTGCATCGGCACAGGTTTATTTTGGGGAGGGTTTATATTGGATGTATTGATACTTTCCATTGCGGCCGGTGGGGGCCATATGAGAGCGGCCCAGGCGGTCAGGGATTATATGGCAAAGCATAACCGGAATATTGGGATGGAAATTGTTGACTGGTTCAAATACATAAACCCGGTGGTGGACAAGGTCGTCATTGGAAGCTACATGGGCACCCTCAAGACAAGCCCCGCCCTGTACGGGAAGCTTTACGACATGGCGGAGAAGGAGGAGGGTCTCTCGGATATAAGCCTTACTATAAATCGGCTGCTGGCCCTCCGGATGGAGACCCTTGTTGCAAAGAATAAGCCCGGGATTGTCCTTTGCACCCACCCCTTTCCCCTTGAAGTGGTGTGCTACCTAAAGAAAAAAAAAGGACTTGACTTTCAAATAATTTCACTGCTGACGGATTTTTCGCCCCACAGCTTCTGGCTGAGAGACGGCGTTGATTATTATATAGTGCCCAACGAGGACCTAATTTACGAGATGAAATGGAAGGGAGTTCGGGAGGAAAGGATTTTCCCCTTTGGCATACCGATAAATGAAAGGTTTACCTTGCAGTATGACAAAAAAAATGTCCGAAAAACCCTGGGCCTAAAGAATAAGACCACCCTCCTTTTGATGGGGGGTAGCCTTGGGATGGGAGAATTGAAAGAGGTTTTTACAGGTCTCTTTGGCAGTTCCCTGGATATACAGCTTATTGCGGTGTGCGGCAACAACAAAAAATTAAAGGATTCTCTGGAGGAGGTGGTCTCATCCAGCCCCGGGCGCGGTGTTATATTCGGATACACCGATGAGGTTCCTCGCCTTATGGCGGTCTCTGACCTTCTTATAACCAAACCGGGAGGGCTTACGATAAGCGAGGCCATGACGATGGGGCTGCCTATTGCCATAATCTCGCCCATCCCCGGCCAGGAAAGGCGAAACGCTCGGTATCTTATCAACAGCGGCATGGCGGTGGAGTTTAAAAGGGGCGACTACCTGGAGGGGATAATATCCCAGCTCATGGCAAGCCCGGTCAGGCTGTCCCATATGAGGGAGGTTGCGGCCCTGAAGGCAAAGCCGGGAGCCGCCGGCGACCTGTGCCGCTTTATCGCCTCTCTGATCTAATTTTTCTCCCAGAACCCGTGACTCTAACCTGTGATCTATGATCTGTCATTCTGAGGGCGAATCCCGGAGAATCCAACTCTGTCATTCTGAGGGCAAATCCCGAAGAATCCAGCTTCAAAGTGTTAATAAAATTACATAATGACAGAATCGCTCAGGATGACACGCTAGGAGATGTATTTATTCTACTGCCCCAACACCAATATGGTGTCCACGTAGGGGTCCTGGGTGCCCTGCAGCATGCACTCCTCCTCTTTAAGCAGCTTTGCGTATGCCACAATTTCTTCGGTCATCATCTCTCCGGGGGTTACCAGAGGTATGCCCGGCGGATACACCATTATGCTCTCACCGCTGACGTAGCCCACCGCTTCCTCCAGCGGGACAGACTTTTTGCTGCTGTAATAGGCATCCCTTGGCGACACCACTATCTCGGGGTTTTTAAGCATACCCTGGGTTATTTTACTTACATTTCCGTTACGGTGGTATTTGGCTAGGTCCTTAAGGGCCACCACAAGGGAGCCTATCGATTCCTTAGTATCCCCCACCGCGGTTATGGCCAATATATTGTACATGTCCGCCAGCTCCACCTGAATGTTGTATTCCTTCCTTAAAAGTTTCTCGGTTTCATAGCCCGACAGGCCCAGTTTTCTTACGTTAACCCCCAGCTTGGTATCGTCGTAATCGAACACCCCGGGGCAGCCCACTAATTCCCTGCCGAAGGCGTACAGGCCATCCACCGAGTTTAGCTCCTCCTTAGCCTCCCGCACTATACCCAGAAGCCTGCCCAATATATCCCTGCCCCGAGTGGCCAGCTGCTTCCGAGCTATATCCAACGATGCCATTAAAAGGTATGAAGCACTGGTGGTCTGGGTCAGATTGAGTGTAGTTTTCATATATTTCGGGTCTAGGATATCATCCCTCATCAGCAGCATAGAACTTTGGGTAAGGGAGCCCCCCGTCTTGTGGATGCTGGACGCACTGGCATCTGCGCCCAGTTCCATAGCACTCGCTGGCAACTGCGGATGAAAGTTGAAATGGGCCCCATGGGCCTCGTCGGCCAGCACCGCCATTCCATACCGGTGGGCAATTTTCGCTATTGCCGCAAGGTCAGAAACCGCCCCATAATAGGTGGGGTGAATAACAAATATCGCCCTGGCGTCAGGGTGGCTTTCAATTGCCTGCTTTATGCTGTCCGCGGTTATACCCATCGCTATTCCCAGGTCGCCGTTTATCTCCGGTTGGATGTATATCGGCACCGCTCCGCTTAGTATCATCCCGGCGATGGCAGATTTGTGTGCATTCCGGGGCAGTATAATCTTTTCGCCCGGCCTGCAGGCCGCCATTATCATGGCCTGCACCCCGGAGGTGGTACCGTTTACCAGAAAGAAAGCATTATCCGCGCCATAGGCCCTGGCCGCCAATGCTTCCGCCTCCCTGATAACCCCTATGGGATTGCTAATATTGTCAAGGCATTCCATGGCATTCACGTCAATTTCCAGCATCTTTTTGCCTACATAATCGGCCAGTTCGGGCAACCCCGCACCGTGCTTATGACCCGGCACATCGAAGGGTATGACATTCCTTGAATGATAATCCTTCAACGCCTCGAACAGGGGCACCCTGTTCTGTTCTTTGTCCAACACATCTACCTCCCCCTTGTATGTAACTTACATCCCCTAGCGTGTCATCCTGAGCGTTTCTGTCGTCCTGAGCGTTAGCGAAGAACCTATCCCTAAACTAGATTCTTCGGGCTTCGCTTCTTCAGAGTAACAGATGAAAGTGAGAATGACGGATAAAAAGTACTAATACATTACAACACAAAAAATTATCTGATGCAACACTTTTTTTGCAAAACAACCCAGGGGGACGGTTCTTTTGTATCGACACAAAAGAACCGTCCCCCTGGGTTCACATTTTGGGGTTATTGGGTTTTGAAGGTTTCGGCCAGCTTTGTACCGGATTTCTTTATCAGTTCCAGCACCTTGAAACGAACCCTTACCGGGGCCTTCTCCATATCGTCGGTGCTAAACACCATTTCCAATCCTTCCCCGTCAAGCATCTCCTTAACCCGCTGCTGGTCCTTAGCACGCGCCACAGCGTTTTTGGTGTCCACAAAGCAAAGGGGCGGAAACATCACACACCACCAGTTGGCTCCCCCGCCATCCCCCAGCACTATCTGCAGTGCCTGGTAATTGCCTGTGGGAAGGACCAAATTGCCGTAGGACTTGGTGGGAAAAGGGAAAAACCCTACCTCCGCTCTTACGCCATATTTCATATTCCCGTCCTTAATCTCCTGTCCGGCTATCCCCTCGATGTATTCCATATTTCCGTGCAGGAACTCAATCATTTCCTCTTTGGTTTCCATGCCCGAAAGCACCCCGCCAATTTCGCTTACTACCCTGTCCTTTACCCTTAGTTTTAGTGCCTGATCTTCGGGGGAATCGCTGTTGGCAATTACGTGAAACCGTAGCAGCCTGCCGGTGTCGGGCATATCCTCGCCGCCGCAGACCGGTAGAGTATACATAAGGCAAACAGCTAATGCCAGTACAAGTACATATACCGAAATTTTTCTCATTTTATCACCTTCGCCGGTTTTTCTTAAGTTTATATAACAAATTTGAAACTTTAACATTTCCTAGTGTGTCATCCTGAGCGAAACGGTTGTCATCCTGAACTAAGCGGTTGTCATCCTAAACGTAACGGTTGTCATCATGAGCGGTAGCGAAGGACCTTGCGTAAGCGAAGAATCTTTCAGAGGGCAAAATAAAGATCCTTCAGTCGTTCCTCCTTCAGGATGACACATCTTATGTAACTTTATTAATGCATTGTATATAGTATTTACAAGTATAGCGTTTTTTAAACCATTATTTGATAATGCCAACCCTTCTTACCTTTACATCGGCGGATATGTCCACCTCCATTTTGGTAAACTCCACGGCCCAGTTATCCTTTACATCCTCCCATATCTGCGGGTGAAACTTCCGGATATGTTCCCCTATGCTCCAAATATCCACGCCGAATTCATGCTGCATCTTATCCATTACCGCTGTGCACTGCGCCACCATATCCCGGCTAACCGCTGTCTCCACTTCTCGAATAAAGCTTTGCTCCATTACCTCCCGGTGTACATCTATTATATGTCCGGCTATGTTACCCTCGGCTTCAAGGGCTATACTAAGATGTATAATGTCGGCCTCATCCCTCCACACCCTCATACGCCTTTTTAATTCGGTGAGTTCAAAGGGTATAAAAATCCCGCTTATGTCAATCGAAATTACATCCTCCCCACCCGTGTTGTCTATCCACTGGGCGGCCCGGGTTTCAATCTCCCCCAGCCATGCCCTGAACTTATTGTTTTTTATCAGGCAGCCTCCGGCGATGTTGTATTCCTTCTCTGCGACCACCAGCCGGGGCAATACCGCACCACCGATTTCACGGATGCTGGTTACAATCCTTCCTAGGTCCTTGGCATAAAACCGCCCGGTCTTTCGCTGCCGGAATATTTTTTCTATATATGTTCCTATTATCGGTTCCACCAGCGGCTTTATAAAAAGGGCGTCCTTTGCATCCCCCTTAACCGCAGCAAAGTCTACATTTCTGCTGATTTCATGTTCCCGTTCCAGCTCGTCAAGCACCTCCATGAAAAGTTTCTCATCCTTGATGAGGGCCTCCCCCACCAGTATGGCCTTTACATGGCCGAAGAATATATTACCGTTAAGGCGGGTATTGAGCTGCCTTGCCGCTTCGGATATATTGGGTCCTACAGTGGACACCGAAAACTTGGCCTCCTCGGGTACTATGGCTCCCTCCTTCTTCAAAAGTCCCACGTTGGGAAATACAATGCTGACCACCATACGGTTCCGGGGACTGGCCTCGGGCTGATCTTTTCCCTCCTCATGCTGCCCGCCGCCTTCTTCCTCGTTCTGGACGTCCCGCCCGGGCTCAAACTTGTCAATGGCCAGGGCAAGCACAAATAGCCTCTCGTTTATTTCTATCCTGTCCCAGCACCCGGTGGCGCAAAGCATAATGCCCACCACAAGGGCCAGGCTAACTACCCTTTTTAGTTTGCTTTTCATGCCGCTCCCCCTCTTCTTTTCCCATCCCCCGAACCTTTGCTATTATTAACAACGCTACCGGCAGTACAAAACCAAAGGGCACCCCGAGATATAAAGAAAACATATCAAGATAATCATAAACCTGGGGAATGTTGTCAGGTATAAGGGCCAGAAAGTATATCAAAAATACAAGGGGCAGCGCAATAAAGGAGTGTTTCTTCAATGATAGAATCCTGCCTAATATTGTCACAGCTGAAAAGAAGAGTACCGCCAGTGTCATGTACACCACCACCACCCAAATAACCATCATCACGCCGTGGATACTTTCTATGAATGCGCCGGGGATTTCTATCACTCTGTACATTGAAAAGGTGGGCCAAATAAGTCGCTGTACCTCCACCACGCCAAAGACGAATACCGCTGATATCACCACCAGCATGTAAATCAGCATGATTACAGTCAAAGCTACAGTCATAGCCTTTGCCGAATCCCGGGACCTGGCCATAAAAGGCTGAAAAAGAAACAGCAGCTCGAACCCCAGGTAGCTGGTCACTACGGTGCTAAGGCCGGTTAAAAACTTAAGCGGCGATGTTCTCATAAAGGGCAACAGATTTGTAGGGTCCAATTCGGGTATCACCGGTAGCAGAAACAAAAAGGCCGGAATGATGAACATCGGTACCATCATTTGCCCCATCTTGCCCACGGTGGCGATGTCCTGCCTTGCAAGGTATGAAGAGCTGAACAGTATTGTAATGACTATGGCTTCTGTGGGGGTCCGGTCAAGCAGAAACTGCTTGGTAACCTCCGCAAAAATCCTTGCCTCAAAGGCACAGAACAAAATGTAATATGTTAAAAAGCCCAGGGAAATAATGATTCCTAACGTTTTGGTTGTGATATCCCTGCTGTATTCCACCATCGTCTTTCCGGGAAACATCAGCCCCAGTTTTGATATAACAACCGATGTTATTATGGCAACAACGCCTCCGACCAGCACCAGAAGCCACCCATCTGGACCGACCGCCTCGGTTACCGTCCTGGGCAGCGTTAGTATTCCTATCCCTATTATGGTCGAAATCATTATCGCCATAAGCTGATTAGAAGTAATCTTTTCGCCGTCATCCACCGATACCCGGTCCTCCTTCCTGCCTCCCGCCGCTTTCTATATTGCCTTTGCCGGCACCGCTACCACCCTGTCCGTCGGTTTCAGCATCCTGCTCACTTTTCCCGCCGGTCTGCCCGCCACTTCCAACCGAGGCCCCCTTTTCCCCATTGCTCCTTATTCGTATCATGTTTGCCCCGGCCAGGGTTTTGGGACGCCTATGCATAGCAGTCAGCGGCACCCTTACAAAGGTATCCCCCATTTCATAATGGGTATTGCCCACAAGAGGGGAAAGATAGGAGACCCCAAAACTCTTAAGGGAGCACAGGTGTACAAGTATTATAAGAAGGCCCAGCATAAGGCCGTAAAGCCCCAGCACCGCCGCCAGGATAATTATGAAAAACCTTAGAATCCTAAAGGATATCCCAACGCTGTAAGACGACACCGCAAAGGACGCTATGGCGGTTATGGCCACCACGATTACCATTATGGGGCTCACCAGGCCTGCCTGCACCGCCGACTGGCCTATTACCAGGCCCCCTACTATGCCTATGGTCTGCCCTATGGGACCCGGAAGCCTGATCCCCGCTTCTCTAAGAAGCTCCAGCGTAAGCTCCATTACCACGGCTTCAATAAAGGCCGGGAAGGGCACCCCGGTCCTGGTTCCTGCTATATAAAGGGCAAGGTCGGTGGGGATAAGACCGGGATGGTAGGAGGTTATGGCTATGTACACCGCCGGCAGAATCAGGGATATGAAAGCGGAAGTATACCTCAGTATTCTTATGAAACTTGCGATAAACCACCTTTCGTAGTAATCTTCCGACGACTGGAACATTATGTTGAGGGTAGCCGGAACCAGCAGCACAAAGGGGGTATTGTCGGTAATTATGGCTACCCTTCCCTCCAAAAGCGAAGCGGCAACCCTGTCCGGCCTTTCAGTGTTCTGGATCTGCGGAAAAGGCGAGTACCACGAATCCTCTATAAATTGCTCAATGTAGCCGCTTTCCAGCACCGCATCTATGTTGATTCTTTCCAGCCTTTTTTCCACCTCTTTTAGTACGTTTTTGTCCACAATGTTATCCATATATGCTATCGCAATGTCAGTCTTGGAACGCACACCCACCTTTATCTGCTTAATCTTCAGGTTGGGGTCCCGCAACCTTCTCCTTAAAAGGGCCGTGTTAAACCTCATAGTCTCGGTGAACCCGTCCCTTGAGCCCCGTATAACAGCTTCGGTCTGGGGCTCCTGCACACCACGGTTGGGCCAACCCTTGGACCCGATAACCAGTACCTTTTTATAGCCATCTATTAAAATTAAAGAATCGCCGGACAGGAGGGATATCATCGATTTGTCGATGTATTCCTCCTCCTTTACCTCGCCGGTGGTCAGGGCACTCCTTAGAGCAAGGCTGAAAACGTCTCCTGAAAGGATGCCGGGTTTCATATTGGCGTACCTTATTTCCAGCATAAGGGATTTAAGCACATCATCGTTTATCATATTTCTGTCTATAAGCCCGTCAATAAAAACAAGGGCAAAACGGAACTGCTGCCTGCTGCCTACGCTGAACTCCCGGTATATAACGTCGTCGCAGTCCTCTAGCTTGTCCTTTAGATACCTTAAGTTTTTATCCAGCGAGGAGGAAGCCTTATCCTTCCCCCCCCCCAGTTCCGGTTTTCCCTTTTGTTTTTTGGCTGTCAGTATGTCCAGAAACCCCATTTCAGGCCTCCTAGAATATTATTACAATAATGTATAGGCCGACAGAGAAAATAAACATAAACGCCCCCGTCATCCTAGCGTACATTTTTTCCCTCTCAAGGCCCTTCTTTCTGTAGTTTCCCCCGTCCACAAAATAGCAAAAAACGCCTATGCCCATGCCAAGCAGCGTAAGGTATATATTGTAAGTCTCCTTGGTTTGCTGCCAAAAATCTTCGAAAATACCCGCAATAAACTCCATTGGTACGGCTGCCTCCATTAACTATAATGTTTGCATATAGCCGCCGGGTTATTCAAAAGAATGGAAAAAGAAAAAACGGCTTCCGCCGTTTATCCAATGTTCCCAAGGTACTGCCTGGCCAGCAGCAAATCGCTTTCCTTGTCCACGTCGTTGCCCACCTCTGGATAGGGTGATATTATGGCCGCAAGCTTAATATTCAAAAGCCTGGACAGCCTGTCCTCCACACCCGCTATGGTAAGGTTCCCGGCCATCAGTCGGAACACAAAGTCCCAGCCCAGTACGCTGCACATCTTCCAGGGCTTTTTCCTATATTCCACCAGCCGCCTTGCAATATCCGCTGACCTTTCCACCACCTGCGGGTTAATATAAAACATATTGCCCCCGGTAAAGGTGCCGTCCTTCAGCTTGGCGTAGGTCCTCCTGGAGCTCGGGAACCTTAGCTCGTTATCCGCTTTGCTTACTATGGGATAGCACAGGTCTGCCCCGGTCTCTTCGCTCTTTTCCACAAAATGGTCCACCGCCTCGGGGGTAAGGTATGGAATATCACAGGTAAGCACAAGCACCTTTGGGCTTACTTTAAAAATTTCTGTTCCTATTATTGTATTGTCTATAAGGTCCTCAACGCCCTCCACTATGTAAGAGACCCTGTCGCCCAGGTATGACCTCAGCTGGTGCTCCGGACCCACCACCGCTATCCTGTCTACCAGACGGCTTTGGTCAAGAGCAGCCACTACGTATTCGATCATAACCCTGTCCTTTATACTGGCCAGAGCCTTTGTAGACCCGCCCGACAGGTCTTTATTCTTATCACCCGAAAGAATGATCGCATTAACCATCTATTCACCCTCTTTTGTTGGCACAGTTTTTGTGACTATTACCTTTTTATACGATTCCATAAAAATTTTCGCCGCCTCTTTTGCCCTTTGACCGTCCCCGAACAAACCCACAACGGTAGGCCCGCTACCGGACATAACAACCCCCAGGGCACCCCGTTCCATCATACGACTCTTTATTTCCAAAATCTCTTTATACCTCGAAGCCGTTACCCCCTCAAGGACGTTAACCATCCCCGATGCTATCCTTTCTTTGTCCCCGGTTTCAAGGGCCGCAATCATCCCGGCATTATCCGGTCTGTTGGTAATGGATGATATATCAAGATTTTGGTATGCCCAGGCAGTGGAAACCGAAAAACGCGGCTTAACCAGAAGAATATCAAGGATGGCAGCGGAATATAAGGGGGTGAGAATCTCTCCCCTACCCCTGGCAAGAGCGGTGCCCCCCATTATGCAAAAGGGTACATCGGCACCAAGACCTGACCCAAGGCGCATCATCTCCGCAAGGTCCATATTAAGCCCGAAAAGGCAGTTAAGACCCAGAATAACCGCCGCCGCATCGGTACTGCCGCCGCCAAGCCCCGCTGCTGTCGGTATGCTCTTTTGTATAAATATGGTTACGGCGCGGTCTGTACCGCACCTTTCCCTTATAAGCTGCGCTGCCCGGAAGGCTATATTGGCCCTGCCATCCGGTACATGGGGGTTGTCGCTTACCACCCGGACAGGACCGTCTCGGCTACCGGTGCTTATCCTGACCCGGTCGGCAAGGTCTATCTGCTGCATAACCATCTCCACTAAGTGGTATCCGTCCCTTAACCGTGCAAGCACGTCCAGCGTGAGATTTATCTTGGCCCGGGCTTTGAACTCAATTTCCGCCATTGTCTTCCTCCTTGGGGAAGTATATTCTATATAGATAATTATATACCCGGCGGCAGGATTCTCCAATACAAACCTCGGTCTTTTATTTACTTGCCTGCGCTTTTTTAAGCAGCCCCTTATGTCTTGGTTTTGCCTGCATTACCGCCGCAACCCTCTCAATGGTATCAAGTATGGGCTGCAGGTCTTCATAGAATACTGCAATGAGGTCACCAGGCCGGGCACTTTTAATGGCCATCCAAAGTGCCTTTGGCTCGTTGTATTCCTGAACAATCATATCCCGGGGGAAACCTTCCCTTATAAGGCCCTCCATAATGTAACCGGCAGTCTCGCCGGGTTTTCTGCCCCTTAAGTCCTTGTCCTCCTTTATGTATACCTTGTCGAATATGCCGGCGCAGATAGACCCAACCTCTATCATGTCCCGGTCAAGACGGTCACCGGGCACACCTATGACCCCCACCAGCCTTTCAGCTCCCAGGGTTGTCAGGGCTTCGCCCACCGCCCTGTACCCGGCAGGATTGTGCCCGTAATCCACCAGCACCCTGAGACTGCCCAAGTTGTAGATATTGAATCGGCCGGGGTTGTTCTGGTGGTCGTTATGAAAGGTCTTAAGGCCGGTTACTATATCCCCCATAGGCACGTTAAGGGCATAGGCACCGCTAATAACGGCAAGGACGTTTTCCACGTTGTGCTTAAGCCTTCCGCCCATAGTGCAGGGAGGCTCATCCACCCCTATTACCGGATAGTATTTACCGTTTTTGGCTATTAATATGGTACCGTCCTTAACAAACACCGCAGTCCTTCCATTATTTATATGCTTTAATATTAGCATATTATCATCCCTTCGCGAAAAATATATAATTTCGCTCCTTACACGACCCGCTGTCTCCATTGTCATGACATCATCGGCGTTAAGAACGGCATAACCGTTGTTTTTTACCGCCTCCGCCACCAGGCTTTTAACATAGGCCAGGTCGGACAGGGTTTCAATACCGTCAATGCCCAGGTGGTCGTTTGTTATGTTTGTGATTATCCCTACGTCTGCAAGGTCATAGCCAAGACCGGAGCGCACCATGCCTCCTCTGGCGGTTTCCAGCACCGCTATGTCCACCGTCCTGTCCGCCAGCACGGTACGGGCACTTGAGGGGCCGGTGGTGTCACCGCCAAGTACGCATTTATGGTTTATGTATATCCCTCCGGTGGTGGTACAGCCCACATTATACCCGCTTATTGACAATATGGAGCAGAGCATCCTGGCGGTTGTGGTCTTACCGTTTGTGCCGGTTATTGAGACTATAGGTATTGAATAATGTCTCCCACGAGGAAAGAGCATGTCCACAATCGATCGGGCGGCGTTCCTTGACTTGCCACGGCTAGGATAATGGTGCATCCTTATACCGGGGGCAGCATTCACCTCTATGATTGCTCCCCCGGTGGATTTAAGAGGTTTAGAAATATCGACGGTGGTAATATCCACCCCCGCCACGTCGAGGCCTATAATGCCGGCGGCTCGTACCGCCATCATGGATACCTGGGAATGTATCCTGTCGGTTCTGTCCACAGCTTTACCGCCGGTGCTTAGGTTGCAGTTCTCCCTTAGCGTTACCGTCTCCCCCCGGCCGGGTATATAGTCAAAGCTCAAACCCTGTTTTTCCAGCGTAAAAGTCACATGGCCGTCCGCCTTTATTCTAGTGAGAGGCTTTTCGTGGCCATCCCCCCTCAAAGGGTCGGAGTTTTCTATCTCTATCAGCTCATCTACGTTATGGACCCCGTCCCCCTCCACCGCAGCGGGAACCCTTTCGGATACCGCCACAACACTGTCCCCCACTACAAGTGCCCGGTAGTTGTTACCCTCTATCTGTCTTTCCACTATTACCTTATGGCTTATGACCGACGCCATTTGGTAAGCTTTTATGAGCTGTTCGTCGGAGGTTATGTTTAGCGTAACCCCTCTGCCCTGGTTACCATTGTGGGGCTTTACCACCACCGGATACCCAATATCACGGGCAAGGGCAATAGCGGAATCCTGTCCGTAGGCCACACCCCCATCGGGGACCGGGATGCCCGCCTCACTAAGCAGTTCCTTGGTAACCGTCTTGTCACAGGAAATGTCCACCGATATACAGCTGGTGTTCTCGGTTATGGTGGCCTCTATCCTCTTTTGGTACCTGCCATAACCCAGCTGAATTATACTTCCGCTGCCTATCCTCATAAAGGGTATGCCCCTTAGCTTTGCCTCCTCTACTATTGCAAGGGTGCTGGGCCCAAGGTTGGTCTCCCTGCCTATCTCCCTTAGATGGTCGATAACCTTGCCTACGTCAGCCGACTTTCCCTCAAGCAAATCGTTAATAAGGTCCAATCCTGCTCTGCCCGCTTCCAGCCCAACGTCCTCGTTCAGGTATTCGTATATTACATAGTAGCTATCCCCCATATCCGCCCTTCTGGCTTTACCAAACCATACGTCATAGCCGGCGGCGTTTTGAAGCTCTATTACAACATGCTCCAGTACATGGGACAGATAGGTGCCTTCCATAAGCCTCTCCCTGAAGCCTCCGGCATAACCCCTTGAACAGTAGTGGTTGGTAAGGCCGGGCAAAAGCCCCAGCAGCGTTTCGTTAAACCGTTCTATACGGCAGGTAGGAATATCTCTTTTGTCCTCCAGGTCCACCGTAAGCCTTATCACCGGGCTGTGGCTGTAAATATTCCTGCCCCTTAGTATCCTTCTCTCCAGTATCTTCATTTTAATCCTCCCGAGATTGATAGTGTATTGGTTTTCTTTGTTTTAGGTCAAACCCGTAGCTCTTAGGCAGTACGTGGATGGTAACACCCATAAGTGCCAGCGGCTCGTCCGGCCTGGTTTCGGAAACGTTGCTGTAGGCCAGGGTGCTTCCGTCCACCACCGTCACCGCACCGGACCCGGAAACCTTCAATAGGTCGGCCTCTATTACCGCTGCTGTATCTTCGTCTATGCCTATGCCGAGTACATGAGGGTTCTGCGCCACGGCACACATAAGGCGCCCTATCCTGCCCCGCTGGGCAAAATGCTGGTCTATAACACAGCCGTCCAGCAGGTCCAGGCCCGGTGCCATTTTTACGGTACATTTTCTCGGGGAGTCCTCCTCCTCTCCGGTTACTATCATGGTGCTGCTCATTGCGGAGGCCCCGGCACTGGTGCCGGCTATTACTATCCCCGATCGGAACAGCTTCTTTAACAGGGGTCGCATTCCGGTACCCCCCAGGATGCTGGTAATCCTTAATTGGTCCCCGCCGGTAAAAAATACGCAGGTTGCTCCCTCCAGCGCGTCCTGTACTTCCTGCCGACCGGCCTCGGGCCTGCTCTCTATACCAATGGCCCGGACATCACCCACACCCAGCCTTTCAAACAACCCGACGTAGGTATCCCCCGCCGGCCCCGGGTTGGAGGTGGCGGTGGTGAGTATCACCAGCTTGCCGCTGCTGCCACCGGCTGCCGCCGCAACCTCTTTAAGAATCTCGCACTCGCCCTGCTTGTCCTCCGCGCCGCCAATTATTATAAGCCTTCCTTGCGGTGTCATATTCTTTCCTCCCAGTTAAAAGGATTTTCGGTTTTTTGGAAAATTACATTAGTTATTTTTTACCACCCAATGTTCCTTTATACTATATATAACGTGATAATAAAAAACCAGGGGGACGGTTCCTGCGGTCACATCAGGCATAAAAAAAATCCGCTTACGCGGACTTTTTTTATGAAAGCTGGTATTTCACTATCCGGGAGATAATCAGTCTATCGCCGGGTACCAGGTCATCGGGCTGTTCTATATCGTTCACCTTTATTAGCTCCTCTATGGTGGTGTTAAACCGCTTTGCTATATTCCACAGGTTGTCGCCGGGCCGGATAAAGTACACCACTATACTGGCTTCCGTTTGCCTTTCAGCCTCTTCTACTTCCTCAACGTCCAGCAACACTTCCTTTTCGAATATTTTGCTTATACCGATATCCGCTCTTACCCTGCCCCTTGCCTCGAACAAATCAGCATCCAGCACTCGGTACTGCAGGTCCTCCAGATACAGATCAACGTCCAGGTCCACCCCTTCTCCCCCTTCCGGAAGTGGTACACTGTGGCGGAAGGGTATCTCATCCTCGTAAAGGTGCATTGCCTCGGAATGGTCCCGGGTCAAATAGAGTACCTGGACGGTCAGCACTCCTTCCACCACCACCCGGTCCTCGTATACGCCAAAATCGGTAAGCACCGGCTTTGCCTTTATGTCACATATCTCCTTAATCTGCGGGAAGTCCGCCGGAAGGTCTATTTCCTCCTTGACGGCTATTTCCTCGCTAACCCTGTCAATGGCCTTTTTGAACCGGATGTTGGATTTAAACGATTCAAGGTTTACCGAAGGCGAATAGGCATCCACAAGCACTTCCATCGGTTGAATCGTCTCAACCCTGCCTTCAGCGTTTACCACCACTTCGTATTCGACAGCCCTTCTTAGTCCCTCTTCATTTTCCTTGACTGTAGAATAAAAATCCTCCACATAGAAGCGCACCCTTTCCCTCATCCCGGGCATGGCCCCAACAACCTCTATATAATGGCTAAAAGGCAGCTGATACCTAATGTCATTAATGGAGCCAACCTCGTCGTCCCCGATGTACAGCGTGGTAATCTTCAAAACGCCCTGGAGAGAAACCCTGTTTTCGGATATGCTGCTGTCCCGCTCCCCTACGGTAACATCGGTGTAAAGTATTTCCCTTATGTCGGGCTTATCCGCCGGAATCTCAAAGTCCTGCCTCACCGTTACTCTGGATACGTTTTCCCCTGTGGTATCGCTCACCTCAATATAGTCCCTCAGCACCTGGATATCCTGGACGCCTTTAATATCCTTTATTACGTCTATCTGGGACTTTTCTGTGGCCTTGCCGGTGAGGCCCAGCACGCATTTAACGTTAAGTTTCCTGCTGTTTACCATACTGCTGTCTATGTGTTCTATAGCGGCCTTAATCTCCGCCTCCATCCGGCTGTTTGCGCCGGGCAGGTCTATCTGATGGGCAAACCCGAAGCTGCCCTCCATGTGGTACAGGGACTGATCACCCTCCTGGGAGATGTACAGCGACTTAACGTTAACAACTCCTTCAACTATAACTTTATCCTCAACAATCTCCTTGTCGGTTATTACCACCCAACCGTTTATGCTGAGGATTCTATCTACATCCGGCTTACTATCCGGGACAACAACGTCTCCCTCTACCACTACTTGAGCCATTTCTTCCCCTACAACCTGATCTATCCTTATCAGGTCCCTTACCAGTTCAAGAGCCATCCTTATTCCTCCTCTCCTTTTCTTTCTTAATACAACCTATTAGAATAATATTACCCTGTGTCCGAAAATATGTTAGGGCCTTCAAAAAACAAATAAAAAAGCCGCCGTAAAGGAATACGGGGTATTGGCTTTGGAGGGATACATCTGATAAAATATAGAATAAACACAGAACATACTGCTGGCCGCCCACGGTTTAGGACTGGGCGCGGTATGGTGCGGCCTGTACCCCAAAAGGGAGCTTACAGAACCGATTTTTCGGCTCCTTGGCCTGCCGCCGGCTGTTATACCCATAGGCGTAGTGGCAGTGGGGCACGGAGACGAGCAGAAGGACCCGGCGGACAGATACGACAAATCCAAGATACATCCGGAACGCTGGTAACATATTAATTTATTAGCCTATCAAGGGGGTGTCAAAATGGACAGACCGGTACAAAAACCCGAATACATGGAGCGGATAGACCGTCTGAAGAAAAGGGTGTTTTCCACACGGCCGGAGATAGACCTTGAGAACGCAAGGATACTTACCGAGAGTTTCAGACAATCCGAAGGCCAGCCGCTGGTGGTTAGGAAAGCCATTGCTTTCAGAAAGCAATGTATGGAGAAAACCATAACCATATGGGACGACGAACTCATTGTAGGCTGTTCCGGCAGCAAGGTCCGGGGCGGTATCCTGTGCGCCGACACTTGCTGGTCGGTGCTTGACGATGAGCTGGACACCATCAGTTCAAGACCCTACGACCCTTTTTATCTGAAGCCGGAGGACAAAAAAGCCTTTGAGGAGGAAATCCGTCCCTACTGGAAGGGACGTTCAAACTATGAGGAGTGGCTTGCCCAGATTCCAGAGGATACAAGGGTGCTGCGGGATAACGGGGTTATTTATATAAACCGCAAGGCGGTCCGCGGCTGGGGTGAAACCACCGCCGGGTATGAGTGGCTTATCCGGGAGGGCCTATCCGGCATAATGTCTGTGATAGAAAAAAGAAGGTCGGCCCTGGACCTCACCAAACCGGGCGATTATGAAAGGGATTATTACTTAAAATCGCTACATATAGCAGCGGAGGGAATTATAGCCCTTGCACGGCGCTATGCCGTCGAGGCGGAGAAATTGGCGGATATGGAGACCGACCCTAAAAGGAAGAAGGAACTCCTTGAAATAGCCGGGGTTTGCCGGCGTGTGCCGGAGCATCCGGCACGGACCTTCCGGGAGGCATTGCAGTCGCTGTACTTTTATCAGACCTGCATTTTTATGGAGCAAAACGCCGCCAGCTATAACCCGGGGCGCATGGACCAATACCTGTGGCCCTATTACAAGGCGGACCTTGAAGAAGACCGCATTACACCGGAGGAGGCCCAGGAGCTGCTTAATTGTCTGTGGGTCAAGTTTTCAGAGCCCTGCCTGTTCCAGGACGCAGTCACAGCGGAGTTTGCCGCCGGGTACCCCATGTTCCAGAACGTGTGCGTGGGGGGCGTAGACAATACGGGGCGGGACGCGGTAAACGACCTTTCCTATATGATACTCCAGGCCACAATGGACGTGCAGCTTTACCAGCCCTCGCTGTCGGTGCGTTATAATCTGGCCAAAAACCCCAATTCCTTCCTGCGAAAAGTGGTGGAACTCATGAGCCTGGGCACCGGGTTCCCCGCATTCCACAACGACGAGGTGGGCATAAGGATGGTTATGAACAAGGGGGTACCCCTTAAGGAGGCCTACGACTGGAACCCGTGCGGCTGTGTGGAAACCAACCTGTCAGGGAGGATGCGGCAGTACACCGCCCTTGCGGATATAAACTTAGGCAGCGTTGTGGAGTTTGCCCTCTTGGACGGTAGAAATAGAAAGAGCGGGGAATACATCTCTGCACGGACGGGTAACCCGTTGGGGTTTAAGACCTACCAAGATTTCCTGGGAGCGGTTAAGGGGCAGATAAGGTATATAACCCGGGTGGTGGTAAAGGGAAGCCATGTAATAGACGAGATATGCATGAACAGACCGGTACCGGCCCTTTCCCTTTCCTTCAAAGAATGCATCCAGAACGCCAGGGACTACGCCTGGGGCGGTGCCAAGTACAATGTAGGTAACGGCATAATACTAATAGGGGTGGCGGACCTTATAAACAGCATCGCAGCGATACGGCATATAGTATACAGGACTAAACAGGCCACCATGACGGAGGTGCTGGGCGCCCTCGACAAGGACTTTGAAGGCTGTGAAAGAATACACAGGCTGTGCCTTGAGGCACCCAAATATGGCAACGACAACCCGATGGTTGACGATATAGCCGCGGAAATGTTTACATTTATCGCGGACGAGATAGAAAAATACAGCAGCAAGTTCGGGCGAATGACCCCGGGGATCCTTCCGGTATCCGGGAATACGCCCTTCGGCCTGGAGGTGGGAGCACTGCCCTCCGGCCGCCATGCATGGAAGCCGCTGGCGGACGGCGTCAGCCCCAACGGCGGTACCGACTGTAACGGACCGGGCGCGGTGCTTAAATCGGTGGCAAACATTCCCCACGACCGGTTTGTACAGGGTACGCTGCTAAACATGAAGGTGGAGCCGGATATGCTATCCACCGCCAACGGAATAACCCAGATGATGGCCCTTCTAAAGAGCATGTGCAGTCTCGGGGTTTTTCATGTGCAGTTTAACGTAATAGACAGTAAAAAACTTCTGGCGGCCCAGAAGAACCCGGAAGAGTACAAAGGGCTGCTTATCAGGGTAGCCGGTTATACCGCCTATTTCGTTGAGCTTGGTAAAGACGTCCAGGATGAAATAATAGGGCGTACTATACAGCAAAGCTTTGTTACAGGGTGAGTGCCATGACTAAAACCAGACAGCTTAACGGGACGGTATTAAGAATTGAAAGGTCGTCCATACACGACGGGCAGGGGCTGCGCACAGTGCTTTTCCTTAAGGGGTGCCCCTTAAGGTGCATCTGGTGCTCAACACCGGAATCCCAAAACCCGGTGCCAGAGAAGGGCTACGCGAAAGAACGATGCAGAGAATGCGGTTTATGTGTGGAGGCCTGCCCTGCCGGAGCCCTTTCCCTTGACGGAGAAAGCGGCGGGCTGCAGATTAATCGGGAAAAATGCCGGGGCTGCTTTGCCTGTGTTGACAAGTGTCCCTCCGGCGCGTTAAAGCGATACGGGTACTCCATGTCGGTGGAGCAGGCGGTCGCGGAGGTTAGCCGGGACGAGATTTTCTTTTTTCACTCGGGCGGCGGCGTAACTATAAGCGGCGGCGAGCCCTTAAGTCAGGCCAGGTTTACCGCGGCGGTGCTTAGGGAATGCAAAAGGCTGGGAATTCACACGGCAATAGAAACCTGCCTTTTTGCGCCCTGGGAGGACGTAAAAATGGCGCTGCCCTGGCTGGACGTACTTTACGCCGATATAAAGGTTATGGACGGTGCCCTTCACAAGAAACTGACCGGGGCCGACAATACGCTTATTCTTGAAAACCTTCGTAGGGCTGATGCTTCGCCCTATAATATTGAAATAATAGCACGCGTTCCTATGATTCCTGGCATAACGGATACCGGTGAGAATCTTTCGGAGACGGTACGGTTTTTAAGGCAGGTAAAAAAGCTTAAGGACATTGAGCTTTTGCCCTATCACCGCCTTGGAACGGATACCTATAAACACCTTGGAAGAGAGTACAGCCTGAAAGGCCTTTTCCCGCCGACTCAGGAGAGGATTGCGGAAAGGCGAAGATTTCTTGCCAAGTTGATGGAGTAAACCAGAGGGACCGTCCCCTTGGTTTACGTCCCCTTAATTTACTGTGTTATTATTGTGCCGGTTTTGCCCTCCAGCGCATCTATCGCCTTTTCAAGGGAGGATATTATGGACTTCCTGCCCTTTTTTGACTCCACAAAGGCTACGGCGGCCTTTATCTTGGGCAGCATGGACCCCTGCGCGAAATGGCCCTCCTTGACGTATTCCCTTGCCTTTTTTACCGTAAGTGCGTCAAGGTCCTTCTGGTCCGGCCTGCCAAAATTTATCGACACCTTTTCAACAGCGGTAAGGATTATTAGCCCGTCGGCATCCACATCCTCCGCCAGCCTTTCGGATGCGTAGTCCTTGTCTATAACGGCGGCTGTGCCCTCAAGGTGCCCATCCTCTCTCCTTATAACCGGAATACCTCCTCCGCCTACCGTTATCACCATTGCCCCGGAATCCACCAGTGCCCTTACGGCGGGAAGTTCCACTATTTCCACCGGGGCAGGGGAAGCAACAACCCGTCTCCAGCCCCTGCCGGCGTCCTCCTTCATGGTATAGCCCTTTTCCTTTTCCAGCCTTTTGGCCTCATTAGCGGTATAAAGAGGGCCTATGGGTTTTGTGGGGTTTTTAAACCCCGGGTCATCTTTGTCCACCACTACCTGGGTTACCAGCGTGGCAACCGGCCTGTCCATTCCCCTGCGCCGCAGCTCATCCCCCATTGCCTGCTGTATATGATAACCTATCATACCCTGGCTCATTGCCCCGCATACATCAAAGGGCATTGCCGGGGTTATATGGGATGCCCCTTCATTCTGCAGTACCAGCCGTCCTACCTGAGGGCCGTTACCGTGGGCTATTATTAGCTGGTATCCCTTTTCCATAATATCCGCCAGGTAGGATGCGGTGGACCTTACAACCTCCAGCTGTGCCTCGGCGGTTGCCGACCCGTTGCCCTGTTGAAGGGCATTTCCTCCCAGTGCTACCACAAGTCTTTGCACTAGCCTTTTCCTCCTTCGTAGGTTAAATGTCAAAAGCCTAAACAAAGCCCTTTGCTAAAGGGTTGCCACCATTATTGCCTTTATGGTATGGACCCTGTTTTCCGCCTCATCGAACACGGCGGAGTGCTTGCTTCTGAACACCTCATCGCTTACTTCCATTTCCTTCAGCCCGTATTTCTCGAATATTTCCAATCCGACGGTTGTTTTTGTATCGTGGAATGCGGGCAGGCAGTGGAGGAACATGCACTCTTCCTTGCCGGTAGCTCTTATCATATCCATATTTACCTGGTAATCCTTCAAAAGCCTTATCCTCTCGTCGAAGAACTCCTCCTCACCCATGGACACCCACACATCAGTGTAAAGCACGTCACAGCCGCTGACGCCAAGCTTTACATCGTCGGTGACGGTTACTGATGCGCCGGATACGGCGGCCTCACTGCGGCAGTAGGCCACCAGTTCCTCCGTGGGAAATAATTCCTTGGGTGAAACAATCCTAAAATCAATGCCCATCTTCGCAGCGCCAATCATTAAAGAGTTGGCGACGTTGTTCCTGCCGTCGCCAACATAGGCAAAGGAAATGCCCTTTAAATATCCTTTGCGTTCCTTTATTGTAAGGAAGTCCGCCAGCACCTGGGTGGGATGATAGAGGTCGGTAAGACCGTTCCATACCGGTACCCCGGAGTGCTGTGCCAATATCTCAACGGTACTGTGTTTAAAACCCCTGAATTCTATCCCGTCAAACATTCTGCCAAGTACCTTAGCAGTGTCTTCGACGGATTCCTTTTTGCCAAGCTGTATGTCGCCCTTGCCCAGGTATTCGGCGTGGGCACCCTGGTCGCTGCACGCCACCACAAATGCGCAGCGGGTCCTGGTGGAGGGTTTTTCAAATATCAGTGCAATACTCTTGCCCTGAAGATTCTTGGCCTCAGTTCCTATGTATTTAGCTTTTTTAAGCTCTGCGGACAGGTCCAGCAGGTATTTTATCTCCTGCGGGGTATAGTCCTTTAGGGTTAAGAAACTTCTTCCCTTAAGATTAAACGACATAATTTTATCCTCCTTTATCAGATTACAGATTACAGATTTCGGGTCACGGGTTCCAGGCTGCAGTTCAGACAACAATCTCGTCCCCCTGTCATGTCAGTCACTATCGTCGTCACGGGCAAAGAATAGTCCCTTGTCCGCCCTGCAGTTTCGAGAAACGGTTCCCGTGTCTATCGCAACCACAAGCACAACCACAAGAACCGTCCCCGTGGTTTCCTGGTTTTACAGTTCTTCCCTAAGGATGGGCATGCTCATGCACCTTGGGCCGCCCCGACCTCTCACCAACTCCTGCCCGTCAATCTCCACCACCTCGATGCCATTTTTACGCAACACCTCATTGGAAGCCTCGTTCCGATTATAGGTTATCACTACCCCGGGGGCTATGGCCAGTGTATTTGTGCTGTCGTTCCACTGTTCCCTTGCAGCCGTAACCTCGTCTCCTCCGCCGCTCTTTATAAGCTTTACGGCGGGCAGCCTGAGAGATTTTTTGAGTGCCCCGGTTAAGTTATCCTCGGATTGGACGTGCAGGCTGTAGGGCTTTTTGTTTCTTGTCACCTTGAACACCTTAACGCGGCTCTCCACACCTGGGTATATTGTAAATTTATCATGGTCCACCATTGTGAATACGGTATCAAGGTGCATAAACGCCCTTACGTGGGGTATAAGCACGACCAGTATATGGTCAAGGCCCTCCAGTCCCTCGAAAAGATTCCTGCACAAAAGCTCTATCCCCTGGGCAGTGGTCCTCTCACTGCAGCCTAATGCAAGGACCTCCCTGCTCAGCACAAGGATATCCCCTCCCTCCAGACTGTGCTTATTATTATAATTATACCAAAGAGGAGCGGGTGTGGCATTAAAAATAGGGTGGTATTTATAGAAATATTTCATCAAAAGCCCTTCCCTCTGCCGGGCTTTGACTTTCATGGTGTTTATGGATATGCCGTTACCTATTACCGATGCCGGGTCCCTGGTAAAATAAAAATTAGGAAGTGGATTGATATAATAGGGGTAATCCTCGTATACAAAGTCCACCAGACTGAGGTGCCTCTCCATGCCGGTGATATCGGTTTTTGGGAGCCCTTCTATCAATTTGTCCGCTAAGCACTTGGTGGTAAGCCCCTGCAGATAATCGGTTATGGCCTCCCTGCGGTCGGGATTCTCAATGCCGCTTAAGTCCAGCGTCTCCCTTACCATTTTGGCCTTTACTCCGTCCATTTCCAGAACATATTCCAACAACTCTTTCATGTAGTATACGTGAACATCCCTGGACCTTAAGGCGTCTGCAAAGCCGTCGTGTTCTTCGGTCATTTTCTTTAACCACGGAATATCATCAAAAAGCATCTCCGCAAGATATTCCGGTGTAAGTTTTTCAAGTTCTCCGCCCGGTCTATGCAAAATTACAGTTTTCAACTTGCCAATTTCGGAGTTTACCGAGATACCATTTTTAACAGGCACTAATAATCACCCCTTCTTAAAGGATAAACACCCATAGATAGTGTTTTCTGTTATAGTCGGCAATATTAGTATATTATCTTTATTTTTTTAATACAAGAAGGGTGGTATTCCATTAATTTGCTTGTATGGTATTGTATGTAATTTTTGTGAATATTAATTCACTCTGCCCGGAAAAGCCCTTCGTAGCACAAATAAAAGCCCGGGCCTCCCTTCCGGGCACTCGGGCGGAAGCCCGGCCGGTCTCCCCAGACCATCGTCGGACCATGTTAACGATACACATTAAAATATATGCCGGGGTTATGTATAAAAAATTTTGTTTCCCAAAACAGTAAAAGCGGCCTATTCAGCCGCCCTTAACCTCTTTTAACTGCATTTTATTTTCCGGTTTTCACTGCAGATAGTGAGCTCCACCGTTTCGGTAAGAATATCCGAATAGCTGTAGGAAACCCGTCTTATGGAATCCTGATCCGTATTAAACTTCACAACAAATATGCAGGGGTAAGTGGATTCGAGTATCCCTTCCTTTATAAAGGTCTTTTTCCTGCCCTTATTGGCCTTCAGCCTTACCTTTTCCCCCACACACGTTTCAACGTCCTTCTTAATCCTCTCCAGCGAATCGTTCATTCGCACCTGGTATCACCTCATTTTATCTGCCTGTGCATATATATTTTACCACATAACTGTACAATAGGCAAACAATTATCATACCAATGCACACGTGCTTTTGTCAATATAAAAATGTGGTTTATTTTGCTGCATTGTACCTGTAGTAGGATATAATCCCGTTAGAAACGGCCTTCGCCACCGCCGCCCTGAATTCCCCGTCCGCAAGCCTTTTTTCTTCTTCGGGGTTTGTAATGTAAAAAAGTTCTAACTGTAGCGAACTTGCCTTTGCTTCCCTTAGAACAAAAAAGTTTGCCGTTTTAACCCCTTTGTTGAGGGCACCAGTTTCCCGGGCCAGCCGGTCCATTATACACCGGCCCATCCTTTCCCCTTCGGCATCCCCGTTATAGTGATATATTTCAGTACCTGAAACGCTGGGGTTAAAAAAACCATTCTGGTGTATGCTAATAAAAAAGTGGGGCCTTATTCTGTTGGCCATATCCGTCCTGTCCGAAAGCAGTACCTTGATGTCCTCCCTGCGGGTTAAAAAAACTTTGGCTCCGGCTTCTTTTATCATTTTTTCCAGCCTAAGGGCAATGTCTAGGTTAACATCCTTTTCCTTAAGACCTCCGAGGCCGGTATTGTCCCCATCATCCCCTCCGTGCCCGGGGTCAAGCACGAAAACTTTCCCGGCCAGCGGTGTCCCGCCGTTTCCCTTTACAGTGGTTATGTCAACGCCGGTGAAGTAATAATTGATAATATCCCTATAACTGTTTCCCTCCCGCGCCATGGCGGCCGCGCCGTACTGGCACAATCCTAAGCCGTGGCCCTTGCCTCCGCTTATAAACCTTAAGGTCACCGGTCTCCAGCCAAAACGGGTAGAGGTAAGGCCCAAAAGGTCCCTTGCGTCGGTGCCCTTAAAATATTTACCACCAATCCTTATGCTGCTTATCCTTCCCTCGCTGTCGCGGTCAATATCCTCTATGAAACCCTCAATGGGTGAACCTTTTATCGCAGTGAAACCGTCCGCTCTTATGCCTAGCCTTTCCTCAATCTCCTCCAGCGAAAGGTCTCTCTCGTTCTCCCAGCCAGCGGAATCCTTGCAGTAGTCGCAAAGTACCTTCCTTAGATAAACGACCCTGTTGCCGGTGATATTCTCTGAGTTCTCGGTGGCCCCGCCACAGCACTCGTGATAGTACGCTTTTATCGGCCGACCTCTTACCACTATAATTTCTCCCCGGGTGCTTTGTGCCGCCCTTATTATTCTTTCCCAATTTTGGTCCTTTTTATCCCCTTTAGCCTTTTCCTGACGGATAGGGCGCATCCATCCAAGGCAGTGACCGGTGTCGCATATATCGGCACCTGGGTGGAGGCAGCAGCCCCTGCCGTCATAAACAGGTAGCTGCCTGGCTATATTAGTACGTATAATGACTGCCTGGGCCTTTTGCGCCTCATCGTCAAATCCTTCGGGTATGGAGTAATGCAGTATTTCAGCCACCATATCTTCCAAAGGCATAACAGCGCACCCTTTCTCACTGTCCCTGTACACCCTTACATCAATATCATCGTATGCTTTCAACTCCTTACCCCCTCTACCCCATGGTACCGTCGGGCCCCGGCATGCCTTCCCTGTACTTACCCCTTGTCTGCAGTCCTCCTATGCCCTCTATGCCGGTTATGGTCTTGGACAGCAGTTCCTGCACCGGGACTATAGTATCAACATTTGTACAAGCAACCTTCTGGCATACAAAAACAGGGTCAAGGGCGTGTATAAGCACCCTTTTGGGGGAACTGGCGTAGTTGGCCCCCGCCTCCAGTATGGCTTCGAAATGGGACTGGCATGCGCCGGCAAAAATAACAAGGTCGTCATAGGAGGGTTCAAATTTCCTGGCCTCACGCGTAGCGGCGGCATAGTACTTGGAATTCCTGTAATTGTTTATATCGTGAATATCCCTCCCCTTATTAACGGAATCGTGGCCGGTAAGCACCAGTATATCCGGCAGGTATGTCTTAAGCATCTTCCCCACCTCCTGGGGCTGCTGGTTTTCAGGCATGTATTTGCCCTCCACGGCAAGGCCCATTTCCCTGTAGGCATCCATGCACATCTCTAGGTAGTCCTTGTCCCCGTCAAGGTGCAGTATTTTTCCCGGTCTGCCGAAGGGCTTTTCGTTTCTATATAAAAAAGCCTTCTTTATTCCTCTTTTTCCAGCCTTTTTCCTCCCATGGCCGGTAATACCGCCCATGGTTTTCATAACGGCGTTCCTATTTCGCCTTTCAAACCCTTTGACCTCCCCGTCGGTTTGCAGCACCAGGTCCTCGCCGGGGGCATCCACCATAATCCGCATGTTTACCCCCTTCAAAATATAAACCGTTCCTCTGCCGGATTGGTTGATTATCTCCGTAACTTTGAAAAGGATATCGCAGTTATACGACTTTCGTGCAACCAGGTCTCCTATATTTATTTTTCTCACAGCCATCCCTCCCGGCATAATACTTAATAAATTGTTTAGTATATATTATGAAGGGGAATTAAGGTGTGTGCCCTTTGCCCGGCAACGTTTATTTTCCCCCTCGCAGAGTACAGGCGTCAATGATACCGGTCTCCTTGGACAACTTAGAGTATAATTTTAATTGGCAATATGTTATAGAATTGTATATAATAGAATAGTAAATGAATATTTCGTTAGGTGAGGCTCCTGTACAGATAGACGCTGCTACCCGGAAATGTCGAGAGACACCAACGGGTCAACAGATTTTACCGGAATAAGGTCCAATCTAATGCAGCTGGTTAACCCAAAGCTGTGCAGTGCCAAAACTCAACGAGGGGAAGCCTATTTTCTAAAGCTTCTTCCTTGTTGTAGAAGTTTTGTTTTTGCCATACACCGGGAAGGAGGTTGTAAGAGATGCAGGATTTAAGGGAATTGTACAGACAGAAAAGATTTAAGGAGCTTGTAGAACAGCTCAACGACTGGCACGAAGCGGACTTGGCAGAGTATTTTAAGGAACTTAACAAAGACGAGCGGATTATTCTTTTCAGGCTTTTAAAAAAGGACCTGGCCTCCGGTGTGTTTTCACAAATGGAAAAGGAAGAACAGGTTGACCTTATAAACGCAATAACCGACCACGGTATCCGGGACCTTCTGTCGGGACTGGCCTTTGACGACAAGGTGGACCTTTTGGAGGAAATGCCCGCCAATGTGGCAAAAAAAGTGCTCCAGAACGTATCCAAGGAAGAGAGAAAGATAATAAACCAGTTTCTTAAATTCCCGGAAAACTCCGCAGGCTCCATAATGACAATCGAGTACGTGGACTTAAAGGAGTATTACACTGTTTCTTACGCACTACAGCATATTAGGAAAACCGGAGTAACTAAGGAGACAATATATACCTGCTATGTGATCGACAGCAAAAGACACTTAAAGGGTACCATCTCGCTGAAGGATATAATAATGGCGGAGGAAACCGCAGTGGTGGGGGACCTTATGGAGGAAAAGTCCATATCGGTGCAGACCACCGACGACCAGGAGGAGGTAGCGGCCCTTTTCAAAAAGTACGACCTGCTGTCGGTGCCGGTGCTGGACCACGAGAACAGGCTTATAGGAATAATAACCATAGACGACATAATAGACGTAATAGAAGAAGAGGGTACCGAGGACTTCTACAGAATGGCCGCCATGGAGGCCACCGAGGACGATTACTTTTCAACCGGAGTTTTCAGCCTGGCAAAGAAAAGGATAATATGGCTTATGGTGCTTATGGTCTCCGCTACACTCACCGGTAATATAATAGGCCATTTCCAAACGATACTGCACTCGGCGATAAGCCTTACCGTTTTTATACCAATGCTTATGGATACAGGGGGTAATGCGGGGGCGCAGTCCTCCACGCTTATAATAAGGGGAATGGCGATAGGCAAAATAAAACGCAGGGATACCCTTAAGATCCTCTCCAAGGAACTGAAGGTGTCGCTGGTGGTGGGTATTACGCTGGGCATTGTCAATTTTATCAGGATAATACTTTTTGAAGGGGAGAGCGTATCCGTTGCCCTCACCGTGTCAATAACGGTATTCCTGACCATTGTACTTGCAAAGCTTACCGGCTCAGTGCTGCCGATAATCGCCCGATCGGCGGGGCTGGACCCGGCACTTATATCAGCGCCTCTTATAACCACTATAATAGATGCTCTGGCCCTTATATTGTATTTCAACCTTGCCCTAATAATACTGGGACCCACAATGTTTGCCGGATGATAGAGTCATCCGGCAGTTCCTTTTTGCCGCATATAGTCCCACCTATTGCCTCTCACCTCTCACTTCACAGTTCGGTTTCCCTATTCCTTAAACAGCATTTTCGCATAAGTGGGTATTCATAAAGACTAATTGAGTTTGTCTGCAAACTATCCCATCCTTTCTAAAAGTGGTTTTTTTAAACGTAAAACGCACAGAAGCTAAAGGGATTTTACGGCAAATGTAGAAATAAGTAATAAAATGCAGTTTGGAGGTGTGGTAATGGGAAAGTTTGACCTGACATCTGACCTATGGATGATGGTATTTTTTGGTGCCGTGATTTTGATTGCTCTTTACTTTATGCTGACTGCCCGTTCCAGGGACAGAGCCATAAAAAGAATTAAGGAAAGCCTTAGCCAGATTGAGGAGGGTGATGCGCTAAAAAAACTGCCGGAGGATCTGAAGGGGGACTATAGGGAAGTATCCGCTTCGATGAACAGGATACTTTTCGGGAACAAAAAACTTATGGGTAGCGTTCTTACCTCCTCCGAGAAGACCAAGAACTACGTCCAAAGCCTGCTCAGCAATGTAGACGACACCAACCGTTCTGCCGAAGAAATAGCCGTAAACGTATCCGAAATAGCCAAAGGCATAGAAACCATATCGGCATCTGCTACCCGTACAATGGACAGCGTAAGAGAAATGGCCGATTCTTCCGGGCAGATTGAGGAATTTGCCCAAAGGACTCTGGAGGAATCCGTTAAACTGCAAGAGACCATCGGCGACAGCGTTAAAAGACTCGCCGATCTGGTGGACAGGATTCGCACCAACTCGGATATAAACGATAATCTGGCCCAGGAAATGACCAAGCTGGAAGAACACGCCAGGCAGATATCCGGTATAACCATGGAGGTAACGGATATAAGCGAACAGACAAACCTGCTGGCGTTAAACGCTGCCATAGAAGCGGCCCGGGCGGGCGAACAGGGCAGAGGCTTTGCAGTGGTGGCCGATGAGGTAAGAAAACTTGCCGAGCAGTCCACCGCCTCCGCCGCAAGAATAGACAAACTGGTAGACACCATTTCAAAGCAGGTAGCCCTCGTTTCCGAAACGATGAAAGGCCAGGCGTCCAAAGCCAAAGAGGACGTAAGCCTTGCGGACATGTCCAGGGAAGACTTTGGCAGAGTTGACGGGGTAACCAACTCCACCGTCCTGTCCTTCCGGGAGGTGCAAAACCTCACCGGGCAGCAAAAACAGAGGGCGGAGGAAATAGGGTCGCTCATAGAAGAAATAGTAGCATCGGTCCAGCAGTCCTCGGCGGGGGCACAGCAGGCCGCAGCAGGGACCCAGCAGCAATCGGCTGCAATGGAACAGGTGTTTGACCTTATTAAAAACCTGGATGAAATGGCAAGAGGACTTAATGACAGCTTTATTGACTACAAGAAGGGTTTAAAACTGCGGGAGGAGCATAAAGCAAGGGTGGAAGAAGCCAAGGAACTGATAGCACAGCTTATAAGTACTCAACCCTTTGTTAACGAGCATCTGGAAAATATCGAGACCCTGCTAAATAATAGCATTGCCCAGAACAAATATATAGAATTGCTTGCCTATGTAGACGCCGACGGATTGCCCAGGGCAGCAACCCTGGATTCTATAAAGAATGACAACATATCCCACAGGGATTACTTCAGGGAAACTATGGAGGGTAGCATTTACCTGACCGAACCCTATATATCCTCGGCAACTGATGACTTTTGCATATCCGTTTCCATGCCGGTAAGAAACGCCTCGGGAGGTATTTCTGGCATACTGCTGGCGGATGTAAATATTTCCAAATAAAAAGGATCCTTCGCTATCGCTCAGGATGACACGTTAGAAGATATAAAGTCCTAAGTACGTTATTTATAGAACGATACTTCCCTTAATTATCGGTTAAGGGTCCGGGTTTGCGAGGGTTCCGGTTTTGGAATCGACAAAGGCCAGCCAGTACCCGCAGTCCCCGGGCCTGTGACCTTCCCCCCTTTGGGGGTGCCACTTGCAGAAGCCGTAGGCCTCCATCTGCATATGGGCCTGGGTGTTATAGACACCGGGTATACCATATATGTAATACCTTGTTTCACCACTGTCATCGTACATAATACCGAATAGATAGTTATAGCTGTTTATGCGCCACCATCGGCAGTTGGGATCGGACTGACAAAAGGGCTGTATGCCCGGACAAAACTTTAGCATTTCCTCTATAAAGCTTTCAGAACCGGAGTGCCTATGATGACCCGGTTTTGTTTTCTTTGCCATATTACCCTGTTGCTCAAGCGTTTTCGTAGATATCTGTGCCACAGCCTCCGCTTCGGTGGATTTCCCTGCCTTTGCCCCTTTTTTACCAAGCAGCCTCTTCCAATCCTTTATCAGATTACCCGTATGCCCCGCCAGAGGGCAGACCATTTCCTCTTCACCATTCCCGAATACCATTACCCCAAAGACATTGAATTTGTTAATCCCATATCCGGTACCGGCTATGTCCTCCGGGTCAAACCTCCATCTGCTTTCACCCCGTCCTCTGCCATCAACGGGTATCGTACCGGTACTCACAAATAACGAACCGTCGGTAGACCCTATAAAGCCCTTGTATACCAACCCCTCTTCCCTTAGGTCTTTAAGGTTCTGTACAAGGGAAGTTAGCATACCTGTGCTGCCTTTTACCTCAAACTTTAAAAACCCCTCGGGCTTTTTATCGTCATCCGCCCCAAACCCGGGGTCCTCCTGGTACAGCATATAGAGCTGCCTGCGATAATTCCTTGCCGCTGCCACTAAAAAAAGACCTCCCCCACACAAAAATGCTATGTTACCAGTATATTCGGCAATGGGGAATCGGTTACATGATTTTTTCATATATGTAGTCGGCCAGACGGCAGAACTCTTCTATCGAAAGAGTCTCTCCCCTCCGGCGGCGGTCTATACCACAGCCCTCGAGGGCCTCGGCAAGGTCCTCCTTGGCTATGCTGGAAAGCCCACTGCCCAGGGCGTTTATGAGGGTTTTACGCCTTTGGCCAAAGGCAGCCCTTACCAGCCGGAACAGCAGTCTTTCATCCTTAACGGCACATCGCAGGTCGGCATCTTTAATATCCAGCCTTATTATTGCAGAGGCCACCTTCGGAGGCGGCACAAACACCGTGGGCGGGATTTCGGCGACAATGCTTGGCCGGGAACGATACTGAACGGCTATGCTTAGGGCCCCGTAGTCCTTGCCCCCGGGACCGGCGTTCATCCTTTGGGCCACTTCCTTTTGCACCATTACCACAATTCTTTCCAACGGAATATTTTCCTCCAGCAGTCTCATAATTATAGGGGAAGTAACATAATAGGGCAGGTTGGCCACCACTTTAACCCTGCCGGTAAAATGGTCCTTCCAAAGGGATTTAAGGTCAAAGGTGAGAATGTCGGCGTTTATAACTTCAACGTTAGCACAGTATTTTAGCGTATGCCCGAGTACCGGCACCAGCCTTTTGTCTATCTCCACAGCTACCACTTCGCCGACCTTTGCCGCCAGTTCGCGGGTAAGGGTTCCTATCCCCGGACCTATTTCCAACACCTGGTCGTTCTGGTTCAGTTCCGCAGCGGTCACCATCTTACCCAGTATGTTTTTATCTGTAAGGAAGTTCTGCCCCAGACCCTTGCTGGGCTTTATACCGAACCTTTTTATTATTTCTCTTGTTTCGCTTAGGGTGTATCCGCCCGACATAAACGCTCCCCGTCCTTCTTTTAATTCTCCTATATGTATCCGCCTGCAACGCACGCTTGAAGGGACAACCAGTGATGAGGCTTCATGAAACACAAGTGCATTCTGATCGGGGACATACCTCAGCAAGGAATACCCGCATAGCAGAGGTGTGTCCCCTTACCTTAATACAGCATTTTTGCATAAGGGTATTCATAAAGCCATAGATATTTATTTGTAGTCTATTGCGACCTTCAAACGGGCTTTACATAAAGAAACGGACAAAGAACCGTCTCTTGTCCGTTTCTTGTTTTTTATTCCAGTATATAGACCAGCACGTTCCTCCTGCCGTATTTCCTTACGTCCTCCGGCGACTCGTAGTACAGGTCTATCTTGTTGCCTTTTATTGCTCCGCCGGTATCCTCGGCACTGGCGAACCCGTAGTCGGATGTGCCGTCCTGCGATTTGACATACAGCTTTGTGCCCAGCGGTATAACCTTCGGGTCCACTGCCACCACCCCCGGCCTTACCTTTGTGCCGCTGCGGGTTATTCCGTACTGCGGATGGTCGGGGTTTTTACCGGTGCTTTCAAAGGTGGCGTCATAGGCGGTGGCACTCATTTTTATTGCCCTTTTAAAGCGCACCGTACCTCTGGAGGTTTCAATAGAATCCATAGTGCCCCGCGATACAACCCGGTTGGACGGTTCCTTTATTACCTCTTCCTTCACTGTTTGGCGGCTAACCTCTTCCCCGTCATGATAAACAACCCTTATTTCCTCGCTCATCTTCCCGTTTTCACCCTTTTCTAGCACCTTTTCGGTCCCTTTGTACATACCGTCATCGTACTTTATTACCGTCTCAAAGGGGACCTCCTTTTCCAGGGTGAGCATTACATGGCCTACCCTTACCACTTTGATATCCATACCTGTTTCAACCGGGTTTTTCATACCCGGCTCCACTATGTCTTCGGCCTCTATTTCAAGTCCTGCTCCGTCCAGTGCCCCGCCAACGGTATCGGCTGCCGTCTTAAAAGACTTTACCTCCCCGTCAACGGTTAACAAAACGGGCACCGCTCTCTTTATTGTTATTTCCAGACCGTCCTGCAAAGGAGTTCCGGGTTCCGGAACGACGCGATCCTCGTCCTCAAGTACTATTTCCCGCTCCCCCAAAAGGTCCTCCACTGTACCTCCAAAGCAAACCATCTGTACCGCCTCTTCTCCGTCTATTACGGTAACCTGCTTGCTTAGCAAGCCATACAGTGCAGCCAGAACAAGCACAAGTCCCAGTGAAACCAGGATAATTACATTTTTCCTTTTCACGGCTTTGCCTCCCTTTCCTGACAGCCCTTTAAATATTATCTGTTTCCGGTAACATATGTATTCCTTCGAGTTTTATTATGTCACTGCAATGGTAATTATACCAGAAATCCATCCCCGTTTCCCTGGAATGATTATACAGAAAAAATCCCGGACATTCAAATCCGGGATTTTTTCTGTTTTATTCACCCTTATCGTATTAGTCGGTGGGTGGCACCGAGGGTGTATTCTGCCCCCAACCATACCCCGCTACCGGCCCTATTTCGTATCCGCCTGACGGCCCGTATCCCGCCATTGGCTCCTCATAGGGCATATGGTTCATGTAATTACGCATACAGTGCTGGATGCAACTCAGTATGGCCCAGCAGTCCATATCTTTTTTGGGCGGCATCCAGGGCTCATACCCGTCCCAGGGACAGGGTCCAGGACCGGGGCCATATCCGGGGCCATATCCGGGGCACCAATGGTCATATCCGGGCATACCTCCCGGCATAGGCTCTTTCATACCCCCACTGTTCATAGCATTATAAGGCCAGCCCGCCATGTTGTTCCACATATTATCCAATTAATAATCCCCCCAATCACCTTTACTTCATTACCATTATATGTTTTATGTGAAAGGTAGTGACGGGAATTTATTTACATCCCCAGCGTGTCATACTGAGCTCTTCTGTTATACTGAGCGGTAGCGAAGGACCTGTCTCCAATAAGATTCTTCGGGCTTCACTTCTTCAGAATGATATTTAAAGGGATGTAATACTATTAACGTGTAATATCTATGCCAAACAGCTTTTTTGTATTGTCAAGGACTGCCTCCAGAAGCTGCTCCCTGGCAAGGTCCTTAATATCGCATATCTCCTCTACTACAAATTTTACGTTGCCCGGGTAGTTCCTTTTCCCCCTTAGGGGAACCGGGGTAAGATAGGGGCAATCGGTTTCTACAAGCAGCCTGTCCATTGGGACATAGGAAGCAACCTCCTTCGCCCTCCTCGCATTTCCAAAGGTGATCGGGCCTGCAAAGGATATGAAAAAGTTCATATCCATGCATTCCTTCGCCGTTTCCCTGCTGCCGGAGAAGCAGTGCATCACCCCGCCCACTTCGCCGGCCTTTTCTTGCTTCAATATTTTAAGTATATCGCCGTGGGCCTCCCTGTCATGTACCACTATGGGTAACTTCAGCTCTCTGGCAAGGCCTATTTGCTCCCTGAAAACCTGCTTTTGTTTATCCCTGGGCGAGAAGTCATAGTGGTAATCCAATCCTATTTCCCCTATGGCCACCACCTTGTCCCTGACGGCAAGGGAGCAAAGAATCTCTGTGGAATAGTTATCGGCGGTCTTTGCATCGTGGGGGTGTATCCCCACCGCTGCATATATAATTGGATGCTCCGCTGCCAGGGATATTGCCTTTATGCTGGAGGACAAGTTGGACCCGGCGTTTATTATGCACACCACACCCTCCTCCACGCACCTTTGTATTACCTCTTCCCGGTCATCGTCGAACTTTTTGTCGTCCAGATGGGCATGGGTGTCTACAAGCACCGTTTCCACCTCCTAGGTTATCTTTGAACCGTTGGCAATTCTTTCAAGCAACGTTACCACCGTAAGCTCCTCATCCCCGGGGGTGGACGCCGCAAGAATCATGCCCTGGGATTCTATGCCCATAAGCTTGGCGGGTTTAAGATTTGCCACTATAACCACCTGTTTCCCTACCAGGTCTTCGGGGCTGTAAAACTCCGAAATACCGGATACCACCTGCCTTGTCTCTTCCCCCAAATCCAGCCTAAGCTTTAACAACTTTTTGGACTTTTCCACCTTTTCGCATTCCAGCACGGTGGCTACCCTTAAGTCCACCTTTGCAAAATCGTCAATGGATATGAATTTTTCCTCCACCTTGCTCTCCTCCTTCTCCTTTGTGTTTTTCCGCTGCTTCGTCCCGTCCTGTTCTATCCTCGGGAAAATTATATCGCCCTTCCTTACCTTGACCCCGGTGGGAAGTTTTCCGAATTCCTTTGTATCCTCCCAGCCGGTACCCTGGCCGTGGTCCATCCCCAGTTGTTTCCATATTAGGGTGGGCGTATTGGGCATGAAGGGGCTTATAAGGACGGATATTATCCTTATGCAATCCGCCAGGTTGTATATGACGGTGGCCAACCGGTCTTTCTTGCTCTCATCCCTTGCCAAAACCCAGGGCATTGTAAGGTCGATGTATTTGTTGGTACTGCCAATCAGCTTCCACACCTCTGTCAGGGCGTTGCTGAACTGTAGCTTTTCCATGTAATCCTCAACTATGCCCGGGGTGGAGGTCGCCAGCTCTTTAAGGTCGGCATCGTGTTCCCCTTCAACGGAGGGTTTTGGTATGATTCCGCTAAAGTACTTATCCACCATCGCAACAGTTCTGCTCACCAGGTTGCCCAGGTCGTTGGCAAGGTCAGCATTAATCCTGCCTATCAGTGCATCGTTTGAGAACACTCCGTCGGCACCGAAGGGCATCTCCCTCATCAGGAAATACCTAATTGCATCCACCCCGTAACGTTCGGCCAGTACCACCGGGTCCACCACGTTGCCCTTGGACTTGGACATTTTGCCTCCCTCCAGGATTAGCCAGCCGTGGCCGAACACCCTTTTGGGAAGCGGCTCGCCAAGGGCCATAAGCATTGCGGGCCATATTATTGTATGGAACCGGACTATCTCCTTGCCCACCAGATGCACATCGGCAGGCCAGTATTTCTCGTACTTGGACGGGTCCTCCGATGCGTATCCCAGGGCGGTTATATAGTTGGACAGGGCGTCCACCCATACATATACCACGTGCCCTTCATCAAAGTCAACCGGTATTCCCCAGTCAAAAGAAGTTCGGGATACACACAGGTCATCCAGGCCGGGCTTTAGGAAATTGTTTATCATCTCGTTTTTCCTTGAATCCGGCTGTATAAAATCGGTTTCCTCTATGAATTTTATAAGCCTGTTCTGGTAAGCAGAAAGCCGGAAAAAATATGCTTCCTCCCGGGTCAATTCCACTTCCCTGCCGCAATCGGGGCATTTGCCGTCTGCAAGCTGATGCTCTGTCCAGAAGGCCTCGCAGGGAGTACAGTACCAGCCCTCATAATGGCTCTTGTAGATGTCCCCTTTTTCGTACAGCTTTTTGAATATCTTCTGCACCGCCTTGACATGCCGGGGCTCGGTGGTCCTTATAAAGTCATCGTTGGAAATATCCAAAAGCTTCCACAGTTTAACTATTCCCTCCACTATTTTATCTACGTACTGCTGCGGTGCTTCGCCACAGGCCTCGGCCACTCTTTGTATCTTCTGGCCGTGCTCATCGGTGCCGGTAAGGAACATCACATCGTATCCTGTAAGCCTTTTGAACCTGGCCATTGTATCCGCCGCTACAGTGCAGTATGCATGCCCGATATGCAGTTTATCGCTGGGATAATAGATTGGTGTGGTGATATAAAAGGTTTTCTTGTCCATTTTATCTCCTCCTTCTTGTTGAATATCATGTACTAGGTGCTAGGTACTAGAATTAGGGCAGGCCTCTTGGGTCACGGAACACGGACCTCGTGTCGCAGAGCACAGATGCTCGGTATCGGCTTGAAACCAAGAGAACCGTCCCTGTGGTTTGTGGCTATAAATAAACCGCCCCTATCGTAATCGATAGGGGCGGTTAATGGCCACGTTACCACCCTACTTTACTGCTTGGAAAAAGCAGCCTCTCCCGGCAACCCCGTGATTGCCTGCCCTTTTAACGGGGGCCACCGTTGCCGCCTACTGAACCTTTCAGCGACAAGGCTCGGGGGCCATATTCGGGATTACCTGCGGCACCGGTTCCCACCCTTCCCGGCTCTCTGCGGCTTTGGATATATCCCTACTCTTCCCTTCATCGCCTTTATTATTCTGTATACCCTTTCCATAGAATATACAAGAGTTTTCCCCTTTTGTCAATGGCTATCCGAAAATTAGCCTGCACACCACCACCGATGCCACCACTCCCGCCAGATCAGCCACAAAGGCGGAGGGCAGCACATGACGGGTGTCCCTTATACCCACCGCCCCGAAGTATACCGCTATTGTATAGAATATTGTCTCTGTAGAGCCCATCATGGTACCGGCAGCCCTGCCCACAAAGGAATCAGGACCGTAGGTGGCAAATATCTCACTTACAACTCCCAGGGCACCGCTGCCCGACAGAGGCCGTATAAGCACAAGTGGCATTATTTCGGCAGGGATACCCAAAAGACCCGCCGGTGTCTTAAGAATTATCATCAGTATATCCATTGCCCCGGAGCTTCTGAATATTCCAATTGCCATTAGTATGGCAGTTAAATAGGGAAGTATTCTCACCGAAGTTTTTATTCCTTCGGCGGCACCTTCCACAAACACTTCGTATACCTTAACACCCTTTTTGTACCCATGTATAAGAACAAGTGCAATCAATAACGGAACGGCAAAGGCCGAAAGGGTCTCTATCAAAACACGCATGGCAGTCATCCTAATACAGCCTCTGGAGCGTTTTTACAGCCACAATTCCCGCCAGGGTGGATATGGTGGTAGCCAAAAATGCCGTTCCTATTATTTCGGTGGGGTTAATTGAACCCGCCGCCGCCCTAAGGCCAATTACGGTGGCGGGAATAATCTGTACCGAAGACGTGTTAAGCACAAGAAAGGTACACATGGCGTTTGTCGCCCTGGCCGGCCGCGGGTTTAGCTTCTGAAGCTCCTTTATGGCGTTTATACCGATGGGAGTGGCAGCGTTACCAAGACCCAGCATATTGGCGGCCATGTTCATAACAACCGCCCCCATGGCCGGATGGTTTTTGGGTATATCGGGAAATAGAAGGCCCAGCACAGGCCTTATGCCCCGGGACAGGGCCTCCACCAGCCCGGACTTTTCCGCCACCCGCATGACCCCTGTCCATAACGCCATTATACCCATAAGGCCTAGAAATAGTTCCACCGAAGAGGATACTCCGGTCATTATCCCCGCCGATACATCCCCCATGGTACCGCGGACCGCCGCGACAACAATCCCGGTTACAATAAGAAAAAGCCACACCGTATTAATCATAGGAATTCTCCCTTCCGCCAAAATCGGTTACGGGAAACCGTATAATTAATTATATGTGGCCGTCTCTGCAGGTATTATACCTGCTACAGTACGCCGCTTTCGGTAATGTGCAATTTGCCCTCTTCTATAAGCCCGCGGCAGCTTAAAGGTATTGTTATGTTAAACCGGTCATGGCCTATCATAAGGTTTGAAAGGCATGGTTTTCGCTCCCTTGCCGCAATATCGGCCAAAAGGTCCTCCACCGAAGGCTCGGGATTCCTTTCATCGGTGCAGTCCTTCCACCGGCCGAACACAAGTGCTGCGGCGTCTTTTATTTTTCCCGCCATCCCAATATGAGTGAGCATCCTGTCAATCTTATAGGGCGGCTCTCCCACCTCCTCCAGGAAAAATATACAGCCCCTTGTGTCTATCTCATAGGGAGTTCCCAGGGTGGAGCATAGTAGGGACAGGTTTCCTCCCCTTATGGGCCCCTCGGCCCTTCCCGGGAACAGGACCTGCGGTGGCACCTCTCCCTCCGGATTTGTCACCTTCCCCACCGGCCTGTCAGAAAAGAGTGCCCTCCCAATATGGCACCGGTTATACCCGGGGAAGTCCCCGGTCATCTCCGCCACCATGGGTCCGTGAAAAGTAACAAGGCCTGCCCTTTTTCTAATGGCTAGATGAAGGGCGGTTATATCGCTGTAGCCTATAAACACCTTGGGGTTTTGCCGCAGGGTATCGTAATCGAGAGCGTCAAGTATTCGCGTGGTGCCAAACCCCCCCCTTGCGCAGAAGATGCCCTTTATGGAGCGGTCCCTGAACATTTTGTTTATATCCTCAGCCCTGTCCCGATCACTGCCGGCCAGATAACCCCGGGTCGCCCTCACATGGTCCCCAAGCTTTACCTTTAGCCCCATAGACCGAAGGGTGGCAATACCGCTTTCTAGCCTGTGCTCCTTTACAGGGCCCGCGGGGCATACAAGGCCTACGCTGTCCCCTTGGCAAAGCCTTTGTGCCTTAAGCAAACCAATCACCTCCGAGCTTTTCGCGCCTCTCAGATGTATGTCCCACTTCTATATTCCTTAACCAGAAGAACCGTCCCTATGGTTTACAACAATTACAATCGTCCCTTTTGGATATGGCAATCCTTTCGAAGGTACTGCGCCATAGGTCTATATAGAGCATACCCTCCATCATGTTGTCGATATTGCCGGTAAGAAATTTTATAGCCTCGTTGGACTGCAGGGCGCCGACAACCGACGTCAGCGTACCCAGGATACCCACCGTCCCGGTGCCTGGGACCTCCCTGGATACCAGGTCCCCAGGGTATATGCATTCAAGGCAGGGACCCTCTTTGTCGGTGAAATTCATTACAACTCCGCTCGTGGCCGCCACCCCTCCGTGAATCCAGGGTATCCCTTTTTTGACACAGGCCCTGTTTATTAGAAACCGGGTGGTGAAATTGTCGGTACCGTCCATAACAAGGCCTATATCCGTCAAGTATTTGTCTATGTTACCGGAGATAAGTTCCTCTACCACCGTTTCAATTTCCACAGTGGAGTTTATCTGCTCCAGCACCCTGCGGGCAGCCTCCACCTTGGGCAGATTGTCTTTGGCGTCCTTCTCATCATAAAGACTCTGCCTCTGGAGATTGCTAAGCTCCACACTGTCTTTGTCAATAATCCTTATAAAGCCCACCCCGGCCCTTACCAGTATATTTGCTATGTTGGTACCCAGGCCGCCGCAGCCCACCAGCAGTACCCTGGACCGGGCCAGGCGTTTCTGCCCCTCTATGCCTATACCTTTAACAAGCAACTGTCTTGAATACCTCTCCACATCAAACCTCCTCCCTGCGGGTAAAATGTTCCCTCACAGCCTTATCTCGTGCTACTTGACTGCTTTTTTATATGCAACACATTTAAAATTCAATGCGATGAAGAGCTCAGGATGACAGCTGTGTAAAATCTTTTTCACGTTATATATAGTATCATTTTATTATATCGCTGCCCGTGCGTCTATAGCAAAAACATGGCGGCACGCCAATCGATATTGCGGAACAGTTCAGTATTTATCTGTAAATTAGGCCAAAAATTTTTAAGTATTTCCATTGACTTTAATTGGTATTTCTGGTATGCTTTTAATTGAAAATATTGTCGAAATATATCTGGATTATGAAAGGGGCGAAGACAATGAAATCAACAGGCATTGTGAGGAAAGTGGATGAACTCGGCAGGGTGGTTATACCAATAGAGTTAAGAAGAACTCTTAATATAGCCGAAAAGGATGCTTTGGAAATATATGTGGACGGAGAGCATATAATTCTGAAGAAATACGAGCCAGCCTGCATATTTTGCGGTAATGCGAGAGACATAACCAACTACAAGGGAAAGAACATTTGCCCTGACTGTGCACAGGAACTAAAAAACATGAATCTTTAGAAGGAAAAATAGCCGCAAAACGGCTATTTTTTTTGTATGCTTTCCGCGTACACCAGTCTCTTTGGGACTTTACGCTGACGCGCGGTTATCGCTATGGCCTCCTTTTTAGGGAGGCCCTTTTCCATATTCCATTTAAGGTGTTCTCCGATATCCATCCGCTCCCAGGGAGCATCCCTTTCCTCGACGGGACCGGACGCGCCCTCCAGCATCAGTACAAACTCACCCTTTATATCGCTTTCCTTTGCCCAGTCCACCAGCCCGTCCAGGGTATCTCTTATGTATTCCTCATACTTTTTGGTAATCTCCCGGGCTATCACCGCCCTGCGGTTTCCCAGTGTCTCCTTGCAGTCCTCCAGCAGCCCTGCCAGGCCGTGAGGGGACGCATAGAGTATTATTGTGCCCTGCTGGCGTTCCAGTCCCTTTAGAAGGCCCTTTCTCTTACCCGGGGCCTTGGGCAAAAAACCCTGGAAGAAAAACCTGTCGGTGGGCAGCCCCGAAGCGACCAGGGCGGTCATTACGGCCGTCGGTCCCGGCAGCGATACCACCGGAATACCCTGTTCGATGCAACCCCTAACCAGCTCGTATCCCGGGTCGGAAACACCGGGAGTACCCGCATCCGAAACAAGGGCTACTGTCTTTCCCTCCCGAAGCAGCTCCAGCAGGTGTTCTCCCTTCTTTTTGCGATTGTGCTCATGATAGCTGGTCAAAGGAGCCTTAATATCGTAATGGTTCATAAGACGCAGGGTTCTTCTGGTATCCTCCGCTGCGATAAGGTCCGTTTCCTTTAGTACCCGCAGCACCCGCATCGTTATATCCTCCAGATTCCCTATGGGTGTGGGGCATATGTAAAGTGTGCCTTTATCCGACATCGGCCTTACATCCTTTCTCCCTCGTAATATATCCTATGTATCTCTTCGGTGTATTCCCCTTCCCCGTCGTATATCACAAGGGGCTTTGACACCTTGAGGAATTTGCCGCCCCCCTTTAAACCCTCCACCAAAAACAGATTAGACTCCCTGTCCGCCCGGGAATGTACCATTCTAAGCCTCTTTGGTTCAATACCCTCTTCTCTCATACCAAGCAGCACATCCACCATACGGCCGCTCCTGTGTATAAGGGCCAGCCTCCCCCCGTTTTTTAAAACCTTACCCGCCGAAGCTATTATATCCCCCAGGGTACACATTATCTCGTGCCGGGCTACTGCCTTGCTGCTGTCAGGGTTTACAAGACCGTGACCATCATCTATGTAAGGAGGATTTGAAACCACCAGGTCCGCCGTACCCTCCGGCACAAAGGAGGTCACTTCCTTTAGGTCGCCGGAATATATACTGACCCGGTTTTCCAGGCCGTTCATGGCTACGCTCCTTGCGGCCATCTCCACCATTTCCTCCTGTATCTCTATACCAATTATACTCGATGCCTTTGTCTTGCCGGCAAGAATTATAGGAATAATGCCGGTGCCGGTTCCCAGGTCCACCACCCTGTCCCCTTTTTTGACGGTGGCAAAGTTGGCCAGCATAACCGCGTCTATACCGAAACAGAATTTCCGGGGGTTTTGTATTATCTTAAGTCCACCTATATTAAGGTCGTCCAACCGTTCACCAATCTTTAAGTATTTATCCATAAACAAACCACCTGCGATTAATTATTATGGCCGCCTTTTTACGGTCTCTATTCCTTGAAGGCAGCTTCTATATAGTCCTCCATCCCGTCATATTCCATAAGGCCTATATGCATAGCACTTATCTCACCCCGCCGGTTGATTATGTAATTTGTGGGAAGATAGGAGACCATGTATTTTTTGGCTGTGTCCGCCTCCCCGTCAAGTAGCACCACCCTGTCGCTGTAATCGGACAGTTTTACGGTGTTTCCCCCAAGGTATGATAAAAGACCCTTGTTACAGGGTCTTTTGCCTTTATACTTCAGATTCGGGTTTGGGAGCGTCCACCGGACACACGTCCGCACACGCACCGCACTCAATACACCCCTCAGGGTCAATAACGTATTTATCATCACCTTCGCTGATAACCCCCTCAGGGCATTCGGGTTCACATGCACCGCAACTGATGCAGTCATCAGTAATTACATATGCCATACTGTTCACCTCCTTGAGCATATCAAACCGATTTCTTCCGTTAATATTGTAACA
>Ga0172377_10000199_pt1 | contig 52807 bp, 40 predicted proteins | sample Pumphouse3metaG_FD_119749 | JGI IMG/M metagenome (GOLD analysis project Ga0172377, IMG submission 119749) | Leachate microbial communities from a municipal landfill in Southern Ontario, Canada - Pumphouse #3 metaG | ecosystem: Engineered > Solid waste > Landfill > Unclassified | place: Canada...
CCCCGGAATGACACAGCCGGGTGGCGTAGTGGCGCCAGACAGAAGCCGCAGGCGTCCTCGCCTGCGAAGCTTCGCAGAAGCTTGTCTTTTGGTTCTGAAAGCCCCTGCGGGCCTTGGCAGACAGGGACGTCTGCCACTCCGGTTCTGGCGCAGGGGACGTCTGCCACTCCACTGCCTCATCCGTCGCGATTTTTTCCCGCAGGATCGGAATCCTGCGCTACGTGATACCCCTGACGCATACGCAGGATCGGCATCCTGCGCTACGCGGGCTCCACCCAGGAGAAGAGCCGCCCGGTTTGGATCCGGGTTTTCAGCCAGGCGCAGAGGCAGGTATCCTCCTGGTTGGCGGGGCGGAAGAAGCGCCAGAGCTGGGTCATGAGGCTGTGGTGGGTCCCGGTGCGGTTTGCGGGGATTTGTCCTTGAATTACACGAATTGGGGTTCTAACACAGAGACGGGGATCAGCGCTTATCCAGCCATCCATTGATCCACCAGGCGGGGGAGGATCTCGCCTGCCGGGCCTTGGTGGAATTCGTCGATGAGGTGGTTTCTTTCGGTGGGATTGAGGTTCACCGCGATGGTTTTGGCTCCGAGATAGCGGGCGGTCATCACAAATCCGGCGGCGGGATAGACCACGCCGCTGGTGCCGATCACCAAAAAGACGTCGCAGCTGTGCAGCAGCTGATCGATCTCCTCCATGCGGTGGGGGAATTCCCCAAACCAAACAATGTCCGGACGGAGAACGCCAGGGCATTTGGGGCAGGAAGGGAGGTCGGATCCGGGATCTACTTCCCGCATGGGGAAGCGGGCTCCACAGCAGGTGCAAAGGCAGTAGGCCAGGCTTCCGTGCATTTCGATCACCCTAGTGTTTCCGGCCGCGGAGTGGAGGCCATCCACGTTTTGGGTGATGAGGCTGAAATTTCCGCCCAGCCAGGTTTCGAGCCTGGCCAGAGCCAGGTGTCCTGGATTGGGCACCGCCTGTTCCGCCTGTTCGCGGCGGCGTTGGTAGAAGCGCCAGACCAGCCGGGGATCGCGGGCGAAGGCCTCGGGGGTGCACACATCCTCGAGGGAGTGGTTTTCCCAGAGGCCTCCGCTGTCGCGAAAGGTCTTGAGGCCGGATTCCGCGCTGATGCCGGCTCCGGTGAGGACAAGCAGCCTGGTATCCGGGGTTACTTTGATCATTTCATCAGCATCATCTTGCGGGTGAGGTCACGCTCGCCATTGTTGAGGCGATAGAGGTAAACTCCGCTGGAAACTGGATTGCCCCGGTCGTCCCGGCCGTTCCAGACAGCGCTGTGGGCTCCCGCGGGGAGCTCTGAATCCACCAGGCAGCGGACTTTCTGCCCGCGGAGGTTGAAAACGTCCAGACGGACAGGCGCGGCCGCGGGAAGTTCGAAGCGGATGGTGGTGGTGGGATTGAAGGGGTTGGGATAGTTGCCAAAGAGCTCGAAGCTGAGGGTTTGGACCAGGTCATCGGCGGAGCTGAAATCGCTTTCCACAAAGACGTCGTCAATATACCAGCCTTCGCCGCCCACATAGCCGTCGGATCCGAAGACAAAGCGGAAGCGGGCCAGTCCGCTGAAACTGGAGATATCGAACTCGGCCTGGGTCCAGTCGAAGCTGCCGGAATAGACGTTGGTGTTGGCCGTGAAGGGGGAGGCGGCGTTGTTGTAGATGCTGTAGGGATAGCCACCCACGGGGGTGATCTGGAGCCACGGCCCGCCGTCCACGGAAATCTCCACCAGTCCTCCATCCCAGGCGTAGATCGGGTTGCTGTGGGTTTCGGCGTCCATCCAGTGGTGGAAATAGAGGCGTCCGTTTTCGCCCAGGGGGATGTCCGGGCTTTCCAGGGCGCCATAAGCTGCTCCGGAATATTCCGCCGCGCCGGGGCCTCCGAACTTCATCGACCAGGCTCCGCCCGGGGTGTTGTTGCGGTGGCTTTCGCGGTGCCATTGGTTCACGAAATTGGCCAGGGGCGCTTCGCTGTTCCAGCCATTGGAGTCGTTTTCATAGGTATATTGCTGGTTTCCGATGTAGAGCACGAAGTTCCCCTCCAGGGTGTTGCCGTTTTCCGCGCCGATCATGTAGCCGATGGATACGGAACTGCCGATGGGGGCGTCGGGCGAGACCTCGAGGCTGAAGATGCTTTCATAAAGGGTGAAGCTGTCCGGGCCGATGGGTGTGAGGACGGCCTCGAAGTTGGAAAGGGTGGCGTTGGGGTCGTCGCAAAAGATGATCAGGAGGGGGTTGTAAGCGTGGCCGGAGCCGCTGTTGCTCACGATCATGTTCAGGGCGGGGTTGTCGCCAGGCAGGATCTGGGGGTTGGCGTTTACGAATTCATAAGTGTCCAGATGCAGCTCGGGGGAGTTCAGGATGAGGGCGGCCGGGGTGGTTGAGGTGTAGGAATCAAAGAGGGCCACGAAGTTCATGTAGGCGATCTCGTGATCGGGGAAATTGCCCTGGATCCTGATCTGGAAAAAGCCGTTGATACAGGTGGAATCGGCGGCGGTGAGGGCGTCGAAGCCGTAGGAACTGCTGAGGACGTGGATATTGGGGGAATTGCTCACGAGGTTCAGGGTTCCAGGTTCGGTCTGATCCACCAGGCCCACGTTCTTGATGGTCACGTTCAGGCCGATGACCTCGCCGGTGTGGTGGAGGCCGTCGCCATCGAGGAATTCCACCTGGGAGGCCACGATGTAGGGCTGGTTGCTGGCCTGGACAGTGATCACGGCGTGGTAGGCGATGAAATCGGCGGCAACGATGCTGATCTCAAAATCGCCGGGAGTGAGGCTGGCGGCGAGGTTAATTCCGATAAGCCCGGTGGCGTCGGCAGTGGCTTCGCAGAGGATGTCGTTTCCGCTTTTCAGCCTCAGGGTGGCACCCGGGGCGTTTGTCTGCACCTGGTAAGAGTTGAGGCCAACGGTCCAGTAAGCTGGCAGCTGAACGGTCATTTGCTGCGGTGTGTCCGCCCAGACCATCAGGCCGGGATCGCCGATCAGATTGGTTTCGTAGGTTACCCAATACATCACGGGGGAGTTCTGGATAAAGGGTATGTTGTCGATCTTGCTGTCGGTCAAGGTGAAGCCGAGTTCGCGGATGTCCTCGCCGAAAATGGCGTCGATGTATTGGCGGTGGATCTTTTGGGAAGCGCCGTCGGTGGAACCCTGCATACCCCAACCGTAGCGGGAATGGGCGATCATGGCGACGGCGGCGGTGGAGATGCTGGTGAATTTTTCGGTGATGCAGTCGGTGGTATAGTCACCGGGGTTGGTGTCGCGGTTGTCGAAGGAGCCCGAATAGCAGCCCTGGGTGAAGACCACGGAAAGGTTGTGGTTGATGCCGTCGTTGGTGATGCTGGTGGGGGTCACGGAGTTGTTGGTCATGCGCATGGTATAGGTGGTGGCGGAGTGGCCAAGGTGGTTCACCAGGCTCGGGCCGTTGCTCAGCAGGGGCCTCAGCTGGCTTCCGGTCCAGGAATCGGCGGCTCCGTAGGTGCGGTCGTACATGGTGCTGATGTTCCAATCCGCGGGAACCCCAACGGTTGTGTAGCCGTGGGCGGAGCTGCCTCCGATCATCTCGTCCATGTAATCTCCGCCCCAGGTGGGGCCGTCCCAGAGCCATTCACCCACGAAGAGGGCGGAGGTGGCTTCGTCCACCACAGGATCGTTCAGATAAAGCTGGGTCTTGCTGATGAAGTTGGCGATCTCGGCGTCGGAATTATAGCAAAAGCGCCCGATGGAGAGTTCCGGCACGAGGTCGGTTTCCATGTGCTCGCCCCAGTAGTTGTCGCCATCGTTGTTCCAAGTGCCGTCCAGGCAGCTGTAATACATGTCCGCGGGGATATCGGCGTCCACCTGGCTGCCTCCGCCCATGTTCACATAGAAACCGCGGTGGGGGATCACGTCCGTGTCGCCGGCCAGCAGAACGTGGCGCAGGGGATCGGTGGCGTACAGGCTGATGATGTAGTTGCGGATCTTTTCCTGGGTGTCGTCGCCATCGGTTTGGGCGATGATATCCTGAACGGTTTTCAGCAGTACGTTCTGGCCGCGCAGCTGATAAAAGGTCTGAAAGGGCTGCCACTGCGCCAGCTTGGCCTCATCATAGATCACCAGGTAGTCCCAGCCGGTGTTGCGGCTGTCATAGCGGGGGATCTGGGCGGCGTTGTCCACGGTTTTCAGCAGGTAGGAACGGGTGGCGGCATCCTGCTTCAGAAACTGCAGTGAAGCCGCGGCCCGGGCGCTGGGGGCGCTTTCCACGCGGACGCTGACCTGGCGGTAGAAAGTGAGCTCGTTGGCCAGGGGATCGTAGCTGAAGGGGCAGACAGCGCTGAAATTGATGGGATGGCCGGCCAGGAAATGGGTGTTCAGGCCGTTGTGGGCGGTGTTCGGATAGGTGCCAGCGCTGAGATAAACCGCGGGATCAGGCCCAACCCGGGGGTGGATTTCCAGGCTGGAAAGAGGGTATTGCGGCTGCAGCGGCGCCACGGGGCGGTCCAGCTCAATGGACTGGGGTGAACTCAGCTCCACCTGGATGTCCACCGCTTCCTCGCCGGTGGGCAGCAGGATCTGGGTGCCGAACCAGGGAAGGTCCGGGCTGCCGGGAGTGCCCCAGCTTTGCGCTCCGCTGAGCTTTATCAGGGTGTATTCTCCCGCAGCTTTGAGCTCAGGTACGTCCAAGGTATAAGAATAAACAACATCGGCGGCCAAGGCCGCAAGGCCCGCCACCAGGATCAGGGTCAAAAGTAGATTTTTCATATCCGCCAACTTTCTCAGATTATTTTGCTATAGGAAGTATGCAAGGGCCATTCCAAAATCCGAACTATCTGGATCCAGCCGCTGGGCTGACTGGAGGCCGAAAATTCTGCTTGACTCCTCAAGTGTGATGAATATAAAGGAACAAAATACATTTTCCCGGGAGGAAAAATGGCCGTTAACAAGAAACAAAAGACCGCCATCGGAGGCGTTGTCGCCGCCCTGCTGATCGCGGTATTGGGCTATTTTGGCATCAACGGATTCGGCACCCCAAACCAGTTCACCTCGCCCAACGGGCAGCTCCTGACCACCGAAAACCTGCTCAGCAACATCAGCGGACAGAACCAGACCGTCTATGTGACCAAGACTGGCGAAAAATACCATCTGGAAGGTTGCCGCCACCTCCGGTTCCGTTCCAAGATCCCGATCGCGGTCGCCACCGCCATCGAGGAAGGCTATGAGCCCTGCAAGACCTGCAAACCGGATGAACAGATAAACTATACACCCCAACCAAGCTATCCCGAGACCTCCTATCCCCAGCCGACCACGACCACTCCGGACGATACCCCAGGCACTCAGCGGAGAACTCCGGAGCCGATCGTTGACGATCCCGATTGAGGCTTGGCAACTGGCTGAAGCATTACCCCGGGGCTGGGAGATCGGCCCCGGTTTTTTATCTGCTCAGGTCAGTGGCTTTTATTCCACATCCGGCACCCCGGATCCGCCCACTTTTAGGTTGACAGCGTTGCGGACAGGAGCAAGCTTGGCAATGAAGGGTTCAGGAAGTGAACGATGAAAAGACAAATATACGTAGTCACCGGCGCGGCCGGGCACCTGGGCAGTTATGTTGTGAGAGAACTGCTGGCCGGGGGCCATGAGGTGCGCGCTTTCGTGCTGCCCTGGGAGAAGATCCCCTCTTATGTGGATGACAACCGTCAACTACTGACCCGTTACGCGGGTGACGTGCGCTATCCCCAGACCCTGGAGCAGCTTTTTGTTGCTGAGGGCGAAGCGGAATTCACAGTGATCCACTGCGCCGGGATCATCGGCATCAGCCTGGGCAAGGACCGGCGTCTGCTGGAAGTTAACGTTGGGGGCACGGCCAACGTGATCACCGCCTGCCAAAAGAACCGGGTGCGCAGATTGGTTTACGTGAGTTCCGTGCATGCGATCCCTTTGCTACCGCGGGGGCAGGTGATGCGTGAGGTGTCCTTTTTTTCTCCGCAGAAAGTGATCGGCTACTACGCCAAAACCAAAGCCATGGCAACGCAAAAGGTATTGGACGCAAGCAAAGCGGGCTTGGACGCCCTGGTGGTGCATCCATCCGGGATAATCGGGCCGAACGCCCAGCCCACGGGCAACATGGCCCAAATGATCTCCGCTTTTCTGAAGGGGCGTTTCCGGGCTGTGATCAAGGGGGGTTATGATTTCGTGGATGTCCGCGATGTGGCTTCCGGCATCGTGGCGGCGGCTGAAAAGGGCAAAAGCGGCGAGTGTTATATCCTTTCCAACCGCGTGATCGATCTGAACGAACTGCTGGGCGGGCTGGCGGAATGCAGCGGCAGGCCCAAACCCCGCATCCTGCTTCCGCTCTGGCTGGCCAAGGCGGTGGCGCCCGGCGCGGAGCTTTACTACAAGCTCGCCCGCAAGGCCCCGTTCTTCACGCTGTATTCGCTGCACACCATCTCCAACAACAGCCTGTACTCAAACAGCAAAGCGGCCTCCGAACTCGCTTTCAGGACCAGGTCTTTGCGGGAAACCTTGATCGACATCGTGAAGACCTTCAATCCCAAGCCGGGGAGGAAAAAAAGCCGCAGGAAAAGCTGATCCCCGGGATTATGGTCCACGAATTACACGAATTGACACGAATTGTTGGGTTTGGGTATGGCTTTTCCCCAGTTCTCAGGAATCTCTCGTTAACAAAAGCCTTGACGTTTTAAGGGCGGTCAGATGTTTGGTTTAAATCCATGCAAACATGGACAAGCGTGGCTACAGCCCTGTGGTTGAGCTAACCGCGAAGGGTATCCCGACGCGCGCGAAACAAGAAATTTAATTGAATTAGGGAGCATAGATCAATGAAAAAGTACTCCTGGTTGACACCTGTATCCATACTGATCTTTGTATTGGTTACACTGGCCTTCCTGTCTCCGCTGCTGATCCCGGAAGGCGGCAGCTGGCCGATCAAGCAGAGGCTGAACCTCGGTTTGGACCTCAAGGGCGGCACCCAGATCGTTCTGGGTGTGAACACAGATGAACTGCCCGAAGCTGACCGTCTGGACGCAGTGAAGAACAACATCGAGATCATCCGCAACCGCATCGACCAGTTCGGAGTTGCCGAGCCCACCATCCAGAGGATCGGCGAGAACAAGATCCTGGTCCAGTTGCCCGGCGAAGATGACCAGATGGAAGCGGAAAAACTGGTAACCCAATCGGCCGTTCTGGAGTTTCGCCTTGTGGCCAAGCCCGACGACGCGGAAAGGTTCCTAGACCTGCTGGACGGCATCACGCAAGCGAACTTGGGCAGCATCCCGGTTTTGGCCAAGCTGGACGCCGAAGACAGGGAACTGGACGGCCCGGACGCCGCCACCGCCGACAGCACGGAAGCCGAGCCTAAATCCGGCATCTTCAAATCCCTGATCACCACCTCGGAACGGGATTACGTGGTGCGTTACGACGATCTGGAAACCATGCGCGCTCTGCTGGCGGACAGCACTTTCATCCGCCTCAAGCCCAAAGGCTACGACCTCCTGCTGGAGAGCGTGGATGAGGAAAAGCGCCTGGCCCAGGAGCCTTCCGTGATCTACGTGCTCAAATCCGCCGCTGAAGTGAAAGGCACGGATGTGGACGGGGCCAGCATGGAGATCGGCTCCACAGACAGCTCCAATCCCCAAATGGCCGGCAAGCCTTATATCGCCCTCAATTTCACCCGCCAGGGCGCTCGCAGGTTCGCAAACGTAACCGGCGACAACACGGGCGAACGCTTGGCCATAGTGGTTGACAACACAGTTTATTCCGCCCCCGTGATCCAGGACCGGATCCCGGACGGCAAAGCCACTATCACCGGCATTTTCTCCACCGAGGAAGCCCGATCACTGGCCATCCTGCTGAACAACAAGAGCCTCAGCGCGCCGATCGAGCCCCAGTATTCCCAAAAGGTATCCGCCACCCTCGGCTCGGACAGCGTGAAAAGCGGCCTTATGGCCGGCCTCATCGGCATCATCGCCGTGGCCATCTTTATGCTGGTCTATTACAAACTCTGCGGCCTGGTCGCGGATTTTGTGCTGATCTTCAACGTCGGTTTCATCCTGGCGATGCTCACGGCTTTCGGCGGAACCCTCACCCTGCCCGGCATTGCCGGCATCATCCTCACCATTGGCATGGCGGTGGACGCCAACGTGCTGATCTTTGAACGCATCCGCGAGGAACTGGACGCAGGCAAGACCCCGCGCTCAGCCACGGACGCCGGTTTCAAGCGCGCCTCCGTTACCATCTGGGACGCCAACCTCACCACTCTCATCGCGGCCTTTGTGCTCTATCAATTCGGCACCGGCGCCATCCGCGGTTTCGCCCTCACCCTCACCATCGGCATCGTTGGCTCCATTTTCAGCGCGATTGTTTTTGTGCGCTTTATCATGGATAAGACGATGCTCACCGGCAACCGCAAGAACCTGAGCATTTGAGGAGAGAAAGATGAGACTGTTTAAAAACACCAACGTACCTTTCGTCCAGAACCGTAAAATCTTCTTCATCCTGTCCGCCATCCTGGTGATCGCCGCCATCGTGGGGATCTTTGTGAGAGGGTTCAACTGGAGCACTGATTTCAAGGGCGGCGTAACCGTGATCGTGAACATGAAGCCCGAATCCGCCAATGTGCCGGCCCTCAACATCGACGAACTGCGCCGGGTGATCAACGAGGGCGGATTCACGGCAGCCGAGATCCAATACATCGGCGACCGCGAAGACGATACTTTCCAGATCAAGGTGGCCGGAAGCGATGCCACCGCTATCAAGGACAAGATCCTGGAAGTAATCTCCACCCAACTGGGTGCCTATACCGAAGGCCGGAACCTGCAGAAGGACGTGATCCGCGAATTCAACACCGTGGGCGCTAAAGCCGGCTTGGAAATGCGCAACAACGCCATCCTGGCCGTGGCTCTGGCCCTGCTGCTGATGATCATCTACATCTGGATTCGCTTTGAGTTCACCTTCGGCTTGATGGCGATCGTGGCTCTTTTCCACGACGTGATAATCATCGTGGGTATCTTCAGCTGGACCGGCAAGGAGATCACGATGAGCATCGTGGCGGCCCTGCTGACCATCGTGGGTTATTCGATCAACGATACGATCGTGATCTTCGACCGCATCCGCGAGGACCTGAAGATCTACCGCAAGGACCCCGTGCAGGTGATCTTCAACCGCTCCATGAACGAGACCCTCAGCCGCACCATCATCACCGCCGGCACCACCCTCTTTACAGCCCTGGCCCTCTATTTCTTCGGCGGCCCCGTGATCCACGATTTCGCCTTTGCCATGAGCCTGGGCATCATCTTCGGCACCTATTCCTCGATCTTTGTGGCCAGCAACCTGGTGCTGGACACCATCAAGGCCACCCATCAGGAAAAGCAATCCATCAAGAAACTCACCAAGAAATAGGGATTCACCCCAGCCGCAATATAGAAAAAGCCGCCTGCTTCGGGCGGCTTTTCTCATGGGAAAAAAGCGGTTCCGGCAAGTAAGGCCGGCTGCTGGCAGAAAATTTGCATTGACAGCAGGGCGAGGGTATTCAGCTTGGTAAACAAAGCTAATTCAGGTGTGATGAATGACCCATAGATTTACCGCTATCATAGCCCTGCTGTTCTTGATCGCCGCCCTCGGCGCCGATGAACTGAGCGACAAGCAGAAGCAGTTGGACAAGATCCAGAGGGATCTGCAGAAAGCGCAGCAGAAGATCGAACAGAACGAACGGACCAAGAAAAATAACGAAACCGAGATCACCAACACCCGCCGGGCCAAGCAGAAAACCGACGTGGAACTGCGCCGGACCCAGGAGATCGCCCGCGAAAAGCTGCAGTCCCTGAACACGGTGAGAACGGAGCTGCGCACGGTGGAACAGCAGATCCGCGACCTCAAGGTGATGCAAAACACCCAGCTGGAAAAGATGGTCCGCCTCTCCCGCAAAAACGGTACCCTGAGGCTCAACCACAAGGACCAGCATTGCCTGGCCCTGCTTGCCTCCCAGACCAGGTCCAAGCTCAACAACCTCGGCGACGTCCAATACAGCCTGGCCATTCAGCAAAACCAGAGGGGCCAGGAATACAGCCAGGCCAACAGCGAGTTTTCCCTCCAAGCCTCCACCAGCAAGAAACTGGACAGCAAGGTGCGCAACCTGCAGTCCCAGCAATCCCGGCTCACCAAAGAGCAGAAAAACCTCCAGAACCAGATCGCCAAACTGAAAAAAGACGCGGCGCAATTGGAATCCCTGATCGCGAACCTGGCCTCCAAACCCAGGGACGAGGGCCTGGAGCCGCTATCCTATAAATTCAGCGCCCGCACCATCGCCTGGCCGCTGAAAGGGCGAATCATCCGCAGTTACGGGCAGGAAACCCGGGCTTATGGCACCTCAGTGGTCTGCAACGGCATCGACATCGCCGTGCCGGAATGGACCTCCGTGGTCGCGGCGGACGCCGGCGAAGTGGTTTTCGCGGGTTCCTACGGGGGCCAGGGCAAGCTGCTGATCATCGACCACAAGAACGGCTTCTTCACCGTTTACGCCTATAACAACCAACTTCTGGTCTCCAAGGGCTCAAACGTATCCAAAGGCCAGTCCATCGCCAAATCCGGCATGACCGGCTCGGCCTCCGAACCTTCGCTGCACTTCGAGGTGCGCAAGGACGGCAAGGCCGTTAATCCTTTGGCCTATCTGGAATAGGGGAGAGGAGGCCGCCCTTGCTGCTGTTGAAACAACCTTCGGTCCGAAAACTGGAAAAGCTGATCCTCAAGGGTGATTTTGAGAACAAGACCATCCTCCATTTCACGGGAGGAATGTATGGCATCGGCTGCAAGGTCTCCTCGCGGGAAGCGATCGCCAGGATCCTAAGGCTCAAGGGACGATCCGACGGCAAGGGCCTGATCGTTCTGATCCCCCACCTGGATTGGTTCGAATTCGAGGGCGTTCCTTTACCGGGGAAGATCCGGCCCCTGCTGGAACAATACTGGCCGGGGAACCTGTCTGTGGTTTTCAGCTGCGCCGACCCCCGCTTCCAGCACCTCGCCGTGGAGGGCAAAGTGGCCTTCCGGGTTCCCGACGATCCCCTGCTGCGGCTGGTGATCGAGCTGCTGGACGAACCCATCGTGAGCACCAGCGTCAATATCGCCAATCTGCCCCCGGAAAACGATCTTAAACGCCTCACCGGCATGTATGCCAATTGGTTCGATTACGGCTTCGTGCCCAGCCACATCAGCGTTGAATATGACGCCCAGCCCTCCACCATAGTGGAATACGTGGCCAGCCGGGAGCGGCAAAACCAGAGCGGCCTGGATGAACTGCGCTGCCTGCGCGAGGGTTCCATCCCCTTTCACGGCGTGAAGAAATCCTTCGAGCTTCCTACCATCCTCTTTGTTTGCACCGCCAATATCTGCCGCAGCCCCATCGCGGAGAAGCTTTTCAACCATTACCTGCGGGAAACGGACCTGCCCTATACCGGCGATTCCTGTGGGCTTCTCCCCGGCGGCCAACCCATCTCCGCGGGTTCGCTGCAACTGCTGCTGGAAAGGGGCATCCTGGAGGCCAAAGACCACTTTTCCAAACAATTCACTCCGGACATGATCTCCGGCAGCCGCCTGGTGCTCACCATGGAGGAGCGCCAGCGCGATTTCCTGCGCGGCAACGAACCCAACAGCAGCGCCAAGATCCTTACGCTCAACGAATTCCTGGGCGAGCCGGGCGACATCTCCGACCCCTTTGGCTCGGACATCGACAACTACCGCAAGATCTATGAGATCATCGATGACCGCGTAAAGCGCCTCATCGCCAAACTCCGCACCCAAACCAGACCAACGGGATGACATGGAAGCAAAGATAAGCCCGGAACTCATTGCCCTGCACGGCCTTTCGGAGCAGGAATACGCCCGGATCCTGGAGATCCTGGGCCGGGAACCCAGCTACGTGGAGCTGGGCATTTTCAGCGTGATGTGGAGCGAACACGCCAGCTACAAGAATTCCATCAAACTGATAAAGACCCTGCCCCGGGAGGGCAGGTTCCTGCTGGCCAAGGCCGGTGAGGAAAATGCCGGGGTGGTGGATATCGGCGACGGCCTGGCCGTAAGCTTCAAGATCGAAAGCCACAACCATCCATCCGCCCTGGAGCCCTATCACGGCGCTGCCACCGGCGTGGGAGGGATCCTAAGGGATATCTTCACCATGGGCGCCCGGCCTGTCGCGGCCTTGAATTCCCTGCGCTTCGGGGATCCAGCCTCGCCCCGCACCCGCCATCTGATCCGCGGAGTGGTGCAGGGGATCGCCGATTACGGCAACTGTTTCGGCGTGCCCACCGTGGGCGGGGAGGTCTTTTTCGACGAGGCCTATGAAGGCAACCCACTGGTGAATGCGATGGCCGTGGGAGTGCTCAGGCACGAGCATCTGGCGCGTTCCGCCGCTTCCGGGACCGGCAACCTGGTGGTCTATGTGGGCGCCAAAACCGGGCGCGACGGCATCCACGGCGCCACCTTCGCATCGGTGGACCTCAGTGAGCAATCCGCGGAGATGCGCACCGCCGTTCAGGTGGGTGATCCTTTCTATGAAAAGCTGTTGCTGGAAGCCACTCTGGAGGTGATCCAGGCCGGACTGGTGGTCGGGATCCAGGATATGGGCGCGGCGGGGCTCACCTGCTCCAGCTCCGAAATGGCCGGCAAAGGCGGAGTGGGGATCGAGCTCGACCTCGAACACGTTCCCATCCGCGAAACCGGGATCACGCCCTATGAGATCATGCTTTCCGAATCCCAGGAGCGCATGCTGCTGATCGTGGAGCCCGCGAAGCTCGAAGCGGTGCAAAATATCTTTGAGCAATGGGACCTCGATGCCGTGGTGATCGGCCGCGTTACCGCGGACAAGTTTCTCAGGGTGCGCCTCAGAGGCGAAACCCTGGCCGAGATCCCCGCCGAAACCCTGGTTTTGGGAGGCAGCGCGCCCGTTTATGAACGAGAGCAAAAAGCCCCCGCCCGGCCGCCTGAATGGGATCCCGGCCGCCACCCGGAACCCGCCGACCCCGGCGAGGTGCTGCTCCGCCTGCTGGGGGAACCCAATATCGCCTCCAAACGCCAGGTCTTTTCCCAATACGACCACATGGTGCAGATCGGCACCACGGTCGAGCCCGGCAGCGACGCCGCCGTGATCGCCGTCAAGGGCACGCGCAAAGCCCTCGCCCTCTCCACAGACTGCAACGCCCGCCATTGCTGGCTGGATCCTTTCGAAGGGGCCAAAGGCGCCGTGGCTGAAGCCGCCCGCAACGTTGCCTGCAGCGGAGCCCGGCCGATCGCCGTAACCAATTGCCTTAATTTCGGCAATCCCTACAAACCCGAGGTCTATTGGAGTTTTGCCCAGTGTGTGAAGGGAATGGGGGAGGCCTGCCGGGCTTTTGAAACCCCCGTGACCGGAGGCAACGTCTCTTTTTACAACGAAAATCCCGCCGGCGCCATCTGGCCCACCCCCGTGATCGGCATGCTCGGCCTGATCGACGATGTGTCCCTTGCCACCACCCAATGGTTCAAGCGCCCCGGCGACCTCATCGCCCTCCTGGGCGAACCCTGCTCCTCGATCGGCGGCTCTCAGTATCTGAAAACGCTGTTCGCTGAAGTGGCTGGGCCTGCCCCCAAAGTGGATCTGGCCGCGGAAAAACACCTGATCGGACTGCTGCTGGATCTGATCTCAGCGCAAGCCCTGGCTTCCGCTCACGACGTTTCCGAGGGCGGCCTGCTGGTCTGCCTGGCGGAGAGCTGCTTCCAGCCCGAACAACGCCTCGGAGCGCGGATCACATTCATACTATCCCACCCCGCCAGCGCCGAATATTTCGGCGAAAGCCACGGCCGGGCTGTCATCAGCTTCGCCCCTGCCAAATTGCAGGCGGTCGAAGCACTCTGTCGCAAACACTCCACGCCCCTGCTGCCGCTGGGGGAAGTGGCTTCCGGCCGCGAATTCACGGTCAACCAACATCTCAGCCTGGATACGGAGGACATGTATCGGGCCTGGACGAACGGGCTAAAACTAAGCTAAGGAGAAGGAGATGAAAATGAGTTTCCTCTTTGGTCACATTTTCTGGGGCATTTTGCTGCTGTTGTGGGGAGTTTCCCTGATCCTCAAAGGTTTCAACATCGTTGACCTGCCTTTGGTGAAGATCTTTATCGCCGTCATCATCATCCTCTTCGGGCTCCGGCTGCTGTTCGGGGACTGGAGTTCGCACCGCAAAGACGGCTCGCGCGTGAGTTTCGTTACCGCGGGAAGCGACGAATACACCAGTGTGTTCGGCTCCCAGACAGTCGATCTCACCGGCCTGGATCCCGATTCCCCGCCCCTGGAGATCACCGCCGTGTTCGGCTCTTCCTATGTGAAGCTGCCCAACGACATCGATTTCAAGATCCATCCCACTGCCGTGTTCGGCTCCGCCATCGTTCCCACCCAAGCCTCACTGGCAAGACCTCCGCTCGGCACCGTCAAGATCGAAGCCAACGCGGTTTTCGGCAAGATCGAATTTGTCTATAAGGAACCCAAACGCGATCACCTGCGGGCCAAAGCCCCCGCGGATTCCACCCAGGGAGCGCCTTCTGACAGCATCTAAGAAACTTCTCTTCATCCTTCCCATCCTGCTCTTTCTAAGCTTCGTTCCGCTGCCCGGGAAGGGGCTGGGCTATGTGTTCAGCGGCGGCGGGGCGAGAGGTTTTGCCCAGTTGGGCATGATCAAGGTCCTGGAGGAAGAGGGCATCTATCCGGACCACGTGATGGGTTCCAGCGTGGGTTCCGTGCTAGGCGGGCTCTACGCCCTGGGCTACAGCGCGGCGGAAGTGGAATCCCTGATGGTCACGCTCGAGTTCTCGGACATCATCAACGAACGCCAGGACCGCAACCGGCTCTATCCCGGCGAAACGCGCTGGCCAAGCTACGGCAATCTGCGCCTCGCGCTCAGCCCCAAAGGGATGCCGCAGTTTCCGGCCGGAGCCATCACCGGCGCCAAGGTCGATCTCGGCCTGGCCGGGCTTTTCCTGCCGGCCTCCGCCTACCGCGATTTTTCCCGCCTGCCCGTCAACTTTGCCGGACTCACCATCGATATGCATACCGGCGAACTCCTGATCCACCGCGAAGGCTCGCTGACCCAGGCCGTGCGCGGGGCCGCATCCATTCCAGCTGTGATCGCCCCCTTCAGCTACAACGGCCGTTCCCACATCGACGGCGGCCTGCTGCAAAACCTGCCCGTGCCCCAAGTGATCGAACTGGGCGCGGACAAGAACATCGCCCTCAAGATCAACACCTCCCTGCGCGGGGCCGATCCCAAGGATCTTTACGCGATCCTCAACCACATCATCAACATCTCGATGCACCAAAGCATCGATGCCAACCTCGAACTCTGCGACCTCATCCTGGAGCCCGACCTCACGGGGATCGGCAACCTGGCCTATCCCAAAGCGCACTCCATCGCTAAGATCGGCGAGGATTACGCCCGCGCCAACATCGGCCGGATCAGGGCTTTCCGGGATTCACTGCTGGATGAGGGCTACACTTTCCAAAAACCGGAAAAGATCACCCCGCTGGCCATCGTGCCGGTGCGGGAGATCGTCTGCCGCGGCAATGAGCGGATCCCTTCTGCAAGGATCATCGGCTATACCCGGCTGCAAACCGGCGCCAGCTACGCTCCAAACCAGATCGTCCAGGCCTGCGCGAGGGCCTGGGACTCCCGCGAGTTCCACACCGTATATCCCGTGCTGGAGCCCCTGGACGAAGGCTACCGCCTGGCCCTGTACGTGCGCGAACGAGAGCCCCGCTATCTGCACCTGAACGCCAGCTACAGCTCCGAAGAGGGCTTCAGCCTGGGCGCTGCCACGGAACTGAATGATGTCATTATGCCCGGATCCCGCTTGCTGGCTGGTTTCAGCCTCGGCGGCAGGAAGTCTTTGGATCTGGATCTGGTTAAAGACTATGGCCGCTTCAACGCTCCCTATTTTCGCCTTTATCCCTATATCCGCCAGGATCGCGTCTATCGCTACGATAACTCTGAAAACAGGATCGCCAGCCTCGATTCCCTTGAATATGGCATCCTGCCCGGCCTCGGCTGGTTTGCGAACCGCCTCTTCACCGCGGAGCTCTTCGGCTACCTTTCCCGCGCCAAAACAACCAGCCGCGTCCCGGCGGATCTTCCTGCCGTAGGCTGGGAAACGGATTCGGGCCTCGGCTTCAAGCTTCTGCACGAAAGCCTGGACGCGGACGTCTTTCCCCGCTCCGGAGCCCGCGCTTTGCTCAAAGCCAACCTTTCTCCCTGGTCCGCTGTCAGCGACAAAAACTACGCCCGCCTCACCGCGGATCTGGACGTTTACGCGCCCCTGGCCAAATCTCTCTCCCTGCGCCTCGGTTTTGCCTACGGCTCCCATCCCCTGGGTTGGGCGGATGACACCGCGGATCTGCTCTCTTATGGTGGCTCCAATGGCTATCTGGGCTATCAGCGGGATCAGGCTCCTTCCGCCGACTATAAATACGGAACCCTCGGCGCCGTCTTTGAACCCCTGGCCAACCTCTTTCTGGAAACCGGCGCCCAAGCTCTTAACACCGCCGGAAACTCCGATTGGAACCTCGACCGGGACCTCCTGTTCAGTTATTACGCCAGCCTCGGCTACCGCTCACCGGTGGGACCCCTGGGCGTCAAACTGGCTTTGCGGGAAGACGGCAAAACAAACCTCTTCTTCAATATAGGCTACACCACCGACCTCTTCCGGTTTTCGCGTAAATAGCCAAACAGAACGTATACCCAAAACCTGGTCTCAGACCCAAAGGTTAAAACCTGCGTCATCCCGGGCTAGATGCGGGATCAAGAAAACCGTCTCCACCCGGCCCAGATCCTGCATCATCCCGGACGCCCCGGAGCGGCATTGATCTGGGGTACTGAGCCACACTCTCCCGCCCAAAGCCTCTACCTCTGCGACTTCTACTTCAACACCACCATCCCCTTCCTGGAGATCGTCAGCGAACAGGACCGCCTCGCCGGAGAACGCAAACTGGTGGACCTGCTGGTTAGCAAATACGGAACACCAGTTTCAACTGGTCGGACCGCCGGATTTATCCGGAAATCTTCTGCCGCGTACCAGGCCTGTCAGTCCATCGGCAAAAACCGGATGAATCCGGTGGACCGACCGGATAAATCCGGTGTTCCGGTTCCCACGGAATTCGCTGACTGTCCTCTCCTGACGGCTTCGAGAGTTTGATTGACATATTTACCGCCATCAGTTCGTCAGATTTCTGTTCCATGAACCATTCTTTCACAACCCTTCACAAATGGCTGTGAATAGTTCTAACCCTTTATAGAAAAGGGTTTGGAGCCCACTATTCACAAAAAATAGTTACTCCCCTCTCTCCGGGATAGAGTCCTTGTTCATTATGCTAATCTTTATATTATATATTAAACTATGATACATATATTTTCTATATCTATATATATAATATATGGTTATACATCTGCCTCAGGGATTCCTGCATCATTGCTGCGGAGGGAGGGGAGTTACGTATTTTTGTGAAGGGTTAGCCTGTAATGCTGATCAGTAAAGGATTAGAACTATTCACAACCATTTGTGAAGGGTTGTGAAGAGTGTGAATTTGACCCCTGTGATCCTTGATCCCTTCCCGCCCCTGATAGCCCCGCAGGGGCGACACATTTTAGCCCGGAGTGGCAACCCCGGATCAACGGGACGAATGAGGCAGATCAGCCCCGCAGGGGCGATCCATCTTAGCCCGGGGTGGCAACCCCGGGTCAACGGGACGAATGAGGCAGATCAGCCCCGCAGGGGCGACACATTTTAGCCCGGGGTGGAAACCCCGGGTCAAGGGACATAAAAAAGTCACGAAGCCCCGCAGGGGCGACACACTAACCTAATCTGTTATTTTGCAATCATTTGTGCCGCCCCTCCGGGGCTTGCATTCATCCTGTGCCGCCACACCCCCAGGGTTCCGCTGCGCTTCACCCTGGGCTAAGTTGTTACGCCCTCCGGGCTCAACCCCTTCCCGCCCCTGATAGCCCCGCAGGGGCGATACATTTTAGCCCGGGGTGGAAACCCCGGGTCAAGCGGACATAAAAAAGTTACGAAGCCCCGGAGGGGCGACACACTAACCTAATCTGTTATTTTGCAATCATTTGTGCCGCCCCTCCGGGGCTTGCATTCATCTAATGCCTCCACACCCCCAGGGTTCCGCTGCGCTTCACCCTGGGCTAAGTTGTTACGCCCTCCGGGCTCAACCCCTTCCCGCCCCTCAATTTCCCGCCTATGTCCAGGCAACGTCCAAGCCATGCCCGAATCCGGTGATCGGCGGGACGTCAGCAGTGCGTGGAGAGGGCGTACATAAGCGAGGGCGGACAGACAGAGCCTCGCAGAGGCGGAAGGGTGCAGTAAGCGCAGCGAACGGAACCCTTCGTAAAAAGCCCCAAAACAATGTCTGAGCCCCTTGTGGGCGACAGATCATAGCGAGGGTGCGGCCGAGTGAAACGAGGCAAGCCCCTCGTAACGTCGCAGAATGATGATTAATGAAAATTGCCTCCACCCCTCCCCGAGAACGTTCCGCGTTTTCGGGGAGGGGTGGAGGCCTGTTAAATTCAATTGTATCAGGTTGACGAGGGGTTCCGTTCACTTCGCTCACTGCACGCCCTCGCTATGATCTGTCGCCTCTGCGAGGCTATCCGTTCATCTGTTCATCAGACCCGCTCAACAACGGTCCGTAGCGCAGCATGCCAATGCTGCGGCAAATCCTTCGCAGGATCGGAATCCTGCGCTACGGAATACGTGCCATCCTGCGCTGAGTGATACCCCGGCTTCATACGCAGGACCGGCATCCTGCGCTACGCGTATTCCACCCCCGAGAAGCTTGACTTATCACCAAAATCACCTCCGGGCCTTGGCAGACGGGGACGGCTGCCACTTTGTTATCCGGCTCGGCCGCTATGTCATTCCGGGATGAAGTGGGGTTTTACCCCACACTCTTTCTCGATCAGCAACCTATTCCCTTATTCTTGCTGTCTTCTGTCAGCTCTCCTTTTTCTCCAGGTCCGAGATCTTGTCGCGCAGTTCGGCGGCGCGTTCAAAGTCGAGGCGGGAGGCGGCGCGCTTCATCTCTTTTTTGAGCAGTTCCAGCAGCTTGTCGCGGTTGTCCAGGTCCAGGTACTGGTAGAAATCTTCCTTGTTGGGTTTTTCCTCTTTGGGCTCATCCTTGTCGATGGAGGCGTAGCCCTCGGCGATGGAGGTGGATTGCATGATCTGCTCGATGGTTTTGCTGATGGTCTGGGGGGTAATCCCATGGGCCTGGTTGTAGGCCAGCTGTTTGGCGCGGCGGCGGTTGGTTTCGCTGAGGGTGGTGCGGATGGCGTCGGTGATCTCATCGGCGTAAAGGACCACCTTGCCGTCAACGTTACGGGCGGCGCGTCCGGAGATCTGGATGAGGGAGCGGGCGGAGCGGAGGAAGCCGGTCTTATCGGCGTCAAGGATGGCCACCAGCGAAACTTCGGGGAGGTCGAGGCCCTCGCGGAGGAGGTTTACGCCCACGATCACGTCGTATTCGCCGAGGCGGAGGGCGCGGATGATCTGGGCGCGTTCGATGGAATCGATGTCGCTGTGGAGGTATTTGGCTTTGATGCCGGCATTTTGGAGATAGACGCTGAGGTCTTCGCTCATGCGTTTGGTGAGGGTCATCACGAGGACTTTGTGGTTTTTGGCGGTCCGCTCCCGGATCTGGGTGATGAGGTCGTCCACCTGGTTGCGGATGGGCTTGATCTCCATCTCGGGATCCAGGAGGCCCGTGGGCCGGATCACCTGTTCCACGATCTCGCCGCTCGTAAGCTCCAGTTCGTAATCCGCGGGGGTGGCGGAGACGAAGATCACGTTGCGCATATAGCTTTCGAATTCTTCAAAGCGGAGGGGGCGGTTGTCGAAGGCGGAGGGCAGCCGGAAACCGTAATCCACCAGGTTTTTCTTGCGGGTGTAGTCGCCGCCGTACATTCCGTGCACCTGGGGGATGGAGACGTGGGATTCATCGATGATGAAGAGGAAATCCTCGGGAAAATAGTCCAGCAGGCAGTTTGGCGGCTCGCCGGGCTTGGCGCCGGTGAGGTGGCGGGTGTAGTTTTCGATGCCGGAACAGAAGCCCAGTTCGGCCAGCATCTCAAGGTCAAATTTGGTGCGGGATTGCAGTCTGTCGGCCTCCACATAGCGCTGGTTGGCCAGATACCAGGCCACGCGCTCGTTCATCTCATCCTCGATGGAACTGAGGGCCTGGTTCAGCTTGTCGGGACTCATGATGAAGTGGATGGCGGGATAGACCGGATACTCGGAGACTTCGCCCAAACTCTGGTAGGAGATGGGATGCAGCTTCTCCAGGCGGCTGATCTCGTCGCCGAAGAACTCTACCCGCAGGCAGTGTTCCAGATAGGCGGGATAGATGTCCACGATGTCGCCGCGAACCCTGAAAGCTCCGCGCTCGAAAGCGATGTCGTTGCGGCTGTAGTGGGCTGTCACCAGTTTTTGCAGCAATTCTTCCCGGTCCATCTTCATCCCGGTTTCCAATCTGATCAGCGCCTCGCGGTATTCCTCCGGCACGCCGAGGCCGTAGATGCAGGATACGGAGGCCACGATGATCACGTCGCGCCGCTCCATCAGGCTCATGGTGGCGCGGAGGCGCAGCTTTTCGATCTGTTCGTTGATATCGCTGTCTTTCTCGATGTAGATGTCTTTGCCGGGGATGTAGGCTTCGGGCTGGTAGTAGTCGTAATAGCTGATGAAGTATTCCACCGCGTTTTCCGGGAACAGCTGCTTGAGCTCCCCGTAGAGTTGGGCGGCGAGCGTTTTGTTGTGCGATAGCACCAGCACGGGCCGGTCGAACCTCTGGATCACGTTGGCAATGGTGAAGGTCTTGCCGCTGCCGGTAACGCCCAGAAGCACCTGGAAGCGTTTGCCGGCGCGGATCCCGGCTTCCAGTTCGGAGATGGCTTCCGGCTGGTCGCCACTGGGCTGGTAATCTGTATGCAGTTTAAAGATTCCCATCTCTTGGGTTCCTCTTTTTGGGCTTGCTGAAAATTTCTCAAAGCTTGGCGGATCAAGGCATTGGAGCCTTTCCGCCTCTTCCGGGGTGGCTCAGGCAGCAGTTTTTGCTTGACTTCTGGCATTTCCCCGAAAGCGTGGACACCAGAATACAGGGACCCCTGTTTTTGTCGAGAAAATAAACACTGGAGAGATAAAATGGCCAATTTCGAAGACTTTCAGGTCAATTACGAGAACCTGCTCAAGCTCGGCTATGCCGTCATCGACATCCGCTACAAGGATTACGACATGTGCAACGACAGCCAGAAGCTTGTGATAGCCAGGGTGGACGCCGACCGGGACGAATTTTACCAGGACATGCTGAAGCAGTACACCACGATCGAATTCAAGCCCGGCGAGATCTATGAGATCTGGACCGAGATCCTGATGCACAAGGTCAAGATGAGCAGGGTCCTGAACCGCGACATCGCCATCAAAGTGGCCGCTCTGGATTACATCGAGACCGTCTATTCCGCCAAATGACCCGCAACACCCTGCTGCTGATCAAGCCCAACGCCTTTGTGCACCACCATGTGGGGCACATCATCTCGATCCTCGAGGAGGCGGGCTTCCGTCTGCTGCAACTGAAAGAATTCCAGTTCACGCCTGAATCCGCGGCTGTCTTCTATGAAATGCACAAGGGCAAGGAATTTTACCAGCGCCTGATCGATTTCATGTGTTCCGCCCCCACTGTGGGCCTGCTGCTGGAAAAGGACAACGCGATCGCGGACCTGAGGGAGCTGGTGGGAGAGGTTGATCCCGCCCAGCGCAAACCGGGAACCATCCGCGACCTATACGCGGAGGGAGTTACGGAGAATGCGGTCCACGCCTCGGACAGCGAGGCCAACGCGGAGCGGGAGATAGGGCTGATCTTCGGCTGAAAAGCTGATCTATAGAAGGCTGAAGGCTTCGCTAGCAAGGATCAGCTGCTTGATCTCGGCCGTGCTTTCGGCCCGGTTGATCTGCTGGCGCAATTCCGCGCTGCCCACCAAGCCCTTGGTATAAAAGCAAAGCTGCGAGCGCATTTCCTTGTAAACCACCCGTTCCGGTTTGTAGCGCAGTGCGAGGTCGATGTGGCTGAAGATGGTTTCCAGGAGGAGGTCGCGGGTCACGGGGCGGTAATCGCCGCCATCCCAAAGCTGGCGGATCTGGGAGAAGATCCAGGGCTTGCCCAAAGCGCCGCGGCCGATCATCACAGAATCGCAGCTGGTAGCAGCCAGCATTTTCGCCGCGTCCTCGGGGCAGCGGATATCTCCATTGCCGATCAGAGGGATGCTGAGAACCTTTTTCAATTCCGCGATGTGTGACCAATCCGCCTCACCGGAAAACATCTGCGCCTGGCTGCGGGCATGGAGGCAGAGGAAATCCGCGCCGGAATCCTGCAGCAGCAAGCCAAAGTCCCGGTAGTTGAGGCTGGCGGCGTTCCAGCCGCTGCGGAATTTCACCCCCAGCAGGCAGCTGCCCCGCACTGCCGCGTTCACCTTTTTCACTATCTCCGCTGCCCTCTGAAGATCGTTCATGAGTGCGGAACCGGCCCCGCGGCGCACCACCTTCTTCACCGGGCAGCCCATGTTGATATCGATGAAATTGGGCTTAAAGCGGAGGCAGAATTCCGCCCCCCGGGCAATTACATCGGGTTCGGATCCGAAGATCTGGATCCCGAAAGGCCGCTCGGCTTCCTCAAAGCGGATGAATTGGATGGTCTTTTTGGAATCCCGGATGAGGCCGTCGGCGCTCACCATTTCGCTCACCAGTATCTCCGCGCCGTGGAGCTTGCAGAGCTGGCGGAAGGCGCTGTCCGTATAGCCGGCCAGGGGCGCCAGCCAAAGTTTGCTGCAGGTGAGATCCTTCAGGCTGACCATCAGGCGGGTTCAGATCCTCTGGAACAGCAGATAATGCGGCTCGAAGCCCTGACGGCGCTGTTCCACCTCATACCAGGTGCTCACGTGGTCCTGAAGGCTGGGCGCGCTTTGGATCAGCTCCGGCTGGAGTGAGATGAATTCCGGCTGCCGGGAGAGCAGGCCGCCGATCCAGTGGGCGTATTCCTCGTGATCGGTGGAGATGTGCAGTTGAGCCTCGGGCTCCATCACGGTGGCCAGGGCGGCCAGAAAATCCGGCTGGACCAGGCGGCGTTTGTGATGGCGGCGCTTGGGCCAGGGATCGGGGTGCTGGATATAGACGCTGCGCACGGAGACCGGGGGCAGCAGCTCCGCGATCCCGGCATCCACTTTCAGGCGCAGCAGGCGCACGTTGGGATGCTTTTGCGGGGAGAGTTTTTTAAGGATGTTGCGGATGCGCTTTTCCGCCAGCTCGAAGCCGAGGAAATTCCAGTCCGGATGCAGCGGGGCGTAGCCCGAGAGGAATTCACCCTTGCCGGAACCGATTTCCACGTGCAGGGGAGCGCGGTTTCCGAAGACGGACTCGGGGTCCAGGAATCCTTCGGGGCTTTCCAGAACAAAGTAATCCCGGTCTTCAAGCATCCTCGTCCTCAGGGGGCTCTTCGGCCTGGAGGCGGCGCAGCTCATCGCGCTGGATGATCAGATCCGCCAGGGAAAGGCCGAAGGAGATGAATACGAAGAGCAGCAGGCCGTTCACGTAAAATCCGCTCCAGAAACCGCTTTCAAAGGGAGTGCGGGTGAGCCAGAAGAGGCCGCGGAAAAACAGCGCGATCAGGCCTGCGCCCAGCAGGGAGGTGACGATCATGCGCCAGCGGATCAGGGAGCGGTGGAAAAAGATGAATTTGACCAGCAAGGCCAGCAATACTCCAAGCCCCAGGGCAAGCAGGAAAAACTGCGTGAGCGGCAGCCCAATCCGGCTGTGGTAAAGCAGCGCGAAAACCAGGGCGAGCAGGATCACGGCGATCCAGGCCAGCTGGCTGCGCAGATAGTGGTAAAGCAGAGCCACAGCGCCGCAGATCAGGGCCAGATAGATCCCCAGTTCCAGGCTTCCGGGAGCCCTTGTTTCCCTTGCCGGCAAAGTATCTTCCGGCTCCAGCAGCACCACGGGTTCGCCGGGAACGGTTTCGGGAACGTAGCTGGCGGCTTGGGAAGCGGGCTGGGCGCCCGTTCCGGAGAGAAGATAGCCCAGGCCGGCTCCCAGCAGAGGAAAGAGCAGGGCAAGCAGCAGCAAGGGCTTGAATTTCGTGTTGTTCATTTCGGCCTCGATCAGATTTTTATTGACTCTTTGCAAAGGAACTATTTTATGGCAAGCGGCGCTGGTGTCAATCACAAATGTGGCAAGCAGGGCCTGAACGCACCTCTGTGCCTGTGCCGCAGGCGCCTCCGGGTGGGAGATTTTGATTTTGGAGTATCACCATGAGCCTCATAGGCAGTTTAAGGAAAAAGCTGGCCCGCACCAAGAGCGGGTTTCTGGGCAGGATCGCCGAAGCGGTAAGCCTGCGCGGGAAAGTTGATGAAGAATTGATGGAGGACATCGAGGAGATCCTGCTCAAATGCGACACAGGGGTGGAGATGACAGGGCTGATCATGGAACGCCTCACCGAGAGGATCCGGGTTGAGCGGATCACCGAAGCCGCCACTGTGCAGACGGCCCTGCAGGAGATCATGGAGGACATCCTTACCAAAGATTACGCAGACGCCGTAAGCCTCTTCGACGAGATCGGCAGCAAGCCCTATATCATAGTGTTCGTGGGCGTGAACGGAGTGGGGAAGACCACCAGCATCGGCAAGATCGCCCACGCGCTGATCAAAGCGGGGAAGAAGGTGATGATCATCGCCGGAGACACCTTCCGGGCAGCCGCCATCGAACAGCTGGCCATCTGGGCGGACCGCGCCGGGGCGAGCCTGATCCGCTCACAGCAGGATGCAGATCCGGCCTCCGTGATCTACGACGGCATCTCCTCCGCCCTCGCCAAAGGCTACGACGTGGTGCTGATCGACACCGCCGGACGCCAGCATACCCGGGAAAACCTGATGAAGGAGCTGGCCAAGATCGACCGAACCATCAAAAAGCTGATCCCCGAAGCGCCGCACCAGGCCCTGCTGGTGGTGGACGCCACCACGGGGCAGAACGCCATTTCTCAAGCCACAAACTTTCACCTGGCGATGCCACTTTCCGGCCTCATCCTCAGCAAATACGACGGCACCTCCAAGGGCGGGATAATCTTTAACCTCAAGCATAACCTGGACCTGCCGGTGCGCTTCATCGGAGTGGGCGAAGGCATCGGCGACCTGGAGGTTTTCGATGTGAACGCTTTTGTCCAGGCCTTTTTCAGCACTTCCGAAGAAACAGGAGAAGAAGAATGAAAACCAAAGCCCTCAAGATCCTCAACCCCATCCTGCTGTTGCTGGCCCTGCTGGTCCTGATCGGCCTCATCGGCTATCTCATCACCGAGCTCGACCCCTGGTACAAGCTGCACCTGATCAGCGGCATCCTCTTCCTGGCCGGCGGGCTGCTGCACCTGATCCTGAACTGGGGCTGGGTGCGCGCCACCTATCTGAAGAGGAAAAGCACCAAATAATGACCCTTTTGCCTCCCGATCAGATCACCCAGGCCTATGAGCGCCTGCGTGAGCTGATCTCGGACACCGCGGAGCCGAAAAGCAAGCTGCTGCTGGTGCGGCAGCTTCTGGAGGGGATCTATAAAAAGCTCAGCGCGGACAGCCAGATCAGCTTCAGCGGCCTTTTCGCCCGGATGCAATACGCGCACGAAAGGTTGGAGGCCCCGGCAGAGCTCTCGGCCCAGCTGAACCAACTGCGCATCGTTTGCAACAAAGCCGCCCACGAGGAAGATTATCGCGCGGGCAAATCCACGTGGTTCAGCGCCGTCAATGCCGTCCGGCAACTGCTGCTCTGGCTGGATCCGGACACCCGGGATGAAGATATCGACGGCTACCTGGCCCGGAACCAGGCGGAGCCATTCCGGATAGGCAGCCACAGCCCCAAACTCAGCTTCACCTGCGTGGTCCAGCGCTGGGAACTGATCCGCCAGGCGGAACGGGTGGGCGGGCTAAAGATCGTGGCCACGCTCGAGGACGGGACTGCCTGCACCATCTTCCTGAACGATATGAAGGGCGAAGGCCGGCAGTGGAGCGTGCTTAACAAGGTCCTCTGGCAGTATTGCACGCTGAACTGCCTGCATCTTTCCCAGATCAGCGGACGCCAGCAGTGGTTCCAGAGCAATCCTTCCACCATCATCGTTGTGGAACCGGATTTCCTGATCGACGCCAGCGCCGCGGCGGATTGCTTCACCCCCAAAGGCGCCCGGCCGGAATTTTACATCCTGAACCGCATGGTCCGGGACGCCGCCTCGGAAAAGATGGTGCTGGGGATCATGGTGAACAGCATTTTGGACGATCTGGTCTCCGATCCGGACGCCGATTACCAGGACCTTTTCCGCGCCAGCATCGCCAAACAGCCGATCACGCTGGTCGCCCTGGGACTGGATAGCGCTCAGAATATCTACAGGACCATCCGCGACTTCCATTTCCCCGTGATCAGCCGTTTTGCCCGCTCCCTTCAAAGCGACGCGGTGCAGCTGGAACCTTCCTACATCTGCCCGGATTACGGGCTGCAGGGCCGGCTGGACATCCTGCATGAGCACGATGGGAAACGGCACATCGTGGAACTAAAGAGCGGCTCGCCGCCCCGCGACAACGTCTGGATCCAGCAGCAGATGCAGGTGGTGGCCTACAACATGATCATCCGCGACTGCGGCGAAGGAACGCCACAGGGCTTCAGCAGCATCCTCTATTCCGGGGCCAGAGACAAATGCCTGCGCCACGTGGTGAGCACCGTGCAATTGGAGCAGGACCTGATCATGTGCCGCAACCGCATGGTGGGCATCATGCACAATCTGGCCCTGGCTCCGGGCTTCTTGTTCAAATGGCTGCGCAAAAGCAAATTCAGCCTGGAACCCCCTTTCATTCAGGAAAAGGCGGGCAACCTCGTGAAGATGCTCAATTCCCTGGAAGAACACGAATACCAATGGTTTCTGGAGCAGCTGCGCCTGCTGGTGCGCGAGATCTGGTATGAAAAGACCGGCGGCCTGGGCCCGGAAGGCATCTACGGCCACAACGCCCTCTGGCAGGAAAGCGCCCAGGCAAAGCAGCAGCACTACCGCAGATTGGGAGACCTCAGGCTGGATGAGGTCCGCTTCGACAAGATCCGCTTCCGGCTTTCCGGAGACGGCGCCATCACGGATTTCCGGGCCGGAGACATCGTTGTGCTCTACCGCCAGAGCCTCGGCGTGGACAAGCAGGAGATCCTGCGCGGCAGGATCGCCAGTATCGGCGAGGAATACCTGGAGGCCTCCATCCGCGGCGGTTTGCGGCATATCGATACCAATTTCACGGACCAACTCTGGGCTTTGGAGCACGATATCCTGGAAACCTCGCTCTACAGCCCGCTCAATTCGATCATCAGCTTCCTGGCTGCCGGAGCTGAAAAAAGAAGCCTCTTCCTGGGGCTCACCCAACCGCGTCTGGCGCCTCTGAACGACATCCCTTCCGACCCTCTGGACCAGGTGATCCAGACCATGCTGGCTGCCCGGGATTACCACATCGTTCAGGGCCCTCCCGGCACCGGCAAAACCTCCGGGCTGCTCACCCGCTACATCAAAAAGCTGTACACCGGAACGGACAGGAACGTGCTGATCCTCAGCTTCACGAACCGAGCCGTGGACGAGATCTGCCAGAATCTGCGCCAGCAAGGCATCGATTTCATCCGCACCGGACAGAGTGAAGAGGTGGATGAAGAGCTGATGGACACACGCATCGAGGGAAAGAAGTTTCAGGATGTTTCCGAGGTGCTGAAGGCCTGCCGGGTCTGGGTGGCCACCGTGCAAAGCTGCAACTCCTGGCTCAACGATCTGCTCAAAGTGGTCCGCATCGATGAACTGGTGATCGACGAGGCTTCGCAGATCATGGAAAACAGCATCCTGGGCATCATTGCCAGGATCGGCAAGACCATTCTCATCGGCGACCAGAACCAGCTTCCCCCAATCACCCGGCAATCCGCTGAAGGCTTCTCGTTCAGCAATGAAAAACTGGCAGGGCTCTGCTACGATTCCTACGGCCAATCGCTGATGGAGCGGCTGGACCGGGTTTGCAAGGCCAATGGCTGGCTGGATTCCACCACCATGCTGCACCAGCATTACCGCATGCACGAAGAGATCGCCGGGCTGGTCCAGCCCTATTACGAGGGCCGCTTGGTATCCACCCAGGCCAGGCAGAAAGAGCCTTTGCCTGTCAGCGGCATAAAACTTCTGGATTCCCGGCTGGTCTGGATAGATTTTCCTCCCTCCCGCTTTGCCTGGTACGATCCCCTGCAGGTGGACTGCGCGCTGAAGATCCTCCGGCTGCTAACTGAAAACGGCTCCATCACAGACCCGGTTTCCGAACTGGGCATCGTTGCGCCGTTTCGGGCCATGATCCACGCCCTGCGCAAGCAGCTTCCGGATGCCCTGAAAGACATTACCATAGACACTGTGGAGCGTTTTCAGGGCTCCGAACGCAAAAACATCATCATCACCCTGCCCCTGCACAGCGCCGACGTTCTGCGCAACGTGGAAGCCCTTTCCGCCGACGGCAAAGTGGACCGAAAGCTGAATGTTGCCGTTAGCCGCGCCCAGGAACGCCTCTTCGTGCTGGGCTGCCCCGAGATCTGCCAAAGATCGGAGCATTACAAGTTTTTGATGGACAAAATCCGCGCTTCCGGACATAGGTTCCAGTACCAAGATCTAATTTAGGAGAAACCATGAATAAACCCCAACAGCAAGGCCAGATCAACATCAAGATCGACGAAAAGGTCGGCGAGGGCACCTATGCCAATTTCTTCGTGATCACCAATTCACCCTCGGAATTCATCATCGATTTCGGCCGCATCCTGCCCGGGATCCCGGACGCCAGGATCTACACCCGCGTGGTCTGCACGCCCCAGCACTGCAAGCAACTGCTAAACCTGCTGCAAAAGAACATCGAGGGCTACGAAAAACAATTCGGCGAGATCAAGGTGCAGGGCCTGCCGGAAAACAAATCCGTAGGCTTCAAAACCGGCGACGATTATAAGAAACAGAACTAAGCGATAATTCCACCTAAACCGGCATAGGGCGCTGTGCCCGGGTCTAAAAAAATCCCTTGCCAAATTTGCGGCCGGGAAATATTGGGAACACAGCAACAAACCTGAGATGAGGGATACGTTCCGGCATCGAGGGCGGACAAGTTGTCCCCCTGAAGCTTCAAAGTATCTTCATCCCTGTAAAAATACTTAACCAGGAGAATTACATGCAGCCTCAGCGGCACATTGTCACCATTGTGGTGGAGGACATCGAAGCGGCTTTCAGCCCAGTTTCGGAACTCATCCACAAATTTGCCCCCCACGTGCTGATGCGCGTTGGCTATCCCATGCGGGACCGCAACGTATCCGTGATCTTTCTGGTTCTTGAAGCTGATCTGGACACCCTGGGCTCATTTTCCGGCAAACTGGGCCAGATCCGCTCCGTGAAAGTGAAAACCATCACTTTGAAGATATAACTGGAGTATAAAATGAACATCAACACCGAAGGGGTGAAATCATTTATCCCCACCGCCACCATCGAAGCGCTGATCGAATCACAGAAAAACGCGCCCGAATCCCGCATCCGCGAGATCATTGCCAAATCCCTGGACAAGAACAGGCTGGAGCCGGAAGAGACCGCCGCGCTGCTAAGTGTGACCGATCTCGAACTGAAACAGCTGATCCTGGAAGGCGCTCACGAACTCAAGGAACGCATCTACGGCAACCGCATTGTGCTCTTCGCGCCGCTTTACGTGGGCAACGAATGCGTGAACGACTGCGTCTATTGCGGCTTCCGCATCTCGAACAAAGAGTGCCTGCGCGCCACCCTCAGCCACGAGCAGCTGGTGCGGGAAACCCAGTCCCTGGTGGAAAGGGGCCACAAACGCCTGATCATGGTCTATGGCGAGCATCCCAAATATTCGCCGGAATTCATTGCCGAAACAGTGCAGACAGTTTACGCCACCAAATACAAAAAAGGCGAGATCCGCCGCGTGAACATCAACGCCGCGCCGGTGGACATCGAGGGCTTCCGCACCGTGAAATCAGTGGGCATCGGCACCTACCAGATCTTTCAGGAAACCTACCACGAGGAAACCTACCGAAAGCTGCATCCCAGCGGGCCCAAGAGCAATTTCCTCTGGCGCCTGGATGGCCTTGACCGCGCCATGAAAGCCGGCATCGACGACCTCGGCATCGGCGCCCTGATGGGCCTTTACAACTGGAAATTCGAGGTGCTGGGCCTGCTTTACCACACCATCCACCTGGAAGACACCTTCGGCGTGGGGCCGCATACCATCTCCTTCCCGCGCATCGAGCCGGCCAACGGAACCGAGTTCACTGAAAAGCCGCCGCATCAGGTTTCGGACGAGGATTTCAAACACCTGGTGGCCGTGATCCGTCTCAGCGTTCCCTACACCGGCATGATCCTCACGGCGCGCGAGCCCATTGCCCTCCGCAACGAGGTTTTGCGCTACGGCATCTCCCAGATCGACGCCGGATCCAGCATCGGCGTGGGCGATTATTCCGCCAAGGACGAGGAATCCCGCAAGAAAAGCCAGTTTGTGCTGGGCGATACCCGCAGCCTGGACGACGTGATCTATGAGCTCGCCCAAGGCGGCTATATTCCCTCGTTTTGCACCAGCTGCTACCGCGCCGGACGCACCGGGGAACACTTCATGGAATTTGCCATTCCCGGCTTCGTGAAACGCTTTTGCACCCCCAATGCCCTGCTCACCTTTTCGGAGTATCTGCACGATTTCTCCTCCGAACGCACCCTCAAGGCCGGGCTTCAGCTGATCGACAACGAACTCGCCAAGATCGAGGATGAAACCATGCGGGCCTCTGTCACAGCCAAACTGGAGGAGATGAAACAGGGCAAGCGGGACCTTTACTTTTAGGAGCGGCAGCGGGAAAAGGAACTTCCACAAATTACAAGGTTTAACTCGGATCAGAGATGCGTTGTTTTGCTCTCCGAACAATATGGCGAAGCGATTAATCGCTCCGCAAATTCCTCTAACCCGCGGGCTTGTATCCTGTTGCCTGGTTACCCCTGCTGCGGGGGTTGAAACACCCCGCCTATAGTGCTGCACCCAGCACAGGGCGGGGTTGTGTGTCCAGGTTAAGATTCTGCTGCTGGGCAGAGTCAGCGCAGGGATTTGGCAACCCAAGATAAGTTGGCATGGTTGATAAGGGATTGCCTCAGTCAGCCACTCGGTTGAAAAATCCCATTCGGCTCCTGCGATCAATACGGTATTAATACGGGATCAATACGGATGAAATCCGTATTGATCCCGTATTTATCCCGTAATGATACTGGGAGCCGAGCTGGAAAAACGGCTAGTTGCGCGCGACGATCCGGAAGAATTTCCTTGCGTCTGTAGTTGAGATGGTGAACTCCACAGTGCCGTCTCCCGGGTTGGGATCGATAATGTTATCCCACAGAAGGGTGAAACCGCCATAAGGGTCATCGGAAACATAGATCCCGTAGCTGCTGGCATTGGCGGCTTCGTTCCAGTGGAGCAGCGCCTCGCCTGGCTGTATAGTTTCCATCCACACATTCTGAGGGATCGCGGGAAGGCCTGCGGCCTGGATGGTGATGGTTCTGCCCCAAGTATCGGTGTTGGGATAATAAGGCTGCCAGGTGCCCAAAACATCGTTGTTGGTGATCGGAATGCTGATCTGGGTATTGGTGTAGCCGCTTGGCAAACCGTTCAGAAACCATTGGGAGTAGCCGAGTTCGGACACCAGATAAAAGACGGCTGGTGCCAGGGAACCGCCCCGGTTGACGGTCTGGTTCGCAGTGCCGTTGATATACATCTGGCTGCAGCTGATGATGCCGGATTTCACAATATTTCCCCAGCATTTGACCACAAACGCGTTACCTGAGGGATTATCGCGGATCCAGCCATTATTGGTGATGCTTCCCTGCACCGTGAGGATGCAGCTGCTGGGAGTGGTGTGATTTTGGATGTAGCCGTTGTTCACCAGGTCGCCATAAATGGTTCCAGCCCCATTATAGCTGAGGGTGCCGGCATTGGTTATGGACTGGAAAGTAACAGAGCTGAGGGTGCCGCCGCTCATATCGATCACGTTTTCCGCCACGCTCTGAATGTTAACCTCCCTGAGGTTACCAGCGGTGATGTATAGCCCGCTGGGAGCGGTATCAAGGACCAGATCGCAGGAGTTGAAATCCAGCGAGCAGTTCTGGAACCAGATGTCACCAACGGCGCGGACCGCTGAAGCGCTGTTGGTGTCGTTGAAACTTACGCTTTGGCAGGGATGGGCCTGGGGAAACATGATGCTTTGCGCAGAAGAAGTGGAAACAAGGTTTGTGGTCTGGGCTGTCCAGGTGCCATGGTTTTGCAGGTCGCCGCTTACATTCACGATCAGCGTGTTGTTGTCGGGATGGTCGCGCAGCGTTCCGTAGTTGGGGAAGTTGCCATTAATAAGGACATTGGCTGCACCGCTGCCGCTATCGTTTTGCAGGATCCCGTGATTGACAACGTCGGTGAGCGTGCAGCCGGACGCGAAGCTGATATCTCCGTAGAGGGCAAAACTTTGGATAGTGGTGCCCACTCCTCTTATAGCGCTGGCCTGCAGGATGGAAGCGCTGCCTCCCAGGAAAGTGGAATTATTAGTCCTGCAACCTGTAAGATAGAGGTCAAAATCCTCCCGGGTGCCATCTGACAATGAGAAGGTGCCTCCGTACAGCTGCACACAGTTGTAAAAATGCAGATCCGAGGCGGCGTGGATGGTCCCCACGGAGGTGTTTACCGTAATGCTGGCAGTGGTCATGAAAGGATGCTCCGCGGAGCTGGACAGGTATCTTTCACCTGTACCGTCAAGGGTTAGAGAGATAGGCTGGAAAAAGCCATGATTGTAGATGTTTCCGCTGCTGGTGACAGCCAGTCCATAAAACGCCTCGGGATAGGATTTCAGTTCTCCGAAATTATCAAAGTCACCTTCCAGGTTGAGGGTTATTCCGCCGCTGGTGGCGAAATTGCACAGCGTGGCCTGATTCACAACATCCCTCAGAACAACTCCGTAACCCAGTTGGGTAATGCCGGTGGATTGGACATGGATATCCTCGAGGGTGCAGTTATCGATCCTGCCGTTGCGTGTGTTTTCCCAGATCAAGGCTCGGGTACCTTCGCTGCTCAAATTTGCCCGCAGGAGATCAACGTTGGTCAAAGCAAGGTCTGCCGATCCTGCCAGGCTAAGGTTGTAGTTAGTGGAAGCTGTGGAGCGCCAACCAACAAGGTTGGACGCGTGGGAGGAGGAAGCGGCAAAATCCGTGTCGATGTGCAGGGTTATGCCAGCCGTCACATCAACAAATTGATATGGCGCCAGGCTGTAGCCCGGGCTTTGGGACAGGTGCCTGTCCTGGCTGCCGGAAAATTTGAAAATCCCGGGTTGGCAGAGTCCAGCCTGGCTGAAATCGCCGTCGAGGTTCAAAGTGATATAATAGTTCAATGTGCTGAGGGTGCTCACGATCCCGCCATCGTTCAAGAGGGCCAGGTCTCCACCAATGTTCACGGTTCCGGGAGCATCAGTGGCGTTCCTGAGCAAAGCCGCGGAACCGTCCACGGTCAGGTTGTGGCAGGCTACCGTCGTCCATGCGGGCACGTAAACCGGCCCATAAATGAAAACATCATCTTCGGCTCCCGGAGTTGAAGCGACGTTCCCAACCCAGGTACCAACATTGTTCCAGTTTCCGCCCGCGGCGGTTGAATAAAAAACGTCCGCGCCCAGGATCCCGATCGATCCGAGCAGCGCTAACAAGACGAAAAATTTGACTGTCTGCATGACTCTCACCTCCAGTGAAAATGCTGTTGATCGTTATTCGCAGATTCAAATTGATACTGTCAAGCAATAAATTTGAATGACCGTCATAACTTATGAAAAAGCGTGAGCACCAGAGGATTTGGTGTAATGTTCCATTTCGCGGTTAGCGCCGGATAAAACCTTGATCATCGGTCGCGGAGCGGCAGAAATTCTTGGAAGGTAAGAGCGGTTTTGCTTTCAGATCTGCAATAACAGTTGGGCTCACCCCACCCAGCTGATAAAAAAACCCGCGTTCGCAGTGAAAACGGGTTTGGGAAAGGGTTAGGACCTGTTTGGCTAACTGTGCAGAGCCGTCAGGCGGGTCTCAGACCTCCGGGATCTCGGTTTCGACAACCGGTTCTTCGCCTTCGTCTTCGGTTTTGGCGTAGATCTCGATGTTGATGGCGCCTTTGGCCATTTCCGGATAGAAGTCGTCGATGTATTCGCGCACGGTGGTTTCGATGTCCGTGTGCTTGTCCAGGATCTCCTGCGGGAAACCGAGCTTGATGCTCAGCAGGTTCAGGGTCTGGTTGATGCCGAGTTTGGGTTTGGCGCCGTAAACATTGTTCAGAAATTCAGGCAGGGATTTGTCCAGCTTCGTAAGCCCGTTGATGCGTTTGTAAGCTTTCAAACCAAAGTGGGCGGCAAGGGCCACGCCACCCATAACCAGCACCTTTTTGAAAAATTTGTTCATGATCGTCTCTCCTTGCTGCTTTATTTATAGATGGATTTGATCTTTCCCCAGCTCCGGTTTTGCACGGAAACAGGCTGCTGGACCTGGAGTCCGGCGGCGGAAAACGGATTCAACAGGTATTCTCCGTAGCTGAAAGTGACCACGCCGGCGATCTGGGCATATTGGGTGCCGACCGCGGGGGAGGAGGCCTTGCCGCCAAAGCTTTGCAACACTACTCCGCACTGGCCGCTGCCGTCACTGACAGTGAAACTGCCGTTCCGGGCTTTGGCTCCGGTTACGGCGGAATTCACCAGCCGCACATACACGCCTTCGTAAGCCTCGGCCTCCATAGCGCTGCCAAGCTGGCCGGTGCTGATGACCGCCGGGCTGGGCAGGGTGCGGTTGCCGTCCAGGACGCGGAAAGAATTCAGATCGCGGATGCAGGTCATGCCGAAATGCTCGGCAACCTCTCCGCTGAGGCGGACATAGTTTCCCACAAAGGGTTTATAACTGCTGTCCAGAATGTAGATGCCGCGCCAGGCACCGCTGATCTTTTCTGAGAGGAAAAAACCTTCCCCGCGGTAGCCGGTGGCGGTGACGATCCCTTCCAGGGTGACCTGCTTTCCCAGATAGGCAGAGGGATAGGAATTATCCACGCCCCGGGAAGCGGTGTACTGGACATCGTATATGGTGAGGGCGGAAGCCCCCAGGCAAAGGCTGAGCATAAGGCCGGCCAGCCAGATCGATCTTTTCATTTTTGACCTCTTATCGCCATTTTGTAACCGCTTGATATATTGTCAAGTAAAATCAAGCCAAGTTTTTGGCCAGAAGCGCCACAGGCGGCATTAAAGCAACGAGCGATGCAATTTACGTTCCTTAACGGCTTGTAACCTGATGGTTTATACTTTTCATTTGACAAATCTCTGCCGTCCAAATTCCCTGCGCGGTGATGAGGTATGAGATTTGAAGACCAAAATACTGATAAAAGGTGCTTCCGAGCACAATCTGAAGAACATCGACCTTTCCTTTCCCCGCGACCAACTGGTTGTTTTCACCGGTGTGTCCGGATCGGGAAAATCCTCCCTGGCTTTTGACACACTCTACGCCGAGGGCCAGCGCCGCTATGTGGAATCTCTTTCTGCTTACGCGCGGCAATTTTTAGGCCAGATGGAAAAGCCGCGGGTGGACTACATCGAGGGGCTTTCTCCGGCGATCGCGATCGAGCAGAAATCGGCCAGCAAGAATCCTCGCTCCACGGTGGGCACGGTCACCGAGATCTATGATTATCTGCGGGTGCTGTTCGCGCGGGCGGGAAAGCAGTATTGCCACATTTGCGGCGATCCGGTTGGTTCCCAGACCGTGGACCAGATGATCGCGCATCTGATGCAAAAGCCTGCCGGCAGCAATTTCCAGATCCTTGCTCCCATCGCCCAGGGGCGCAAGGGCGAGCACAAAGAGCAGTTTGAAGAACTGCGCCAGGAAGGGTTTGTGCGGGTGCTGATCAACGGCCAGCTGCGCAATCTGGACGAAGAGATCGTGCTGGATAAAAAGAGCAAACACGACATCGATGTGGTGATCGACCGCGTGGTGATCAAAAAAGGGGTCGAATCCAGGCTGGCTGATTCCCTGGAACTGGCCCTGAAGCTCACCGACGGCCTCGTGAAGATCGATTTTACTGACGAAAACGAGATCCAGCTGCTGTCCTCCACCAATTCCTGCGCTCGCTGCAACATCGGTTTCGAGGAACTTTCGCCCCAGCATTTTTCCTTCAACAGTCCCATCGGCGCCTGCCCCCTCTGCAACGGCCTGGGCTACAAGCTGGAATTCGATCCGGACCTGGTGGTGCCGAATCCTGAACTCACCATCATGGAAGGCGCCGTGGCGCCTTGGGGCAGGCTGGAGGTCAAGCAGGACAGCTGGACCCTGAATACCGTGCGCAACCTGGCCAAGGCTTACGATTTTTCGCTCACTACCCCTTGGTACCAGCTGCCGGATATCGTTAAACAGCTGATCCTCTACGGCTCCAAGGGCAAGAAATTCAAGATCGCCTGGGCCAATGAACGCGGCTCCGGCAGCTTCATGATGCGCCACGAGGGGGTGATCCCAACCCTTCAGCGGCGCATGCATGAAACCACCTCCGAGGACATGCGGCGCTATTACATGCAGTATATCAGCGACAAGCCCTGCCCGGAATGCGGCGGGAAAAAGCTGAAAGCCTCTTCCCTGGCCGTGCGGGTGGGGGAGAAGAACATCGGCGACATCACAGCCTACAGCGTTCGGGAAGCCGGGGAATTCTTTGACAAGCTGAAACTCAGCGGCAATCAGCTGCTCATCGCCGCGGAGATCCTCAAGGAGATCAGGAACCGGCTGGGATTCCTTGCCAGTGTAGGTCTGCACTATCTGAGCCTGGACCGGCGTTCGCCCACCCTTTCCGGCGGCGAAAGCCAGCGCATCCGGCTTGCCAGCCAGATTGGCAGCCAGCTGGTGGGGGTGATGTACATCCTGGACGAACCCAGCATCGGGCTGCACCAGCGCGATAACAAAAAGCTGATCCAAATGCTCTGCCAGTTGCGGGACCTGGGCAACACCGTGATCGTGGTGGAACACGACGAGGACACCATCCGCAGCGCGGACCGGGTGGTGGATTTTGGCCCCCGGGCCGGGATCCACGGTGGCGAGATCGTTGTTTCCGGCAGCGTCGAGGAGATGGTGAAGAATGCCCGATCCCTCACCGGCGCCTATCTGAGCGGCAGGATGCGCATCCCCATCCCGGAAAAGCGGGTCAAAGCCGATGACCGGGTGATCGCCATCCACGGAGCGCAGCAGAACAACCTGAAGAACATCGATGTGAATATCCCCCTGGGGATGTTCGTTTGCGTTACGGGGGTTTCGGGCAGCGGCAAGAGTTCGCTGATCAACCAGACCCTCTATCCCCACCTGCAGAACCACTTTTACCGCAGCACGCACAAGGTGGGAAAGATGAAAGCCATAGAGGGTTTGGAGCATATCGATAAGGTGATCTGCATCGACCAGGATCCCATCGGCCGCACCCCGCGCTCCAATCCCAGCACCTACATCAAGCTTTTTGATCCCATCCGCCAGCTTTACAGCAAGCTGCCAGCTTCCAAGGTGCGGGGTTACAGCGCCGGGCGTTTTTCTTTCAACGTGCGCGGCGGGCGCTGCGAAGCCTGCCAGGGCGCGGGGGTGAACCAGATCGAGATGCACTTCATGGCGGATATCTACGTTACCTGCGAGGTCTGCAAAGGCAAACGCTACAACCATGAAACCCTCGGCATCCGCTACAAGGGCAAGAACATCGCTGAGGTGCTGGATATGGATGTGCAGGAGGCCTATGAGTTTTTTGCCAACATCCCCTCCATCCAGCCCAAACTGGAGACCCTGATGGAGGTGGGGCTGGATTATATGAAGCTGGGGCAACCCTCCACCACCCTCTCCGGCGGCGAAGCCCAGCGGATCAAACTGGCCCGGGAGCTGAGCAAGGTAAGCACCGGCAGCACCCTCTACCTGCTGGATGAACCCACCACCGGCCTGCATTTCGACGATATCAACCGGCTGCTGAAAGTGCTTGCCAAACTGGTGCGGATGGGCAACACGGTGGTGGTGATCGAGCACAACCTGGATGTGATCAAAACCGCGGACTGGGTGATTGACCTGGGCCCGGAAGGCGGTGAGGCCGGCGGATATGTAGTCGCGACCGGCACTCCCGAAGAGATCATCGAAAACAAGAAGTCTTTCACGGGCCAGTTCCTTAAAACCCATTATCTGCGCGAAACGAAATCCGAAGCCAACAAGCCTTCCAGGAAAAAAAAGGGCGGGAAGGGCAAATCTTGAACAGCTCCGCGCGGACCCCGGCATGCCTGAGATAAATTTCAAATACCAGGCTCCCACCGCCGGGAAACATCTGGTGGGAATCACCGGCGATTTCACCGATTGGGAGATCCTGGACCTGATCGACATCGGCGGCATCTTTATCCTCAAACTGGATGTGGAGCCCGGCCTCTATCGCTACAAACTGATCGTGGACGGCAATTGGTTGGCGGACCCGGCCAATCTCAGGCGTGAGGCGGATCCCTTCGGTGGCGAGAACTCCATCCTGGAAGTAAGCCACAAAGCCAAACCTGGCCTCACCTGGGAACAAGCGCTGGAAGATCTTTCCCGATTGGCAGAACGCGAGGGGCGCTATCTGGAGATAAACCGCCTGGCTGAGAATGATTTTGAGCTCCGCTTCAACTGGCATCCGGGATTGGACGCTCAGCTGAGCGCCAGCATCGGAGGCCGGGAATACAAACTTTACCGCCTGGGCGTGACCGGCAGCAAAGAAGTGTATCATTGCCGCTTTGCCTGCAGCCAAGCGGAGACCGGAGCGCTGATCCGGATCAAGGCCGCGGGCGCGATTCTGTTCTATGGCGCCGGCGGCTTCAGCTTATCCGAAACCCAAGCCGAACAACGCCGGCTGGAGCTTTCAGCATTGCCAGTCTTCCGCGTTCCCAAATGGGCCAGGGAAGCCATCATCTACCAGATATTTCCGGACCGCTTCCGCAACGGCGATCCCGGCAACGACCCCGATTTCAGCGAGGATTACTACGCTGATTGCCGCACTCCGCCACCGGAGGGGGAATTGCTGCCGCCGCACCGCGAGTATTTTCATCTGGTGGAAGACTGGACCGACATCGCCGGCCTCAAGCAAAGTCCCTGGCTGGAAGCGGGGAAACCGGACTGGTGGTCCTTCTACGGCGGAGACCTTGCCGGCGTGCGCCAGAAACTGCCCTATCTGGTGGACCTGGGCATCAACGTGATCTACTTCAACCCCCTCTGGCAAGCCCGCTCCAGCCACAAATACGACGCCGCGGACTTTAAAAAGGTGGATCCCCATTTTGGCAGCGCCGGGGAACTGCAAACGCTGGTCAAAGAAGCCCGCGAAGCCGGGATCCGCGTTATCCTGGACGTGGCTTTCAACCACACCGGCAAAGATTTTTGGGCTTTTCGTGATTGCGTGGACAAGGGTCCGGAATCGGAATACTGGAATTGGTACGACTGGCGGAAATGGCCGCTGCCGGATCCTCTGCCGGCGGACTTCAAACCCATGGATTACTATCAGTGCTGGTGGGGCATCAAGGACATGCCGGACCTCAACTTTGACCTTAGCCGCGTCCATCCGGCCGAAAACTACGTGAAAGACATCAAACAGGCCGTTCCCAACCAGTCCTTGGTGGACCACATCCTTGATTGCGTGCGTTGGTGGCTGCTGGAAATAGGCATCGACGGTTTCCGCCTGGACGTTCCGGATGAGGTTCCCTACTGGTTTTGGGAGCTTTTCCGCGGCACGGTCAAGTCACTTAAGCCGGATGCCTGGATCATTGGCGAGATCTGGCAAAGCGCGCGCGGCTGGGTTGGCCCGCATTATTTCGACGCGGTGATGAATTACGCCTTTTTCAAGGACCCGGTGCTGGAATTTTTCATTTTGGGCCTGGGCGACCGCGACAGCTTTCGTGAACGCATCCAGGAAGGCCTGGCCCAGTATCCGCTGCAAGCCGCGGGCGCGATGATGAATTTGCTGGGCAGCCATGATACTGTGCGCATCCTGGAACTGGCTGAAGGCAGGATCGAGCGTCTGAAGCAGGCCTTGGTCTTCCAGATGACCTTTGTGGGAGCCCCTCATATCTATTACGGCGACGAGATCGGCATGCTGGGCGGCCGGGATCCCGACAACCGCCGGCCCTTCAACTGGGATTGGGAGCGGGAGGAGCAGGCAAAGGAGCTGCGTGGATTCTACCGGAACCTGATCCGCCTGCGCAAGTCCGATCCCCTGTTCACGGAGGGGGAATTCGCCTTTTGCGACGCGCCGGAGGGGCTGCTGGCGTGGAAACGCTACAACGGCTCTGGCTCCATCTTCGCCGTGTTGAACCTTTCCGCCTGGGAGCAAGATTACACGCTTATCGGCACAGGGCAGGTCCTGGCAAGCCTTGGCGAGTTTGACAAGCTTGATGGTGGCTGGCGAATCCAGCCCGGATCCGCTGTGATCTGGCGCTGAAAAGGGGAGTGGGGCAGATGTTTTGGATTGACACAATGGATAACGGGCAAAAAGTTGGGAACAAAGGACCTATGAGACTATCATGAAAGAGAAGATTCTACTCTGTGTGAGCGGCGGGATCGCCGCTTATAAGGCCATTGAACTGGCCAGCCTGCTCAGCAAAGCCGGATTTGTGGTGAAGACGGTACTCACGGACAACGGCCAGCGCTTCGTCTCGCGGATCAATTTCGCCGCCATCACCCATCAAAGCGTCCACAACTCGCTGTTTGAGGATTCCGACCCCATACCGCACATCGATCTTGCCGATTGGGCGGATCTGATCGTGGTGGCACCCGCCACGGCGAACATATTGGCCAAAGCAGCCATGGGCATTGCCGACGATCTGCTTTCCGCCACCCTTCTGGCGCACAAAAAACCTGTGCTCTTCGTGCCGGCGATGAATGTGAATATGTATGAGCATCCCGCCACCCAAGCCAACCTGAGCGTTCTCAGAGAGCGCGGAAATCATATTTTGGAGCCGGTTACGGGCTTGCTGGCCTGCGGCTATGAAGGCAAGGGCAAATATCCCCCCAACCCTGAGATCGTTTATGCCGTCCGCTGCTATCTGGAATATCCCGAAGATCTGCGCGGGATCAAGGTTTTGGTAACCGCTGGCGCGACTGCCGAACCGATAGATCCCATGCGTTTGATCACCAACAAATCCAGCGGCAAAATGGGGCTGGCCATCGCCCGGGCCTTCGCGCTCAGGGGAGCCCAGGTAACCCTGGTCCACGGACTGATGGAGGAAAAACCGCCCTATTACCTCCACGAGGCGATCTTCGCGCCCACGGTCCAGCTGATGCAAAACGCCGTGATCAAGGCCGCAAAGGGCAGCCAGATCATTGTTAAATGCGCCGCGGTCTCGGATTTCAAGCCACTCAAGGCCGCTTCCCAAAAGATCAAGAAAGGCGGCAGCCTCAACCTGGATTTGGTGCCTACCCCGGATATCCTGGCCCAGCTTGGCAAACAGAAAACCAAGAAGCAGAAACTGATCGGCTTTGCCGCCGAAACTGAAAAGCTGGTTGCCAACGCCTGGGAAAAACTGTTGCGCAAGAATCTGGATCTGATCTGCGTGAACCATCTCGATACCGCCGGCTCGGACCAGACCAAGCTTTCGCTCATCAGCGCGGGCCAGGCCAAAACTGCCAGGCCGCTTGAGCTCAGCGGCGACAAATTTGAGGTCGCGCTGCGCCTGGTGGAGCGGATAATCCAGCTATGAAGCCATTGCTGATCATCACCGGCGCCAATGGCCAGGTGGGTTCTTTCCTGGCCAAATCCTGGGCGGGATCGCGCCAGCCGCTGCTGCTGCTTTACCATAAAGACTCCAGCCGCCTGGAAGCTCTGCGGGACCAAAGCGGGATCCATCTCAGATCCTGCGACCTGCGCGATCTTGATGAGCTCAAAGCCTCTGTGGAAGAGGCCTGCCATATTTTGAACGCCGTTCCTGCCAGCCTGGTCCACACAGCCGCGGTACGCAGTTATGACGCCCAAACCATGGCCAACGGCGATCCAGAGATCTGGCAAGAGGTGTTCGGAACCAACGTCACGATGGCCTGCAACGTCCTCAAAGCCTGCCTTCCAGGTATGTTGGAACAGAAATTCGGACGGATCGTGCTGTTCGGATCCAATGTAGTATCAACAGGCCTTAACAGAGGCTCAGCCTATGCCGCGGCCAAAGCGGCGATCGTGAACCTGGCGCGCAGCGTGGCCCTGGAAACCGCGCCAGACAACGTTTTGATCAACTCGATCTCACCAGCGCCGGTGGAGACCGATCTTAAGAGCGACTTCGAAGGTGAATACCTGGCTTTCCGCCAAAGCTATTTCGAGGCTTACCGCCGGCTGAGCCCGACCGGAAAGCTGATATCCCTGGATGAGATCCGCCACCTCAGTGAGTTATTACTGAGCTCCGGGCTGGCCAACCTGAACGGACAGAACATCGTTTTGGACGGAGGACTGTCTGCTCCCCTGCTTAACCCTCAGGGCACAGGCAGTTAAGCGCCTCCCGCCTGATGGCCGCGGCAAATGCGGGGATCGGACGAGAGGTTCACGGGTGACACACAATGACCGATTTACTTGATATTGAGTCCTACAACTACCATCTGCCTCCGGAACTTATAGCGCAGTATCCCCTCGAGGAAAGAAGCCGGTCCCGCTTGATGCGGGTTGACCGGGCCACAGGAGCAATTGTCCACGGTGCTTTTGCCGACATTCTGGACCTGCTGGCCCCCGGCGAAGTCCTGGTGGTGAATTCCAGCAAAGTTATCCCTGCCCGCCTCTTCGGACAAAAACAAAACGGCACCAGGATCGAAGTTCTCTTGCTGCACAGGCTGGAAGGTTCCCGCTGGAAGTGCATGGTCCATCCCGGCAAACGGCTGAAAACCGCGCAGTGGCTTGATTTTTCGCTTGGCCTCAGGGGCTGGATCTCCCTGGCGGACGGCGATGGCCTGCGCGAGATCGAATTCGCCGAGCCAGAAACCTACTGGCAAAAGATCGAACGGATAGGGCATGTTCCCCTGCCGCCTTACATCAAACGTCCTGATGAAAACTCGGACCGCCAGGCCTATCAGACCGTCTATGCCAACGATCCAGGCTCGGTGGCCGCGCCCACGGCCGGATTGCATTTCAGCGCTGAGTTGCTCGCCGCCTTAAAGCGAAAAGGCGTTCAGATAGTCGAAGTGATCCTGCATGTGGGCATGGGCACTTTCCTGCCCGTGAAAAGCCAGCGCATCGATGAACACAAGATGCACAGCGAGTTTTGCACCGTTCCCGCGGCAACAGCTACAGCCGTGAATGACGCCAAAGCAGAGGGCCGCAGGGTGATCGCCGTGGGCAGTACTTCCGTGCGGACCCTGGAAAGCTTTTGGCAAGAGGGACAGCTGAAAAGCGGCTCTCACTGGACGGACATCTTCATCTATCCAGGCAGAAAGATCCAGTCGGTGGACGCGCTGGTAACCAACTTTCACCTGCCCAGATCGTCACTGCTGATGATGATATCAGCCTTCGCAAGTTACCACCTGATCCGCCGGGCCTACCAGGCCGCCGTTGAAGAAAAGTACCGCTTCTTCAGCTACGGCGACGCGATGTACATATCATGATCACCTCAGTATTTTACAGGCAACTGGACAGCACCAAACTGGAGTATGAAAGGATCCGCGCGAACGGATCGCCCGAAGACCGCTGGATCATCCGCACCGGAGAGCAGACCAGAGGGCAGGGCCGGGGCGAAAACACCTGGCATTCACCCGCGGGCGGCTTGTGGCTTAGTTTTGATCTGCCTTACCCCAGGCCAGTGGCTTCCTTTCCCCTCTATGTGGGCTTTTGCCTGATCCGCCTGCTGAACCGGCTCTACGGCCTTTCCAGCCTCCGCCTGAAATGGCCCAACGACATATTTCTGGAGGGACGGAAACTGGCCGGGATCCTCTGCGCCCATCTGCAAAACCCATCCCGCTATCTGGTCAGCCTTGGTATGAACACCGGAGTGGGCAGGGATGATGTGTTGCATGAACTCGATGCGGCTATCTTATCTGAATACATAGGATTGCCTGTATCGAATCAGTATCTGGCCCAGCTGTTCATCCATAATCTTCAGAGGAATGCCGGGCTGCTGGACAGCCCCGAAACTTACATCTCCTGGTGTGCGGAAAACCTATATGGCCTGGGCCGGCAAGCAGAGGCCGATTGCGGGGACATGATCATTCGCGGCCGGATCGAGGGACTTTCGGATGCGGGGTTTCTACTTTTAAAAGGTAAAATGGGTAAGCTGGCGAGTATAAGCCACGGCAGTCTGAGAATCCTCTGATGGCCAGGTTTGATAGCTTTTTCTTGACAGATAATGGTGCTAAAAATGGATTGGAATAAAGAGAAATATTATTTCCGGGAGGAATCAATGAACAAATGGATAATAATCGTCCTCGCAGCCCTGCTGGGCCTCTACGCCTGCGCGGGTAACCAAACTGCCGAGGAAGCCGTGGCCAAGTCCGAATTCGCCACCCAGGTGGCGGTGCTGCCTCTGAAGGCTTTGGACAGCTCCAGCCGCTACATCACCAAGATACTCACAGTCAGGGATCTGGATCTGACCTTCGACAAGTATGCCAACTACACCCTGCTGAACATGGATGAAACCGCGAAGAACTTCAAGGAAACCGGCTTCACAGATGTGGAGGACCTGGAGATAGAGGAAATGGTGGAGATCTCCAAAAACCTCGCTTCAGACCTGATCGTGATGGGCAACGTGAGCGAAAGCCGTGCTGGCTTGTACAACATCTCGATGCGCATGTACAGCACCCTCACCGGCGACCTGAAACAGGTGAGCTTCAACGTCGGCAAGGAAAAAACCGCACGCTGGAAAGCCCTGGAAGAAGGCATGATGAAGGAACTCGACGGCTTCATCTCCGGAGAAATGGACAAGATCTTCAATATCGCCACCAACTATTACAACAACGGCAATTACACCGAGGCTGAGAAATCCCTCAAGCAGGTCGTTGCCCTCAAACCCGACAAGGTGGAAGCCTATTTATACCTCGGCAACACCTACCTGAAGCTGGAAAACAACGAACTGGCGGAGCAAGCCCTGCTTAAAGGCAGCGCAGCCGATCCCGCGAACCTGAGCATCATGCGCGCCCTCAACGAGATCTATGAAAAGACCGGCCAGACCGCCAAACGCATCAGCCTGATGGAAAAATTCGCCGAGGCCAACAAAGATGCTGAAACCTGGTTCGCCGTAGGCAACCTATACGACCAGCAGGGCAGTAAAACCAAGGCCAAGGATGCTTTCCGCCAAGCCCTGACCCTTGATCCGGATTACTCGGCCGCCAACGTCCGCCTGGCTTTCATGCTCTATGACGAAGAGAACTACAGCGAAGCCATCCCCATGCTGGAAAAGGCCTTCGAATTCGCACCGGACAACGATATCATCAGCAGCAGGCTGGCCACTGCCTACCAGAGAAGCGGCCGCATCCAGGACGCCATAACCAAATATGAAGGCCTGATCAAGAACGATCCCAACAACTCCAACGCCTATCTGAACCTGGTGAATCTCTACCGCACGGACAACCAGGATACCAAGGCGATCGAAACGATCAACGCCCTCAAGCAGGTAGATCCGGACAACGAATACGTATATCTGAACCTCGCCGCCATCTACCTTTCCCAGAACAAGTACAACGACGCGGAAACGAATGCCAATCTCACCATCTCCAAAAACTCCAGCCTGTACCAGCCCTATGTGATCCTGGCCTCTGTTTTCCAATCCAGAGGTACCGACGCTTACAACAACTATCTGGATCTGGACCGCCAGGCCTCCAAAGCGGTCGGCAAGAAAGCCACCAACCTCAGAAAACAGCGTGACGACGCCAAATCCAGCGCCCAGTCACTTCTGGGCAGGGCGCGCGATAATCTTGACACCGCCAGGAGCAAGGCCACCGAAGCCGAAGCCATAGCGGATATCAATGCCCGGCTCAGCCGCGTGAACGACCTGATCAGTAAACTCAACTAAATCATAACCCTGCGGGGTAAAACATAGCGAAAAAGACGCCTGTATCCGGGCGTCTTTTTTCATCCGCCACCGTTCTCCAAACAGGTAGTTAAGGACGAATCGGGAACCAGATCGGAACCTGCTTTGGAAAAAAGAACTGGACAAATCAGGACCGCCCAAAAAGCTGACCCAAAATTCCATAGGAGAAAGAAATGGCACTGAAACCTGAGGCCAAAACGGCTATCATGGCAGAGTTTAAACTCCATGAATCAGACACCGGCTCGCCAGAAGTCCAGGTTGCTCTTATCACCCGGCGGATCAACGATATCACCGGCCACCTGAAAGAGCACAGCAAGGACTTCAGCACCAGACGCGGGCTGTTGAAACTGATCGGGCAGAGAAGGCGCTTGCTTGATTACCTGAAGCGGAAAGACATCAACCGCTATCGGGAACTGATCAAAGCGCTAAAGATCCGCAAGTAAATTCAGCCAAGATACAATGAGGTGGATTCTTTCATAACTATTGGCGGGATCCACCTTTCTCTTTATTAAGCGTCCGGGCGTAAGTTCCGGGCATGAGACATCAACCACCGAGGGAGCATGAGCAATACGCTGAAAGCCGCGGGGCTGTTTTCAGCCTATTGCTTCTTCTCCCCCGGAACAAAACTGGAGAAGTAAATGCACAACTTCAACATCATCAAACGCGAACTCGATTTCTGTGGCCGCCCCCTTTACGTGGAGACCGGCAGAATGGCCAAACAGGCCAACGGGAGCGCCTTCATCCGTTACGGGGGCACCGCGATCCTCGTAACCGCCACCATGAGCAAAGAAGCGGTGGAAAACCAGAGTTTCTTCCCCCTCACGGTCGATTACATCGAAAAAATGTACGCCAGCGGCAAGATCCCCGGCGGCTTTTTCAAACGTGAAGCCCGGCCCACCACCGACGCAACCCTGTCAGCCCGTATGATCGACCGTAGCATCCGGCCGCTGTTTCCAGAGGGATTCCGCAACCAGGTGCACGTGGTCCTGAACGTTCTGGCCTACGACGGCGAGACCGACGCTTCCTCTCTGGGAGTGTTCGGCGCCTCCCTGGCTCTAACCCTTTCGGACATCCCCTTCCACGGCCCCATCGCGGGTGTAAAAGTGGGCCTGATCGAAGATCAGATCGTTGTGAACCCCTATCAGAGCCAAATGAACGGTACATCGAAGCTAAATCTGGACGTTGCCGCCTCTGCCACCTCGGTGGTGATGATCGAATCCTCAGCCCTGGAACTAAGCGAAGATACCATGCTGGACGCGGTTTACGCCGGGCATGAAGAGATCAAGAAACTCTGCGCGCTGCAGATGGATATGGCTGCCGAAACCGGTAAGGAAAAGGTGGAGGTTAAGCTGTTGGAGGTTCCGGCCGAGATCATGAGCCGGGTGGAAAGCGAATATGGCAACCGCATCGCCGAAGCGGCTGTGATCCTGGGCAAACAGGAACGTCAGGACGCCTTTGACGCTGCTGAGGAAGAGATGCTGGCCAAATATCTGGCTGAGGACGAGGCAGGCTTTGAAGAGAACGAACCCTGGTACAAGCAGGCTTATGAAGAGCTGATCCGCCGCTATGTGCGCGAATCCATCCTGCACAAACAACATCGGGTGGATGGCCGCGGTTTGGACGACATCCGCGAGATCACCTGCGAGATCGACGTTCTGCCGGTTGTGCACGGTTCAGCCCTGTTCACCAGAGGTGAAACCCAGTCCCTGGGTTCCGTCACCCTGGGCGGCGGCAGCGACGAACAGGTGATCGACGGCCTTGAGGTCGAGTATAAAAAGCACTTTTACCTGCATTACAATTTCCCGCCTTTCAGTGTGGGCGAAGCCGGCAGGATGGGCCCCGTGGGGCGCCGCGAGCTGGGCCACGGAAACCTGGCTGAGCGCGCTCTGACGGCTGTTTTGCCGGACCGGGAATCCTTCCCTTACACAATGCGTATTGTTGCCGACACCCTGGAATCAAACGGCTCCTCCTCCCAAGCCTCGATCTGCAGCGGCTGCCTGGCCATGATGGCGGCCGGCGTTCCGATCAAGGCGCCCGTTGCCGGGATCGCCAACGGCCTGATAATGGAAGGCGACAAATACGTTGTTTTAACCGATATCATGGGCCTCGAAGACCATCTTGGCGATATGGATTTCAAGTGCGCAGGCACCCGTGAAGGGATCACCGCCATGCAGATGGACATCAAGATCGAAGGCATCACCAAAGACATCATGCGCATTGCCCTGCAGAAGGCCCACTCCGCCCGCCAGAGGATCCTGGATATCATGCAGGAATGCATTGCCCAGCCCAGGGAAGATCTGGCTCCAACCGCACCGCGCATCGAAGCCTTCAAGGTTCCCGTCGATAAGATCGGCGAGATCATCGGGCCGAGCGGAAAGATGATCAAATCGATCATTGAAGCCTGCCAGGTGGAGATCGACATCAGCGACGACGGCACCGTGCGGATCCTCTCGCCGAACAAAGATTCGATCATGAAGGCCAAAGAGATCATCAAAGGCATCGCGATCGATCCCGAAGTGGGTGAGGAGTTCGAAGGACCGGTCACCCGGATCGAGCCCTACGGCGTTTTCGTGAAGATTCTGAACGGCGCTAAGGAAGGCATGGTACACGTTTCCCAGATGCACCACACCCGCATCGGCCATCCGGAAGACATGGTGAAGCTGGGCGATATCGTCCATGTGAAATCCCTGGGCATGGAAAAAGGCAAGCTGTCCCTCACCATGAAAGGCGTGGCCGGCAATCCCGAGCCCGATCCCAACGCTCCCAAGCATGAACGTCCACCCAGGCGTGACGACCGGGGCGGCGACCGCCGTTCCTCCGGACGCGGCGGCGGTGGATTCCACAGAAGATAAATTAACAAGCGTGCCGGATCCAGGCTTGGGTCCGGCACCTGATTTTTTGAACAGGACGGATGATATGGACTACAAGGTCGCGGATATAACTCTGGCCGGATTCGGCCGCAAAGAGATCGCCCTGGCAGAACTTGAGATGCCGGGCCTGATGGCCTTGCGCCAGAAATATGGCGCTGGAAAACCCCTGCGGGGAGCCCGCATCACAGGCAGTTTGCACATGACGGTCCAGACGGCTGTCTTGATCGAAACCCTGATCGAGCTGGGGGCGCAGGTGCGCTGGGCCAGCTGCAACATCTTTTCCACCCAGGATCACGCCGCGGCGGCCATCGCCGCTGGCGGAACCCCTGTTTTTGCCTGGAAGGGCGAAAACCTGGAGGAATACTGGCAATGCACCCTGAAGGCCCTTGATTGGCCGGAGGGCGGGCCGGACCTGATCGTTGACGACGGGGGGGACGCCACCCTGATGGTGCATGAGGGCTACAGGCTGGAAGAGGAATTTTCCGCCACCGGTAAGCTGCCCGAAGCGCAAACTGAGCCCAACGAACTGCGCATCCTGCAGCAACTTTTGATCGACGGCCTCAAGGACGACCCCCAAAAATGGCATCGCCAAGCCCAAGGCATCAGGGGCGTAAGCGAAGAGACCACCACAGGCGTGAACCGCCTCTACCAGAAACTGGCCCAGGGGGATTTGCTCTTCCCGGCCATCAATGTGAACGATTCGGTCACCAAATCCAAGTTTGACAACCTCTACGGCTGCCGCGAATCCTTGGCAGACGGGATCAAGCGCGGGACGGACGTGATGGTGGCAGGCAAGCTGGTGCTGGTTTGCGGCTACGGCGACGTGGGCAAAGGCTGCGCCCAGTCCATGCGCGGCTTTGGCGCCCGGGTGATCGTCAGCGAGATCGATCCCATCTGCGCCCTGCAAGCCGCCATGGAAGGTTTTGAGGTCAATACAATCGACAACCTGCTCGATGAGGCGGATATCTATGTTACCGCCACCGGAAATTGCGACGTGATCCGCGTGGACCACATGCTTAAAATGAAAGACCATGCCATTGTCTGCAACATCGGCCATTTCGACAACGAGATCCAGGTGGACAAGCTCTATTCCCTGGAAGGCGTCACCCGGGAAACCATCAAGCCCCAGGTCGATGAGATCCACCTGCCCAATGGCAAAGCCATCATCCTGCTTTCCGAGGGCCGCCTCGTGAACCTTGGCAACGCCACTGGCCATCCCTCGTTTGTGATGAGTTGCTCATTCACGAACCAGGTTCTGGCCCAGCTTGACCTCTGGCAAAACCAGCATGAACTGGGAGTTTACACCCTGCCCAAGCTGCTGGATGAAGAGGTGGCCAGATTGCATCTGGACAAGCTGGGGGTGCAGCTCACCCATCTGAGCAAGCACCAGGCCGAATACCTCAACGTTCCCATCGAAGGCCCCTACAAGCCGGAGCATTACCGATACTGATCCCGGTATGGCCACCCACACACCGGTTTTGATCGACGAGCTCTTCGGGGAGCTCAAACCCGCTCCGGAAGGCCAGCGCTGGGAGGTGATCCACACCAAGCCACGCTGTGAAAAGAAACTGGCCGAATACGCCCGCCGCAACGGCATCACTTATTATCTGCCCCAGATGGAGAGCAAGCGCGTCTATCAGCGCCGGATGGTGAGTTTCACCAAACCCATGTTTCCCAGCTACCTCTTCTGCGTGCTGGATCCCCGCAAACGCCAGACCCTGCTCATTTCGGGTTACACGGTGAGTTTCATCCGCGTTTCCCAGCAGGAGCTGCTGCTGGAGGAACTGCTGAACATCAAGCTCAGCCGCGCTCCCGAGATCGAACTGGAAAACACCCTCTGGCTCTCCGAAGGCCTGAAGGTGCAGATCATGTCCGGACCGCTCAAAGGAGTTACCGGAGTGGTGGAAAGCCACGCCAAACTCGATGAGGTGCGCCTGCAGGTGAATATCCTCAGGCAGGCCGTGCTGGTGAAGATAGATCCGCGCCTTGTGAAAATTCTGGGCGAATACACCATCGTGGAGGAAGAAAGATGAAGATCCTGATCACGGGCGGAGCCGGTTTCATCGGTTCCCACGTTGCCGACGCCTATCTGGAGGCGGGCCACCAGGTGGTGGTTGTGGACGACCTGTCCAGCGGTTCGCAGGACAACCTTGATCCCAGGGTCAAGTTTTACCGCCAGGATATACGCGAATCCGCTTTGGCTGAGATCTTCGCCCAAGAAAAGCCGGATGTAGTGAACCACCATGCCGCCCAGGTGAGCGTGCCCCGCTCCATCGAGGATCCCCTCCTGGATGCCCGGATCAATCTGCTTGGGCTGATCAACGTTTTGGAAAATTGCGTAAAGCATAACGTTAAGAAAGTGATCTTTATTTCCTCCGGTGGAGCAATTTACGGTGAGGCGGACGAGTATCCCACCACCGAGAATTACCTGCCCCTGCCGCTCTCGGTTTACGCCATCAACAAACTGGCCGGGGAAAACTACCTGCGCTTCTACGCGCACCAGTACGGGCTGAATTACGCGGTGCTGCGTTACGCCAACGTGTTTGGACCCCGCCAGGTGGCACAGGGCGAAGCGGGGGTGGTCTCCATCTTTGTGGAAAAGCTGCTGGCAGACGAAGCTCCGGCCCTTTACGCCTATCCGGACGAACCGGAGGGCATGATCCGCGATTACGTTTACGTGAAAGACGTGGTCCGGGCCAATCTGGCTGCCCTGACCAAGGGCGGCAACGACGTTTTCAATATCGGAACCTGCGTGGAAACCACCACCTCCCAGCTTTACAGGACGATCCTCTGGCAGCTGGGCAAAGACATCCTTCCCCAGAGCGGACCCGCCCGCAAAGGCGATCTGCGCCGCTCCATGCTGGACAGTTCCAAAGCTTTCGCGGAACTGGGCTGGAGCCCGATCTACTCGTTGGAGGACGGGATCAGGGAAACCATCGCCTGGTTCAGAGCAGCAAAGGAAAAACAATGAATATAGCCGTAGTGGGTTCGGGCTATGTGGGCCTGGTCAGCGGAGCCTGCTTCGCGGACATGGGCAACCGCGTGGTCTGCGTGGATAACGACGCTGCCAAGATAGCCCGGCTGAACATCAACGAGATCCCGATCTACGAACCGGGTTTGAAGGAACTGGTGGAGAGCAACCGGGCCGCGGGCCGGCTGAGTTTTACCACCGACATCGCCGCCGCGGTGCAAGCATCCGGCGTGATCTTTATCGCTGTGGGAACTCCCCCGGACCAGGATGGTTCCGCGGATCTCCAATATGTGCTGGCTGTGGCCCGCGATATCGCGACCCACCTGAACGAATACAAGATCGTGGTGAATAAATCCACCGTTCCCGTGGGTACGGCCGATCTGGTGGCTCAGACCATCAGAGAGGTTCTGGCCCGGCGTGGGGTGGAGGTGGCCTTTGATGTGGTCTCCAATCCCGAGTTTTTGAAAGAAGGCGCCGCCATCGACGATTTCATGGGGCCGGACCGGGTGGTGATCGGCGCGGACAATCCGGAGGCCGGGGCCGTGATCCGCGAGCTCTACCTGCCTTTCAACCGCACCCACGAACGCATCATCATCATGAGCGTCCGTTCCGCGGAAATGACCAAATACGCCGCCAACGCCATGCTGGCCACCAAGATCTCCTTCATGAACGAACTGGCGCGCCTCTGCGAAGCCCTGGGCGCCGATATCGGCGAAGTGCGCAACGGCATCGGCTCGGACAGCCGCATCGGCTATAAATTCATCTACCCCGGAATTGGCTACGGCGGATCC
>Ga0172377_10000200_pt1 | contig 52744 bp, 52 predicted proteins | sample Pumphouse3metaG_FD_119749 | JGI IMG/M metagenome (GOLD analysis project Ga0172377, IMG submission 119749) | Leachate microbial communities from a municipal landfill in Southern Ontario, Canada - Pumphouse #3 metaG | ecosystem: Engineered > Solid waste > Landfill > Unclassified | place: Canada...
ATAACCTCATCGATTGCATCGATTGCTCTTAACATGCTTGGGCTCGACTCTTTGGGGCTAGATGATGGTGACCGCAGAATTTTACATGTGATTGTAGAACTTTTTGATGGAGGACCAGTAGGACTTTCAACGATTGCGGCAGCATTAAACGAAGAAGGACAAACCATAGAAGACATATACGAACCATATCTTATTCAAAAAGGTCTCATAGAAAGAACACCTCGAGGTAGAAAGGCAACTAAAAATGGATATTTATATCTTGGAAAGAACCCTCCAGAGGATATTACTAAGCAATTAGAATTCTACCAAGAGGAGGAATCAGACTCATGCAAGGAATAGGAAAAGGTCTTATTTTCACGGGGATAATTCTCATTATTGCGGGAAGCCTCTTCCTTGTTTTTTCAAAGTTAAATATCCCCTTTGGGAAATTGCCTGGAGACATTACGTATACGCGAAAAAATGTTACAGTTTTTGCACCTATCACCACAATGATTATTGTGAGTATCGTGTTAACTGTAGTTTTGAACATTATTGGACGTTGGATGAAATAATAAATTCAAAAAAAGAAATCGAGAGAAGGAGGAACGTACGTTCTTATGAAAAAAATCTGTAGATCTCTCATCCTTGCTGCTATATTCGTTCTTTCTTTTGCAATCGGCGACTCTTTCATTGCAGAAGCTGCGGCACAAACTGTTCGAATAGGAGTTGGTATTGGAGTATCACAAGCCACTATTTCTTCTTCTTCAGCCTTAATCCTTAAAGATGGTCAGGGGAAGAGATTCAAAGCTAATAAGGCTATTTCTTTGCGATATGCAGGGAAGAATAGAATCTCGATAGGAAAACATACTCTCAAATTACCATTAGAAATAACCTCAAAAGGCCTTTTAAACTTTAAGAAGGTCCAATACAGGGGGGCTATTCGCGCTGTTGACAACGGGAATTCTGTCAACATTATTAACGTTGTCAATATAGAGGACTATGTGCGTGGGGTTTTAAAAATGGAAACGAACCCTGCATGGCATTTGGAAGCGCTGAAAGCTCAGGCAGTTATTTCCCGAACGTATGCTCTCAAGAATTTGGGCAAGTATGGAAAGAAGGGGTTCGATCTTACGGCCACGCCAGATTGCCAGGTTTATCGAGGTGTTAATGCAGAAACTTCGCGAACAGATAGAGCTGTTAAAGAGACAGCTGGTGTCGTTGTCGCATACGGTTCCCAGCTTGCTCTTACTCCCTTCCATTCAGATAGTGGAGGAGCGACAGCCAATGTTTCTGAAGTATGGAGTAGTTCCATACCATACTTATGCGGAGTAAAAGAAGCTATTCCGTATACATCTCCCTATTCGTCATGGAATCTTACGCTCTCCGCTCAACAAGTGCGGGCAGCCCTTAGTAAATTAGGAATAAATGTTGGAAACGTTCTTAATGTAGGAGTGGGCTCAAGAGATGCCTTTGGACGCCCTGTAACGCTTTTAGTTCAAGGGAGCCAGGGAACACGGGAAATAAAAACTCATCAATTCAGGATGGCTGTTGGTCCTTCTGTGTTGCGAAGCACATTCTTTACGATCAATGGCGAAACTGGACCTGTTGTTCAACAACCACAACGCAATAATCTGGGAGATGCGAATGCTCCACTATCTTCAGAAGAAGAGCAAACATTGATTACACTTACTCAACAAGGAGCTTTTTCAGCCGATGAAATGATCGATATGCTGATGCATCCTGAAAAGAAAAAAACATATCTCTTTAAAGCTCTCAAAAAAGCTATCCCTCAAAAGAACACGTCAACAGTCACAAACCGTCCTATGCAGAGGAAAGCTAACAAATCATCTGCTGGAGTTTTTGTCTTTTCAGGGAAGGGATGGGGACACGGTGTGGGGCTGTCTCAATGGGGAGCCAAAAACCTTGCTGATCAAGGATGGAAATATGCTAAAATACTGCAGCATTATTATCCAGGTACAACTCTAACTCGAAAATAAGAAGGCGATGACGTTTTATGGCTCCGAATCTTTATGATATAGAATCTTATGCATACGATCTTCCTGAAGAACGTATAGCTCAAAATCCTGTTTCACCAAGGAATCATTCAAAACTTTTAGTGCTCGATAAAGAGACAGGAAAAATGACACACTCACACTTTTATGAACTCAATAAGTTTTTAAAAGAAGGGGATGTCATTATTTTAAATGATACTCGCGTTATCCCAGCTCGGCTTCACGGAATAAAAGAAAAGGGAAGTGCGCATGTAGAAATATTATTGCTCAAACCGCTTGATAAGAACTGGAAGCGTTGGGAAGCGTTGCTTCGGCCAGGCAGAAGATTAAAACCAGGTAGCACGGTGTTTGTTAATGATACTACAGTTGTCAGCATACAAGACATATTAAGAGATGGCATCAGAATAGTTGAATTTCCAGCTAATTGCGATGTACTTTCTTTATTGGAACATGTTGGAGAAGTTCCCTTTCCTCCATATATAAAAGAAACAAACGCTACTGCTTCCGATTATCAGACGGTATTTGCCAAACGCAACGGATCGTGTGCTGCTCCTACTGCCAGCTTGCATTTTACAGAAGAACAGCTTCGTGAATTGTCCAAAGATTATGGCATATCTTTTGCTTGGGTTACACTTCATGTAGGACTCGGGACTTTTCGTCCAGTTCAGGTAGAAGATATACGCAAACATATTATTCACGAGGAATATTGCGAAATTCCTAAAGAAACAGCTGATTTTATTCGAAAAGCAAAAAGAGAAGGACGGCGAATTCTTGCCTCTGGAACAACAGTGGCAAGAACGTTAGAGAGTATGGCGACTCATGACGAAAGCGTCATTCATGAGGGGAAGAAAAATACATCTCTCTTTATCTACCCTGGCTATAACTTTTCGGTTATTGACGGGCTTATTACTAATTTTCACCTTCCTCGAAGTACGCTGCTTATGCTTGTAGCAGCGTTAGCAGGATATGACAACGTAATGGAAGCTTACAAAACAGCTGTTAAAATGAATTATAGATTCTTTTCTTTTGGGGACGCCATGCTGATTCAATAAAAGTTAAGGAGGGTGATGGTATTATGTGGAAATGGGCTTGTCTCGTTCCTCATCCACCTATTATTGTTCCAGAAGTAGGGCGCGGCAAAGAAAAAGAAGCTATACGAACTATTCAGGGAATGACTTCTCTAACACAACAGCTTGAGGAGAAAAAACCAGACGTTCTATTTATACTTTCTCCACATGCACCATACTCACGGGGCCTTTTGTTCGTAGAGTCTTCAGAGTACAAAGGAGACCTCTCACTTTTTGGGGTACCTGAAGTATCGTTGCATGCTAAAGGAAATCATGAAAAATTTGAGGCTATTTACAACTTTTTAAAAGAAATAGTACCTGTAGAAGTTATGAAAAAAGCAACGGGCTCATTAGATCATGCCTCTATCGTTCCTTTGTATTTCTTTCATAAACAATGGGGGAATCTACCCGATATTATTCTTGCTAATCCTATTGGATTAACATTGGAAGAGGCTAGCAAGATGGGAAAAGAACTTCGCCAATTTCAAGACACCCTTCAGTGGGGACTTATTGCAAGTGGCGATCTCTCTCATAGAGTAATACCTGGAGCACCTGCAGGATATTCACCTTTAGGAGCCTTTTTCGATGAACAAGTCGTCAGAGCCTTAAAAACCTCTGACGCTCAACTTCTTTTAAATTTACCTGAAAGCACTATAGAAGAAGCAGGGGAGTGTGGACTTCGTTCTGTCTTGATTTATCTCGGTATTGCTGAACCACATTCAAAAATGATTTCTTATGAAGCTCCATTTGGAGTAGGGTACGCTGTAGCTATTGCTACGCCTCAAAAAAAAGAGTATCCGTTGTTTGCGCGTAACGTTATTGAAGAATATATACAGAACGATAGACAACCAGCGCAACGAGAAATTGAATTATGGTCTCCTTTAGAAGCTTTACATAAAAAGGGAGCCTGTTTTGTCTCTTTGAAAACAAAGGACGGCCATCTTAGAGGCTGTATCGGAACAATTCTACCTGTACATCAGACACTTAGTGAAGAGTTAGTTGCAAATGCTATAGCTGCTGCGACGGAAGACCCCCGTTTTCTCCCTGTGCAACCAGATGAACTAAAAAATATAGTTGTCTCTGTCGACATTCTTTCAGAGCCTGAGGAAGTACATTCGATAGACGAACTTGACGTAAAAATCTACGGAATTATAGTCTCTAATGGAGTAAGAAAAGGTGTGTTGCTTCCCGATCTTGATGGTGTGGATACTGTAGAGCAGCAGATTCACATAGCTTTACAAAAAGCCGGAATATCTTCTCATGGTAATATCACTATATACCGTTTTACTGTTGACCGTTATCTTGAGAGAGGAGAATAATTATGGCTTATAGAGCATCATGGTGGCACCGTAACAACTCTTCTGTTACGTGCGATCTTTGCTTTCATCACTGTACTCTCGAAGAAGGGCAGAAAGGCATTTGCGGGGTACGAATGCATCAGAAAGATGCAGGCCTTGTCTCTTTGAATTACGGCCTTGTATCATCTATAGCCATAGATCCAGTAGAAAAGAAGCCTCTTTATCATTGGAATCCTGGAACATCAATCCTTTCTCTAGGGAGCATAGGTTGCAATATGTATTGTCCCTTTTGTCAGAATTGGCAAATATCCACATGTTCCAAATCTATACCCCTAACCTATATCTCTCCTTCTGAAATAGTAGATATTGCCAGAAGAAAGCATCTACAAGCTGTTTCCTTTACATATAATGAACCTTTTGTCTGGTACGAATATATTCTCGACAGTGCGCGCGCATTGAAAAAAGAAGGATTTTCAGTAGTTCTTGTTTCAAATGGAATGGTTAGCGAAGAGCCATTAAACGAGCTACTTCCTTACATAGATGCAGCCAATATTGACGTAAAAGCTTTTGACGCTCCGACATATTCTTTACTCGGTGGTGATTTGACTACTGTTAAAAATACTGTTGAATCTATGGTTAAAGCCCATGTGCATGTAGAGCTTACAAGCCTTATTGTTCCTGGCATTCATAAGGATGTTCAGTGGCTAGACCCTCTCTCAGAGTGGGCTTCATCTCTATCTCCCAATATAGTTTTGCATATCTCAAGATATTTTCCCTGCTACAAATGGCATGAAGCTCCGACGCCTCTTGATCTTTTAGAAGAGGCTCAGGAACGGGCCAAGAAACATTTGTCCTTTGTCTATCTTGGCAATGTTCAATCTTCAGCTATAACTTTTTGTCCCCTTTGTGGATCGATGATCATGGAACGTCGAGGATACAACACCCTTCTTTTCGGTCTTGATAAAAAAGGTAACTGTGCCCATTGCGGAAATCATATAGTCACTCTTACAGAATAAAAGGAGAGTTCAAACATGCGTAAAATCGTTGATGCCCTGTTCTTTCTAATTGTCGTAACGTTTCTTCTTTTTATATGCACCCGATCTCCTCAGTGGTGGGATAAGGAATTTCCTTTAGGAGAAGGGGAAGCAATTTCAATACTCGTCCTTCCCAATCAGACTGCACAAGAAATTGCACGACATTTTGAAAAAGAAGGGGTCGTGGAGAATGCCAAAGAACTCTCTAAATGGATGACCACACTTGGTATTGACCGAAAAATAAAAACGGGCATTTATATGATACGAAAAGGTTCGCCTTGGGAAGTCGCCAAACAATTGGGAGAAGCGACCCCCTTTCATGAAAAAGTAACACTCATACCAGGATCAGATATCTTTTCGTTAGCGGAACAATTTGAAAAGATTACGACAAAGGATATAGCCAATCTTCTTTTACAAGATAACATTTTTGATAGTACTCTAGAAAAATATCTCCCCGCAGATGCAGAGACACGGGTTGCCCTATTACTACCAGACACATACTATGTTGCAGAAAAGACTCCTACAGCCTTAATTAAATCAGGAAGTTCACTTTGGTGGAGTCATTTCGGTAAAGTAGTAAGGGGGAAAAAGTTCAACGATAAAGATATCACTTCATTAGCTATAATAGCTTCACTTATTGAGAGAGAAGCTAAACAAGATGATGAACGTGCGATAATAGCTGGAGTGATATATAACAGATTAGAGAAAAAAATGCCCCTCCAAATCGACGCTAGCATTGTCTACGCCTGGAAAAGGAAGGGAGAGACGTTACAACGCGTGCTATACAAGCATCTTGAATTAGAATCACCATATAATACCTATAAGAACTTGGGGTTGCCTCCTACAGCAATTTGTGTGCCTTCTGCCGCCTCATGGGAAGCTGCATTTACCCCTGAAAAGAATGAATATCTATATTATGTCGTTGAAAAGGATGGGCGACATGCCTTTGCTAAAACCTATAAAGAGCATCTTGCAAATATTAGACGTATTAAGAGAAAACGGCGGTGAAACAAGTGATTGATCCTAAGGATATGACACAATTCGTTCTTTCTACTGAACCAGCTTCTATTGTTCTCATAAGCTGGATTGTTTCTGAATATGACGGTATAGGATTTATTCGAACGGATGATCCGCAAAAGGGGATCATCTCTCTCTTTTCTCCTCAAGAACGAACAAAGGAAGCGCATTTGCTCGTGAAAAAACTTTCTGAAGAAGGAATTCCTGTTAAGATAGAAGAAATAGTCGAATACGAGAAAAGAGAGGAAGATCAAGAGGAATGATCATCACCCCATTAAAGGAAGCATTCGAAACACTATATCGTTCAAAAATAGATTACTCGGACATATATTTTGAATCTTCTTCAAGTCACAGTTGTTCTTTTGAAGATGGTGTAATAGAAGAAACTAGCTCTTCCCTTCGCGAAGGAGTAGGTGCGCGAATTTTTTTTGATGATTTAACTTCCTTTTCACACACACCAGGAGTTACAATAAAAGACGGACTTGATGCTCTTCAAAAGGCCGCCCAAAACATGGGGATTCGCTTTACATTACCGTCACCTGAAGAAGAATACGAGAAGAGAGTTATTGAGCAATCATCACTACTAAAACCGGAAAATCCAGATTTTTTTCATGATATTGATCAAAAAATACGTGGGAAAAGTGCCTTAGTTACACAAGTTTCTATGAATTACAGTTTTTCTAAACGTCAAATTGCTATTGTAACGGAAGGTGGAATTCTTCAAAAAGAAGAAAGATGGTATACAAGTTTTAGCGTGGAAGTAGTCGTTGAAAAGAATGAACAAATACAGACGGGATATGAAAGTGCGGCTCAAGCTACGCCAACTTTAGAGTTCTGGCAGCAAAATGACCCTTACATTCTGTCACAAAGAGCACTTGATGAAGCTCTTCTAATGCTAGATGCCCCAGATTGTCCTGCTGGAACAATGCCTGTTCTGCTTTCTGGAGAAGCTGGAGGAACTCTGGTTCACGAAGCATGCGGGCACAGCCTAGAAGCAGATATTATACAAAAAGATTACTCCGTTTTTCGGGGGAAAATTGGTGAGTATGTAGCCAGCCCTCTTGTTACAATGGTTGACGATGGAACTATTATAGGCTTGTTTGGAAGCTATTCTGTTGATGATGAAGGTGTTCCATCTCAACGAACAGTCTTAATAGATAAAGGTATTTTAAAAATGTATCTCACAGATAAACTTTCAGCTTTAAAAGAGAATTTACCTCTTACTGGAAACGGAAGACGAAGTTCATACAGACAGCCACCAATCCCTCGTATGAGTAACACATTTATTGTGGCTGGAGAAAGCAATTTTGAAGAAATGTTGCAGAAAATAAACTATGGTCTTTATGTGAAAAAGATGGGCGGAGGAGAAGTTAACCCTACTTCTGGAGATTTTGTCTTTCAGGTTAACGAAGGCTATCTCATTAAAAACGGTCAAATACTTCACCCTGTAAAAGGAGCCCTTCTTACTGGTAATGGGCCGGAAGCTCTTATGGATATTATTGCCGTTGGAAATAATTTACATTTTCTTCCTGGTACATGCGGTAAGGCAGGGCAAGCGGTGCCAGTAACAGATGGGCAACCATCTCTTTTAATTAAAAAGTTAACAGTTGGAGGCAACACGACGAACCATGACGCTCTTTAAAAAGAAAAAAAAACGCGGACGTCCAAAACAAAAAACTGATGAAATCCGACGGATCAAGGAAGAAAGAATCCGCCGGCTACATACGTTTATTCGCCTGATATTCTTTTTCTTGCTCGTTGGTGATATTTATGTAATGGCATCTCTTTTTTCTTTCTGGACTGGAGAATTCGGTCAATATATACGACAAACACTTATGACTAGAACGGGCGGGGCAATTCTTATTCTTCTCATCTTCGGAGCCTATGTTTGTCTTTCTGTTCTGCTTCGAAAAAAGATACATCAGCTAGCATCTCAAACATTAGCAACGCTTTTCCTTTTTATCTCAGGGGCTCTCTTGTTAGGGCTTTTAAATAAATATGGGAGCGCCCAACAATGGGCTATTCTTAACCCCGGCTTTTTTGGACATAATTTGACTCAATTCTTTTTAGTCAACGGCGGTTTCTTTGGAACCCTTCTGTTTTGTTTCGCCTCTCTTTTTACTTCTACAGTACTCTATGGCTTCATAAAGACAAAGATGGTGTTGGCTTTTGGAGCCTTCTTTATGAGAGAAATAAAGAAACTCTTCTTTCATGAAAAAACAGACAAATCTGTAACAGAAGAACAGCCTTCAGAACTTATATTAAACAACGAAGAAACAGTTGTAGCGGATCAAATACCTTTGGAGGAACAAACGCCTTTGGCAGATCCTACGTCTCTAACTGCCACTACAGACCCAATAGATGATAAAGAAAAAGACGAACTAGGATTTGATGATTTAGAGATAAATACTTCAGAGACAGAAGAAGACACAATCCAAGAAAGCGAAGTCGCTGAACCTTCTTTTCAGGCACGCCTGATCGTCAAAGAAGAAGATTCTGCACCTGTAGAAGGAGAAGCTCTTCCAGAGATTAGTATGGAAAATGAAGAAGGGAAAGAGCCTTCTATTGCGGAAGGGAAATTTCCTCCTCCTATTGATCTTTTTGGAGCCCCAGAACCTCATATACAGGATGGCGGCGAACAAAAGGCTAAAGAGCAGGCAGAATCTATTATTTCTACCTTAGCTGATTTTGACGTACAGGCAGAGTTGGCTGAAATTGTAATTGGCCCCACAGTCATTCAATTTCAGATCCAGCTAGCTCCTGGCATTAAAGTCAGTAAAATAGCAGGATTAGCTAATGACCTTGCTGTTGCATTAGCAGTTCCTGCATTGCGCGTGGAAGCACCAATTCCCGGCAAACCATATGTAGGAGTGGAAATCCCTAATCCTAAAAGAAAAGGAGTAACACTGCGTCGAATTCTCGAATCCCAAGCTTTTGCGCAAGCTGACTTTAATCTTCCCTTACCTATGGGGGTACGAGTAGACTCAAGACCTCTCATTATTGGTTTAGAAGATCTGCCTCACCTTCTTGTCGCCGGGACAACAGGCTCAGGAAAGAGTGTATTTGTTAATAGTTGCATAGCTGGACTCTGTTATTGCAGGAAACCAGAGGATTTGAGATTCCTCATGATTGACCCCAAACGAGTAGAATTAAGTATATATGAACACTTACCACACATGTTAGCTAAACCTGTAACATCGCCTAAAAAGGCTATCCACGCTTTAGCATGGGCAGTACGTGAAATGGAGCAGCGATATGATATTTTTGCTAAGGCGCGAGTACGAAATCTGGCAGGATATAATGGGAAAGTTTTACCTAAAGATAAACTTCCTCATATCGTTATAGTTGTAGATGAATTGGCAGACCTGATGTTTACTGCTCAAAAGGATGTAGAAGATTACATCTGCCGCCTTGCGCAAATGGCTCGTGCCACTGGAATTCATCTTTTACTCGCAACACAACGTCCTTCTGTTAACGTCGTTACGGGACTAATCAAGGCTAATATTCCTGCTCGTGTTGCTTTTACACTGCCATCACAGGCAGATTCTAGAACAATAATTGACGTCTCAGGAGCAGAAAAGCTCTTAGGAAAAGGCGATATGCTGTTTGTCAGTCCCCGATATCCGCGACCTGTGCGCTTGCAATCGCCCTTTATTGAAGATGCGAAATCACTCGACTTGATCAACTATATGAGAAATCTTTTCGGCGATCCCGAATATATAAAGATAGAGGAGCAGGGAGATAACGGCGGCAATGGAGTAGATTCAGCTTTTACGGACGATCCATTACTTGAAGAAGCAATGCAAATTATTCTCGATACAGGAATTGCTTCGGCCAGTCGTCTTCAAAGACAGCTTCGCATAGGATTCACTCGTGCAGCTCGACTTATAGATACGATGGAACAGCTTGGCATCGTGGGGCCACCTGACGGGTCAAAACCGCGCGAAATACTTGTAGATGAACAACGAGCAAAGGAGATTATGGATGAGAACCTCTAATTCAGATGTTTTATCTTTTCACTTAGGTCGCTGGCAGTTGACTGCTAACAACCTTTGGGGAAATCCGTCAATTCTCTTGATTGCAGGGGGCCAAGCACCTTCAGTTGAATGGCTTGCTCAAATATCTCCACTATTCCAAGAAATATGGTGCGCCGACTCTGGCATTGAAATATGCAAGAAGGCGCAGATTATTCCTCATCGTCTTATAGGAGATAGTGATAGCAGTTCCCTGGAAGGTAGAGCATGGGCAGAAGAAAATGGGGTTCGTATTGAGACATACCCTGTTGATAAAGATTACACGGATTTACAACTTACACTCAAAAGAATAGGAGAAACATACCCTGATGCCAAAGTTGTTATTACAGGTTGTTGGGGTGGGCGTCTAGATCACACATGGAGCAATATTTATTCTGCTCTTTGGGCGCAAGAATGGAACGTTCATGTAGTGAGCCTTTGCGACCATAAAGAAGCGCTCTTTTTGTTGAACGGCCCAGATAAAGCAACGTTCCATTTTGAATTGCCATATCCGAACATTGTTTCTTTATTTGCTCTGGATGAAAAAGCAGAAGGTGTGTTTATTCGAGGAACTCATTGGGAGTTACAAAATGTTTTACTAAAAATAACTCACCCTTACGCCATTAGCAACAGACTTAAAAAAGACTATCTGCAAGTTGACGTAGACAAAGGAAGACTCGCAGTGTATCTTTACTGGGCAGAATAAAAAAAGCGGGCTGAATTACACAGCCCGCTTGACTTTGCCAGATTTAAGGCACTTTGTACAAATTTTCATACGTCGCGTCTCGCCTGCGCCCAAGTCAACCTTCACATTCTGCAGATTGACAAGCCAACGTCTTCTTGTATGACGATTGGAATGGCTGACTGCGTTTCCTGTAACAGGACCGCGGCCGCAACATTCACAAACTCTAGCCATTGATTTTCCGCCTCCTCCGAAGGAAATAGTGTTCGAACAGGTGGATTTTATCACAGGTTAGGTGAATAGAGCAATTGTTCTATGTAAAAAAAGGGGGAGCAATTATGAATTTTAGTCAGAAACTGGAAGAAATTCAAAAAATCGTTCATACTCTTGAAAAGGATGAGCTGCCTCTTGAAGACGCTTTAGAGCTCTTTGAGCATGGAGTTGCTTTAGTCAAAGAGTGCCAAAAGTACTTAACAGAGGCGGAACAAAAAATAGTTCTTTTAACCCAATCAGGGAAAGAAGAACCTTTAAGTATTGAAAATGTGGAGAACGAAAATGAATGATTTTGTGAAAAACGAACTTGAAAAAAATCGACTATATTTTGAAGAACAGCTTCGCTCCTTCTGTAGCTGCAAGCCTGACGCTATTCCTGAACGTCTTTGGCAATCAATGACGTATTCTCTCCTTGCGGGGGGGAAAAGGCTTCGCCCCATACTCTGTCTACAAGCAGCAGAATCGGTAGGAGGAATAAGGGAAAAAGTTCTTTCCATGGCTATAGCCCTTGAGATGGTGCATACCGCATCATTAATTCATGATGACCTCCCTGCTATGGATAATGACTCTCTTCGAAGAGGCAAACCGACTAACCATATTATTTTTGGCGATGCCTTGGCAATACTTGCTGGTGACGCTCTTTTAGCGTGGGCTTTTCAATATCCTCTTAACAAACTTTCAGAAGAAGGATTTCTTTCTTCTTCCATAATCCATGCACTCTCTGTTTTTGCTGAAGCTATAGGACCTTTCGGAATATGCGGAGGCCAGGTACTCGACACTGATCCCGAAAGTTTTGAACCATCTCCATTGTTCGTAAAAAAAATAGCACTCCAAAAAACTGCGATACTTATAAAATCAGCAGTTGTCACAGGAGCTATTTTAGGAGGCGCATCTTCCAAACAAATTTCTGCTTTTGAAAATTATGGCAATCATTTGGGTTTGGCGTTCCAGATTGTTGACGATATACTAGATGTAACATCAACGGCAGAAGAATTAGGGAAAACCCCTGGGAAAGATGCAAAACAAGAAAAAACAACTTTTGTCACACAGTTTGGTATTGAAGAATCACGAAAAATGGCACTTCAAGAAAGTGAAGAGGCTGCGGCCGTTATTTCTTCAATAGGAAAAAATACTGAGTTTTTTCAAGAACTTGCTCTTTCCCTTGCGGAACGAAGCCGGTGATCTGAAAAAGGAGGCTCTCTCTGCAAGAATGATGCATATTTTAGATAGAGTAAACGATTATCATGACCTTAAAGATATGTCCTCTGGGGCATTAGATATTCTTTGCCAAGACTTACGGGAAGAAATTATAAATGTTGTTTCTAAAAACGGGGGGCACCTCGCTTCTTCTCTTGGCACAGTTGAACTTATAGTTGCATTACTTCGACAGTTTAACCCTCTAGACGATAAAATAGTTTTTGATGTTGGTCATCAAACATATGCATATAAAATTCTTACCGGCAGAAAAAACACATTTCACACATTACGTGAGTGGAGAGGGATAAGCGGCTTCCCCAAAAGAGAAGAAAGCCCTTGTGACCATTTCGACGTAGGACATAGTAGTACTTCTTTATCTGCTGCTCTAGGGTACGCTAAGGCTCGAGATATACAGAATCAAGACCATCATGTCGTTGCCGTTATAGGAGATGGCGCCCTACTAAACGGGTTGGCCTTTGAAGCGTTAAACTACACAAAAGATGCTCATACAAAAGTTATATATGTACTTAATGACAATAAAATGTCAATTAGTCATCGAGTAGGGGGATTTGCCTCTCATTTAGCCAAGTTAAGCTCAAGCCCTGCATATAATAATCTTAAAAAATATATTAAGGAATCGTGCGCTTCGATTCCTCAAGGGCAATCAATAGAAAACGTATTATCTAAGTTAAAAGATCAAATAAAATCTCTAGTCAAACCTGAAAACATTTTTGACGAACTCGATATTAATTACTGGGGTCCCTTCGATGGACACAATATTCACGAAATGGAAACCGTTTTTGAAATGGCCAAAAGATACCATAAATCTGTTCTCATCCATGTAGTAACCCAAAAAGGGAAAGGGTTGCAATGTGCAGAGGAACATCCAGACACATATCACGGCGTTCCTGTGAACGGATTCGGTAATAAATCGTCTGGAACAAGTTGGAGTGCGTCTGCTACTGAGACACTTTGTGCTATGGCTGAAAAAGATTCTCGCATAGTCTGTCTTACAGCTGCCATGAAAAATGGTACGCGACTTGAAGATTTTGCATCTCGTTTTCCTGATCGTTTCTTTGATGTAGGAATAGCTGAGGAACATATGCTCACCATGGCTGCAGGCATGGCAGCAGGTGGTCTTCGTCCTGTAGTTTTTATATATTCGACATTTTTGCAACGTGCCATGGATCAACTGGTACATGACGTCGCCTTACAAAAACTTCCAGTAGTATTAGCTGTTGATAGAGGCGGATTGGTAGGGGAGGATGGAGAAACACATCAGGGACTTTTCGATATTACGTGGTGTAGATCAATCCCTAACATGCAAATGTTTATACCTCGAGACAGAGTAGACTTGGAAAGAATGTTCGAATATGGATTATCGCAAGATACTCCAGTTATTATCAGATATCCAAGAGGAACAGCGCCAGAAGAAATCAATCGTCAGGAAGATATGAAAAGCATCGTTCCTCCGTTCCGAAGTGAACTTCTTGTAGAGGGAAGAGAATGGACTCTTATCGGAATGGGGTCAACAGTGGGGTTATGTTTTGAATGCCGTCAAAAAGCAATTGAGGAAGGACTCCCCACTCCTGCTATATTAGACTTACGAAGTATAAAACCTCTGGATTGGCCTGTTATCGATTCCCATCTTATGAATGATACGTTTGTTGTCATTTTGGAAGAAGGGTATAAAAACGGAGGCATAGGTGAAGCAATTTCTTCACGAGCTGCAGAACACGGATATAAAGCAAAAGTAGCTCCTATAGGAATACCTGATATATATGTGCCACATGGAACAGTACATTTACAAAGAGAATTTTGTGGCCTTACAGCGCAAAGAGTGGTGAACTGGTATAAAGAAAATGCAAAAAGAACGAGTCGATAAACTTATAGTTGAAAGAAAACTCGCCTCAACTCGAGCAAAAGCACAAGCTCTCATTCTTGAAGGGAGAGTCTTTTCTTCTCACGAAAGAATTGAGAAAGCTGGAACGCTGCTTCCTGTAGACGCTCCATTAGAAATAAAGATTAAAGAAACGGAATGGGTCAGTAGAGGTGCTTATAAACTCTTGCGAGCACTTGAGGTTTTTCCTGAAAATCCTCTTAATAAAGTCTGCATGGATCTTGGTGCATCGACAGGGGGTTTTACAGACGTGCTTCTCTCTCGTGGGGCGCGTAAAGTATACGCTGTTGATGTTGGATACGGACAGTTGGCATGGAAATTGCGCAATGATTCCAGAGTTATTGTTATGGAACGCACCAACGCTCGATATTTAGAGACAAAAGACTTTGAAGAGCCATTAGATATCATTACTATAGACGCTTCTTTTATTTCTTTAAAACTGCTTTTGCCTGTTGTAGAGAAACTTTTAGCAAAAGAAGGAAGTATAATATGTTTAGTGAAACCACAGTTTGAAGCAGGTAAAGAGCGCCTTGGTAAAGGTGGAATTGTGCGAAAAGCAGAAATACATCAGGAGATACTTGAGGAAGTTGCAGCTTTTATTGAGACAGAAACACAGCTTTATCTTATTGACGCAACATGGTCTTCTATAAAAGGACCTAAAGGGAATATAGAATTTTTGTTCTATCTCAGAAAAACAAGAGAAAATAATAGAGATATTAACTTTGAAAGTCTTGTAACAGAAAGCCATCACATTTTAAACGAATAAAAGGAAAGGGATAGAAAGGGAAGGGACACCATATGGATAAGAAAATAGGTATGCTCGTCAACACCCAAAAAAAAGGTGCCCTTGACATGGCCAGAAAACTCCTTAAATGGGGGAAAAAAAATGGCGTGACTTTTCTTTTTCCCCCTCACGAAGGCTCTATTCTTGGGGTGGAAGCCACACCTGACAACGAATGGAAAAGTAGTATTACTATGGCCGTTGTTATCGGTGGTGATGGCACCTTTTTGCGTGCAAGCAGATATGTCTTAAATCACTCTATTGCCCTATATGGCATTAACCTTGGGCATCTTGGTTTTTTAGCTTCTGGGAAACCTGAAGAAGCAGAATCAGACCTTGAACAAATTTTTCGGGGAGATTATTCCCTTCAGCAACATCGGATTCTTGAAGGAATTATATGGAGAGAAGGGCGGCGTAAGCATACCCTTTATGCGCTTAATGACCTCGTTCTGACAAAAGGAGCCTTCGCTCGAGTCATTTCAATAGAGATCCGTATTGGCAACCATTACTTTAACATGTTACCTGCAGATGGAGTTATAGTTTCCACACCAACAGGATCTACTGCATATGCACTCTCAGCTGGAGGTCCTATTGTTCCGCCTCATGTTCCTTGTATGGTATTAGCTCCTATCTGCGCACACACTCTCTATGCCCGTCCTGTAATCGTGGGGGAAAACGACATTATAAATCTCATCCCCAAGGGGAGTCACCGAGATCTGATGTTGACCCAAGATGGACAATTAGGATATGAAATATTACCTGGAGATCGTATTGAACTTTCTCTCTCAAAAGATAAATTCGTTAATGTTATAGTCTTGCCTCAAAGAACATACTTTGACCTTCTTCACGAAAAACTACAGTGGGGACAGGGAATAGTACGAAATGAAGACAAGGAGTGAGTTTGGTGCTCGAAGAGCTTTCGTTACGAAATATAGGGGGGCTTGAAACTGCCCGTTTACGTTTAACTGGCCGTTTTATTGCGATTACTGGCGAAAGCGGTGCTGGGAAAAGCAGCATAGTACGAGGGCTAGAGTTTGCCAGCGGGAAACGAGCACAAACTGAACTAATCAGGGCAGGAGAAGAAGAAGCAGAAGTTCAGGCATTGTTCATTTGTTCTGATTCTCTCTCTTTTCCAGAAGAAGTTGTTCCGGAAGAGGGGAATTTATTTATAAAGCGAGTTTTTTCTCGCAATGGGCGGGGAAAAACATATATCCAGGGGAAGCTATATCCTCTCTCTTTTTTTAATAGTATTACAGGGCCTCTTTTGCGTATACAAAGTCAATTCGCACAACTTGAACTTCTTGATTCAGAAAGGCAGAGAGATATTCTTGACAGCTGTGGGGGAGAAGGGATCGCCACTATTAAATGCAATTTACAATCTCTTTTTTCTCTGGCCGTATCTAAAGAAAAAGAACTTAGAAATATCGAAAGAAAACAAAAAGATATTATCAACCGCTATCAAAATGCAGATAAGATTCTTCAGGTCTTCAAAAATCTCGCACCAGAATCCCAAAGTGAAGAACTTTGGGAAAATCGTCTTGAAGAAATTTCTAAAAGCATTGAAGAACGCTCTAAGTTAGAACAAATTCTTGCCCGTGTAACAGGGGGAAAAACAGGTGAGGGGTTAGCAGACGCCATCGAAACATTATGTTTGGACTTAGCTCAAATCATATCTACTGAAAGTCAAGATGGACGCGCCTATCAAGATCTTGGAAATGACGCCCTTATTTACTTACAAAAACTTTCACAAAAATTGGCAGATCATCTTTCCAAATTGCCGCTGGAAGATCTTATTGACGAACGTGAAAAAATAGAAAATAAGCTGGGTACGTTACGTAAGTTGAAAAGGATCGCACAAGTAACAACCCTTGAAGAACTTATTATATATTGTAAAGAAGCCGATGCTAATCTTACATGGCTGAAAGCAAGTTATGCAGACTATGAAAAAGTTGCACAAGAAGCAAAAACGTTGAGAAAAGAAGCAAGCAGATTGGCATTGGAATTACGTAAAAAGAGAGAATTGACAGCTTCTCAGCTCGAAAAAACAGTTAATGCATCACTTAAAGAGATGGCTATGGAAGATATTTCATTTTCTATAAAACTAACTGATCTTGGAAAAATGAAAAGCTCCGGCGCCGATGATGTTTCCTTTCTTATGGCAAGTGGGACAATGCCCCCAGCACCAGTTATGAAAATTGCATCAGGTGGAGAATTAAGTAGATTGCTTCTAGCATTGCAACTTGCACTTCCTGAAGACCAGCTACCGGAAACTCTTGTTTTTGATGAGGTTGAGGCTGGACTGGGAGGAAAGGCAGCAGTACTAGCAGGATATCAGCTCAAAGAACTCTCATGTAAGTGCCGAGTAATTCTTATTACTCATGAAGCTACTATAGCTGCACTAGCTGATCAACATTTTGTCGTCACTCGTCATGAAAATCAAAGTTATATAAAAGAAATAAACGGCAAGGATCGAATATTGGAAATCGCTCGAATGCTTTCTGGAAATGCATATCTTCCTGAAGCACAAGATCATGCACGAAAACTTATAGAACAAGAGTTGACTTCTGATTCGAACAACCGTACAATGCTTAAGCTTATGTATAAATAACGCTTGGGTTGGGTTTTAAAGCGAAAGCTACCTAATGAAAACCCAGCGGGAGGAGGAAGTTTCTTTATGTACGCTATTGTTGAAACAGGTGGAAAGCAGTACAGAGTAGAGCCTGGCGATGTAGTGCGAGTTGAGACCCTTCATATTGATGAAGGCGAATCTGTCGTTTTTGACAAAATTCTTATGGTATCGAACGACAGCGATGTTCAGGTAGGAACCCCTTATGTAGACGGTGCAGCTGTAAACGCTACTGTTGTACGTCATGGACGAGCTCCAAAAATTCTTGTTTTTAAATATAAAAGCAAGAAGAATTACAGGAGAATGCGGGGACATCGTCAGAATTTCACTGAAATCAAGATTGATTCCATCAACGCCTAGTTTTTGGCGTTGAGATTTCCCCGCGATGATTACCGTCACTGTAATAAGAGAAAAGGGGGAAATCGTTTCAGTTGAAGCGAGTGGCCATTCTGGATATGCAGAAGCGGGAAAAGACATTGTATGCGCAGGAGTATCTGCGCTCATTCAAGCTTTGGCTACCGGCGTAAGTGACGTTGCTCATATTGAAAGTGCATCGTTATCAGTTGACCCTGAAAGTACAACTATGAAGATCGGGTGGCCAAGATCTCATTCAAAAGAGATTAGAATATTAACAGAAACAATTGTTTTTTCTCTTAAAGCAATCGCAGAAAGTTATGGTGTTTATGTAAATTTTGTGGAGGTGCAAAAATAATGCGCATCAGTTTCTTTGATTTGCAGTTCTTTGCTCATAAAAAGGGACAGGGAAGTACAACCAACGGCCGAGACAGCAAAAGCAAACGCCTTGGTATTAAAAAGTATGCGGGTGAAGTAGTAAAATGCGGCAACATTATCGTTCGTCAGCGTGGAACAAAAGTACATCCTGGAGTGAATGTCGGACGAGGAAAAGATGATACTCTTTTTGCCCTTTCTGCCGGAGTTGTAAAGTACACTACAAAAGGTGATAGGAAATTCGTTTCAATAGAAAACATGTAATTTTCATTACTAACAACTTTGTTGGCAACGTTATAGTGTATAAAAAAACAAGGGCCCTGATAGTAAGGCCCTTGTTTTTCATTAATACCCCGGATGGTGGTACATTATGAAATTTGTAGATTTAGTTCGTATAAAAGTTAAAGCTGGTCGAGGAGGCAATGGATGTCTAAGCTTCCGCCGTGAAAAATTTGTTCCCAAAGGTGGCCCTGATGGAGCTAATGGAGGAGACGGAGGCAACGTTATTCTTCAGGCCGTAGATGGTATTCATACGTTGACAGATTTTGAATTTGAGAAAAAATTCTCTGCAGAACATGGCGAGCCTGGTCAGGGACAAAAAAAAGTCGGGAAAACCGGTAAAGACCTTATTGTAAATGTTCCGTGTGGCACTATAGTCTATGATGAAGAGACAGGAGAACCATTAGCTGACCTTGTTGAGGCTGGTGATCAGGTTGTTGTTGCTCAAGGTGGACGAGGCGGCCGTGGAAACATGCACTTTGCATCGGCAGTTCGCCGTGTTCCACGCTTCGCTGAAAAAGGAGAAGAAGGAGAAGAGCGCAACTTAAGGCTAGAGCTTAAGCTTATAGCAGACGTGGGACTTGTAGGTTTCCCAAATGCAGGGAAATCAAGCCTATTGGCAGCTATCTCTAACGCTCGTCCCAAAATAGCAGGATACCCCTTTACGACTCTTTCCCCCAATCTAGGAATTCTTGCTGTAGATGATGAAAGAATTGTTGTAGCTGATGTTCCAGGGCTTATTGAAGGAGCTCACGACAACAAAGGCTTAGGAATATATTTCCTTCGTCATATTGAACGCACGCGTGTGCTTGTTCATGTTTTAGACCTTAGTTCAGGTACCTCCGATGAAGTTCTTCGTCAATGGGAAGTTATCTGCAATGAATTCAAAGAATATAAAGAAGATCTTCTGGAACGTCCCTATATGGTTGTGGGTAACAAAGTAGACCTTGAAAAAGGGCAAAAAAACGCCCCTGTGGTAGAATCTTTCATGAAAAGCAAGGGAATTCCTTATTACACAACAAGTGCCCTTTCTGGAGAAGGAATTACGGTTTTCATGAATGCCCTTGTCGAATTATGTCGTGAAAATCCGAGACCTCACAGCGAAACGAGGCTCTTCGAAACGATAGAACCGGAAAAAGAAATCAAAACGCCGCCGTTCAGGAAAAAAGTCGAAAAAGCAACCATAATCAAGATGGAAGACGGAAGTGGTTACAGAGTTGTTCACGCAAACCTTGAACGAATATTAAAACGTTACGATTTTGAACAGGAAGACGCTCTCTTCCATTTCGCCCGGTTACTGAAAAAGTACCGCATAGAAGAACTTCTGGAACAAGAGGGTGCTCAAGAAGGGGATACGGTTATCATAGGCGATATTGAATTCGAATATGAACCGGAACAAGTCCAAGAGTAAAGCGGAGGATTAACGGCGTGACTTTTGGCAGACATATAATCCGAACAAAAAAGATAGGCATAATGGGTGGGACATTCGACCCCATCCATTATGGCCATTTATTAGCTGCTGAAGAAAGTTTTTTCGCACTTGACCTCGACGAAGTCATTTTCGTTCCGACGGGAGATCCCCCTCACAAAAGAATGAAACGTGTTTCCTCAGCTGAGGATCGCTATACGATGACTCTTCTTGCAACACTTGATAACGCACACTTTAAGGTTTCGAGAATTGAAATCGATCGTAAGGAATCAAGTCATACGGTAGATACCTTAAGAGAAATGGGCCATTGGTATGCCCCAGATAGTGTTCAGTTTTTCTTTATTACTGGACTTGATGCTGTTTTAAACCTTACTACATGGAAAGAATATAAAGTTCTTCCAACGCTTTGCCAAATAGTGGCTATAAACCGACCTGGATACAACCAATCAGGGAAGCTGGAACGTATCACTGAATTGTTACCAGAGGAATTTAACGGGCATGTCGTTCCTTTGGAAATACCGCTTCTGTCTATTTCCAGTACGGATATTCGGCAACGAATAGAAAACGGTAAAAATATCCGTTATCTCGTTCCAGAACTTGTGGAACGCTATATTTACAAAAAAGGGTTATATAAAAGGATTGGGCGGTGAGGACAATGAAGATCACCAAAATTGCGATTATAACTGTATTAGCCATTGTATCTATTGGAGCTGGCATATTCTTTCGGCTGCAAAATATAGTAGCCCCAGAGCCTGAACATATAAAAGAAAGTATCTCGTATGACCAGGAGACAGGAAACATAAACATTCTCGTTGTCGGGATTGATGATGTTGAAGGAGGCCATCGTTCTGACACATTAGGTCTCGCTGCAATAGATATTGATAACAAAACAGTGCGCTTTATGTCGCTTCCAAGAGATACGCGAGTACAAATACCCGGACATGGCTGGCAGAAATTGAATCATGCCTACGCATATGGCGGAGTAAATCTGTTACAGCAAACAGTTATAAACTATCTGGGACTCCCTATAAACTACTACGTTCTTGTCAACTACGAAAGCTTCCCTAAAATTGTAGATATGATAGGTGGAGTAGACATAAACGTAGAGAAGAAATTGCACTATAACGATAAGGCGGGAAAATTATTCATTAACATACCTAAAGGTCTTCAACACATGGACGGAAAGACCGCGTTAGAATACGTCCGCTTCAGAAACGATGCTCTTGGAGACATTGGGCGAATAAACCGTCAACAGCAGTTTCTCAAAGCTGTTTTAGGGAAAATTCAATCGCCTGAAATGTTACCCAAACTCCCAGACTTTGCAAAAGAAATTCTAGGCCTAGTCAACACAAATATGAGCATGACACAAGCAGTTCAACTTACATCATATATGCGAGATATTTCCCATGAGAATCTGGCATTTTTTACCTTGCCTGGGAAAGCTGCCTACATTTCTAATATTAGCTATTGGTTGGGAGATCTATCTGCAACATCTACATTGCTTACAGGTCCGTTACCCGGTAAAGATGCTCTAAAAGAATCATCTGAAGCAACAGAAGCTTCTGCAACCTCAGTCACAACAGCAAGTGACGAAAACATTGTTAGCCTTATAAAAAAGATTAACATGCCTATCGCTATTCTCAATGGAGATGGGCAGGCCGGACTTAGCAAATCGGCTTCGTCGCTATTTCAAAAAGCAGGAATTGATGTCGCCTATGTTGGCAACGCAAAACATTACGATTATCATTATTCCAATATAATGTATCCTATTAAAAAGGGACAGCAGGCGCAGGAAAATGCTTCTGTGCTCAGTGAAATTTGTGGAATTTCCAACAAGCTTGTTCAAGGAGATGAAACAATCGTCTATGTAACACTTATACTCGGACACGACAAGGATACAGTATTAAATAATTTAAAGTCAGTCGACAATAAATAAAAAAGAAACGATCAGGGAGGGATTAGTAGCAGAATGAGCGAAAAGAATGAACTCATGAATCAGTATATGTTCGTCCTGGATGCTTTGGCCGATAAGAGAGGACTGGATATTACATTAATGGATCTAGAGGAAAAAGCCACAATTGCTGATACGTTCATTATCGTAACAGCAAACTCTGATATTCACATGGGGACATTGCGTAATGCCGCAGAAGAAGCCCTTGATAAAAAAGGAATGTCATCAATTATAGAAGGCCGGAATAGCACTCAGTGGTGCCTTATAGATGCAGGAAACCTCGTAATACATATCTTCAGCCGTAAGGGACGGGAATTTTACCATTTAGAAAAGGTATGGGGAGATTGTCCTTCATATTCCTACGAATATTTGGATTAGTAAATTCTATTTATTTTAAACCAACTAGAAAAGACCCAAGAGCAATATCAATATATCTTGGGTCTTTTCTTTTGTTCATACAAGAATATAGGAGAATCTACGTCCTTATTAAAGAGAAGCTACGGGAGCAAAATAAGAGAGAAGTTGTTTTTACATGGTGTCATATAATGTATCTTATGTTGCGTAAAACATGAAGAATATAAGAATCTACGCCTTAATTTAGGTTTTCTCTTTTTTCTCGAATTATCTCGAATTTATTCGTAATTATGTCTCTTTTATCTTGCATTTTTTATTCTTCGGGCTAATACACAATTCACATACACTGATACACAACACTAAGCTCGTAAATAAAGAACGTAAAGCAGGATATATCTGATATATATATCCTGCTTTACAATATTACACACAACACACAACACATAACACATAACACATAACATACTTTATCTTTTTACTGAAGTTTTATTTCATATCCCGCGCTTGAACCCAAATAATAGCATCTTGACTCAATTCTTTATCTTGATATGTAGTTTTTGGCCCAACGCCTAGCGCAGCAAATCCCCACCATCCGGAACGAGGAATCCCAAAGGTAAAGCATCCTTTTTCATCTGCTTTAATTGTCATAGTTACAAATGCATCCTGAGGAGCTTCTACATGAGCCTCTTTTGCAAATTTATTTTCATTCATAATTGGCTCATGGTTCAAATACTCTACCTCTATCTCTGCATAAGGGACTGATTTTCCTTCACTTTTTACAATGCCTCTGAATACATTCCCAGTCCAAAGGGCATAAGGCTTATCAAGTGGAACAATTTCAGCAGGAAGACCCATTTCACTATCCCAATCAGTAGGAATACCTGCAACGTTTACTATAACTTTAGTCATTTGTTGAATATAGGCATCTTCCTGAGCCTCAAAGTATGGTGATGGAACGAAACAAAAAACATAATCCCCCATGCCTTTTAAACGATATTTTAAATTATAAGCTTTTCCACTATTAGTAAGACTTGTCCAGATAATAGGGTTAATCTCTTTGATAAGATCTGTTTTATTGCCTTTATGAACTACGTACAACGATTCAGGCTGCCCCATTGTCATAGTATGTCCTGCCTCAAAGGGATGGGTGAAAACAAGCTTAAAATCTAAGTTTCCTCCCTTGTTAAGAGCACTTTCTGGCGTATATAACATCTGAAAATGGGCAGAAGCCGGAAGGGCAAAAAGACAAACCATAAGTGACGTCAACAAAACTTTTGTTGCTCTTTTCAATATCATTCCATTCCTCTCCTTACTATTTATTGCTCGCCCTCCTCCCACGAAACGAGGAAATCCTCATTCTGCAGGTTGGAAGTTTCGATATTGTAATTGTAGTATTTTTGTTACTCTCGTTACTCTTTAATGTCTTCACCTTTTATTTCTACAACATGACCAGGACCTGCATTAAAGATAACAATAAATGGGACCTCTGGTTTTTCAAAAGTAAACTCGCTGAGTTCATCCATTTTTCCTTCAACGAGAACTTTATCATTGGTATCCTTCACAGCCATTTCGACCCCAGATGCAGATGATCCGTCAGAAAAACCACCTTCACATGTAATAGTTCCATCTCCATTGAGGTAACAATAACATAGAGGGGTATGTGCAAAGGCTACTGATCCGAGAACAAAAACACTTACTGCTAAAAGCACGCCTAATACTAATTTCCGTTTCATAGGTTGGCCACCTCCTTTCCTTTTAAAGTTTTTTCGTCTATATCTGTCTCAACGACAGATCCTTTTACTTTGCCCAACAAAAATGCAGTAACTAATGCAATTGCATAAAAGACAAACATCCCTTGTGTTCCAGACAACCCAAGCCAGGTTCCACCGCTATAAACTAAAGTCGCTAATGTCATTCCAAGAAGGATAGGATATCCTAAGGCTATAAATGCCCATTTCCAGCCTCCAGCTTCTATCTTAACCATAATTAATGTTGCAATGCACGGAGGATACATGGCCATAAAAATCATTAAAGCTAGGGCGTGAAGGGGGGTAAATCCCTTTTCCTGTTCTTTCATACGCTGCGCGAGAGTCTGACCATCTTCTTTCTGTTGGTAGAGAACACCTAACGTTGCCACACTACTCTCTTTCGCCGCCAACGAACTTAAAAGAGCTACATTAACTTTCCAGTTAAATCCTGCAAATCGAGTTACAGGTTCTAAAAACTTTCCGGCCATACCAAGGAAACTTCCATGTAATGTCTCGTCACGCAAATCCATAAGCAACAATGCTCTCTCTCGCTTCATAACCTTAAAAGCTTTGTTTAAGGCTCTGCCATCTTTACCTTTTGCATTGAGTAAGGGATAAACATCACTGTACCGTTCTGCAAATCGCTGTTCAAATTTTTCTCTTCTCTCGTCAGAAGCCTTAAAGAGAGCTCGTTTTTGATTTTTGTAACGTTCCTCAATAACAAGATAACGAGTTATATCTTTATCTCTCTTAAATTGAGAAGCAAAAGGAGTATTTTGGATTTTACTTGTAAAAACATTTTTTATCTGTTCTGCTCTTTTCTGGTAAGTGTTTATTCGTTCTTCACCAACAGAGGGATAATTTGTAAGGAAAAAGACAGCAACAGCAACAATCATGATAATCGTGAGAACCTTCCTTACAAAAAGCCACGTTCTTTCTATAGAACGCATAAGAACACCGCGGATAGTCGGAATATGATATGGGGGCATCTCCAGAACGAAGGGAGAACTTGGTCTATTCTTTAAAAGCGTCAATGTCAATATTTTGGCAACGGAAAGAGCCAATATAATTGTTATTGTCGAGATAAAAAACATTGCTAACGCTTTTTCTTTAGCAAAATAGATGCTAATCAGAAGCGTATATAAAGGAACTTTAGCTAAACAATTCATCAGAGGAACAATAAGGATTGTGGCTAAACGAGCCTTTTCATCGCCAATAACACGTGTTGCCATTACTCCAGGAACAGCACAGCCTCCAACAAATACTCCCCCCAAGATAAGAGGTAACGTAGACTGCCCATGCAATCCAAAACGTCTGAAAAGCTTATCGAGAATAAAGGCCATTCTCGGCATATATCCTACGTCTTCAAGAATCGCTATCAATGCGAAAAGAATTAAAAATATAGGAATATAAATGAGCACAGAATTAATACTTGTGATGACATTCAACACAAGAGATCTAATTAATGGCTCCCTTAAGAATGTTCCTATGGGAAGAAACTTTTCTATAGCATTACGGAATCCTTCCAACAAGGGCACCATATAGTTAGTCAATTCATACCCTCCAACAATGGAGAGCTCGTATAGAAGATAAATAATGCCAGCCAAAATAAGAGGCCCCCAAATTCGGCTGCAAACCAATCTGTCAATACGATCAGTTAACGTTACAGAAACTTCTTTTGTTTTTACAACACATCGCTTCTCTATTTTTTGAGCAGCAAGATGGCGTCTGAATGCAATAAATCCTCGAGGTGTGTCATCATATTTCCTCTCAAACTCAGAGCAAATTTTGCTAACATAATTTCTTACATCTTCTGGATTTTTAAAGTTGCTCGAAACTAACTTTTGCGCTACTTCATCTTCCTCAAATAGCTTTATTGACAACCATCGAAGAGGGACCTTACTCTCTTCAATTTGTGATTGCAGTAATTTCGCAGACAAATCAGTAATATATGATTCCAAGTCTCCATAATCCACAATATGTAAATGTTCATGATCCAAATTTGAATCAAAAGCTTTAATAACGCCATCTTTTAGTTCATTTTTTCCCCGCCCCTTACTACCTACTGTTGTAATAACTGGAAGATGCAAGTTTTTTGAAAGGGCGTCAGCATCAACTTTGAGTCCTCTTTTTTCAGCGACATCCACCATGTTAAGAGCAATTAAAAGAGGGGCCCCCAGTTCCAACAATTGAAAAGTAAGGTAAAGATGCCGTTTTAAATTTGAAGCATCCATAACATTTACGACTAAAGACGGTGACTGATCAATTATAAAATCTCTCGTTATACGCTCTTCTTCAGAATATGAAGAGAGGCTATAAGTACCGGGCAAGTCTGTAAGTGAAATCTTTTTCTCTTGCCATGAAAATGCTCCCGTTTTTATAGATACAGTTGCACCTGGGTAATTAGCAACAAACTGCCTTCCACCTGTAAGCATGTTAAAAATTGTTGATTTTCCACTATTCGGCTGGCCTGCTAAAGCAACATGCATCTTTTTATGACCCATTATTTCTCTACCTCCACAAACCTTGCCTCATCATGCCGAATAGTTACGTGATGTCCATCTACTTTTATCTCCACAGGATCAACAAGAGGAGCATTACGGATAACAAAAACTTCAACACCAGGAAAAAAGCCAAGATCCATTAATCGCTGTCCTATTACACCACGAGCTCTGTTTTTATGAATTACTCCATGCTCGCCAGGCTTCATCTCATCCAATGTAATCATGCCACCAAGACCTGATACAAATGCTCTACCCACTCTTGAATTCTCTTTTCTGTAAGATCGGGTTGATTATCTTCATCTATTGCCAAGCCTACAAATTCACCTTGTATAGCAGCCTTAGAAACATTAAAGCCATAACTCTCAACAGAACATCCAGAAGAAAGAATAGCTACCCCTTTCTTAGAAAGTCTTTCGTATATTGTTCCCATACCATCAACAAAAGTATCAGAAAAGCCACACTGATCACCAAGTCCGAATAGAGCCACTGGGGTATTTTTAAAATCAAAAGTATCTATTTCATCAATAAAACTAAGCCAATCATCTTGAAGGTCTCCATATCCCCATGTAGGAGTGCCTAAAATAAGAAAATCGTATTCTTCCATATCTTCCTTTCTGGCTTCAGCCACATTTTTCAAGACGACATCATCTTTTCTCTTAAGCAAAGAAGCTATCTGTTCCGCCACTTCTTCTGTATGCCCAGTGGAAGTTCCATAAAAAATGCCTATTCGCATAACCTACTCCTCCTAACCTATAAGCTCGTCTCGATCTTCTTTTAACTGTAAATACCTTTTACATTGAAGAACTCTATCGTATCCAAGCATCGTTCCTAAAATAAAATCCTCTTCGTCTGTGTAATCACGCAACGAAACTTTATTGATCTTACGCACGACATCGATACATACTTGGTGACCAAAAAACACATTAATTTTATGGTCATTTACGGGGTATATAACGTATGGGATATTCTGATTCTGAAGACGGCGCACTATCTCTTGTTCATACCCTCTCGACGTTGTATGAAGAATAAGAGCCCGCAAGCCTTTTACATATTCATAGAGATGATGAGCAAAAATTTCATCTACCTGATAACACTGTGGCAAACATGTAATGTTTGGAAGAGGCAACTAAAACATCTCCTTAATGTTTTATATATCAAACAATGGGGATTATACTTTAATATGTTTTATATGTCAAACTTATAAAGGGGATGGGGATAATAAAAGAAGCTCGGGGTTTCCCCTGAGCTTCTTCCCTGATTGCTGATCTTATTTTATGAGCTTTGTTTTAACCTCTATGAAGGGATTGATGAATAATATCTAGCATTGATGAAGCAGAAAGAGATGCTCCACCAATAAGGGCTCCATCAATATCTGGCTGATCTAAAAGATTAGCCACATTTGCTGCTTTGACACTCCCACCATAAAGAATATGAATATCCCTATGGCATTCCATTTCATCGTCAATTCCACTTATTTCTGCAAGTAACTCTCTTGCAAAAAGACAAGCTTCTTCAGCATTTTCCGGACTTGCCGTTCTTCCTGTTCCAATAGCCCAAACAGGTTCATAGGCCCAAATTGTTTTTTTAATCTCTTCGAGAGATAGACCTTCGGCTGCACTCTGAATCTGTCGTCTGAATACATCAAAAGTCATATCTTTTTCTCTCTCTTTAAGGGTTTCCCCGAAACAAAGCACAGGACATAGATTATGACCAAGAGCTGCTTTTAATTTTTTATGAACAATCTCATCTGTTTCTCCCATGATGTGTCGCCGTTCACTATGACCAATAATGACATGGCTGCACCCTACTTCCTTAAGCATGGGGAAAGAAATCTCACCAGTAAAGGCACCCTTTTCTTCATAGAAGGCATTTTGTCCGCCTAAGCATATCCCATCGTTCTCTCCTTGTGTAAGAACACTTGCACCTGTTTGCAACAAGGTGAATGGAGGGAAAATACAAATCTCAAGAAAATTTCTATGTATTTGATCACAAATAACAGCATCCTCACAAATTTTCTCAGAGAGTTCCGTAAAAAACTTTTTCGTTTCTATGATCGTATTATTCATTTTCCAGTTGCCATAAAGATATATTTTCTTCACAGAAAAATGTTCCTCCTTTCAAAAAAAGACGGGAGCTTACGCATCCCGTCTCTATAAAACTATAGCGTCACAACTTTTCTCTATTTTATTAAAAGTAGCTCAATGCCTGGTAATACTTTTCCTTCACAAAACTCTAAGCTAGCTCCACCGCCAGTAGATACATGCGTAACCTTCTCTGCAAAACCTAATTTTTTAACGGCAGACGCCGTATCTCCTCCACCTACTACGGTAATTCCGCCATTTTCTGTACACTTTTCAACCGCTTTTGCCACAAGGCGGGTCCCCTCTGCCAAAGTCGGATTTTCAAAAACACCCATAGGACCATTCCAAAGAACAGTTTTGGCTTTTTCAATATAGCTAGCAAAAAGAGCAGCTGTTTTTGTTCCTATATCTAACCCCATATCTGCAAAAGAAATATCGTCTACCGAAACTTCTTTTCGCGGAAGTTCACTCTCTAAAGACTCCGCCACCGCTGTGTCAACTGGCAAAACGATGTCGACTCCCATCTCTTTTGCTTTTGTGAGCATTTGCTGTGCAAAATCAGCCTTATCTTCTTCGTATAAGGATTTACCAATCCCCTTGCCTTGAACAGCCAAGAAAGTATATGCCATTCCTCCACCAATAAGAATTGCGGAAGCTTTTTCAAGAAGATGGTCGATAACTCCTATTTTGTCAGAAACTTTTGCTCCTCCCAAAATGAGGACAAAAGGTTTTTCAGGAGTTTCGCTCACTGTACTGAGCATCTCTATTTCACGAGTTATCAAATTGCCCGCAAATGAAGGAAGATACTCCATTACCCCTCTTGTTGAAGCATGTGCTCTATGCGATGCGCTAAAAGCATCCATAACAAAGACATCAAAGGGGGCAGCAAGCTCTTTTGCAAAATCGAGATTGTTCTTTTCCTCTTCTGGATAAAATCTAATATTTTCCAAAAGTACGACACTGCCTTTAGGAGCAGAATCAATAGCTTTCTGCACATTTTCTCCGATGGAATCATTAACGAAGATAACGGGACAATTCAATATCTCTTTTACATTCTTTACTATATGCATAAGAGACAGGCTTTCAACTTTTTTGCCTTTAGGACGTCCTAAATGAGAGACAAGCGTTACTTTTGCTCCCCACTCAAAAAGCTGTCGAATTGTGTTCACGTGTGCCCTGATTCGTGTTGTGTCAGAAACTACTCCCTCTTTTAAGGGAACATTGAAGTCAACACGAAGAAGAACATTTTTCCCCTCAACATCCTGACGAGAAAATTCTCGCAACTTCATTTTTTACAGCCCTTTCTTAATCATATAATTGACAAGGTCAATACAACGGCACGTATATCCCCACTCGTTATCATACCAAGCTAAAATTTTAACCATATTGCCTATAGACATTGTATGGCGAGCTGCAAAAATAGAAGAGTGTTCATCTCCGATAAAATCTGAGGAAACAAGGTCATCTTCTTCGTAAACAACGTATTTTTTCATATCACTTGTTGCGCGTTTTTTAACGGCTTCATTGATTTCCTGAGCTGAAGCTTCTTTCTTAAGCTCAGCAACAAGGTCAACAACTGATACATCAGGTGTCGGCACTCGCAAAGCAATGCCATTCAATTTCCCCTTGAGTTCGGGAATAACCAACCCTATAGCCTTTGCTGCACCTGTTGATGTAGGAACCATAGAAAGAGCTGCTGCACGTCCTCGATGTAATTTTTTATGTGAAGAATCCATAAGCTTCTGATCGTTTGTATAAGAATGAGTTGTTGTCATAAGGCCACGTTCTATACCAAACTCTTCGTTCAATATTCTGGCCACTGGAGCAAGGCAGTTTGTTGTGCATGATGCGTTAGAAACGACATGATCTTTTGCGGGGTTATATTGTTCTTCATTAACACCCATAACAAATGTTGGAATTCCATCGCCACTGCCAGGAGCTGTTATAACAACTTTTTTCGCTCCTGCTTTTATATGATTCTGAGCGCCTTCAAGATCTTTGTAAACTCCAGAAGACTCGATAACAATATCTACGCCAAGATCTCCCCAATTAAAAACTGCAGGATCTTTAATTGCTAAAACCTTAACTGTGTCACCGTTAACAATAAGGTTATCTCCATCAACCTCGACTTCGCCAGGAAAACGACGATGGATAGAATCATATTTGAACATATAGGCTCGTTGCTCGGGTGTAGTACGGCTATTTGTTGCAACTATTTCAAAAAGACCCTCCTTGTCATATTGATACATCGCCCGCAAGGCGAGTCTCCCTATACGGCCAAATCCATTAATTGCTACTCGAACCTTTTTCATCTTACAGCACCCTTTCTATACATTCATTGTATTTAAATGTTATATTCCACTTTACAGTATTATATACCGTGCGGTAATTGTTCAGCCATTGTCTTCAATTTTTGCCAACGATATTTAACAGTACTTTTACTGACTGGTTTCGATAACATCTGACCCAATTCAGTCAATGTTGCGCTAGGATATTGCATGCGAACTTCAATAAGCTCTCTCAATGTTTCAGGCAACGTATTTAAAATTCTTTCATTCTGGAAAACCTTTGCTATTTCAAGTTGCCATTCCGCAGCTTCCAATGTCTTCCGAATATTTGATGCGTCACAATTCACGAGTCTATTTGCTTTATCGCGCATTGCCCGAACGATAGCCTTTTCTTCCAATTTCAGAGAGGTATCAAACAACTTATAGTGACTTAAAAGTGTTACGATCTTTTCCTGATCGCGTAAAAGTAGCTCATACTGACCATCTACAATACGTTTTCCTACAGGGAATTGATTATTTTTCAATATGGACAAAACCAATTCCATTATTTTATAAAACCTGAAACGAAAAGCTAAGTAATAACCTGTCTTAGGAACATACAAAGAGCCACAATTGCCCCAAACACCTCTCATCCATTGCCAATCGCTCTTTTTCCTTGCATTTTCTCCCCAAAAGATAACTTCTTTCATAATAGGCTGAGGAATCCGAAGTGTTACGCTTCCACGAAAATTAGCAGGGACATTAAGCATCGATGATAAATCAAGTCTTTTTCCCCAACGTGATGACGCCCAAATTCTTCTAAGCCGCCTAAAGACCCAAAGTCTTCGTCCAGAAAGAACAAACCTGCCCTGCGACATAGTTTCGGGATACACCGTCAAAAGCCCCCAAAGGATTCCTGCCGTCTCAGAATCTATATCAGTACTAGACAATGGAGAGAAAACCCATTCATCCCACATTATTTCACTCAAGGTTTTCATAGCATTATTACACTTCTTTCATATCTCTACATATTCGCATCAGCGTCTCGGAGAGCGCCTGACTATCATGACGTACAACCGATCCCTCGTAGACCTTTACGTAATTGCTTTCTATTATCTGGCAGTTTTTTTCAAGCAGTACCTCTCTTTGAGAATCATCCAAATATAACGGGATAGCCCCTTCTTTCAAATATGCCTCTAAAAAAGGTGCAGGAATGGAACCATTGTTAACAACGATAAAATTAGGAGCGATTCCAAGTATCTTTTCGATCCATTCCACATGTTCCACTACGTTCATACCATCGGTTTCTCCAGGCTGAGACATTAAATTAGCAACATACACTCTGGGCAAAGGCGATTCTTGTATTTTCTGTGCTATTTTGGGAAGCAACAGATTCGGTAAAACACTTGTGAAAAGACTACCTGGCCCTAAAACGATAAGATCCCCTTCATCAATAGCTCTAATTACATCAGGTAATGGCTGGGGATCGGAGGGTTCAAGCCATATTCGTTTAACCTTTTGACCACATCTGCACGATGATATTTCTAATTCTCCTCGAAGAAGTTGACCATCTTCTATCTCTGCAACAAGGGAGACCGCTTCTGTGGTTACAGGTAAAACTCTGCCTCTGATAGCAAGAAGATGGTTCATTTCCTCGACAGCAAGACGAAAATCTCCCGATATTTCAGTTACAGCAAGCAAGATAAGGTTTCCAAGGCTATGACCGGAAAGATCGCCCCGATCAAAGCGGAAATCAAGTATATTCCGAAGGGCATTATCGTTTTCAGCTAAAGCGACAATACAGTTTCGAACATCACCAGGAGGGAGAACTCCCCATTCTTGGCGTAAGCGCCCAGAACTCCCGCCTTCATCAGTTACAGTAACTACTGCTGTGATATTACGAGTAAAAGATTTTAATCCTTTAAGAAGAGTAGAAAGACCAGTTCCTCCTCCTAAAGCAACAATATGAGGTCCCATAGAAAGTCGATACTCTACTACCCTCGCCATAACATCAGTTTTGACAGGGGATGAGCGTAGAAACCCTGGCCATCTATCCTTCCAAGAAAGAACAAAAATCGTTAAAAAAGCAGTAAGTAATCCTAAAAAATATGCTACGCGCCAATCCATTACTCTCGCACCTGACTCCGATTTATATCTCTATGACGAATTGTGCATCGTACATTCTGTTCCTTAAAATGCTTTGCGAGCCATTCGACCGTCGCCACTGAACGATGTTGCCCTCCAGTACAGCCCACGGCTATATGAAACGGTGATTTTCCCGAAGCCAAATAAACGGGAATAAGAAAATCAAAAAACTCGTAACAACGAGTTAAAAAAAGCTGTGTTTCATCTGAAGATAAAATATAGCTTTGTACATTTAAATCTTTACCGTTGAGCGGACGCAGATGGGGGACATAGTGTGGATTGACTAAAAAGCGAACGTCCAATACAAAATCACTATCTTGGGGAATTCCGTATTTAAATCCAAAAGAAGAAAAAACGACAGAAGATGATGCTTCAGTCCGAATAAATTCAGAAATAAGTCGTTCTTTAAGCTCTCGGATAGAGAGTCCAGATGTGTCAAGAACTACATCAGCATACTCTCTGACAGGGGCCAACAAAATACGTTCACGTTGAATTCCTTCTAATATAGGGATATGATCCCCCAATGGGTGACGACGACGTGTCGTTTCGAAACGGCGAACAAGGCTCTCATTCGATGAATCCAAAAAAAGCACCTGAACTAAGGAGATAGATCTCTTTAAAGCATCCACAATAGAAAATAGATCGTTCAAAAGACGTTCTCCACGAATATCCACGACAGCAACTAGTCCTTCTTGCACTGCTCCACGATGTTGCGACAACAACCCCATAAGCTGAGGAAGCAATGCCGGAGGAATATTATCAATCGCAAAAAAACCCTGATCTTCAAGAATATTTAAGGCCGTAGATTTTCCAGCCCCAGACATTCCCGTAATAATAAGACAGCGCTGAACGCTATTATTTTTTATGTCCACATTCTTTCTCCCAATCCCGAAGAATTTCAACCCCATGCCGTATTACAGGCGCCACAGCTTCGAAACACTCTTCTGCCCCCGTTTGGCTTCCTGGTACAGCTATGATCAAGCTTTTCTTTCTCGTAACAGCCAGTCCCCGAGAAAGGATAGAACGAGGAGTGTAATAGACAGTGCGACTTCTCATAAATTCACCTATCCCTGGAATTATCTTATCAGCAATAGATTCCAGAGCTTCTGGAGTAACATCTCGACTAGAAAGACCTGTTCCGCCAGTGACAAGAATGACATGCAAATCTGCTTCGTCCACCCATTTACACAACAATTTTTCAATTTCACTCTGCTCGTCAGGGAGTATATATTGTTTCTCAACAATCCCCCCAATACGAGAGACAGCCTTTGCCAAAGCCGGACCGGCAGTATCTTCTCGCAACCCCTGGCTGGCCTTATCGCTTACTGTCAAAATTCCAACATGAAGTGGTTTCCACATTTGGATATCTGAAGAGACAGAGATAAAGCCTCCCTGCTGAACAGAAAGCTTCCATAGAGAAGGAGCCTCTTCTGCATCTACACGCAAAATAACGTCACTTTCCGAGAAAGCAAGAATGTTACCCACTTCCAAATCCTGGTCAAGAGAAGCCCTCAGGACAAAGGCCGCTCCTTGAATCTCAGGAAGCAATCCAGGCTTTGTTATGAGAATATCTGATATATTTCCATTTATTGAAGATGAGCCGTCAGCACGCATATTGACATAGCATATCCCGTACTCTCTATGATCATCTTTGTTAAGAATTCCAAGAAGTTTCATTCATGTTCCCCCTCTGGCGAGTGATAATCGCCACTTTTGCCTCCACTTTTTCGAAGCAATCGAATATTATGTATTATCATACCTTTATCAATACCCTTACACATATCGTAAACAGTTAGAGCTGCCACCATCACTCCCGTCAATGCTTCCATCTCTACTCCCGTTACTTCTTTTGCAGCAACAACGGATGTTATCTTTACTTGACTTTCTTCAGCGATCAGTTCGCAATGAACATCCACCTTGTTAAGACTTATATTATGGCAAAGAGGAATAAGATCTGACGTTTTCTTAACAGCCATAATACCAGCAATTTCTGCTATTTTCAGTACGTCTCCCTTTTCTGTCGTTCCAGCAATAAGAGCATCTCGTATCGTAGAAGGTAAAAGAACGACTCCCTCTGCACGTGCTTCCCTCAATGTGACTTTTTTACCTCCCACGTCAACCATGCGAGGATGACCAAATTCATCAAGATGAGAAAAAGTCTTCATTATCCATTACCCTCCAATCCTAAACATATGCTCTTTTCCAGATTCTATATCAAGCCAACGACGAGGTTTTTGCCGAATGGCTTTAATAATACCTTGTCGTGTCTTCTCTTCATCTCTGGAACGCAATGCATCCCGTATTTCAACTCCTTTGCCACTAAAAAGGCACGGCAAAACTTCTCCTTCCGATGTAATGCGAAGACGGTTACAAGAAGCACAAAAATGATGAGACACGGCAGCAATAATACCTAAACGTTGTCCGGTAGCTTCATTGATTAAATATCGGGCAGGCCCTGCGTTGATAGCTTCTTCTGACGCTTCCTCTCTCCAAAGTTCAGATTCCGGAAGAGATTGTATAATATCATCTGCTGATATAAAACGTTCCTTGCTCCATACCCCACCATCAAGAGGCATAAACTCTATAAGGCGAAGTAAAAGGTCTTCTTTTAATGCAAAAGCCAGAAGCTCTGGAATCTCATGATCATTTATCCCTCGCATTAAAACAGTATTGAGTTTAACCTTAGTTTTAGAACGTCCAGCTACAGATTGTATTCCTTGTATTACCTCGCTAAGACTTCCAGTACATGTTATCATCTTGAATCGTTCGGGATTTAACGTATCAAGACTAATATTGATACTCTCCAGATTTAAAGAAAGTAAATCTTCTGCTAAAGGAGCTAATAATGATCCATTGGTTGTCAAAGAGAGTGTCATTGATGGGAACATCTCTCTTACTTTTTTAAGGAAAAGGGTAAAATCTTTTCTAACTAGAGGCTCCCCCCCAGTAAATCTGATTTTTTGAGCTCCCATATCTTTCAAAACATGGCATAAGAAGAGTAAGTCTTCGTATCGAAGAATACGCCCATGGTCTATCCATAATACTCCATCTTTAGGCATGCAATATTGACACCTGAAATTGCAACGATCCGTCACAGAAATTCGAATATAATGTAAGATCCTTCCAAAGGGATCTTTTAAGAGTTCCATCGATAGCCTCCCAGCTCTTCTACCTGCAGTTTCCATTGGGAATCATGTAGAGCATCGAGGAGAGCCAAGAGACAAGGGTGATTTTCATATTCCGCAGGATAGACTAATTCATACGGTTCTTCTGTTATGGGGATAAAATCAAGGTTCAAAGCATCAGCAGCAGCTTTTATCCCTAAAGCCACATCAGCAACTCCAGCTGTAATACGATTTGCAGCATCAAAATGAGTCGTTGCTTGAATAGTATATCCATTAATTTCCTTCGTTTTCATTCCATTCTCCCTCAAGAGGGCATCGAAAAGGACGCGAGTTCCTGCACCTGGCTGACGATTAATAAAACGTGCCTGTTTTTCTGCAATATCTTTGATATCAAAAATTTCAAGTGGATTCCCCTTCTTCACAAGTAACCCCTGTTGTCGGAAAAAGAGCAAACGTCGTATCCACGTTTTCCCCTGAGAGAGTTTTTCTATATATGAATCATTATATGTTCCATTGTCAGGATCAAGAAGGTGACATGCAGCAATATGACATTCCCCTCTCGATAAAGCGGAGAGCCCTCCGAGACTACCAACAGAACGATATACAAGTTCTCCCCCTCGTCTTCGAATATATGAACCCAACCGTTCGAAAGCTGGGTCGTTAGATCCTTGAAAGAGAAGACGACGATTCCAATCTATTTTGCGAGTTAACCAAACTACTAGTTCAGTTCCAATTGGACACTCTGCCACAGACCGAGATAATAAAACAAAACCATCAGCTTCAGACATAGCCCACATTGTACTCGATCCAGAAGAAAGAGGAAAAAATTTTTTCTTTCCATGCAAAGATACAGCCTTGACCCGAAGCCATTCGTTACGACCTGGAACAGATGAGCATGGCGCAAGGAGTTCCATTATCTCTTCTTTTGCGTTTAGGGCTTCTTTAAGCACTATGTTTTCATCAAAATCGCCCTCTGATAAGAGCTTAAGAAGAGGATAAACAAGAGACCAAGCAACCACTGCAGTTGACATGGGAAATCCTGGCAAATCAATAATAGGTGTCCCCTTCACATTTGCAGCCATTGCCGGTCTGCCAGGTTTCATTAGTAACCAATGGAAAAGCATCTTTCCTTCTTCAGATAAAATTTGAGACGTGTAATCTTTCTTTCCTTTTGCCGATCCTGCACCAATAAGAATGAGATCGTACTTTTCAACGTTTTGAAGAACAGTGTCACGAATAATTTTCGGATCGTCAGGTAGAGGTTCCACAATATCAAGAGGAAACCCCCAACGATAAAAATACCCTTTCAGCATTGTTGAATTGCTTTCGACAACTTTACCTGAGACAGCACCCTTTCTGAGCCAATCTACACCAGAGACAATCTCATCTCCAGTAGGAATAAAAAGAGTTTTAGGCACATCCCATACGGGAACAGACGAATACCCGGCAGCAAGAAAAAGCGCTGCTAACGGCGGAGAGATATAATCTCCCTCTCGAGCAATAATCTGTCCAGAAGCCACATCTTCTCCAACGGGACGTATGTTATCTCCAGTTGAGAGCGTTTTGTAGACTACTAGATTTTTATCTTCTAATGACGAATCTTCAATCATGAGAACTCCATCATATTGAAGAGGAACTTCCGCACCCGTATTAACCCATTCGTACTCACTCTGTGCGAGATGAACGGGCGTAGCTATACTCGCGGTAGCGGTTTTTTTCGTGGCCAGGGCATAACCATCCACAGCAGAAGCACTGAAATGAGGAACGTTTCTTCTTGAACAAATATCTTCGGCTAATATGTAATTCGTACAAACATCGACAGATAAGTCTCGCTTTCTCTTTATTCGAGAAAAAGTTTCTTTTAGAATCGACCATGCTTCTTCCATGGGGATGTGCTCTTTCCAATCCTTTACCATGGTATAAATTCCACCTTCTCTCCTCGCCGTACTGTTTCTACACTTTCATCTAATCGTATAAGTCCGCTGGATTCCTTTAAGATTCCAACATAGCCAGATTTTGCAGATAAAGGAGCTACTGAAGAATTAGTAAGAATAGCCGGATAAAACTTTTCGATGCCGGTAGAACCTATAATATCGGTTGTCGTTTCTAAAAGAAATGAGCTTTGCTGTATCTGAGTACCTATAAGTCGATTCAGAAGGGGAAGAAGTAAGACCTTTGCTGCAACCATACAAGAAAGGGGATGGCCAGGAAGCCCCATAACCAGTTTCCTCTCTTGAAGCGACCCAGCTATCAAGACTGGTTTGCCAGGGCTCATCCGCACGCCACGCACAATTAGTCCTGGGTCAGGGAGTGTTTCTAATATTTCCGAACAATAATCTCTGACACTTACAGAAGAACCTCCGCTAACAAGAAGGACATCAAATGAATTTAGAGCTTCATGGATAGCCTTTTCAAGGTCGCCTTTTTTATCTTTTATTATTCCTAATCGCGAAACATGAAAACCCTGAACGGAGAGTAACCCCCATAATGCCCAACTGTTAACATCTCTAATGCACCCTGGAGGGAGATTGGGTGAAGAAATATCTACAATTTCGTCACCTGTACTTAAAATGCCTATTCTAAGTTCAAGACAAGGTACTGATATTTGCCCCATAGTCGCCAATATACCCAAATTTTTAAAGGATACGAGGTCTCCACGAGACAAAACCTTTTCTCCCGTCCGTAGTTCTTCTCCCTTAAAAATCACATGTTCTCCTTGCTGTGCTGCCTTGCGTACTTCTACCCATGGTCCGCTCTCTGCCGTATATTCAAGCATAACAACGCTATCAGCTCCCTCAGGAAGAATTCCACCTGTGTGAATAATCATTGCCTCGCCAGCATGAAGGGGCCGAAACGGAAGTTGCCCCATAGGAATTTCTCCCACAAGCTTTAAATAAACGGGAGAGGAAGAAGAAGCGCCTGAAATATCTTCGCTTTGTACAGCGTAACCATCTCTTAAACTTCGCGTATACGGAGGAGAGACAACAGTGGAAAAAATATCTTTGGCTACGATATTTCCCAAAGAGGTTTGAACGTCTTTGTAGCTAAAAGAAAGGTCCCACGGAAAACGTAGGACCTCTGAAACTCTACTAATACTCTCGAAGCGATTCGATAGATCTGTTACAAAACCTGACATATCGTCACTCCTTTAATTACTTCATTAAATTATTGCAAACGCACGACCAAGATAGGGTACCCTGCTTGTTTTAATTGAGCTGCACACTTATCGGCTTCATTCCGCTGATTACCTGCCGATACCGTAACTCTATAATACGTACTATTCTTTACAACAGCTTTGGATACAAAAGCATTATACCCTTCTTTAGATACTTTTGTTTTCAAACGATTTGCCGCATCTGAACTTTTGAAAGAACCAATCTGAACGCCCCAGTTGCTATTACCTGTTGGTGGTGCAACCTTTTCTGTCTGCTCCGTTGTAGTAGCCACTATACTTGTAGCTGCTGTAGTTGTCTTTGCCGTTCCTTCAGAATTAGGCTGAGCCGTAACGGGAGCTGCTACCTGCTCTGGCACAGCAGGTGCTGGAGAAGAAGCGACAGGCGCAGCTGCAAATGGCACGCTCTCCTGCGAAGGCGCCGGACTTTCTTGAACAACAACTGGCTTATGCGGTTCCCGTGCCGGCTCAGATAAAAAGAAAAATTTTACCCCTACAATTAAAAGCCCAACTGCTATGAGACCAATTATAGGAAGCATTAAATCTCCAAAGGGCAACATAGGCTTTTTATCTCTCTGTCTGCGATTCTCTCGTGCTGACATGAAAAAACCTCCTAATATTTAAATCTCAATAAGAAAACGAGCAAGAGCCATCAGAAAGAGACCCCCGCCCGTTTTGTATAGTTCCGCAATTCTAATGAACTCACATATCCCTTTTGACGAGGGCTATTTTGACGACCGTTGAGACCTCCTAATGATAGAAGGGATATCGTATGTATTCTTAGGGACACCGCTCATTGTAAAAAGATCTTCCTCGGGAGCAGAAACTACCTCTGCTTCTTCTAAAACAACATTTGTTGACCGAGAAACTGTTTTGTTAGCGGTCACGCTTTTGACAGATTTAGGTACGCTTTTTTGTCCTTTTCCCGAAGAAAAACCTGTAGCGATAACCGTTATTCTCAGACGATCTTCCATCGTATCATCAATTGTATGCCCCCAAATTACGGTGGCATCTTCGTCAGCTTTTCCTTTTATAACTTCTGCAGCTTGCTGAATTTCATGAATTCCAATATCGCTTCCGCCAGTTATATTAAAGAGAATACCTTTGGCTCCATCCATAGGAGTCGACATAAGAGGGCTATTAATAGCTGCTTTTGCTGCCATTTCTGCTCTACTATCTCCGTGTCCTTCTCCTATCCCCATAATAGCAGAGCCCGCATTTTTCATAACTGTCCTTACGTCTGCGAAGTCCACGTTTATAAGACTGGGTTTTAAGATAAGGTCTGTTACACCTTGTACTGCCTGACGCAAAACTTCATCAGCCAGTTTAAAGGCCTCGGTCAACCCTGTCTTTTTGTCAGCTATTTCAAGAAGTCTATCGTTTTCAACAACCAGCAATGCATCTACTTTTTCTTTTAAGAAACTTACACCCTGTTCTGCATGACTTTTTCGTTTTCGTCCTTCAAAGGAAAATGGATTGGTCACAACAGCAACAACAAGAGCTCCTGTTTCTTTAGCTACTTCTGCTATAACAGGGGTAGCACCCGTACCTGTTCCACCACCCATTCCTGCTGTAAGGAAAACCATATCGGCACCTGTTACAAGCTGGCGAATTTCTTCAATAGATTCTTTCGCAGCGCCCGAACCTACATCTGGATCTGCACCCGCACCTAATCCGCGAGTAAGTTCTCTTCCTAAAATAACTCTAGTTTTAGTCTCAGAAAGGCCCAATGCTGCCATATCCGTATTTGCAGCGATAAATTCGACCCCGTCTATTCCACTTCGTATAATATGATTTAATGCGTTTCCACCGCCACCGCCAACTCCGATAACTTTAATATTTTCTCTATTAGGCCGTGTCGCATTGTCTATCTGAAATACATGCTCCATTCCGTATCCACCCCGCTATAAGTCAGAAAAGTTCTTTCATCGATTTCTTCACCATCTCGAGGAAATGGCGAAAGCCTTCTCCGTTCGCGCTTTTTGTGTTTCTCTGGTGTCCTCCTCTTTGAGCCGCCACGTAAGCGGATACACCTCCCGATCGAAGAACCTCAATTGGCGCTTCGATATACCTATAAGGATTACGCTCTTTATTCATAATATACCTAATGATTCCTGATGAAGTTGTATACTCGCAATCATTACGTCCAGGAGGCATCTGAAAACTATCAAGAGGTTCAGCGATACGGACTGGAAGATTGAGCACCTCTGTCGTAAAAATCTCAATTCCTCCTGTTTTAGCAACACCGCCAGAAAGGACAATACCTGCAGGGAACATATGAACACTCTGATCTGCCAAACTTTTGGAAACGTGTTCTGTAAAAAGTTCTTCTAAACGACACGAAATAACATCTATTGCATCGGGAACATTGAGAACTTTTGTCCTTCCTCGCGCTTCCACTTCTATAGCGTCTTCATTTTCGTCAGAAAGAAGAGAAATCTGCTGTTTTATCATTTCTGCTTTACTAATAGGTATCTTTAAAACATAGGCTAAATCATTCGTAATATGATCTCCACCTATAGGTATAACCGCCAACCGGACAGGACGCCCATCGGCAAAAAGAGCAACTCCCGTCGTTCCTCCACCGATACAAAGAGAGACAGCTCCAGTTCGTGTCTCTTCATCAGTAAGCGAACCAAGAGCGCTTGCTAATGATTTAATAACGAGACCATTGACAGTAATTCCCGCACTTTCAACACAATTAATTATATTCTGTAATACTGATGTGGGAACGATTACAGACTGTAACTCTATCTCTAAGCGTATTCCCGTCATACCAAGAGGATCATCAATGCCGCTGTTTCCGTCAAGGGAATATTTTACTGGAATCGTATGGAGTGTCACTCGATTGGAAGGAACTGCGAGCTCACTTTGTGCAGCTTCAATAACCCGTTCTATGTCTTGGACGCCAACTTGTCGGGGAACACGACCTAAAGAAACCATTCCTCGCGATGTAACACTTGTTGCGTCTATACCACTGAAAGCTACAGTAGCTTCATCTATTTCGAAACCCACCATTTTTTCAGCATCCTGAACGGCCATACGAACAGCCTGCACCGCTTGTTCCAGATTTACAATAAGTCCCTTGCGAATACCCAAAGAAGGAGCATAACCAACACCTATAATCTGGGCATCCTGGAAACGGGAATCCCTTTCCGCGACAACAACAGCTATCTTACTCGTACCTAGATCCAGCCCCACTATTATTTCTGGCTCTGTGTACATTTTATTCCCGCTCCCTTCGTACAATCAATCAGCTTTTATAATGTTCGAACTACTATCTTATCTCCATAGGTTGTATCTATCTCTACCATCTCATTTCCTTCTGGTAAATCTTTCATTACTTTAGGCAACGCTCTGGAAATGATAGGCCACCGCTGTGTATCTTCATCAAGAAGAATGCTTACTAAACGTTTCTTCCATTTTACTTCAATTACAAAGCTGTAGCTACCCGCTTTTCTACCAAACTTAACTTTATTAATAGGCGCGCCCCAGCTATTTTTTTCTATTTCATCAACCCACTGTTTCAAAGAATCGAGAGGAAGAGCACTTCGAAAAACAGAGCGTCCCTTTTCTTCTATACCATCAATAGGAATTGGAAAGTTTTCATTTAAATGCCATACAGGAACACCTGCTTGGACAAGATCGCCATAAATGAAGTTGCTCGCTACACTTTTACCATCCCATATACGACCATCTTCTGATAAATACCAATGGGTACCCTTCTGAACAAGCACAATCCAAACATTAAGTGGACGTGCTGAAACATGTATCTCTTTCAATGAATGCATATTAATATTAAAATATACAGGAATCTCTCGTTCTATTTTTTCTATAACCTCATCCCTCGAAAAAAAGACAACAGGGAAAAAACGCAAATTATCAGAATTAAAATGGCTCCAAAAAACCTGTTCTGAATAAGGACCGGGAAGCTCCAACTTGATATGTTTCGCTGAGAGCAGCAAGAAATTAGTTTCTATGCAATAAACTATTCCCATTAAAAGAGATAGGAGTAAAAGCAGCCGCTTCACTCGTAACACCCTTGTCCACTACTCCAAGCTCGAAAAAAGCTGAACTTCGAGCTCTAAAAGATAACCCGTTTCCTCAAAAACTATTTTACGGCACTTTTCAATCAAGGCCAATACGTCTGTTGCCGTAGCGTCCCCTGTATTAAGTATGAAGTTAGCATGGGCCTCAGAGACTACTGCTCCACCAACCTTTAGCCCTTTGCACCCACATTGATCCAAAAGTTTTCCGGCACTTGTTCCTTCTGGGTTCTTAAAAATACACCCTGCACTTTTATAGCCATGCGGTTGGGCACTTCGCATTTTTAAAAATTCGTCTGTTCTAGCCCTGATAATAGTCAGGGGAACCGCTTCCATAATAAGGCAACAAGAAGCTATAGTGTAATGGAGCTCCTTAAACTGAGAATAACGATATCCCCAAGAAATATCATTTTTATCTAAGCGTCTGATCTGATGGTGCTCATCAACAACCTCAACCCACTGCAAAAGATCTGAGATTGCCTCTCCCTGTGCACCGGCATTGCCAATCAAAGCCCCTCCTAATGTACCTGGTATACCCACGGCAAACTCTAAACCCGCAAAGCCATATTTCAATCCAAAGTTAACAAGTTGCGCAAGAGGGACCCCTGCTTCTACTGTTATTAACGCTTTATCTGTTTCTCTTATCACTGAGAAAGACGAAAGATACTTTGTACAAACAACTACTCCTCCTATTATTCCATCATGGATAATAAGATTGCTGCCCCCTCCTATAATACGAACAGGGCACTCTTCTTTTAAGGATGAAAGCGTTACAAGATCGCGTACACAAGAAGGCCAGACGCAAACTTCTGCTATTCCCCCCACTCCCAATGTCGTTAAGGATGAAAGGGGAAAGCTACTTTTGACCTGTCCTGCTACTTTCTTTTCTAAATACGTAACGCCCCTTTGATTCATTTTTAAACCACTCGCTTCTCAAGTACCTCTAACAACATTTCTCCTACTGCTGGAACATCTCCAGCTCCAACAGTTACGACAACATCTCCTTCATGTGTTGATTCTTTCAATAAGGCCACAGCATCATACATATCCGAACAGAGAACACAGTTTTTATATTCTCTAAGTTGTAATTCCGTATAAATAAGATTAGAATCTACGCCTTCAAGAGGTTCCTCATCTGCAGGATAGACAGGAAGTAAAAAGAGTCTGTCTGTTTGAGAAAGGACATCTGCAAATTGCTTATACATTGCAGCTGTTCGAGTAAAGCGATGGGGTTGAAAAACAATATTAAGTCGTCTATCTGGGAACATCTGCGACAAGGCATTGAGAGTTGCAGCCACTTCACGAGGATGATGCCCATAATCATCGTAAACATCAAGTCCATTAGCAGAACCTATATATTGCAAACGACGTTTAGCACCTCTAAACGTTTTTAATGTCTTTTTTATCATCGGGAATGGAACTTCAAGACGATCTGCAACAACACAAGCAGCCAAGGCATTCATAATATTGTGATCTCCCGATACAGATAACTCTACCTCATCGACAAATTTACCATTCTTGGTAACAGAAAAAGAAACGCCACCACCTGGAACATGTTCTACGTTATATGCACCCCAATCCCAGGCGTTACCCCATCCATATGTTATTACGTCATTTTTAAGATGGTTTTGGTCCAAAATTCGCGATAACCCAACATCCTCTCCACAGAGGACAACAACACCATCATCTTTAGGATTGACTAAAAATCTGCCAAAGGCCTCTATTACACTCTCAAAGGTAGGATAGTGATTGACATGATCCCAATCGGCATTTGTTAAAACCGCTATATTAGGGTGGAAACCTTCAAAAGATCCATCACTTTCATCAAGCTCTGCTACCATATAAGGGCCTTCTCCCAGTTTCGCATTTACCCCAATGTCACAAAGCTCTCCTCCAATAGCCAACGTCGGGCTTAACCCTGACTGTTCTAATATAAGAGCAATCATGGAAGAAGTAGTTGTTTTTCCGTGGGTCCCCGCTATTCCTATTCCATACTGAGCATCAAAAATCCAACTCAGAACTTCGCCTCTCTTAGCTGTACGAATTCCTCTATTTCGTGCCTCAACAAGCTCCTCATTATCTTCTGGAATTGCGCTGCTATAGATAACAAGATCGGGAGAAAACTCGTCTAAATGTTCTTTCCCATGACGGAGCATAAAACCGATATTATCTCGAATAACTTTATCAACATAGGATGTCCAATTCATATCACACCCGCTTACATCGTACCCAAGATCTTTCAGCAAGAGGGCGAGTCCGCTCATACCAGCTCCGCCTATCCCCATGAGATGAATTCGATTAATACCTTTCAGATTTGTTATCATTAAGTCCAATTACAGACTCTCCCTTCGCGTCAACGAGATTAAAACGTCCCAGATCCTTTTACTGCTGTTACTCTCATAACTATCTGGTCGTCTCCCGTTAAGCCTCATGCAATCGTGAGCTTTTGTTATACAGTCTATGAGATGTTGTTTAAGTTCATGCTTGGACGCATGTTCATCCCACACAATATTTCCAGTCATTTGTTCAAATAAGGCTGCATTCCTCTCTTGGTGGCCATCAGAAGCGCCACGCCACGGAACGATAAGAGAAGGAACACCGAGAACCATTAATTCCGCAAGGGTAGATGCCCCTGCTCTCGCTATGACAGTATCTACAACCGAATAGATTATAGACATATCCCACTGTCTTTCAACTGCCACAATGGTATCTGTTCCAAAGCAACGTCCCTTACCGCCTACGACAAGAAAAGTTACATCGTTAAGATCAGACTCTTTTGCTAATTCACATATTGTTTGAAAGAGAGGGGTACTTGTAAGAGATCCACTTAATACACCAACGATAGGGCCTTTCGGAAAAGCTACCCCTGTATCTAGTTTACTCCAAGCTTCCTCACGGTCAACTATTTTAAATCTTCGAATTGGAATTCCTACGTGATTAAATTTACTTTTTCCCAGAGGATAGCACTCTGTCCATCCCGCAAGGATTGGAATTCCAAGCTTTTTCGCTATTCGTGTCACTTTACCAGCTATAGAATTTTGTTCATGAATTATTACAGGAACTTTGCAAAGCAAACATGCTAACATCGGAGGAAAAGAAACATATCCTCCAAAAAGAACACACACATCCGGCCGATCTTTTCTCAAAAAACGCAACATCTTAAAAAAGGCCGAAAAAAGGCTCAACGTGCGATGAATGATTTTTCTCATCTTTAATATTCCAAGAGGAGAACCTTCAACCGGCAAAATTTCAGGAGTTATCCCGCAACCTTTATATATTTCTCTTTCCAAAAGTCTTGATCCACATATATACGTAATATCGACAGGGTTATCGATATTTTCTTTCATCCAATTACCTAATGAAACAGCTGGGAAAATATGTCCTCCTGTTCCTCCTGCCACAAAAACTGCTTTTTTCATGACTGTACACCTACTATCTCTTTCGTTATGCGAACAATAAGGCCTGCTCGCACCCACATCATGAGCAAGGAACTTCCCCCATAGCTCACAAATGGCAACGGCATACCGGTTAATGGCATCAACTTCGTTACACCGCCGACATTAATAAAAAAGGGCAACAAAACAGAAATTACAAGCCCCCATAGAAGCGTTCTCATAAAAAAGTCAGAAGTATTTCTATAGACTCTATAACATCTCCACGTCCAGAACGCAAAAAGAAAAACAACTAGAAACGTTCCTATAAAGCCAAATTCTTCCCCTATTGCCGCAAAAATATAGTCCGTATGAGCAGCAGGAAGATAGTTCATTTTTTGTAGTCCTTTCCCAACACCTACACCAATAAGCCCTCCATTAGCGAAAGCTACAAGCCCCTGTATAACCTGAAATCCACTATCTAAAGGTTCTTTCCATGGATCTAAAAATGCAACATATCTACGGAAACGATAACTTTCTTTTATAATGACGGGGAAAAGAAGTGCCAGCCCCCCTGTTCCGACAATAAGAGGATATCCCCATCCCTGACTTTCTACATGCACTCCCATGCAAATAATTGATAATAGAAGCATGCCGCCTATATCAGGCTGCATAACCAACGGAAGCGCAGAAAAAGCAATCATAGCCATAGTTATAAACCAAAATTTCCGAGAAGCCGTCTCTTCCGAGCGTGATAGACATTTGGACAAATGAATAACTGTAGCGAACGACAACAGTTCTATGGGCTGAAACTGAACAGGTCCCACACTTACCCATCGCTTCGCCCCACCTGCCTCAATCCCTAGTCCTGGAATGAGCGTTAAAAAGCAAAGAAAAAAAGCTAAAATCCAAAGAGGGGCGCTCATCCTTTTCCAAACACTTATCGGTAATAAATACATGGTAAACATGGCACATAGCCCAAGAAAGCTCCATTGGACTTGCTTAAAACCAATAATAAATGGAGATCCCCACACTTCCATAGACTCCTGAGAAGTGAGAGAAACGATCATCACCAGCCCTAAACAATTAAGGACAAGGGGAATGATCCATAAAAGAGGATCTACGCGTGGTATTTTTTCGATCACAACAATCCTCCATACGCTTTGACAAGGTGCTGGAAATGTTCACCCCGTTTCTTATAACTCGGGTACATATCCCAACTTGTGCAAGCCGGAGAAAGAAGTACAGTCTCTCCGGGACGAGCTAGCTCCATTGCCCTTTTAACTGCATCTTCCATTGATTCCACCTCAACACACTGTGTAAAACCAATGTTCTCCAAAGCAGAAACAATCGCTCTTTTTTCTGCTCCAAGCACTATGGCAACTCGTGCTTCTTTTTTAACTACTTCTGCGAGAGGTGCATAATCCTCTCCTTTACCTTGTCCTCCAAGAATAACAACTTTAGATCCATGTATTGAGGCTAGCGCAGTTGAGCTTGCTGCAACATTTGTCCCTTTCGAATCATCAATATATCTAACGCTATTTATCTCTGCAACAAAAGTGCATCTATGAGGCAAAGGGACAAAATCAACAAGCTGGTCAGGAATTTTCTCACAAACTACCCCGCCAAGAGAAAGAGCAGAAACTGTCATTGCAACATTTTCTAAATTGTGTCGTCCTATAAGAGGCACATCTTTATATTCGAAAAGTAATTGTTCTTTTTCATAAGAAAGCCAGGCACCCTTTTCTTCCATTCTGATAAAAGCGTTTGTTTCGAAGACAGGTGTTTCTTTATACCAATATAAAGAAGCAACACTCAATCTATTTTGAACATTAAGAGCCTTAATATCTCTATTCTGTACAACAGCCCAACACCCTGCATTCTGTAAATGAAGTAGATTTGATTTCGCCTCAATATATTTCTCGTAGGAACCATGCCAATCAATATGATCCGGCGCAAGATTAGTAACAATAGCAACGTGGCTTTTTAAAAGGTGAGCCCAATACAGCTGGAAACTGCTCAATTCAACAACAACAAAGTCCCAATCTTGATTCGTATACAAAGAAAGAGGGTTCCCAATATTTCCAGCCACAGCCGTTTTATAACCATATTTATTCAAGAGATGTCCCGAAAGCATTGTTACCGTGCTTTTGCCATTACTTCCCGTAACACCTATTATTTTCCCTCTAATATGTGGCGCCACAAAATCTATTTCGCCGATGATAGGAATATTACGTTGCCGAGCCTCCTTCAATATCGGAACTTCTGGTGAAACACCAGAACTTACAACAATACAATCTGCTTCCAAGGCTCGGGGACTATTTTTACCGACTTCCCATTGAATTCCCTGTCTTTTAAACTCTTCTTCGCTTCCAAATGGAAGTGAATCCTTTTTTTCTGTAACAAAAACATTCGCGCCAAGAGTTTTAGCCAATTGAGCTAGTCCCTTTCCGCTCACTCCAGCACCAAGAATTGTTATATTTTTTCCCTCAACAGGCTGAATATTCTCTGTCATCGTTGTGCCTTCTTTCACCTAATCAATGAAAATTTCTATCTATAACAAAGAGATTAAACTAATCAATATAACTGCACCTATACTATGTATTAGCCAAAAGCGCGTAACAATCTGATTCTCGCTCCATCCCAAAAGTTCGAAATGATGATGTAAAGGGCTCATTCTGAAAACTTTTCTCTTAAACTTATGGATAGCAATAAGTTGTATGGATACAGAAAGAATTTCTATACCAAATAAAAATCCCAAGGGGACAATGGCTATAAGAAAATTACTAAATACACAAAGACTTACAAGAATACCCGCAAGAAAATGTGATCCTACATCCCCCATAAAAACAGATGCCGGGTTGGCATTATACCAAAGAAAAGCAACACACATGGCAAGAGTTGCTAAAGCACACCCACGCACCAAATTATCGCCTGAAATCCATACCAAAAAGGCGATAATGGAGATAATAGTTGCTCCGATAGCCAAGCCATCAAGACCATCTGTTACATTTACGGCATTAAGCATTCCTATAGTTATAAAAGCTAATAATGGAACAGCAAGCCACCAAGAGAGCTCCATTCCAGGCCAAAGAAAGATACCATGCTTTAAAACAATCAACGCAGACCATGGGATAACAAGTAATATTTGTGCTGCAAGTTTAGAAAGGCTCGAAAGGCCTTCACTTGATCGACTTTTAAATTTAAGCCAGTCATCAGCAAAACCAATTAAAGCTGCACCCCAAGGCAATACCCAGAGTTTTAAAAGATTTCCCCATGTACCCCAGCCCATAAAAGTCATAAGAACTATAGCTATTAAAGAAGCAACAGGAAACATAACGCCACCCATTGAAGGTGTTTTTCCTTTCGTTTCGACATGAAGTTGAGGTCCATACTCTTTTTGAACCTGTGTCATATGCCAACGTCTAGACCGTTGAATCCAATCCTTTTCCAAAATAACACTACTTATCAAAATAATGACAAAGAGAAATAGCGACATCACGACTCTGTTTCCTCCATAAGAATCAATACAACTTTTTCAAGGTTGTGGATATGAGACCCTTTGAGCAAAACAGCGTCACCTTTCCCAATCATTTGAGCCAGTTCCTTGGCAAAGGGCTGAATAGCAGATAGAAGTACGATCTTATTCCTCAAAATTTCTGGTAATTTTTCCCATCCCCAACGCCATTCCTCTCCGATAAGAAAGAGAGCATCAAGAAAAGACGTCTCTCGCAGCACTTCTTCGTGCAATTGATCTTCGTCAAGCCCTAGTTCTTTCATGCTTCCAAGCACAGCTATCTTTCGTCCCACAACTGCGAGAGAAGCAAAAGTAGAAAGAGAAGCCTTCATTGATAATGGATTCGCATTATAAGCATCATCAATAATAAGAGCACCCCTATGAGTTGCAAATACGCATCCTCGTCCAGGAAGAGAACTCATCGTCTCCAAATTTTTTATAGCCTCTTCCCGAGGGTATCCCATTTCAAGATAGACAGCGAAAGCAAAAGCAATGAGTAAGGAATTATGCGATCCCCATAAGCCGCTATATATATCACTTACATGACCATCTATAGTGGATATCGTTGTTTTTAAGCGAGGCAAATTCTCAACGAGGTCAAAAGTTGTTTCTAAAACTCTAACTTCACCCCTTTGAAGTCCTACTCCAATTTTTCGATACTTCCCTGAAAAAAGAGAAACAGCATGTGCGAGCTTATCGTTATCAGCATTGTAAATAAGAGTTTTCAAAGCTGGCGTTTTCGCAATCTCCATTTTCGCAGATATAACCCCATCTATTGAACCGAGTCCTTCAAGATGTGCGGATGTAGCCTCAGTAATAATAGCCCTTGTAGGAGGAAAATAACGTACCATTTCTTCTATTTCGCCAGGTTTGTTTGTCCCCATTTCGAGGATAAGGACAGACGTGCCCGCAGGCATGCCTAAAATTGTGAGAGAACATCCTATAAGAGTATTAAAACTCTTTTCTGCTCCATAAACTAAAGGAGCCCCCTCAAAACATTTTTTAAGAAGCTCCCTTGTTGTCGTTTTGCCGACACTTCCAGTTATCGCTACAACTTCATCAGGCGAACAGGCTGAAAGATACGCCTGTGCCATTCGAGCCAAATCTGTTGTTGTATTTTCCACCTCAATAAGGGCTTGCCCTTCTTTGAGATTATTTTTTGAGAAACGATCCTTTTCTGCTATAACAAGAACTGCCCCTCGTTTAAAGGCATCTTGTATATAATCATGACCATCTTGATTATTTCCTCGAATAGCTACAAAGGCAGAACCAGGACAAACCTCTCTGCTATCAACACAAAAAAGATCAGGCAAATTTAAGTCGTCCCCCCACCATGAAACGCCTATAGACTCTGCCAAATCAGAAACTTTCCATAGCAACCATTTCAATCTAATTCCACCTCAATCCCACATCTAAAGCCCATTGCTGAATAGCTTTTGAATCGCTATATTCTATTTTTTGATCATGCATAAGTATAAAACGTTCAGGTCCTTTCCCAGTAATTACGACAACATCTCCCGCTTTAGCCATGGAAAGAGCTGTACGCACAGCCTCATTACGGTCAAGAATTCGATAATGAGGTGGATTTGTGGGTACATTCGTAATTCCCGCTTCTATTTCTTCAGCTATTTGTGACGGGTCTTCACTTCGAGGATTATCCATCGTTACAATAATAACATCTGCAAAACGTGCTGCAACCTGTCCTAAGAGAGGCCTATTGGCACTGTATCTTTCTCCTCCATGTCCAAAGACAGAAATGATCTTTCCCTGACATACCTCTCTTAATGTAGAGAGTACGTTTTCCAAAGCATCTGGCGTATGGGCATAATCGACAACTCCACAAACTTTATTGCTAAAAAAGTACTTTTCCAATCGCCCTGGAACTTGGGGCATTGTTTCCAATCCCTTTTGTATAACATCAGGAGCAAATCCCATTTTATAGCACATAGTAATAGCACCTAAAGCATTATATATGTTGAAGCGCCCCGTAAGGGGCAAGCCCAAAGCTATATGTTCATCGTTAGGAAAAGTTACATTCATATGTATTCCAGAAAGAGACATTTCAAAAGAGTTGAGAGTAATATCATGACATTTATTTTCATTAAGACCAAAAGAAAGACACCGTTCTTGGAATGCTGAAAACAAAG
>Ga0172377_10000201_pt1 | contig 52643 bp, 55 predicted proteins | sample Pumphouse3metaG_FD_119749 | JGI IMG/M metagenome (GOLD analysis project Ga0172377, IMG submission 119749) | Leachate microbial communities from a municipal landfill in Southern Ontario, Canada - Pumphouse #3 metaG | ecosystem: Engineered > Solid waste > Landfill > Unclassified | place: Canada...
CATCTACACTCTTGAAACAGTTAGCTTTTCTATACTCTATAATAGCTTTAGCCTTAGTTTTGCCTATACCTTTAATGGTTGTTAGCTCCTCTAGTGAAGCAGAGTTTATATCTACCTTTGCTAGTAGCATAGTAGATAGTAGTGTTATAGCAATAGCTATCTTTTTCATAAAAATCCTTTGTGGTTATTTGCATCTTTGTGATGTTGCAAAATATTATCACAAAAAGCTTATTTTAGGATTAGGGTGTGAAAAGACTACTAGCTAACAAACTCCCTAGCTAGTTTTTTGTAGATCTCGCTACTCTCAAGAAGTGAGTTGTGTGTGCCTCGTCCTACGATCTTGCCTTGTTGCATTACCAAAATGAGATCTGCATCTACAATGGTGCTTAGTCTGTGAGCGATAGTGATGGTGATCTTATCTTTTGCGAAGTTATCTATGGCGTCTTGGATCCGTTTTTCACTCTCATTATCAAGTGCAGATGTCGCCTCGTCAAAGAGTATAAGCGAGGCGTTTTTGTAGATCGCTCTAGCGATGGCGATGCGTTGTCTTTGACCTCCAGAGAGGTTTGAGCCAAACTCCTCAAGCTGGCTATCTATGCCAGATGGTAGCTTAGCTACAAACTCGCTAGCATCGGCAAGTTCAAGTGCTTTGTGTATGCGAGGCTCGTCGATGTCGCTTGCATAGGCGACATTTGCAGAGAGTGTGTCGGCAAATATATAGACTCTTTGCGAAACAAGAGCGATCTCATTTTTTAGGCTTTTTGAGTCAAGATCTTTGATATTTATACCATTTATGAGAACCTCACCGCTTGTGGTGTCAAAGAAGCGAAGTAGCATATTTATAAGCGTGCTTTTGCCTCCGCCACTATCGCCCACAAGGGCGATCTTCTGGTTTGCACTGATGCTTAGATCTATGCTTTCTAGTATCTGCTCACCATCATAAACAAGCCCCACATCTCTAAACTCAATACTTTTTATCTCGCCATCAAGCTTAGTTTCGCCATCTTTTATACTAGAGTGCTGATCTAGTAGTGCAAAGATCCGCTCACTCGCAGCAATGGCGTCTTGGATCTTTGGAAAAATACTTCCTATGCGTCTAATAGGTTGAAAAACAAGCCCAATCGCAGTTATAAACGCACTAAACTCACCAACACTCATACGCCCCTCATAGACCTCTTTGCCACCTAAAAATATAACCAACGCAAGCCCACTAGCCCCTACAAGCTCCATAAATGGCGAGACGATGTCGCCAACATAGATGGACTTCATATTTATGTGCAAAAACTCTCTATTTTTCTTCGTAAACCTCTCAAGCTCAAACTCGCTTGTCTCATTGGCTTTGATCATCTCGGCATTGTTGAAAACTTCGCTCAAGCGACTTATGACATCAGCGTTTTTCTCTTGTGATCTTCTTGCGTAGCGTTTGAGCTTTTTGCCGATGTAAAGCACTGGGTAGATAGCAAGCGGAAGCACCACAAGACAGTAAAATGCAAGTAGCGGGTTTAGGTAGATGACATAGCCAATGAGAGCAACTACGATGAGGCTCTCACGCATTAGCTCTGGAAGCATATTTGAGACGAAGTAGCGTATGCGATCTATGTCGTAGGTGATGCGAGAGATGAGATCACCACTGCGGTTTTTGTACAAAAAGCTCATATCAAGACTTAGCATCTTCTCAAGCAGGATCTCACGCAAGGTTGTTACCATATGAAGCCCTATATAGGAGGTGAAAACCGACTGCAAATAGCGTCCCGCAGACTTAAATAGGTAGATACCAATGAGTCCAAGAGGCAAGTATAGTAGCATCTCTTGCTTTTTTTCTATAAACATCTCGTCCATAAGTGGCTTCATGATGTGTGCGGTGGCGGTGGTCGCACTCACTGTAAAGATGATGCCGATGATGATGAGGAGGTATTGGAGTTTATACTCTCTTAGAAGCGGGTAGTATCTTTTTAGACTATCTTTCAAACTATAACCTTTTATAAATTATCGTATTTTATCTACTTTTCATTACCATTTGACTACAATTACACCCAAAAAGAGCTATAAAAGTTGAAGATCTGCATAGTAAAGCTTTCTGCTATGGGCGACATCATTCACGCGATGGTTGCACTACAATTTATAAAAAAATATTATCCATCTTGTAGTATAGACTGGGTAGTGGAGAGTGGTTTTAGTGAGATTCTAAGAGACAACCCGCACATAGACCGCATACTTGAAGTAGATCTAAAAAGACTCAAAAAACAAAAAAGCCTCATCTTTAAAGAGATAGCAAAGATCAGATCTTTTGGCAAAAACAGCTATGATCTTATCATCGATGCTCAAGGGCTTTTAAAGTCTGCCATCGTTGCAAGGCTCATAGGAGCTAAAAGCGTGGCAGGCTTTAGCAAAACCTCTGCTAGAGAGGGGATTGCGAGCCTTTTTTATGATAAAAAGATAACCATAGCTTATGAGCAAAACACCATAGATCGCAATGTCGCAGTTATCTGTGGGGCAGTGGGTCTTAGTGTGCAAAGAGATGAGATCTTACAGATGGAGAGCTTTTTGTTTTACAAGCCTACTCTAAAAGATCTACCAGAAAAATATAACCTCTTTGTCATCGGCTCTACATGGGAGAGTAGAAACTACCCAAAAGAGAGCTTTTTAGAAGTGGCAAATCTGCTAAAAACCACCACCATAGTAGTGTGGGCTAGCGAAGAAGAGAGGCAAAAAGCACTCTGGCTTAGTAGTAACAGTGAGTATATAAAAGTGCTTCCAAGGCTAGATCTAAATGCTCTAAAGGAGCTCATAGCAAGGTGCGATCTGCTCATCGGCAACGATACAGGACCTACGCATATGGCGTGGGCATTGGGAGTAGCTTCCATCACGCTTTTTGGCCCTACGCCAATTAATAGAATCTACCAAACACCCATAAATATGGCTATCAAATCAAGTAGTAAAGTAGATCACAGAAGGCTTGATAAAAATGACTTCTCCATAGCCGAGATAACGCCCCAAGAGGTAGCAGATCTTGCAAGGGAGATAGTGTGAATATACTTGTGATGACCTCTACGATCGGATCATTTAATAGTGTTCGTCCTGAAGCTGAGATCTACATCTCGCTAGCAAGCAGGGGGCATAACATAACTATTATTACGCAATCTGACACTCCCTACGCTAATAGGTTCAAAGAGTGCGGTATAAGGGTAGTTGATGGGAGCTATAAAAAAAAGATCTCACCTGCTCTTATAAAAACCGCAAGAAGCATCATCAAAGATAGCTCCATAGAGATACTTTTTGCCGCAAACTCTAAGGCGATCTCAAATGCGATAGTAGCTTCTATGTTTAGTGGCGTGAAGCTCATAACCTACCGAGGTACTACGGGTGGGCTTTATAGGTATGATCCAAGTGCCTACTTAAACGCACTAAACCCTAGAGTAGATGGGGTTGTGGCGGTCTCAAAGGCGGTGCAGAAGCGAGTGCAGCAGCAGATCATAAGCCAAAAAACTAGAGTCGCAAATATCTACAAAGGTCACAAGATAGAGTGGTACCAGAGTGAGGCACTTAACTTAGAGGAGTTTGGCATAAAGAAGGGCAATTTTAGCATCGCTTTTGTGGCAAATATGCGTCCTCATAAGGGTTTGGCGGTTGTTTTGGAGGCGTGCAAAAGTTTGGCGAAGCATGAAGATCTACATCTCATAGTAGTGGGTGATGGAGCTTTAAGCTACAAAGATTTAGTAGAGCAAAGTGGTATGAGAGAACGCATACATCTAGCAGGTTTTAGGAGTGATGCACCTAGTATTGTGGCGTCGTGTGATCTGCTGCTTCAAGCCTCTACTCGCAAAGAGGGGCTAAGCAGGGTAATCCTTGAAGCACTTGCAAGTGGCGTGGTGGTGGTGGCTTCTGATATAGATGGAAACAAGGAGATCATCACCCATGAGGTTAATGGGTTGGTGGTTGAAAAAGGTGATGCAAAGGCGTTAGCTGATGCCATAAGCAGGCTCTATAATGATAGAGGGCTACTAGGGGATCTTAAGAAAAATGCGGGAGATGTGTTTATAAATAAAATGTCTCACAAGGCAAGTGTAGATGGGTTTGAAGCGTTTTTTGCATCGTTTTTAGAGGGCAAAAGTTGATGCAAAAAGCACATATAGCCCATATTAACCTAGCTAGAGGCTTTAGAGGTGGTGAGAGGCAGACGCTTTTGCTCATAGAAGCACTTGCTAAAAAGGGGTATAAACAGACGCTTGTATGCAGGGGTGATTCGCCACTAAGAGATGCTACTAGGGGTTTAGATGGGGTTGATTTTCATCGAGCTGAGTGGTTTTTTATGGGGCATTTTGGCATCTCAAAGAGTGTAGATCTGCTTCATGCTCACGATGCAAAAGGGGCTAGATGGGCATATTTGCAACATAAGCTAAAAAAGACTCCATATATCATCACTAGACGCATACCAAACCCGCCAAGCGACAAGCTATCGACTAGATCTATCTACAAAAACGCCATGCAAGTTGTGGCGATCTCAAAGGCGGTGCAGAGGAGTTTGCTAGAGTTTGAGCCAAGTATAAAAAGTAGCATCATATATAGTGCCTCAACGCTTTTAGAGCCAGATCTAGCCACTAGCAAGGCTATAAGAGAGTGCTTTAGTGGCAAGTTTATAGTGGGGCATATTGGTGCACTCGTTGATCATCACAAGGGGCAGAGCTACATCTTAAAGTCTGCCAAAAGCTTAGCTACTACTCACCCAGATGTGGTGTTTTTGCTTCTAGGAAGTGGCAAAGATGAGCAGAAGCTTAAGTTAATTGCCAAAGATTTGACCAATGTTGAGTTTGTGGGTTTTAAGAAGAATGTAGCTGACTATATAGCAGCGTTTGATCTCTTTGTGTTTCCTTCACTAGAGGAGGGGCTAGGCTCAACTCTCATAGATGTGATGAGGCTAGAAAAGCCCATCGTAGCGACCGCGGTAGATGGTATAGTGGAGCTTGTAGAGCATGAGAGATCTGCACTTTTAGTTGCCCCAAAAGATGCCGATGCGATCACAAAGTCCATAGTTAGACTAAAGAGCGACCCGCTTTTAGCCTCGGATCTAGCAAGCAATGCAAAGGCTAGATCTGATCTCTTTAGCGTAGGTGTGATGGCAGATGCTTATGAAGATCTATACGCTAAGTTGCAAAAGAGTCCTCGTGAGTGAGAGATTTATCTGGGATAGCTACTCCGATCAACCACACATCATAAGAGATAGATCTTTTAGAAAATCAGTGCGTAAAAAGCACCTCAAAAGTTACGCTAGAATGGTGCTAAAGTCCCTTTTTATACTCCCATTTGCTACACTTGTTATGAAGCTCTTTAAAGGCAAGCAAAAGCTTACAAACCGCGAGATGATGGGGCTTTGTGTGAACCTTGATAAGGGAGCGAGGCAGGTGGATCTTGTAGAGGAGCTAGGTGTGCAGAACCTGCTTATGAGAGTATTTTTAGACCAAAATATAGATGAGTTTGTGGAGTTTGCAAAGCTTTTTAGAGGTAAAAGTATAGTCATAAATATTATCCAAGATCGCAAATTTATCGAAAACGAAGAGCTTTTAAGAGACAAACTTGATGAGATTTTTAGTAAATTTGATCAAACCAGCAGCGAGTTTGTCATAGGAAATGCCATAAATCGCCTAAAATGGGGCTTTTTTAGCGTAGATGAGTATATAGAGTTTTACAAAATTGCCAAGCGTTTGCGTGACGCCTCTTATCCACACATCAAGCTTATAGCACCAAGTGTTATAGACTTTGAGTACTACTACAACGCTGATGTGATGTTTGGATCTGGTGATATTACTTTTGATAAAACTTCAGCACTTTTGTATGTTGATAGAAGAGGCTCGCCCAAAAATAGCCAATATGGTATCTTTGATCTAAAAAATAAGATAGATCTGCTCTATGCACTAGTTAGACTTAGTCCAAAGACCAAAAGTGATGAGATCTATATAACCGAGGTAAATTGGCCTATCTCAAACACCGCTCCCTACGCTCCTACGAGCGAAAAAGAGTGCGTTAGCCTTGAGGAGTACACTCTCTATATGCAAGAGTATATGGAGGTTGCTAGAAAAAGTGGCAAGGTGAGCAGAGTTTTTTGGCATCAGCTTGTGGCGACGGGTTATGGGCTAGTTGATGGCAGAGATGGTACTAGATACCCACAATTTTACAAATTTAAAGAGTTGTTAAATGACTAAATCGATTTTTATAGAGTTACCATTTTGGCTAGGAGATGCCATTATGGCGACTCCAGCGGTGCAAAACATCATCAAAAGCTACCCAGAAGCTAGCATCACGCTTTTTGGCTCAAAAGCTAGCATAGAGGCTTATGCGGGCTACCCAAATGCGATCCTGTTTATGGTAGATGAGAGCAAGAAAGAGGGCAATAGGTTTGTAAACCTCTATAAGATCGCTAAGAGTGTTGGCAGGGTAGATCTAGCTATCTCATTTCGCCGTAGTTTTGCCTCAAAGTTTATGCTATTTTTCATAGATGCTAGTCTAAAGGCTAACTACCGCAGGCTAAGCAAGGGTGAGATTCACCAATGCATACGCTACAACGACTTTGTGAACTATGTTCTAGATCTAAAAAACGATACAGGCGAGCAGAAGCTCTACTTTGAGCCAAAAGTTTATGTAAAACCCACGCTGGGTATAAACGCGGGTGCAACCTATGGAAGTGCTAAGCGGTGGTATCCAGATCGCTTTGCGAAGGTGGCTTCACAGCTAGCTAGTCGCTATGATATAGTGATATTTGGCTCTCCAAGTGAGGTGGAGATGGCGGGTGATATAGAGAAGCATCTAGTAGCAGAGGGTACTACAAACTACCAAAATCTAGCGGGCAAAACAAGCATAAAAGAGCTTATAGAGCATATCGCGGGGCTTAGCCTGTTCATCACCAACGATAGTGGACCGATGCATGTTGCCTCAGCTTATAAAGTACCAACAGTCGCCATCTTTGGCCCTACAAAACATAAAGAGACATCGCAGTGGCAAAACCCAAAAAGCAAGATAGTAAGGCACGAAATAGAGTGCTCACCCTGTATGAGGCGAGAGTGCCCGCTAGGTCACCACGAGTGTATGAGTAAGATAGAGAGTGAAGATGTGCTAAGGGTTGCTCTTAGCTTGTGCTACCACTCAAGCTGAAAGGTTGTGTGTACGATCTTAAACTGCTCTTTGAGATCGCTATTTATATCATATAAGATCTCCTCGTAGCACTCTAGATCAGCTTTTTTTATCTTCAAGTGAGCAGTCATATTGTACATATCTTGTGTGATCTCCCATATGTGGATATCGTGCAACTCCAAAACTTTCGCATTTTTTTCGATCTGGTTTTTGACCTGATCTATGTCGATTGGCGAGCCTTCAAGCAGGGTGTTTGTTGAGCTTTTGAGTATGCTAGTAGCCCATTTTAAGATCACAAGTGCTACCAAGATAGCTAGCAAGAGATCTATAAAATACCAAGAGGTGTAGTAGATCACGACATAGCCTATGATGATGGCGATGGAGGATAGAGCGTCGCTTAACATATGAACAAAAGCTGATTTGAGGTTGATGTTCTCTCTATCTCCTTGCATCAAAATGATGCCCGCTATAATATTTACAACAAGCCCCGCGATCGCCACTATCATCGCTGTTTTTATATCTATGGTTTGTGGATCTATAAATCTAGCTACGGCTTCATAGACGATCCAGATGGTAGATAAAACGATCATGATCCCATTTACAAAAGCAGCTAAAACCTCAGCTCTATAATAGCCAAATGTTTTGGAGCGTGGGGCGGTTTTGTTTGCGATAATGATGGCAACAAGCGAGACTAGGAGGGCAAAAGCGTGTGTAAACATATGGATCGCATCTGAGATCAGTGCTAAGGAGTTTGATAAAAATCCATAAAAAAACTCAGCAAACATCGCTACAAGCGTAATTATTAGGGCGATTTTTAGCACCTCTTTATCTGTTTGTCTATGATCGTGCTCGCAGGAGCTGGTGTGATGAGATGTTGTATAGGGCTTGTGATCACTCAAGCCAATCTTACAATCTAGCATTTAAGATCCTCTATTTACCCTTTTCTCATCTTAAAGCCACTCTCCTCTATGAGTGGTTTTAGTTTATCTTGCAGCTCTCCTTGAAACTCCATAAAGCCCTCTTTGTAAGCCCCGCCACACCCAAGGCGTTTTTTGATCTTTGCAAGCAGATCTTTTGCTACCTCATCGCTAACAAAAAACTCCCCCACAAGTGTGACGATCTTACCACGACGCCTCTCTTTTGCAAAGTATAATGTGTGCTTTTGTGGATCTAGTATCTCTTTTTTGCTTGTTTTCTCTTCGCTCTCAAAGCTCCACCCACTCGCATCATCAAGCGAGCTACCAATGAGAAGATCTAGCTTTTTGCCTCTACTCAAGAGAGCACCTTTTGGTGTAAAACACTCATATGGCTAGCAAAATTTCCGCTTTTTATGCACGCTTCTACTTCATCTATGTTTGTGATGGTTTTATCATAAAGCACTACAAAGATCTCATCAGCGTTTTGTAAAAAAGTGCTCTCACCATATGGCGTGTAGCGAGTCGCACCAATGCTAATGATCGCTTTTTGTGGGAAGTCGCACTCTTTTATGTAGAGGCTTAGATCTTCTAGCGGATCTTCATCTTTTTGAGTTTGGATCTGCTCTACTATCCACGCTAAAAGCTTCTCATAAAAGTAGCTATACCCTAGCAGATCTACATCTTCTCCATACGCTCTAAGCTCGCCATCTCGCCTTAAGTATGAGCATATGGCGTAGCGATCCATAACGCCACCGCTACTAAATTGATCAATCTCCAGTAGAGTGCTACTAAGCCCTTTTGAGCTTTCACCCCAATTCTTTTTTTCGCTGATCTTAGTAGCTCCTGCTACTCTGATGGAGCAGTCATTATAAGCCGCAAAGTGCGTTGGTTTTATGCCTACTAGCTTGCCATCTTCATAGCTTAGATCACATATAAGTGCTACTTCAGGTTCTACTTGAGCGTTGCCATTAGGTAGTTTTATCTGCTCATGCGAGAGCGGAAAAACGCTTAGCATTTCACTTGCTACGCGTTTTGGTAGATAAAATGGGAACATTCCCTTTGGAGCTGCCTCATCTGCGGTGATGATATGCTTAAACTCCTCTAGCTCACCCGCTTGAGCTAGATGTAGAGCAAAGTTGCCCGCGATCCCAAGCCCGATGTAAGACCTAAATCTTTCCATCTGCCTTAGCCTGTGCAAACTCTTCGTAACTTCCCTTAAAGTCCACGAATGTTCCATCAGCTCTTAGCTCAATCACGCGGTTTGCAAACGCATCAAGTAGCTCTCTATCGTGCGAGACGCAGATCACATTGCCCTTAAACTCATAAAGAGCTTCGCCAAGAGCGATGATCGCTTCAAGATCTAAGTGGTTTGTAGGCTCATCAAGAACCAAAAAGTTACCACCCTCAAGCATCATTTTACTAAGCATCATACGGTGTTTTTCACCCCCAGATATGCTAACAACTGACTTCTCTTGTTGCTCACCTGAGAAGAGCATTCTACCTAGGCAGTTGCGGATCTCAGCGATATCTCGCTTTGGATCAAAGCCTCTTAGCCAGTCATAAAGTGTTATGTCGCCTTTGATGATATCTGTGGTATTTTGTGCAAAGTAGCTAGGCTCGATCGTCGCACCCCACACAACTTCACCGCTTGTAGGTTTTAGCTCCTCCATTATGATCTTCACTAGAGTTGTTTTACCAACACCATTTGCTCCAATGATGGCTATCTTCTCATCTGGATCTACTTTGATGTTGATGTTTTTTAAAACCTCATTATCACCATAAGAGTGGCTTATGTTTATGACATTTAGTGCTTCATCGCCCATGGTTCGCTTAGCCTTGAAAACTATGCTTGGATCGCGTCTTGAAGATGGTTTGATATCATCGATGACAAGTTTTTCAAGCTGTTTTTGTCTGCTTGTTGCCTGCTTTGCCTTAGAAGCGTTTGCACTAAATCGTCTCACAAACGCCTCTAGTTGCTCTTTTTCTTTGAGTTTTTTGGCATTTTCTAGCTCATGCTGTTTTGCGATCACATTTGCTGCTATGTACCAGTCATCATAGTTGCCGCTAAACTCTCTGATCTTTTGGTAGTCCACATCAAGTATGTGCGTCACGACGGAGTTTAGGAAGTGTCTATCGTGTGAGATGACTACCATTGTGCCCTCGTGGCGTTGAAGCTCATCTTCTAGCCAGCTGATAGTGTCGATGTCAAGGTTGTTTGTCGGCTCATCTAAAAATAGCACATCTGGGCGAGGGAAAAGCACTTGAGCAAGCAGAACTTTAAACTTATCGGCGTTATCTAGCACACTCATCTTTTCGTAGTGAAGCTCCGCTGGGATACCCACATTTTCTAGTACTTTTGTGATATTTACATCATATTCGTATGTTGGATCCTCTTCAACGCAGATCACCTCAAGATCTGCTAAGCGGTTGTTTGTTGCATCATCTTCAAAATCACCCGTAGCGTAGAGATGCTCTTTTTCTTTGATGGCGTCATAGAGTCTTTTGTTGCCAAAAAGTACAGCGTCCATTATGGTGTACTCCTCGTAAGCATACTGATTTTGCCCAAGTACGCCAACTTTTAGACCATTTTCAACAGAGACATCACCCTCATACTCGTTGATCTCACCGCTAAGTATCTTTAAAAATGTTGTCTTTCCAGCACCATTTGCCCCGATTAGTCCATATCTTTTATGGCGATCTAGTTTTAAGTTTATATCTTGAAATAGCACTCTGTTGCCATAACGCATAGTAAGTTTGTTTACTGTAACCATTTGTGTTCCTATGAAGTTTGATTATTTGATTGGAGTGTTATATTTTACCTAAGATCTCTTTAAAGTTTGCTATGAGGCGTTTGCCAAAAACTCCCCTCTGGCTTGTTGTGATGCAGATCTTGCATATATTTCTGCTCAGTTTTGGCTAGCTGGGATCTGATCCTATTTACCATCTCTTTTTGTGGCGTAGTAGTAGATGGCAGGGTGCAACTCTCACCATCACTTAGATCTGCTTCAAACCTATCATCATCAAACTGCTTGCCTAGGTATTTGCATAGGTAGAGTGCATCTCTTTGAGCATTGCCAAGGCATGAAGTTGCCCCTGGGGAGGGTGTCATGTTAAAAATCACCCCTTCGCCACTATATATACACGCTTCGCCAAGGAGTAGTTTTTTGGCGTTTTTATCAATCACTTGTGGGCGGATTCCGCCAAAACCTTTGGCGTAAGTTATATCATTTTCGCTTATAGAAGGCACTATTTTTCTAGCCTCTTTTGCGAAGAGTTTTTTACCAAGCAGAGGGATCTCATAGAGGAAGTTTGTAGCTATATAGTTTCGTATATCTCTATCTTTGAGTAGATCTAGAAGTGCTTTTAGTACATTTGCATCGAAGTTTAGTGTGCGAAAAAACTCTAGCACACTACCGCTTCTATACCGCTCAAGCTTTGGTAGTATCAGTGCGGTTGGGCCAAAGCGAGTAAGCCCATAGGTAAGCAGATCAGGATCACCATGAAGTGCGGCAAATGGGAGCTTTGGGTTTTGGATCATATAGACTTTTGAGTTTAGGGTCGCTTTGTTGCTAAGATAAAAACTCCCCGCCACGCTAAGACTTGCAAACTCCTTGCCATGCCCCATTTTATGAGCTAAATAGAGCGAGTGAGCACCAGCATTTACCACCACAAAGTCAGCATAGTAGCTCCCATTTTTTGTACTCACTTTATAGCCTCTTTTGGAGCTTTTTTCTATGTTAAGCACCTCAGTGTTTAAAAATAGCTCTACACATTTGTGAGGCGTGTTTTGGGCGTTTTCTATAAAAGAGTGGCTAAGTTTGCCAAAATCGAGCGTTGTCCACTCACCCATTGCACCAAGAGCAAGCACCTCTTCGCACCGCTCTACACCATTTTTATCATATATGAGATCTGGCTCTATCTTTTTTAGTCGCTCCTTATCCCACACCTCTAAGTATGGAAAATGCTCGCCAAACTCATCATAGCGATCTAGCAAAAACTCCACTTCATCTTTGCCGATGCCAAGTGCCATTTTGGTGTGTGAGTGCAAAATCTCGCCATCATAGCCATGCTCTAGGCAGTACTTTACGATCATATTTGCGGTGCGTTTGGTGCGGAGTGCCTTTGCAAGCGTGTAGTTTGTCTCTATGTCGCCACAGTGCAGGGTTTGTGAGTTGCTAGAGGGTGCGGAGTTAAGAGTTGCTAGATCTTCATACTTCTCTAGCACGGCGATGCTTGCTATGTCGCTATATTTTGCAAGCGTATAGGCGAGGGCACTTCCGCTTACTCCGCCACCAACTATGATCACTTCAAAGTTTCTCATTTAACTATCCTATTAAATGCTCACATCTCAAGCAGGCTTGAGATGAGGTCTTCAGCAGACGGCTCTCGCGACTAGTCGCTCTTAAAAGTTTGTTATTCATTTAACTACCCCAAAGGCTTTTTATGCAATCATACATAAAAAGTAGTGATAAATGCAAATAAGAGAGTTGAGTTTAAAAGAGCTTGATCTTGCCTATGAGATGGTGCAGCGCGAGTATGCGGATCTAAGCTATGATGATTTTGAAGATCTTATATATGAGATGCAACGCGAAGAGTATAAGATGGTAGCAGCACTAGAGAGAGGTAAGATCGTGGGCTATATGGGACTAAAGATCAAAACAGATCTGCGTCACAAAAGGCACTTAAGAGTCTGTGAGTTTATATGTGATGAGAGTGTAAAAGATGAGCTTGAGGAGTATTTGAGTGACTATGCACGCATAGCACTCTGCAAGGAGATACTGCGTGCTTAACTAGGCAAAATGCCTAGTTAGATTGCTGTTACATTTGTAGCGTGAGGGCCTTTGTCGCCATCAGTGATCTCAAATGTAACTCTTTGACCTTCATTTAACACTACTCTACCTGGAGTTGTGCGATTTACTTGTCTAAAGTGAACAAAAATATCTTTTTCGCCGCTATCTGGCGTGATAAAACCATAACCCTTCTCTTCGTTGAACCATTTTACAGATCCATCTATAAGTCCTGCCATAAAACATACCTCTTTACAAAATACACCTAAGTTAGGTGGAGTCAAAAAATGGAGGTAGTTTTTCTAAAAATCATAGTCAAACTCACACACAAATCTATCATCAGATGAAAGTATAGCAAAATTATTGAAAAATTATGGAAAAAGTCGATATGATATGTAAAAGTCAAAAGGAGTTAAGATGGAAGTAAGTTCTACTAGAGGGACACAACTAGCAAATAGTGAGCTAAACACTCAGGCACTCCATAAGGGTCAAGATAGCGAGCTAAAAGAGGCAAAGGGCGATGCTAAGCCTGAAGCTAAAGAGCTTAGTAAGACTGAACAAAGAGCGTTAGATCTTGAAAAGTCTAAAGAACAAAGAGAGAAACAAAAGCTCTCAAGCGAAGATGCGGCGTCTATAAAAGCTTCGATTCAGGCGAACTCAAATGCTATGATCTTTGGATCTGCTCTTATCCAAGGTAGCTTTGGAGGCGGTTTTAGCGGAGGTGGGTTTAGTAGCATATTTAGTGCAGATTTTGACGCATCGATCAGAGCTATGGGTTATGAGGGTAAGCCACTCTCAGAGCTTAGCAAAAATGAGGCGAAGGAGCTTGTAAGCGAAGATGGATTTTTTGGAGTCGATAAGACTGCACAAAGAATCGCTGACTTTGTCATAAATGGAGCTGGTGGCGATGAAGAGAAGCTAAAAGCGGGCAGAGAAGGTATGCTTAGAGGCTTTGAAGATGCAAAGAAGATGCTAGGAGATAGTATGCCTGACATCTCAAAAGAGACCATGAAAAAAGCTACTGAAATGGTCGATAAAGCTATAAGTGATCTCGGATTTTCTATCATAGATCAAAAAGCGTAGTAGTCACTTTGGTGGCTACTATAACTACTATCTAGTTTATAGCCTTTTGTTATTTTATTTTTAATGTTATCATTAACAAAAAAAGGCTTTTTATGAATCAAAAAAGTATCAATCTCTTTAGATCAGCAGATATGCCCACTATACTAGATCATCTTCAAAATGAACTCGCTTCAAGAAATGAGTCTCCTATATGGAGAGAAAAAGTTATACCATTTGCCACAGCTATACTAAGCGTACTTGTGCCACTATATGAGCAGAAGCTCCTTTTTGATCCGCAAGGTAGGCACAAAGATGAGCTTAGTGCGGAGCTATTTTTTCAGTGGAGTGACTTTGTGAGTCTAAAAATGCTTGCTTTTACGCTTCAAAGATCTAACGAAGCATCAAAACTACTTAGAACCAAGATAGATGAGAGCCTTTGTGAAAACTACAAAAGTGTAGATCTAACAGCTTTGGGCGAGTATCTATCTAAAAATAGAGTAGATCTAAGTCGCGAAGATCTTGACTTTCCAATCTCAACTTACAATCTTCATCAGGGAGTATCAAATGTCATCAGATCTCTTCTTTAAGTTTTTGCTACTTTTTTTGCCACTACAACTGCTAGCTCTTGATACACCAGAGCCTGATGTTGCTAGAAGTTATGGGGTGGAGTATATATCAGCAAAAGATGCAAAAGCTCTACATGACGCTAAAAGTGCTACATTTTGTGATGCTAGGATCACAAGAGAGTTTATCACAGAGACTATTCCAGATGCACTCTCTTGTATGTACGAGGAGAAGGGCGGTAGAGAGAACAAGCGAGCCGATTTTGATCCAAGTATAGAGGAGTGGCATAGTCAAAATATAGTCGATAAAAATAGAACTTTGGTGATATTTTGTAACGCTAAAAACTGCTGGAGATCATATAAGGCGGCGTTTGTGGCTAAAGAGATGGGTTTTAGAGATGTTAGATGGCTTAGAGATGGCGTGCCTGCGTGGCGAAGTGCTGGCTATGAGCTTGAAAACAACTGCCCGTTATAAGGAAATGGTATGAATTTTTTGGCAAATATTACTATTTTTAAAAAAATAGTAGCTCTTATAGTTCTTGGGATTGGAAGCATTGTTTTTATGGCGACTATCGGGATAAGTACCGCTTCAAAGGGTTCTGTTGCGTTAGAAAATATGCTAAATGATGTGATAGTTCCAAGGCAAAAGATCGCCTCGCTTGATGATGAGGTGAAGTGGATCTTTAACAATATCTCTCAAGTAACTAGCGGATTTGTGGCGTATCAAGGCTCAAGACTTCAGATGCAAGAGGTGATAAAAGCCGTTGATGAGAGGCTTATGGCTTTAGATGAGAGTATCTTTAAGCAGGACTCTATTGCTAAAGAGGTGGCGGGTGTTAAGATGCACTGGGAGCAGATCAAATCCTTTTTGCCTGCTATGATGGACGCCTATAAAGATGAAAACGAAAAACTTATAAAAAAGATAGCAAATGATGATATCTTTTTGCCATATTGTGGGATCAGGAAAAACTTCGTAAAGCTAAATGCTTTGGTGCTTGAAAGCTCAGAGATGATCTCAAAGCTAAATCATGACGAGCTTGCAAGGAGTAAACAGCTACTCATCTGGGTGGCACTCTTTGTCTCTATAATGGCGGTGATCTCTGTTTCGCTAGTGGCTAGATCTATAAACAGCTCCATAAAAGCGATCTCTAAGATCCATGACTTTGGTACAGATCTAACAAACCGCCTAGAGATCATAGGAAGCGATGAGATAGCCCTTGTAAGCGGGGAGGTCAATGGCTTTATGGATCAGACAAGCTCACTTATAAAAGAGACAAAACAAAATGCAAGCGACAATGCGACCACCGCAAGCAGGCTCTTTGATGCCACAAAAGAGATTACACAGCGAACAACGATGGAGTCAGATATCGTACGCGATGCGTTTGACACTAGCAAAGAGATGCGATCTCGTCTTATGGATCTAGTGGAGCGAAGTGGTAGGACTACACTAACGCTTGGTACGGCATTTAGCTCTCTAGGGGAGGCTAGATCTGATATGGATCTGCTCTCAAAAGATGTGGAGTCTATGGCTATAAGCGAGGCGGAGCTCTCTGTGGCTCTTACAGATCTAGCCAAAGAGGCGTGGGATGTAAAAGAGGTGCTTCAAGCCATCTCCGATATAGCCGATCAGACCAACTTGCTAGCACTAAATGCCGCCATAGAAGCAGCTCGTGCAGGCGAGCATGGTAGAGGCTTTGCGGTGGTTGCTGATGAGGTGCGAAAGCTTGCAGAGCGAACACAAAAGAGCTTGGTACAAAGCGATGCAACTATCAGTGCCATAGCTCAAGGAGTGCAAGATCTAAGCATGCAGATGAATGAAAACAACAAAAAAGCTCAAGATCTAACTATAACTACCGCTCAAGTTGATGCTAAAGTGGAGCAGGTGCTTTTGGATATGACTAGAAGTAACGAAGATACTATTTTGTTTGCTTCTGAGGTAAAACTCACTAGCGAGGAGATAGATGAGCTGATGAAGCTAATGAGCAAGATAGATGAGATCTCAGCTCAAAACAGCACCATCTCCGCAGGCATCGAGAGCGAGAGCAAGATGCTTCTTGATGCGACGGGCGAGCTAAATAAAAAGCTAGATATATTTAAGGTTTAGCAAGAGGGCGTGCTTGAAGCTATTTTGGCTATGGTGTTTGTGGTGCTTTTGCCACTCACAAACTCCACAAGCTTTGTCTCGGTGCTAAACTCACTACCTACTATATTTTTGCCCTCATAGTCGCCACCTTTTACTAAGATGTCGGGTTTTATCATCTTGATGAGATCATATGGCGTGTCATCAAAAAATGGCACTACAAAGTCCACCGCCTCTAAAGACGCTAATATATAGGAGCGATCCTCTAGTGTGTTGATGGGGCGGGACTCACCCTTTAGACGGCGGATAGACTCATCAGAGTTAAGCCCCACTATGAGTACATCGCCATAGCTTTTTGCCTCCTCAAGATACTTAACATGCCCTGCGTGAAGTATGTCAAAACAACCATTTGTAAAGACTATGCGTCTGTTTTGCTCCCTTAGTCGCTTCACGATACGCTCTATTTGATCGAAGTTTTTGATGTGTGAGTGCGAGCTACTTTTATGCAGTGCTGACTCATACTCTTCGATCTCATCAAGACTTACAGTCGCAGAGCCACGCTTGCCTACCACTACGCCCGCAGCGAGGTTTGCAAAGCGAGCAGCTTCTCCTATATTTTTGCCAGAGCTTAGTGCAAAGGCGATGGAGGCGATGACGGTATCACCCGCTCCTGTGACATCAAAAACCTCTTTGGCAACAGTTGGGTAGATATTTAGCTCATCATCGTATGTTGCTATACCATCTTCAGATAGTGTGATGAGTGAGATCTCAAGCTCACAGCTATTTTTTAGATCTAGTAGTGCCTCTCTTAGGCTTGCTTCATCTTTGATCTCGATGTTTGTAGCTTGCATCGCCTCTTTTTTGTTTGGTGTTAAAAGATAAGCTCCCTTGTACTTTGAGTAGTTGCTACCCTTTGGATCTACTAGGACTTTTATGCCTCTACTTTTGCAGATCCTTATAAGCTCTTTTGTGAAGTACTCGCTCAAAACCCCTTTGCCATAGTCAGAGAGTACCACCGCATCAAAGCCATCTATACTGCTAGTAAGAGACTTCAGAAGCTTTGCTGCCTCATCTTGAGCTATCTCACTTTTGCTCTCTGCATCAAAGCGGATCACCTGTTGCAAGTTTGCTACAAGTCGGCTCTTTTTTGAGGTTTTGCGGTTTTTAGATCTAAGAACAGAGTCACTATGGGCGTTTGAGCTTCGTAGTAGTTCTAAAAGCTCCACCCCATTTTCATCATCTCCTATAACACTAGCTACGCTCACTGATGCACCAAGAGTGATGAGGTTGTTTACAACATTGCCAGCACCGCCTAAAACCTTGCTCTCTTTGGCGACATCTACGACTAAAACGGGTGCTTCTGGCGAGAGTCGCTCGCTACTTCCCCACAAATAGTGATCTATCATCAGATCACCCACAACTAAGATCTTTGGGTGGGCTTTTTTAAGTTCTATCACTTTTGAACCTCATCTTTATATATGCGTTTTATCTCGTTCGTGTAGGCTTTTATGCCATCTTCTAGCTCAAAATGAGGCTCATAGCTAAGGTGTGATCTGGAGCTTGTTATATCTGCTTCTGTGTGAAACTGGTAGCTTCCTATGTATGGGTTTGGAATATAGTCGCACGCATAGTTAGATCCTAGCTCTTTTTGAAGTATATCTACTATATCTTGAAAGCTTCTAGCTTTGCCTGTGCCTACATTAAAAACCCCGCTAACGCCCGCTTGCATCGCCTTTATGTTTGCTTGGATCACATCATCTATGTAGATAAAATCTCGCTTGATCTCATCGCTTTTTTCAAAAAGTCTAGGGTTTTTTCCACTTAAGATCTGAAGTCCAAACTGAAGCACCATCGATGCAGTTTTATCTTTGAAAAACTCTCCTCTGCCATAGACATTGAAGTACCTAAGCCCTACGATCTCTATGTTTTGTTTTATGGCTTCATAGCTGATGTTATCCATACACAGCTTTGAGAAACCGTAAACATTTTGCGGATCTTCACTTCCAACTCTCTGTGGAGAAGGGGCATTGCCATATGTGGCAGCTGAAGATGCGTAGATCATCTTTGCACCATGTTTTATAGCCATATGCAGTAGATCTTTGTAGGCGTTTACATTTGTTTTGATCATAAGATCTTGCTCCCTAGCAGTGGTGTCAGAGATGGCTGCTTGATGGAAGATGTAGTCAAACTTATACTCACTCTCAAGCTTACGCAACAAAGTGGCATCGTTGATGTCGCCGCTTATAACTTCACCGCTAAAACCGATGAGATTTTTGAAGTGTCCAAAGCTTAGTAGATTGCCGTTTGAGAGAGTTTTTGTGCTTCTAAAACTATCTAGTGCTATAACTTTTGCTTTTGGGTGGTTGTGGGCAAAATAGTGTGCTAGGTTTGAGCCGATAAAGCCAGCTGCTCCCGTGATGAGAATGGTTTTGCCATCTAGTAAATCGTCTATATATTTCATGCTAAGTGTTCGCCTGCTACTCATTTTTAATAATATTATCATAACCAATTTAGAATTAACATCTATTTAAGGCAACAATATATACAATTCTTATGAAACTTATAAATAAAAAGGATTAAGTATGAAAAAAGTAGCAATCGCTTCTGTTCTTGCTCTAGCTTTTAGTTCTGCTCTAGTAGCAGGTGTCCCAGCTTCTTGTAATGGCTGTCATGGTGCTGATGGTTCAAAAAACACAATGGTTCCACAATCAAAACCAAACACTATGACAAAAGCTGAGATCGAAGAGTCACTAAAGGGTTATAGAGCGGGTACTGCAAACCACTACGGCAAAGGTGCCATGATGGTTAGCTTCTCTAAACCTCTAACAGATGAGCAAATCACTGAGATCGCTGAGACTTGGGGTAAATAATCCCACTAGATCACCTTTTGGTGATCTGGGTCTTAAACTAAAACTTCCCACACTCTATTATGCTAAATAGCAAACTCCTTCTTTTTATCATCTTAACTACTATAAGCATATTTTTTATCATAAACACTCAAACAGATCTAAACAAACAGCAAAAAGAGATAGACTCCATAAAACCAATCGTTTCACACTCTACTCACAATACCCTAAGCGAGGGAGCTTGTCAGGGGTGCCATGGCAGTAGTTGGGACAAGATAGCACTTTCTAAATCACGCGTCGTCTCAACGCTAAGTGCTGAGGAGATCGCTACTGCACTCATAGGGTATAAAAACAAAACATATGGATCAGATCTAAGAGATCTGATGCACGCTCAAGTTGCGAGATATAGCGATGATGAGTTAAGAGAGTTTGCGTACACTCTTAGTAGAAAGTTTACTCTAGTAGATGATAGGCTTGAGGGGATTGTAACTATCGAAGAGCGAAGCCATCTAAGCTTAGGAGCTTGTAGAGGTTGTCACGGCTCATCATGGCAAAAAGCTGCACTCGGTGAGTCGCTTATAGTTTCGCGAATGAGTTATGAGGAGATCAAAGAGGCACTAATAGGCTATAAATATAGCACTTATGGCAGAGACAAAAAAGAGCTTATGCGTGCTCAGGTGGCTAATTATAGCGATGAAGAGCTAGAGAAGATGGCAAGAAGCATCTCAAGATAGATAGGATCTTAGATGATTTTGGGTAGATGCCACTTCTGTTTATAAGCAAGCAGTCTAAGAGCTACGCTAAATGTAGCAATACCAAGCATAGTGTACTCATTTAGTAGATCTATGTAGCTAAAAAGCACAACTAAAAGCGAAACTATAATAGCAATAGACCCATAAAAGTCACTCACAAGAACCGCTGGTACACGGTTTATCATAATATCTCTAATCACCCCGCCGCCCACTGCTGTAACAAAACCAAGTATGATGATGCCAAATGTGTTAAAGCTTGCATCAATAGCAAGCAGAGATCCTGTGATGCTAAACGCTACAAGTCCCATAGTGTCGCTTACTACAAAGATCCACTTCTGCTCTATGGTCTCTTTTTTGTAGAGTTTTGAGACAAAGAGTATAAGTATGGTCGCACTTAGCACCACAGATGGGTAAAATGCAGTAAAAGCAAATGGATCACGACTAAGGATAGCATCTCTTAAAACTCCGCCACCAAGGGCGGTAAGGGAGGAAGCTATAAGAATGCCAAGTATGTCAAGCTGGTTGCGAATAGCTACTAAAAAACCACTGATGCTAAAAGCGATAATGCCAACTATGTCGGCAAAAAAGAAGATGGAGCTCATTGATAGTTGGACTTAAACTCGACATATCGTCTAGCTGAAGCATAAAGCTCTGCTACCTCCTCATCGCTAAGAGATCTCACCACCTTAGCGGGGCTTCCCATGATGAGTGAGCGAGGTGGGAAGATCTTGTTTTTAGTCACAAGCGAGCCTGCTCCAACGATGCTCTCTTTGCCGATCACCGCACCATCAAGTATGGTCGCACTCATACCGATGAGGCAAGCATCTTCTATGATGCACCCATGAAGCATTACGCGGTGTCCGATAGTAACATCGCTACCTATGATAGTAGGTGTGCCATCGCCTGCTTTATGGCGATCTTCGCCTTTATGGTGAGTAATATGCACCATACTAAGATCTTGTATGCTTGTGCGATCGCCTATTGTAATGTAGTGCACATCACCTCTGATGACTGTGCCAAACCAGATGGAGCACTCCTCTCCGATAGTAACATCGCCGATCACATCAGCTGATGGAGCGATCCAGCTATTTTTGCCAACTTTTGGGCTTGTATCTTTGTAGTTATAGAGTGGCATTTTGTTCTCCTTTTGTAAATATCTCTAGTTTTGCGGAGTTTTTTGAGATCTTTAGAGATCTGTTTACAAACTCCTCAAGTTGTTTGTGGTTGTTTATGATGCTTTTGCTCTCTTGAGGCACTTTTGTATAGTTTCCATCGCTTTGTAACTCGCTTGATAGAGTGTTATCTGCACACTGAAGCTCTAAGATCTGCACGATCTTACTCTTTAGATCCTCATTTTTTATAGCAGTTAGTAGCTCTATGCGTCTTGTGAGGTTTCGTGGCATCCAGTCTGCACTTGAGATATAGACACCATACTCATCGTTTTTGAAGTAAAACGCCCTTGCGTGCTCAAGATACTTGCCTAGGATTGAGATGACTCTTATATTTTCACTCGCTCCTGCTACTTTTGGACGCAAACAACACACCCCTCGCACGATGAGATCTATCTTGACCCCTGCTTGAGACGCCTTGTAGAGTGCTCTGATCACATCTTCATCTACAAGCGAGTTGAGCTTTGCGATGATGTGCCCGCTCTCCTTGTGACGCCTCTCGTTTTCTATGAGTGAGAGTATCTTAGGCTTGATCTGAGCGGGGGACATATATAGCTCATTTAGCTTGCCCTTTTTGCTAAAGCCTGTTAGGAAGTGGAAAAATCTGCTTAGATCATTTGTGATCGCCTCACTGCTTGTGAGGTAGCTCATATCGGTGTAGATCTTAGCGGTGATGGGGTTGTAGTTGCCCGTGCTTATATGTGCATACTGCTTGATCTTGCCATTTTTGCGTTTGGTGATGAGTGTAGCTTTTGCGTGAACTTTAAAGCCTTTGATGCCGTAGATGACATGAGCCCCCGCCTTTTCTAGTGCTTTTGCCCAGATGAGGTTGTTCTCCTCATCAAACCTAGCCTTTAGCTCCACCATCACCGTTACTTGTTTGCCAGACTCACTCGCTGCCATGAGGTACTTTACTATGGGAGAGTCTTTGCCAGATCTATATAGTGTCATCTTTATAGATACTACATCGGGATCTTTTGCAGCACTTTGGACTAGCTGAACCACAGGATCGAAGCTCTCATAGGGGTGGTAGAGCAGAAGCTCCTCTTTATCAAGTGTGGTGAGTATGTTCTCGCTACTCTCAAGTGGCGGAAGGTTTTTGCCTTGGTAGGGTTCTACTAGCAGATGAGCGTGGCTTTTGTTGCTTACTATCTGCCAAAGGCTTGAGAGGTTTATGATGGAGCTAAAGCGGTAGATATCTTCGGCATAGACATTTACATGACGGTTAAAGAAGCCTATAAGCTCCTCATCTCCATCGCTCTCAACCTCAAGCCTAACCATCGCACCCTTTTTGCGAAGCTTAAGACCCTCCTCTAAGATCTCCATAAAGTCATCTGCTTCTTCCTCTTCGATCTCGATGTCGGCGTTGCGAGTTACTCGAAATGGAGCGTGTTTGATGAGTGTGTATCCAGGGAAAAGCTCCTCTATATGGTTTGCGACAACACTCTCTAGTGGCACATAAGTACCCTCATCAAGCTCAACAAATCGCTCAAGAATGCGAGGGATCCGCACTATACCTGTTCGCTCTATGAGAGGGTTTTCAAGATCTGCTAGCTTTACGATAAGCCCAAAGCTGAGGTTGTTTAACTGCGGAAATGGGTGCGTTGCATCAACCGCGATGGGGATCACGACATGGTAGATCTGCTCATCAAAGTAGCGATCTAGTAAGTGCCTCTGTTTTGGCGAGGTGTCGTTATAGTGTTTTATGTGTATATCGTAACGATGAAGTGCTAAAAGTATCTCGCTTAGGCACGCCTCTACGCTTGGTTGTTCTTTGTGCAAATACTCTCTGATACCTCGTAGTTGCTCAAGCGGAGTGAGTTTATCAGCACTTGACTCTATGATGCCAGCACTATAAAGCTTTTTTAGTCCTGCAACTCTGATCATATAAAACTCATCTAAGTTTGTGCCATAGATGGCTAGAAACTTGAGTCTCTCTAAGAGTGGCAAGGAGTCATCTTCCGCCTGCTTCAAAACTCTAGTGTTGAACTGTAACCACGATAGCTCGCGGTTTATGTAGAGACTAGGGTTTTTAAGATTTAGCATACCTAAGATCCTTTGAGTTTTTTGGCAATTATAGCCAATAATATAAAAAATACTTGACTTAAAAGGGCTAATATTGTAAAATTTTGCCTTAAATTACCCCACGCAAGATAATAATCTAGCTAATCCACAAAACTAAGGCAGTACCACAATTATGAGTGAAACCTCCTCAAACAATACACGAAAAACCTCAAAATCCAGAACTCACACCCCTGTAAAAGGCTCAAGCGTCGAAGATCTAAGACTAAAAAGCATAGAAGATCTAACCGCAATGGCACTAGAGCTTGGCATCGAGCAACCAAATGAGTTAAAGAGACAAGATCTAATATTTGAGATCCTAAAAGCCCAGACTGAACAGGGCGGATTTATACTATTTAATGGCATCTTGGAGATCATGCAAGATGGCTACGGTTTTATGAGATCAATAGATAAAAGCTTCGATGAGAGTATAAATGATGCTTATGTTTCTAACACTCAGATCCGCCGTTTTGCACTTAGAAATGGAGATGTGGTAACAGGGCAGGTTCGCCCTCCAAAAGATCAAGAGAGATACTATGCACTCATAAAGATCGAAGCAGTAAACGGCTTACCACCAGAGGAGAGCAAAAAACGCCCACTCTTTGAGAACCTCACGCCACTTTATGCCACAGAGCAGATCAAGCTTGAGTATAGAGAAAATGGGCTAACAGGGCGAATGATGGATCTTTTTGCTCCCATCGGTAAGGGTCAAAGAGGGCTTATAGTCGCACCTCCTAGAAGTGGTAAGACAGAGCTTCTAAAAGAGATCGCACATGGCATTACGCACAACCACGCAGAGATAGATCTAATGGTTTTGCTTGTAGATGAACGCCCTGAAGAGGTGACTGATATGGAGCGAAGTGTTAAGGGTGAGGTTTATAGCTCCACTTTTGATATGCCTGCTAAAAATCATGTCAAAGTAGCAGAGATGGTGATCGAGAAGGCAAAAAGACGCGTCGAGCTTGGTAGAAATGTAGTGATACTACTAGACTCTATCACTAGGCTAGCTCGTGCTTATAACACCGTCACGCCATCAAGCGGAAAGGTGCTAAGCGGGGGAGTTGATGCAAATGCACTACATAAGCCAAAGCGATTTTTCGGAGCAGCTAGAAACATAGAAAATGGCGGAAGCCTTACCATCATCGCAACTGCACTTATAGACACAGGAAGCCGAATGGACGAGGTGATCTTTGAGGAGTTTAAGGGTACGGGTAACTCTGAGGTGATACTAGATCGTCGCATCGCGGATCGTCGCATCTTCCCAGCGATTGATATACTCAAGTCTGGTACGAGAAAAGATGAGCTTCTTGTTGGTAGTGAAGTGCTACAAAAGGTCTATATACTTCGTCAGATGCTGCACAAGCAAGATGATGAGATCGAGGCACTCAAGTTTTTATACACCACGATGGGCAAAAAGCTTACAAACGCAGAGTTTTTAGAGAGTATGAATAGCAACTGATGCGTGTTGGGGTTTTTGATAGTGGAGTAGGTGGGCTTAGTGTTGTCAAAAGCCTGCTTGAGCACAATCTTTTTAGCCATATAGTCTATTATGGTGATACCGCGAGAGTTCCTTATGGGATCAAAGATCCCTCAACTATTCGTCGCTACGCTATTGAAGCGGTGGAGTTTTTCAAAAACTTTGAGCTAGATCTCATCATTGTGGCGTGCAATACTGTGAGTGCCTACGCACTTGATGCTATGAGGGGTGCTACTAGCGTAAAGGTGGTGGGTGTCGTAGAGGCGGGTGTGCTAGCGGTGCAAAACGCTATGCCAGATAGAGCTAAACGCATACTTATACTAGGAACACCTGCGACAGTTAGCTCAAAAGCCTATGAAGTAGCTCTAGGTAAACTAGGTTATAATAATCTAAAATCCATCGCTACTGCTCTTTTTGTACCTCTTGTAGAGGAGGGGATCTATGATGGAGTGATCGTTGAGGCGGTTTTTGAGCACTACTTTGGCAACCTAGAAAGACCAGATGCGATCATACTAGGGTGCACCCATTTTCCGCTTTTAGCTGGTGCTATGAGAGACTACTTTGGCGATGAGGTTTTGCTCATACACTCAGGTGATGCTATAGTTGAGCAACTCAAAAAAGAGTGTGATCTTGTGGGGCAACAAGAGGGTAGTACCATAGAGTACTTCGCCTCTGAGAACCCTCAAAAACTTCAAGCTGTTGCCAAAGAGTGGCTAAAGGCTTAGCTATTTATAGCTGTCTGCCTAGAGCTTTGGTTAGGTGAAGCACAAAAGCTAGCCCCTTTCTAGTCTCCTCATCTTGCATAAGCTTTAAGATCCCAAAGAGTGATGGAATCTCGCTTTTTGTCACCTCTCTTTTTGCATAGCGGATCGCATTTTCGCCCATAAACCCTGCTGTTGCTAAGTTGTCTATGGTGCCTATCATCTTCTCTACCATCGGTTCTGTCGTCATCTCTATGTTATCAGAGATCACTGCTAGAAGATCTATAAGATTGTCTATGCGTCCAGTTTGAACTAGCATTGTCATTTTTGCCTCAAGCTCTTGCATCTCTTGTGATTTTTCTACTTTCATAACGCCTCCTTATATCATTCCACGAGCTGCCGCCCAGTAGATCCCTTTGTTGAAGCCTTTTCTGACAAAACTACCTAGTTTACTACATGGTGTTGGTATTACATCTTTTTTGTAGTTGTACCATAGTGGCATACCGCAGGTTAGCCCCATCTGTGCAACTGCTATAACTAGCCCATCATAACTTTGGCTTATGTACCCATGTCTTAGTTGTGAGACAATGTTATCCGCCACCACATCAGTTTGGTTGTGGATCGTCCCGCCCGCTTTTGAGACGCTTAGATCTACTGTGTCGCCTAGTGTATAGACATTATCTAGCCCTTTAACTTTGAGGCTTTGTCTATTTGTTGGGAGCCACCCCTCATCATCTAGTGCTTTGGATAGTCCAGACCCTCTTATAAACTTTGTAGCTACAAAAGGTGGTGTGGACATAAGTATGTCAAAGCCTATCTCCTCACCCTCATCTGAGTAGGCGATCTTCTTTTTTGGATCTACCCTATTTAGCGTAAAGCCAGCTTTGTGTTTGATCCCCATACTATCAAAGATAGCGGGCAAAACCTTAGATGTAGGCTCTTGTAAAAATAGTCCGCCCGTTACTGCTTGAGCTTTGGTTGGGTAGGTGTAGAGTATCTCTACCTCGTCTCGCACACCTCTTTGGCTCAAAAAGTCATGTAGCATTATGGTTGTCTCAACGGGAGCTATGCCACACTGATGCGGGATATTTGGGGTTTTTGGAAAGTTTACAGTTATAAGCACTCGTCCACTTTTGATCTCGTGAAACTTTTTAGCTAGCTTCATAGCCCCCTCGTAGGTATAAAACCAATCGCCTCCTTCGCTTAGCCCCTCGATACGCTCAGGTGCCACCTCGCACCCCGTAGCAAGCACTAAAAAGTCGTAGTTAAACTGTTTGCCACTCTTTGTTTTTACAAAGTTTGCCTTTGTGTCTATGCTAAGTGCTTCTTGTACCTCAAAGTTTATCTCACTCATAAGCAGAGAGCTTTGATCTCTCACAAACTCGCTCCCCTCGGACTTGCCAAACGCCACATACATCGCTCCAGGCTTGTAGTAGTGCTTGCTAGAGTTTGATATAAGAGTGATCTCTATCTTACCACTATCTATCTCACTCATAAGCTTTTTTGCAAGGTTATTTGCAGTCATCGTCCCAGCAGTACCACCGCCAACTATCAAAATCCTCTTCATGCTTGCTCCTTATTTTAGGTAACAAATGCTAACTTAAAATACTAAGAGCAGAGTAATGAGTCTGTAAGGTTTGCATAAGATTAACCTATCTTATAGCCAACCCCTTTTATGTTCTCTATGACGCCACTATGTAGTTTTTTGCGGATCCCTGCTACTACCATTCTGATGGCATCACTGCTTATACCATCTTCCCAGATGCTATGCTCGATCTGCTCCGTGCTAAGCACACTTTTTTGGTTTTTTAGCAAAAGCTCAAGAAGCAAGATCTCCTTTTTTGTAAGTCTTATGATCTTGCCATCTTTTAGGGCGATCTTTTGGTTAAAGTCGTAGAAGTAACCGCCACTTAGCGGTATGGCTTTTAGATCCTCTTTTGCTATGCTTGAAGCCATTGCCACCAAAAATTCATCTATATCTATGGGCTTTTTTATGTAGAGATCTATGCCATACTCAACTGCTGTGTTTATGTACTCTGTGCTATTGTACGCAGTCATTACCACTCGTTTGGTCGTAGGCGAGAGTAGTGCGATCTTGTGAAGTAGATGTAGACCATTCACACTTGGCATCTCGATGTCGGAGATGACTATGTCGCTAGGGCTTTGCGTAAAAAGCTCAAGTGCTTGCATGGCATCTTTTGCGACTCTTACTTCCCTAAAATAGATCGCCATTACTCTAGCTAGCCACACTCTTGTGCTCTCATCATCTTCGGCTATAAGCAGTGAGAGAGGTTGAAGCCTACTATGTATCGCCTGCACTACTCCTCCTTTAGCATAATGGTAAATTTTGCACCATCTTTTAAGTTTTTTGCCACCAAAACTCCGCCCATATGACTCTCTATGATTACTTTTGACATATAAAGTCCGATCCCGCTTCCGCTACTTTTGGTGCTAAAGTATGGATCAAAGATCTTTGCTAGATCTTCGTTAGCGATACCGCCACCATTGTCCGCCACCTCTACTTTTAGACTATTTTTTACTTTTTTGACACTCATCTTTATCTGCCCATTTTTCACACCACTCGCAACTATCGCCATCATAGCGTTATTTATGATGTTTAGTATCACTTGCCTAAACTCGTTAGCATAACCAAGTATCTTAAAGCCTCTTTTGCTTGTTTTCATCTCGATCTCTATTTTGTGGTTTTTAAGCTGCACCTCTATGAGCCTTATGGCATCTTTGATGCTCCTAAGCAGATCAAAGCTCTCTTTGTCTTTGGAGAGCCGAAAAAAAGTAGCAAAATCATCGATGGTTTGAGACATATAGTTCACTTTTTGCATCATTTCAGACTCTATCTCTTGCAAAAAGTCCGCATCGATCTCTTTTTGGGTATGTCTAAGAGTTTGAATGATGATCCCAAGGCTATTTAGCGGTTGTCTCCACTGGTGGGCGATGGAGTCTATCATCTCGCCCATCGCCGCTAACCTTGACTGATGGCACATGATCTCATGCTGTTTGGCTCGCTTAGCAACCTCTAGCTCGATACGGCGTTTTAGCTCATCTTGATACTCTATATCTTCTGTGATGTCAGAGGTTATCATCACGATCTCATCTCTGCTTGCCAGATAAGCTAGCGATATACTCGCATTTAGCCTAGTTCCAGACTTTGTTATGCACACCTTTTTAAACTTCTCAAAGCTCCCAAACTCTATGGCTTTTCGCACCGCTTCTCTTGATGGCTCGGCGTACTCAGCAGCTGAGAGTGAGATGCAAGACTCGCTATAAAGCTCCTCCATGGTGTAGCCGATCATATTTTGGAAAAATCTGTTGGCGTAGAGAAACTTGCCCTCGCGATCTAGTATAGAGATCCCATTTGCCGCTAGATCAAAGACAGCTTGAAGCTCCTCTTTTTTACTTTTTAGCTCTTTGAGTAGCTTATATGATCTCTTTTTTGCTCGTTTTTTCATACTTCTCTCATTATAGGGCTTGATGGCTAAGATTGTGATAAAATACGCCGATCTAATGCAAAGAGGTGGGTGTTTTGTGGACTTAGAGATCATTGGGCGAACGCAAGAACTTTTTGTGAGTGATATAAAAAACTGCGAAAAAGAGCTTCAAGACATTGTTTCAAGCTCTACTTTTTTAGTGCTTGGAGGTGCTGGAAGCATAGGGCAAGCAGTTGCAAAAGAGATCTTTAAGCGAAATCCCAAAAAACTCCATGTTGTAGATCTAAGTGAAAATAATCTAGTTGAGCTTGTGCGAGATCTGCGAAGTAGTTTTGGATATATAGATGGAGATTTTGCTACTTTTGCACTAGATATCGGCTCTTTGGAGTATGATGCTTTTGTTAGATCTGATGGCAAATATGACTATGTGTTAAATCTCTCAGCTCTTAAACATGTGCGAAGCGAAAAAGACCCATTTACTTTGATGCGTCTGATTGAGACAAATATATTTAATACCGACAAAACACTAAAACAATCTATACAAAACAAAACTAAAAAATACTTTTGTGTGAGTACGGACAAAGCAGCAAACCCTGTAAATATGATGGGTGCAAGTAAAAAAATTATGGAGATGTTTGCTCATAAAAGATCAAAACATATAGATGTCTCAATGGCGAGATTTGCAAATGTAGCTTTTAGTGATGGCTCACTTCTACATGGGTTTGATCAGAGGATAAAGAAATCTCAACCCATAGTTGCACCAAACGATATAAAAAGGTATTTTGTAACACCAAAAGAGAGTGGTGAGCTTTGTTTGATGAGTTGTGTTTTTGGAGAAAATAGAGATATATTTTTCCCAAAGCTTAGCGAAAATTTACATCTCATCACTTTTTCAGAGATCGCCGTGAAATATCTGCAAAATCTAGGATATGAGCCTTATGTTTGTAAAGATGAAGAGGAAGCAAGAGAATTTTTACAAAAAAATCCAAACTCAAAAAAATATCCATGTCTATTTACTTCTAGTGATACAACAGGAGAAAAGGACTTTGAGGAGTTTTTTACCAAAGATGAAGTTTTGGATATGGCAAGGTTTGAGAGTGTTGGAGTTATCAAAAATGAGCTAGATTTTGATGAAGATCTTCTAAATAGTTTTGAGACAACTATCAAAGAGTATAAGCAAAAACTATCTTGGAGTAAAGAGGATATACTCAAAGAGCTTTTTAAACTAATCCCAGATTTTGCTCATAAAGAGACGGGGAAATATCTTGATGGGAAGATGTGATATGCAAGGTATCGTTGATTTTATAAGGCAGGTGTTTAAAACAGATGGATTTATCCCTCTTCATGAACCACGCTTTATAGGCAACGAAAAAGCCTACTTAAATGAGTGTGTAGACAGCTCGTTTGTATCTAGTGTAGGCAAGTATGTGGATAGGTTTGAGATGGAGTTTGCTCAATATGTTGGTGCAAAATATGCAATAGCAACGGTAAATGGTACTGCTGCACTACACATTTCACTAATCTTGGCAGATGTAAAAAAAGATGATGAGGTTATAACTCAACCACTTACATTTGTTGCTACTTGCAACGCTATAAGCTACACAGGAGCAAAACCTATTTTTGTAGATGTAGATCTGGACACCATGGGGCTTAGCCCTGATGCTTTAAGAGAGTTTTTGGAAGCAAATTGTGAGCTAGAAGATGGCAAGTGTATAAATAAGATGACAAATAGGGTAATTAGAGCTTGTGTTTTGATGCACACTTTTGGACACCCTTGTAAGATTGATGAGATAAAAGAGATTTGTGACAACTGGAGTATTGCTCTCGTGGAGGATAGTGCAGAGAGTCTAGGGAGTTATTATAAAGGTAAGCATACAGGCACTTTTGGGAAAATCGGAGCGTTTAGTTTCAATGGCAATAAGATCATCACAAGCGGTGGCGGTGGTGTGATCGTAACTGATGATGAAGAGTTGGCAAAAAGAGCAAAACATATCACAACAACTGCGAAAATCCCGCACTCTTATGAGTATGTACACGATGAGATAGCATATAATTATCGACTACCAAACATAAATGCAGCTTTGCTTGTAGCACAAATGGAGAATTTGGATAAGTTTTTGGCAAATAAAAGAGAGTTGGCGGATATTTATAGAGAGTTTTTTGCTTCAAGTGGCGTGAAGTTTGTAGAAGAGCCACAAAACTGCAGATCAAACTACTGGCTACAAGCGGTGATGTTTGATAGTGCCAAAAAAAGAGATGAGTTTTTGGAGTTTTCAAATAGCAGTGGCGTGATGAGCCGACCGATCTGGCAACCGATGAATGAGCTAGAGATGTACAAGGATTGCCAAAAAGGCGATCTGAGAAATGCGAAATACCTAGAAGAGAGGGTTATTAATATTCCAAGTTCGGTGAGGGTGTGGAATGAAAAATAAAATCATAGTACAAGAGCAAACAATCACAATAATAGAAGATGACTATATCTCACTTACGGATATAGCAAGAAGCAAAAATAGCGATGAGCCAAAAGATGTGGTGAAGAACTGGTTGCGAAACAAAAATACTATTGCTTTTTTAGGACTTTGGGAAAAAATAAACAATCCAAACTTTAAAGGGGTCGAATTCGACTCCTTTCTCAATGAAGCTGGATTTAATAGCTTTACACTATCTCCTACAAAATGGTGTGAAAAAACTTCAGCTATTGGTATTTTTACCAAACTAGGCAAAAATGGTGGAACTTATGCTCACAAAGATATAGCATTTGAGTTTGCCTCTTGGGTAAGTGCAGAGTTTATAAAAAGTGGAATAAAGGCAGAGGAAAGGCTTTTGAGGCTAAATCAAATTGCCATTGAGCAACTGCAACTACTTTTGGACTATTCGGCTAAGAAAATAGAGAAGCTAAAATGAAAGAAAAGATACTTTTGATCGGCGGCGGCGGGCATTGTAAAAGTGTGATCGATGTGATAGAGCAAGAAAACAGATATGAGATAGTGGGTATTGTGGATACAAAAGAGAACATAGGCAAAAAGGTGTTAGGCTATGAGATAGTCGCTTGTGATGATGATCTTGCGAGACTTTTTGAAACTTGCAAAAATGCAATCATCACAGTAGGGCATATCAGATCAAATACTACTAGAGTAAGGCTTTTTGAGGGACTCAAAAGCATAGGATTTGAACTGCCCTCTATTATCTCACCACTTGCGTATGTTTCAAAACACTCAAGCATAGGTGAGGGAACAGTTGTGATGCATCACGCTTTGATAAATGCAAATGCAAAAATAGGTAAAAACTGCATAATCAACTCAAAAGCTTTGATAGAGCACGATTGTATAGTAGAGGATAATTGCCATATCTCTACTGCGAGTGTGCTAAATGGCGGGGTAATTGTGAGAGAAAATACATTTTTTGGGAGTAATGCTACTTCAAAAGAACAAAGCATAATAGATAAGTTTGTAAAAGCTGGGAGTATGGTTAAGTGAAAGTTGCCTTTTTGACAACAATTTTCCCTATGCCACAAGAGTATTTACTAGATTTTTTTAACTCTTTGCAAAATCAAAGCTATAAAGAGTTTGATATTGTAGTGGTAAATGATGGATATAAAGAGTTTGAGCTGATCAGAGATAAATATAGAGTTCTAAGCATCATTGAGTTGCCATACCAAAATACTCCAGCCAAAAATCGTGAGTATGGGATAAATTATTGTATAGATAAGGGTTATAATATTTTAATTTTTGGAGATAGTGATGACTATTTTGCATCAAATAGGATAGAAAAAAGCATAGAATTGCTTGCCGATTATGATATCGTTGTGAATGATTTTGATCTGTTTGCTGAGAATGGTATTTATGAACAAAAATACATATCGAATAGAGTAAAAAATAATAGTAGTATAGAAGCAAGTTTTATAGAGGACAAAAATATACTTGGGCTTTCAAATACAGCATTAAATTTAAGCATATTGAAAAATAGAGTTGTGTTCGAGAAAGATTTGGTAGCTGTTGATTGGTTTTTGTTCAAGAGTTTGCTAAGAGATGGTAAAAAAGCAATTTTTACCAATGAAGCTATTAGCTTTTACAGACAACATTTAGACAGTATAGTCGGTCTTCAAAAAAAAGATGGCAAATATTATTTGTGGTGGGAGAGGAGATGAGGATTCTGTTTATTGGTACGGTTGAGTTTTCCTACAAAACACTTGAGAAGCTGATCTCTTTAGACGCTGAGATAGTCGGAGTTTGCACCAAAGAAAAATCAAGCTTCAATAGCGATTTTGCTGATCTTGTGCCTCTTTGTGAAAAAGCATCTGTTCCGTGTAGGTTTGTAGATGATATAAACTCTAGTGAAAATATCGCTTGGATTGGATCGCTAGAGCCTGATATTGTTTTTTGTTTTGGTTGGTCGAGCTTGATCAGGAACGAGCTGTTGAGTCTGCCAAAAATGGGAATAGTAGGCTATCACCCTGCCGCTTTATCACAAAATAGAGGACGACATCCGTTGATTTGGGCTATGGTTTTGGGACTCAAAAAGAGTGCTTCAACTTTCTTTTTTATGCAAGAGGGTGCTGATGATGGCGATATTTTGTCTCAAAAAGAGTTTGATATTTTATATGAAGACAACGCCAAGTCTTTGTATGACAAGGTTTCTAGTATTGCACTAAAGCAGATCGAGGAGTTTTTACCACAACTTCAAAGCGGTAATTATAAAAAAATAATTCAAAATCATGCTTTGGCAAATAGTTGGAGAAAAAGATCAAAAGCTGATGGGATTATAGATTTTCGTATGAGTTCACGAGCTATCTACAATCTTGTAAGAGCATTGGGTGAACCCTATGTGGGAGCTACTTTGAGATACAAAGATGAAGAGATCACTATATGGCAGATAGAAGAGGTGGATTGTGATTTACCAAATATAGAGTATGGGAAAGTTTTGGCAAATGATGGCAAAACGATAACGATAAAGACTTCCGACAAAGCTATCCGAATAACTGATCATGAGTTCAAACAACTACCACAAATAGGAGAGTATCTATGAAAAACAGAGTTTTAGTTGTCGCTGTTCATCCCGACGATGAGACACTGGGGGGGGTGGAACGCTTTTGAAACACAAAGCAAGTGGCGACGAGATCCATTGGCTGATATGTACCACGATAGATGAATCGCACAGCTACTACAAAACAAGAGAAAAAGAGATAGAAAAAGTATCAAAACTTTATGATTTTGATAGTGTTCATAATTTGCGATTAAAAACTATGCAAGTAGATGAATACACTATGAGCGAGTTGATAGGCAAAATATCAGCGGTGATTAGCGAGGTGAAGCCAAGTATCATCTATCTGCCGTTCAAGGGTGATGTGCATAGCGATCACCGCAAGATTTTTGAGGTGAGCTTTAGCTGTACCAAATCGTTTAGGTATCCGTTTGTCAAAAAAATATACATGATGGAAACTTTGAGCGAAACTGAGTTTGCTCCAAGTATGGTGGCGGATAGTTTTGTGCCAAATGTGTTTGTAGATATATCTGATCGGATGGATAAAAAGCTAGAGATTATGCAGGTTTTTGCTAGTGAAATAGCTGATCATCCGTTCCCTAGAAGCTTACGAAACATCGAAGCACTAGCTACATATCGAGGTGCTAGCTGTGGGTGTAAATATGCTGAGAGTTTTGTGCTGATCAAAGAGATCGTTTAGTAAAATATTCAAACAAAAGGGAAAAAATGAAAATCCGACTAACAGATAAAAAAGAGGTTTATAATTTCTGCAAACCATATATTATCGCAGAGCTTGGCTCAAACCACAATGGTGATATGGAGCTTGCAAAAAAGTTGATCATTGAGGCGAAAGAGGCTGGGGCTGATTGTGTTAAGTTTCAAAGCTGGTCAAAAGATACAATTTTTACTAGAAAAAAATATGAGGACAACTATTTTATAGCAGATGATTATAGAAACCGTACAGACTATACTCTTGAAGAGATAGTTGAGGCTTACTCTATAAGTGAAGAGGAGCTTTTGGAGATGAAAAAGTTTGCCGATCAGGTGGGTATAGATTGTACCTCTACGCCATTTAGTAAAAAAGAAGCGGATTTTTTGGTGGACAGACTAGAAACTCCATTTATAAAAGTTGCTTCTATGGATCTGAATAACTATCCATTTCTAGAATATTTGGCAAAAAAGAACAGACCTATGGTGCTTGCTACTGGGCTTAGTGAACTTTATGAGATAGACAAAGCTGTCAAAACCATAGAAAATACGGGAAATAATCAAATAATAATTTTACATTGTGTTTCAACTTATCCACCAGTAGATAGTGATGTTCACTTAAATAATATAAGAACTCTAATGCAAACTTATCCAGAGTATCCGATAGGATTTTCTGATCATACTTTAGGAACTGCTATCCCTCTAGCTTCTGTTGCTTTGGGCGTTTGCTTGATAGAAAAACATTTTACTTTAGATAAAAATATGGAAGGGTGGGATCATAAAGTATCTGCAACACAAGATGAGATGCAAATAATAGTTGAAGGTTCAAGAAGAATAAGTGAAGCTATGGGTTCGTTTAGAATAACTGCAACTGAAACAGAAGAAAAAAAACAAGAGTTTAGAAGAAGTATTGTTCTTGCAAAAGATATGAAAAAAGGTGAAATTATAACTTATGATGATATAGATTATAAACGACCAGGAACTGGACTGGATCCAGAGATGACAGATTTTGTTGTGGGAAGAATAATCAACAAAGATTTAAAATATGATCATATAATGACAAAAGAGGATTTAGTTTAATTATGATAAAAATTGGAATGATAGGTGTGAGTGAAGGGAATGGACATCCGTATTCATTTTCCGCGATTATCAATGGATATGATGATAACTATATGAGCCAAAGTGGTTGGGATAATATTTATCTATATTTAAAAGAGAGAGATTTTGCAGACTTTGTAATGCAAGATGCAAAAGTAACTCATATTTGGACACAAGATAAAAAAGAGAGTATAAAAATATCAAAAGCTTCTAAAATAGATTTTATTGTAGAACAATATGTAGATATGATAGATGAAATAGATGCGGTGATTATTGCAAGAGATGATTATAAGTCGCACAAAGAGATAGCAAAACCTTTTTTAGAAGCGGGTAAGTTTGTTTTTATAGATAAGCCATTATCTTTAGATATTGATGATTTACGATACTTTAAACCTTTTTTAGAAAAGGGACAGCTTATGAGCTGTTCTGGTATTAAGTATGCACCAGAGCTAGATACAATAAAAAGAGATATAAAAGATTTTGGAAAGATAAAGCTAATAAGAGGAACAACTGTTAGGAGTTGGGAAAAGTATGCTATTCATATGCTAGATGGAATATTTTCCGTAATACCTTTTGATGTAAAAGAGGTGGAGTATATAGGGTCAAACCATGAAGCCTTTGTGCTACATAATGGTGATGGAGGTATTATTCAGATAGACGCATTGGGGGATTGTGAGTCCGTTTTAAGGATAGAGTTTTTTAGTGATATAAAATATTATAAAGCAGATACTTTAAATGCCTTTGATGCATTTGGTAGAACATTATGGCATTTTATAGACTCCATAAAAAAGCCAAAGAGACAAAATAGTCTACTCACGCTAGATCTAATGAGAGTTTTGATAGCAGGAAATCTTGCAAAAGATACAAATAGAATAGTGGAACTAAAAAGTTTGGAGATTTAGTTATGGTTTTAGCAATATTGCAAGCAAGAATGAGTTCATCAAGGCTTCCTGGTAAGGTTTTAAAGCTGGTTTTAGGTAAGCCTATACTCTCTTATCAAATCGAAAGAATTAAAAAATCAAAACTTATAGACAAGATTGTTCTAGCCACATCAATAAATAAGGACGATGACCCATTAGAGGATCTAGCAAAAAGGTTAAACATAGAGTGCTTCAGGGGAGATTTAAATAATGTTTTGAAAAGATTTTATGATTGTGCTACTTTATATAAGGCAGATACCGTTGTGAGATTGACTGGGGATTGTCCTGTTGCTGATCCCAAGGTTATAGATGATGTGATAGAGTTGCACATAGATAGTGATGGTGACTTTACCTCCAATACAATAGTTAGAACTTTTCCAGATGGGCTTGATGTAGAAGTTATGAGCTATGAAACTCTAAAAATAGTTTTTGAGAATGCAAGTACAGAAGATGAGCTAGAGCATGTTACCGAGTATATTTATACAAACAAAAATAGATTTATAGTTAATAATTTTTCAAATGAGATAGATTATTCTTATATGAGATGGACACTAGATACTATTGATGATTTTTACTTTTTTAAACAAATTTATGAAACAAATAAGCAATATTTCTCTTGGAAAGAGTTATTGGCACATACGACCGATGGTAAAAAATATCTTATAGACTCAAATCAAACCATAAGATACGCGATGAAAAAACTTGAAGAGACTGCCGATGAGGATAGGGAGGCACTGTATATAATTAAGGGAAATGAGATTTTAGGAACACTCTCTACAAGTGACATAAGAAGAGCTTTGATCTATGAAAGTATTACCAATAATGATCAGGTGACAAGCGTGATGAATAGATCTTTTGTATATCTTACGGAGAACAAAAGCTATACAAAAGATGAGTTAAAAAAACTTTTAAGGTTTAAGCAGCTTCCACTTTTAGACTCTAGTAAAGATCTCATAAAATTTGTAGATATAAAAGAACTGATGAGTCATAAAAATAGAGTGGTGCTAATGGCTGGCGGTTTAGGGACTAGGCTTGGTAATATTACATCTGATACCCCAAAGCCTATGTTAAAGATTGGTGGGCGACCTATTTTAGAAACTATTATAGAACAATTCTCTAAATATGGATTTAGGGAACTGTTTATAAGTGTAAATTATTTATCAGATTTAGTAGTAGAGTATTTTGGAAATGGTGAAAAATTTGATGTATCAATAAGATACTTGAATGAAATAAAAAGATTGGGAACCGCAGGATGCCTAGGCTTGATAGAAGAGGATCTAGAGGAGCCTTTTTTTATTATGAATGGTGATATTCTTACAGATATAGATTTTGAAGATATGCTAAATTATCACATAGAGCAAGATAACGAAGTGACAATAGCAGCTATAAAAAATAGCTATAATATTCCTTATGGAGTAATAGAGTTAAAAAATAATAGAGTATCAGAGATTTTGGAAAAACCAAGTTATAGTTATATGGTAAGTGGTGGAATATATATATTGAACCCAGATCTAAAAGGAGAGATTCCAAAAAATGAGTATTTTGATATAACAACACTTTTTGAGAGATTGTTAGGCGAGGATAGGAAAATAGGAGTGTATGAAATTGATGGTTATTGGCTAGATATAGGAAGACCAGATGATTACTATAAGGCTCATAGAGAGTATATAGAAGTATTTAAAAAGGACGGAAATGATAACTAATTTTGATAAGTCAAATATTTTAAGAAAAAAAGCTGCCAGCTTGATCCCAGGCGGTGCTCACACATATAGCAAGGGTGACGATCAGTTTCCACAGCTAAGCCCTCACTCCATAGTTCGTGGTAAAGGTGCTAGAGTCTGGGATGTTGATGGTAATGAGTTTGTAGATTGGGGCATGGGACTAACTTCTGTTTTGTTGGGTCATGCATATGAGCCTATACTAGAGGTGGTCAGAAAAGAGTTAGAAAATGGATGCAACTTTATAAGACCCTCTTTTATAGAGGCTGAGTTAGCAGAGATGCTCAAAGATCAGATCCCAAGTGCCCAGATGGTGAAGTTTGCGAAAAATGGCTCAAATGCTACAACTGCTGCCATAAGGCTGTCTCGTGCTTATACTGGCAATAAGATTATCTTGAGATGTATTGATCAGCCTTTTTTCTCCATAGATGATTGGTTTATAGGAGATACTGATATTTCAAGTGGAATCACAGAGAGTACAAAATCGGAAACTAAACACTTTAGATATAACGATATAGAAGATTTAAAAACCTGTATAGATCTGCATAGAGATCTGGGGATTGCTTGTGTTATAATGGAGCCAGCTGCAACAGAAGAGCCAAAAGATGGATATTTGCAAAGTGTAAAAGATGTTTGTGAAAAAGAGGGGATAGTCTTAATCTTTGATGAGGTTGTGAGTGGATTTAGGTTTCATCCAAAAGGTGCTCAATATCTCTATGGGGTAACCCCACATCTATCAACTTTTGGAAAAGCTATGGCGAATGGTTTTTCTATATCTGCCTTGGTGGGTCAAAGAGAGATAATGCAGCTTGGCGGACTAGAGCATGATAGGGAGAGAGTCTTTTTGCTTTCTACTACCTATGGTGGGGAGACACACCATTTAAGAGCCGCTCAAAAGTCTATGGAGATACTAAATCAAAATGATTATGAAGTTACAAAATATATTTGGAATGTTGGAAAGAATATAAAAGAGACTTACAATAGTTTGGTTAAAAAATATTCTCTTCAAGAATATACAGAGTTAAGAGGTATTGATTGCAGACCGTACTATCACTTTAAAGACGATGCTTTGATGACATTTTTCATGCAAGAGATGATAAAATATGGTGTTTTATCACAAGGCATCATTCCATCTTTTTCTCACAATGATAGTGAAATATCACAAACTATTGAAGCTTTTGATCTTGCTTTAAGAAATATAAGTATTGCAATAGAGCAAAATAGTGTAGAGAAACTGCTAGTAGGTAGTGCTATAAAGCCTGTGTTTAGGAAGTTTAATTGAAGGATAAAAGATGAGTATTAAGAAGTGTAAAAACTGTGGTTTTATACTTGGCACAAGACCAAATATAAAAGATATTGATGGAATCTGCACCCCTTGCATAAACAATGAGAAAAAAAAGTATATAGATTTCAAAGAAAGGCAAGAATGGCTTACTTCTTATATTGGAGAAAATATTACAAATGATACTTATGATTGTTTAGTTGCAGTTTCAGGTGGAAAAGACTCTACAACAATAGTAAGAAAGCTCTTTGAGAATCATGGAGTTAAAAAAGTTTTATTGGTTCACTTGTCTGATAATTTTACCCATACAAAAACAGGCAAACTAAATCTAGAAAATATCATAAACAGATATAACTGTGATTTGATTTCTTTTAGGATTAATCCTAAAGAGCTAAATGAGTCAATGCTAAAAGGATTTAATGAAAAGTTGCATCCACTAGAATGGTTAGAGGAGCAGATATATAAAATTCCAGTAGAGGTTGCAAAGAGATATAATATTAAGCTTGTTTTTTATGAGGAAAATGGCGAGTTTGAGTATGGCTCATCTGAAACTCTAGAGATTTTTCATCACAACTCAGACGAGAGTACAAAAATAATTTATCTCGGTGCAATCTATCCTTATCATGCACAAGATTGGTATGCAAGTGCTAAAGAAGTCGGGTTTAGGGATTTAAATGAGCTTAATGAGTGGCAAAGGCACGGGCAGATAGAAAATTACTCTCAAATCGATAGTATTGGATACAATATTGGTGTTTGGACTAAATTTGTAAAGTTTGGATTTCAAAGGGTTTCAGACATGGCTTGTAGATTTGTAAGAGATGGTCTAATAACTTACGAACAAGGACAAAAACTAATAAGAGAACAAGACTATCTATGTGATCCATCTGCTAAAAGAGATTTTTGCAGAACTATTGGTATCACAGAATGGCACTTTGATAGTATGGTAGATAAGCATGCAAATAAAAATTTAGTGAAAAAAGATATTAATGGAGTCTGGAGAAGAGCTGATTATGAAGATTAGGGATTGATTGTGGTTTATGGAGATATTGTCTGTGATAGACTTATTCTAAAAAGCCTTAGAGAGTCTGATTGTAATGAAAACTATTTAAGTTGGCTAAATGATACAGAGGTAAATAGATTTTTGGAAACAAGATGGTATTTGCAAACTATAAAATCCATCAAGGTATTTGTTAATGATATAAACCAGTCAGATCATAGTTATCTATTTGGTATCTTCTATAAAGAGTCTGGTAGTAAGAGTAGCGTGCATATAGGTAATATAAAGATTGGGCCAATAGATAAGTTTTACTCATATGCTGATATTAGCTATTTTGTCGGAGATAGGAACTATTGGGGTATGGGTATTGCAACAGATGCTACAAAGGCCATATTAAAATTTGGTTTTGAGGTTATTGGACTGCATAGGATACAAGCTGGAGTTTTTGCTTCAAATATTGGGAGCATAAGGGTGCTGGAAAAGATAGGATTTGTACTAGAGGGAAATTTTAGGCAACAACTTTATACCAAAGACAGCTGTGATGATCATCTATTTTATGGCATACTTAGAGCTGAGTGGTTGGAGAAAAATCAACAAAGTTATACTTGCAGAGAAGAACTATATTATGCTAAGAGATAAAGTAGTAGTGATCACGGGCGGAGCAGGTAGGCTAGGTAGTGCATTTGCCAAAGCTGTGGTGCAAAATGGTGGAATTGCTGTTATTGCTGATATTAGTGAAGATCTAGCAGATGTTGCAGTGCATAAAATAGCTAGCGAGCTGGGTATGAAGGATAAGATCTTATCTAAAAAACTTGATATCGCGTCAAAAGAGTCGCTAGAAGATCTCATCGCTTTTTTAGATGAGAGATTTGGCAAAATAGATGCTCTTGTAAATAATGCTTACCCAACTAGCAAGAACTACGGTAAGAAGTTTTTTGAGATCGACATGGAAGATTTCAATGAGTTTTTAGATCTCCATTTGGGTGGGTATTTTAATGTTTCGCAGCAGTTTGTTCGTTACTTTTTAAAGCAAGGGTATGGCAATATCATCAATATCGGCTCTATCCAAGGCGTGGCAGCACCTGCATTTGAGACATACGATGGTACAGATATGCACTCGCCTATCGAGTACACAGTGGCTAAGCATGGGCTGCTAGGCATGACAAAATATATGGCAAAAATGTTCAAAAAAGATGGCATTAGGGTAAATGCCATAAGCCCTGGGGGCATAATGGATAATCAACCGCAAAGATTTTTGGATCAGTATAAAGCTAGATGTGGTACTAAAGGTATGCTAGATGCAGACGATATTGCTGGAGCTTTGGTTTATCTTGTTGGTGATGGCAGTGGGTATGTGAATGGTCAAAATATCGTGATAGATGATGGGTTTGGGTTGTAAAGAGATATCTCTTATGGAGGTAGGCTCTAAACATATAACACCCTCAGCCGATCTAGCGTAGAGAGGTGGTGCAAGTTGAGAGGAATCGTACTAGCAGGTGGTAGTGGAAGCAGACTATATCCTGTAACAAAAAGTATCAGTAAGCAACTTCTACCCATCTACGACAAGCCTATGATCTATTACCCACTTTCTGTACTTATGTTAGCAGGTATAAGGGAGATACTTATCATCTCAACACCACAAGATCTACCGCGATTTGAGGAGCTTTTGGGTGATGGCTCACAATGGGGAGTAGATCTAAGCTATAAAGAACAAGCATCTCCAAAAGGCATAGCAGAGGCATTTGTAATCGCTGAGGAGTTTATAGCAGATGAGAGTGTTTGCTTGATACTGGGTGATAATATATTTTTTGGTCAAGGCTTCTCACCTGTGCTAAAAGATGCTTCAGGATTAAAAGATGGTGCTTTAGTCTTTGGCTATGCGGTTAAAGATCCACATAGGTTTGGTGTGGTGGAGTTTGACAAAGAGTGTAGAGTGGTGTCGATAGAAGAAAAGCCATCTAAGCCAAAGTCAAATTTTGCTGTTACGGGACTCTACTTTTATGATAGCAGTGTCGTTGGTATCGCAAAAAGCATCAAGCCAAGCAGTCGTGGTGAGCTTGAGATCACATCTGTAAATCAAGAGTACCTTAGTCGTGGCAAGCTTAAGGTAGAGCTTCTGGGGCGTGGATTTGCATGGCTAGATACTGGCACACATGATAGTCTGCTAGAAGCTGGACAGTTTGTGCAGACTATAGAGCATAGGCAAGGTTACAAGATCGCATGTCTGGAGGAGATAGCGTATAGAAATGGTTGGATAGATGAGGAGCAAGTTTTGCAAATAGCCAAGACACTAGAGAAAACTAGTTATGGTGAGTATCTGTATGATCTGGTGAGGTAAGAGAGTGTCTAAAAAAACCATACTTATAACAGGTGGAGCGGGGTTTATAGGATCTAACTTTATACCATACTTTTTAGACAAGTACCCAAACTACAAGGTGGTAAACTTAGATCTCCTTACCTACGCAGGAGATCTGCAGAACTTAAAAGAGGTAGAAGATCACCCAAGATACAAGTTTATAAAGGGTGACATCTGCAACCGCGAACTTGTAGAGTATCTGTTTGTCGAATATGATATAGGCGGAGTCATACACTTCGCCGCAGAGAGTCATGTGGATAATAGTATAAAAGATCCTGCAGTTTTTGTGCGTACAAATGTAAATGGAACTTTCACTCTGCTTGATGTTGCTTATAAGTATTGGAAAAACGGGTGCAATGACTGCAGGTTTCACCACATCTCCACTGATGAGGTCTATGGTACACTTAGTGATGATCCGTTAGATCTATTTAGTGAGACAACGCCGTATGCTCCAAACTCTCCATATAGTGCTAGTAAAGCAAGTAGCGATATGCTTGTTAGAAGCTATTATGAAACTTACGGGCTAGATGTTGTGATCACAAACTGCTCAAATAACTATGGATCAAAACAGCATGTCGAGAAGCTAATCCCTACGATCATCAAAAATGCGTTAGCAGGAGATCTAATCCCCATCTATGGAGATGGTAAAAATATCCGCGACTGGTTATATGTGCTTGATCACTGCAAGGGAATAGATCTTGCATACCACAATGGTAGATCTGGTGAGGTGTATAATATCGGCGGTAAAAATGAGCGAACAAATCTTCAGATAGCCTACAAGATCTGTGAGCTTTTAGATGAGATGGTGCCAAAAGATACCTCTTATAGCAAGCTTATCTCTTTTGTAGAAGATAGAGCGGGACACGATAGGCGTTATGCCATAGATGCGTCAAAGATAGAAGATGAGCTTGGTTGGAGAGCTACGGAGAGTTTTGATAGTGGTATAGCCAAAACTGTTGAGTGGTATATAAAGAGGATAATAAGGTAGAGCTAGAATGAGAAAGATAGTATTGGTAGATAGAGGATTAGAGCTTTTGGACTCTATATATAAAACCGATGGTATAGAGATCTCTCTTTTGATAGTTGAGACCAGAAGGCAAAAAGAGAATATCTTAGCTAGTTATCCAAGAGTGAAAAATGTTTATATGCTTAGAGAGATACAGTTTGACAATATATATAATTTGTCTTATAGCGAAATAGAGACCTTTAAGGCTACACAGCTTAAGGTGATGACCTCGCTACTTCGGACATCCACAGATCTTACTCAAATAAATGAAATATACTTAAACTCATTGGGGTTTTGGCTCAATATTTTCAGTACTACCAATATAGATGCTCTTGTGCTATCAGAAATAGAGCTTGGTAATCATTTTACCAGTTTGCCATTAGATGTTGCTAAATTTTTTAGTATCAAAGCTTTTACTTTTGAGCCAACTCTTGCCAATCCACAGTATGTGGTGTTTTCTGTAAAGCTTTACAACTCAAATGAGTATATAAGCTTTGAGCCTATAAGAGAGTACTTTTCTACCGTGGATATTAGGGGTTTTTTGTTTAATTCTGCAGTAGTTGTAGAAAAAAAAGAAAAACCAGATCTAAAGACTAGACTAATGCAGTTTTATTTTACCCCTATTGGGCTTTTTGTTCAGAGTGTGAGATCTACGCTATTTAGAAAGTATACAAAGCTAATGTTTTACAATATGGAAGTGAAATGGCTTAGTCTTTTTAAGGGATGGATCTATATAAAAAAGCTAAAAAGATTTTATGATAGCGTCTCAAGCTCTCCTAGTCTTGAGCAGAAGTTTATATTTTATGCGGTTCATTTTGAGCCAGAAGCTGCTATCTTGGCTAGGACTACGCTAAACAATCAGCTCTATATCATAAAAAAGCTTCATGATGCACTACCAGATGGGTATAAGCTTTTTTTAAAGGAACATCCTCATCAGTTCGATCTAGCAAATATTAATGTATATTATATGCTAAACAATATAGATCTGTTTAAGACAAGACACTTTTATAAACAGCTATCTCTGCTTGAAAATGTAGAGATATTAAAATTTGATACTCCTAGTAGGGAGATTATAAAAAAAGCAGAAGCCATTAGTACTATATCTGGCACAGCTTCTATGGAGGCCATAGTTCATAAAAAGCCAGTACTTCTTTTTGGACATAGAGTGACGCCATGGGGGGCATGTAGGGATATTTTTAAAATAGAATCTAGTGGCGAAATAGATCTAGCTATGAGGCAGATCAAAGATGGGTTTGTGCCAAACTATGATGATTTTGATACTATCGTAGATAGGTATCCAATAGATAGGAAAGAGGTTTTAGAAGGTACAAAAAGTGCTATATTTTGGAACTATTTGTTTGACATAGATCTAGATAAGAGCCAAGGGAGGTAGTCTGTGAGTAGTTATAGCTTAGAGTCCTATGCACAAGAGGGTGAGGATATTTTACTTAAAAGATTATTTGAGTATAGAAAGATTAGTGATGGTGGCTTTTATATAGATGTTGGTGCTCATCATCCCCAAAGATTTTCAAATACATACTATTTTTATAAAAGAAGATGGAGAGGTATAAATATTGATGCCACCCCAGATAGTATGAAGTTGTTTGAAGAGCTTAGAGATGGTGATATAAATCTTGAGCTTGCAGTTAGTGATGAGCAAAAAACTTTAACTTACTATATGTTTAATGAGCCAGCCTTGAACAGCTTTGATGAGGAGCTATCCCTGAAAAGAGGTTTGATAAAGCATTATAATATAATTGATACAAAGCAGATACAAACAGTAAGGCTTGATGATATACTAGATGAGTATCTTCCCAAAAAGCAAGAGATTGACTTCTTATCGATCGATGTTGAGGGGTTTGATGTTAGGGTGTTGAAGTCAAATAACTGGGATAAATATAGGCCAAAAGTTGTTTTGATAGAAGTTTTATCGCAGGATATAGAGAGTATGATTAGTAGTGAGGTGTACTCTTATATGAAAAACTTAAACTATGTATACTATGCAAAAACGGTAGGCACACATTTTTTTGTGGATAGAGAATTTTACAAGGTATTTTTAATCTGATATGCTACTTGAAAGTGATAAAAAACTAGCCCCAATAGTGCTATTTACATACAATCGACTATCGCATACACGACAAACACTCGAAGCTCTTCAGCAAAACAAGCTAGCAAGTAAGAGTGAACTATTTATCTTTTCTGATGGCGGGAAAGATGAAGAGTCTTGGCAAAAGGTAAACAAAGTAAGAGAGTATCTAAAAACTATAAAAAGATTTAAAAATATCACTTTGGTTTTTGGAGAAAAAAATATCGGTTTAGCTGATTCGATTATCTTTGGGGTTACAGATATAGTAAATAGATATGGGAAAATCATAGTCTTAGAAGATGATATTGTAACAAGCCCATATTTTTTAAAATTTATGAATGATGCTTTAAGCTTTTATGAAAATGAAAAGAGTATTTGGGATATAACGGGGTGGAACTACCCCATAAAAACTGAAGTGTCTAGGGATACTTTTATGTGGAGGGTAGCTGGATGTTGGGGTTGGGCAACTTGGGCAGATAGATGGAAGAATTTTCAGCGTAACCCACAAGAGCTAGTGGATAGATTTAGTGCTTATGATATATATAAGTTCAATCTTGATGGAGTGTATGATTTTTGGTCGCAAGTTGTACTGAATAATGAAGGTAAAATAGATACTTGGGCTATATTTTGGTACGCAGCTTCGTTTGAGCATAATGCACTCTCTGTTGCACCTGTAAAATCATTAGTCAAAAATATAGGCTTTGACGATCAGGCTACTAACTGTTTTGGTGAAGATCCTTTTGACGGTATGGTAGAAAAAACTTGCCCTGCTGTGTTTGAAGGTAAAATATCCGAAGATTATGAGGTTGTTGAGAGCATTAAGAGTTATATAATTTCAAGCAAACAAGAAGATAGGCTCTATTGGTTTTCAAAAGAGCTAAATAGGATTTACATAGAAGCCAAAAAGATAACTGGCAGGGTGGTCTTGTATGGAGATGGCGTTTTTGCAAAAATTTTGCGACCAATATTAAAAGATAAAATAGTTGGTGGTATTAATACAGAGGTTTTAAAGAATAATCCTAAAATATTGCTTGCAATAGAGTATGATCTAATTGTAATAACTGCTTTAGGTAGAGAAGCAGAGATTTTCTTATTTTTAACAAATCAAATAGGTATTGAAAAAAATAAAATTTTTACATTTAAAAAACAGTAAAGGGTATAACTATGAATAGTAGGGGCTATGGTTTTTTTGGACCTTATGGTAGTTGGGAAGAGGCTAGAGCAGATAGTGCTGGCTATGAGGCTGAAGCTATTATAGATAAAGTAAGGGTATCTCTGCTTAAGGTAAAAAATGGCGAAGCAATGCATGAGAGAGACAGTGTGCTTTTTGATAAGATTCACTATTCATGGCCACTTCTTAGTTCACTGATGTATGCAGCTGCAAGAAGCAGAGGGGAGTTTAGAGTTCTTGACTTTGGTGGAAGCCTAGGAAGTAGCTACTATCAAAATAGAAAGTTTTTAGGCTCATTTGAAGATCTTAGCTGGAGTGTAGTAGAGCAAGAGCGGTTTGTGCGGATAGGAAAAGATGAGTTTGAAGATGATAGACTCAAATTTTACAAGGATATCAAGAGTTGTGTAGATGAGCAAAATCCAAATGTTTTACTGCTCTCTAGCGTTCTTCAGTATATAGAAGATCCATATAGGCTTATAGATGAGCTAGTTAGCTACAATTTTGAATATATAATAATGGATAGAACAATATTTGGCTTTGGCAAAGATGAGGTTATGCTACAAAAAGTTTCACCTAGTATATATGATGCAAGTTATCCGTGCTGGTTTTTAGATAAAAAAAGAGTATTTGAGACATTCGCAAAACAGTACACTATTATAGAGAGTTTTGAGAGCACAATAGATGGTCGTGGTGCCAACTATGAGGTGCTAGGGTTTGTGGCGGAGAAACGATAGTGATTGGTAGGTTAAAAAAAATATATAACCAAGAGTTTTTTAACCCCTCGTGGCGAGGTCTGTTTTTAAATCCGTTTTACTTTGCTAGAAGAGGCCTTTATAAGCATACAGCAAGGCTTATAGGCTCACTTGATGGTAAGCTCCTTGATGTGGGGTGTGGCACAAAGCCATATAAGCATCTATGTAGTGCAAATGAGTACATAGGGCTTGATATAAGTGATGAGAAGATAAGAAAAAATAGGCACGCTGATGTTTACTACGATGGCAAGAGAATCCCTTTTGATGATGCAACCTTTGATAGTGTGCTAACAAATCAGGTTTTAGAGCATGTCTTTAACCCAGATGAGTTTCTAAGTGAGATAAGTAGGGTTACAAAGAGTGGCGGTATGCTACTTATTAGTGTGCCATTTGTGTGGGATGAGCATGAACAACCATATGATTTTGCACGCTACTCATCATTTGGGCTAACTTACCTGTTAGATAAGTATGGCTATGAAGTAGTAGAGTTTACTAAAAGCAATGGTGCGGTTGAGACTATATTTCAACTCATAAATGGCTATATATTTAAGATAACGCACTCAAAAAACTTCTATACAAATCTAGCTTTTACTCTATTTTTGATGGCACCTTTTAACCTTCTAGGAGTTGCTTTAGCTAAAATACTCCCATATCATGACGATCTGTACCTAGATAGCATAGTGCTAGCTAAAAAGGTGAGAGATGTATAACTACTGCACGCTATTTGATAGTAACTTTTTGACTCGTGGGCTTGCGATGTATGAGTCACTAAAGATGTACTCAAAGCCGTTTCATCTATATATATTTGCCTTTGATGATAGAGCTTATGAGCTACTTTATCGATTAGATCTTGAGAGTGCTAGTATCATTTCATTAAAAGAGTTTGAAGATGAGAAGCTACTTGAAGTTAAAAAGGATAGAACCCCTAGAGAGTACTGTTGGACATCAACACCATCTGTGATTCTCTACGCAATTGAGCACTTTGGGTTAGGTAATTGTACTTATTTAGATGCAGATCTATATTTTTTCTCCGATCCGTCTGTGCTTATAGATGAGATGGGTGATGCATCAGTTCTTCTAACAGAACATCGCTACTCGCCACAGTATGAGAAGTTTCGCCATACTAGTGGGATCTACTGTGTACAGTTTATGACATTTAAAAGTGATGAGCGAGGCATTGGGGTTTTGAGATGGTGGAGAGAAGCATGTCTGGATTGGTGCTATGATCGCATTGAAGATGGAAAGTTTGGTGATCAGAAGTATCTTGATGACTGGACTACTAGATTTGATGGCATTCATGTACTTAAGCATCTAGGAGGCGGCCTAGCTCCTTGGAATGTGTCGCAGTATGATTTAGAAGATGGCTCTATTGAGCCTATTTTTTACCATTTTCATAATTTCAAGTTTATAGATGATAGAGCTGTATACTCTGGATATTATAAGTTTAGAGATATAGAAAAAAAGCTCTTCTATGAGCCATATGAAAAGCATCTAGCTAATATAAAAACCTATCTTGAGGGCATGGGTGAGAGTTACGATTACCACGGCGGGAGCAGTAGTAAGTAAAATGGCATATATGATCACACTTCCCACTTTTAGTGATGAGCGAGGCTCTTTATCTATGATACAAGAGGTGTTGCCATTTGGGATCAAGCGGGTTTTTATGATATATGATGTTGTTGGTGTGCGAGGTGGTCATAGACATAAAAAGAGTACTCAAGCACTTGTGTGCGTAGGTGGAAGCTGTGAGGTTTACATAGACGATGGCAGTACCATACAGACAGTTGTGCTAGACGATCCTAGCAGATGTTTAGTGCTTGAGCCTCAAGATTGGCATACTATGCAAAAATTTAGCAAAGGCTCAACACTTGTGGTGTTTGCTTCTGAGCTATATGATAGGAGTGACTACATAGATGAGCCATATAGTAGAGTATGAGAATCTTCGCAAGGTAAATGCTAAGCTTTTCGATAGCTATAAGAGTAGCTTTGAGAGTTTTTTACAAGGCGGTTGGTATGTGCTTGGTGATGGAGTAAGTAGTTTTGAGGGCGAGTTTGCTAGCTATGTGGGTGCGTCACACTGCGTAGGAGTTGCATCTGGACTAGATGCTTTAGTACTAGCCATAGACGCACTAGATCTGCCACTTGGCTCACACATAATTGTTCCATCAAATAGTTACATAGCTACCATACTTGCCATAGTGCGTAATGGTTTTGTGCCTATATTGGTTGAGCCAGATATCAAGACTTACAATATAGATCCTAGTAAAATAGAGCAGGCTATAACGCCACAAACTAGGGCGATAATAGTTGTACATTTATATGGTAAAGTTTGCCAGATGGATCAAATAGAAGAGATTGCTAAAGAGTATGATCTTGCTATCATAGAAGATACAGCACAGGCTCATGGGGCAAAGTTTAATGATAAAATGGCTGGTAGTTTTGGTGTAGGGTGCTTTAGCTTTTATCCTACTAAAAACTTAGGTGCAATGGGTGATGGCGGAGCTGTGGTGTGTAGTGATGAGAAGCTTGCTAGCAAGATTAAAACTCTGCGAAACTATGGATCTAGCCAGAAATATCATAATGATCTACTAGGCTACAACTCCAGACTAGATGAGATTCAAGCACGCTTTTTGTCTATAAAGCTTAAAGTTTTAGATGAGATAAATGAGCATAAAAGAGAGCTTGCTAGAGTCTACTTTGAGAACTTAGATGATGGTTTTGTAGTTCCTCATAGATCTGATGAGTGTTTTGATGTGTACCATATATATAATGTAAGAGTAGATAAGCGAGATGAACTAAGAGTTTATTTGCGGGAAAATGATATATCCTCTGAGGTGCACTACCCCATAGCTCCACATAGACAAAAAGCACTTAGAGGTATTTTAGATGGCAAAGAGTATCCTATCTCGCAGGAGATTCATGATACTACGCTGAGCTTGCCTATCTCATATGCGAATAGTAGAGATGATGTACTAAAAGTTTGCGAGGTAGCAAATAGATGGATAAAAAATCGCAACACTAAGGCTCTAAAATGACAAATATAATTCTTTGCGGTGGGAGTGGTACGAGGCTTTGGCCACTAAGTAGGACTTTGATGCCAAAGCAGTTTTTGAAGCTATTTGACGATAGGTCACTTTTTGCTCTAACAGTTGAGCGAAACAGCAAGCTTTGTGATGATATGCTGATAGTCTCAAATAGTGAGCACTATTTTTTGGCACTAGATCAGATAGAAGAACTCACAACTCACTATTCACAACTCACTCCTCATTATTTGCTTGAGAGTGTAGCCAAAAACACCGCTCCTGCGATCGCACTAGCTTGCATGAGTCTAGATCCAGAAGAAGTGGTGCTAGTAACTCCAAGTGATCATCTCATAAAAGATGAAGCGGAGTATAAAAAAGTTGTTGGCATCGCCGAGGATCTTGCTAAGAGTGGAAGCCTTGTCACATTTGGCATAGAGCCGACATTTGCAGAGACTGGGTTTGGGTATATAGAGGCTAAATTTGTAAATAGTGAGTCGAAAGATGTGAATGGGCTGGATATCTTGAGGTTTCATGAAAAACCAGATATTAAAACAGCAGAAAACTATTTAGAGATCAACAGTTCACGATTTTCTGCTCACGACTCACTATTCTTTTGGAACTCTGGCATGTTCTGTTTTAAAGCTGGAGTTTTTCTTGGTGAGCTTCAAAAATACTCACCAGATATATATGAGGCTTGCAAAAATGCATATAACAACAGCACTCCTCTTAACGCTGAACACCTAATGCGAATCAAGCATCAAGATATGATGCTGATCCCATCTAAGAGTATCGACTACGCAGTGATGGAGAGCTCAAGCATTGTAAAAGTAGTGCCATCAAACATCGGCTGGAGCGATGTAGGGAGCTTTGATGCACTAAGTAGCGAGTGTGCAGATCTAAGTGCTATGAGTTACGAGGAGGATTGTTCAAATAACTTTTATTATAGTGCTAATGAGAAAAAAGTTATAGCAACTATTGGCTTAGATGATTTTATAGTTATCGATACCTCTGATGCACTTCTAATAGCCAAAAAGGGTGAGAGCCAAAAAGTAAAAGATATCGTAGAAAAGGTTAGTCTTAGCACCTCGCACCTCGCACTTAGCACTCATATGCTCACACATCGCCCATGGGGGACTTACACGGTTTTGCAAGAGTCCGCAGGGTACAAGATCAAGCAGATCGTAGTAAAGCCCAACAAGAGACTATCTCTGCAAAAACACTACCACCGAAACGAACACTGGATCGTGCTGAGTGGGTGTGCAACTGTAACGATCGAGGGTGAGGAGTTTACGCTAAACCCAAATGAGAGCACATATATAAAGGCGGGACAACTCCACCGTCTTGCCAATGAGGGCAGGCTTCCACTTGTCATTATAGAGGCTCAAGTGGGTGAATATACGGGCGAAGATGATATAGTTAGGTATGAAGATGATTTTTATCGTGAGTAGTGAGTAGTGAGTAGTGAGTAGTGAGTAGTGAGTAGTGAGTAGTGAGTAGTGAGTAGTGAGTAGTGAGTAGTGAGTAGTGAGTAGTGAGTAGTGAGTAGTGAGTAGTGAGTAGTGA
>Ga0172377_10000202_pt1 | contig 52511 bp, 52 predicted proteins | sample Pumphouse3metaG_FD_119749 | JGI IMG/M metagenome (GOLD analysis project Ga0172377, IMG submission 119749) | Leachate microbial communities from a municipal landfill in Southern Ontario, Canada - Pumphouse #3 metaG | ecosystem: Engineered > Solid waste > Landfill > Unclassified | place: Canada...
AATTGCAAGGGCATATCCATAATTATTTGAGGTTGCTGCTATATAATCCATTCTATCGGTTGTTGGTAAAAATTCGTTGTACATCATATTTTCAGCCATTTTTTCCATACCTCGGTGAAGGTATCCAATCATTGGTCTTGATTTTACAACTTCTTCACCTTGAAGCTCTAAAATAAGTCTTAATTGCCCATGAGCAGATGGATGTTGAGGACCGAAGTTTACCATCATAGTATTATCTTCTCGTTCAAAATGAATATTTTCAAAAAAAGGTTTTAGTCTATTTGGTTGTTGCATATTTTCTACCTTCTTCTTTTTAAAACAACTGATTCTTCAGGTTTTAATTTTTTCATAATTTTTGAACTGTTTTCTTCTTGATAAGAGATATTTGTTTCAGGTTCAAATAAAGAAATATCAGTATCAAATGGAACTTCGTGCCCAAGTCTTGCAAATCTTGTTGTATCATATCTATCAATTGCAGCTGGATCTCGTTGTTCTGGTCCAATAATACTTCTAGCTTCTTTTCCAAAAATTTTATCAACTTCATACCATGAAGCGGTTTCATCACCTTGAAGTGGATAAGTTTTTTTCAATGGATGGTCATACCAATCATCTGGCATAATTAATCTTTTTAAATTTGGATGATTTACTACTTTTACACCCATCATATCGTACATTTCTCTCTCAGACCAATTTGCTGATTTAAAAAGTGATGTTACTGATTCTATAGATTCATCTTTTTGTAAAAAACATTTAATTCTTATTCTTTTATGTTTACTCAAAGATAAAAATTCATAAAAAATTTCATAACCATCTCTTGTAGCTAAATAATCAATTGCTGATAATTCCATTAACATGTCATATTCTAATTTTTCTTTTAAAAGCTTAATACATGAAATCAAAAAACTTTTATCAATAATAATTACTAAATGAGTATGTTCAATAAAAGCCTCTTGAACATTAATACTATAATTAATTTCTTCAAAATCTTTAGCAAAAATCTCATCGCTGTTTGGATTAAATCTAGGAACGCTTGGAGATACAAAAAATCTATCTGAGAAATAAGCTTGTTTTTGTACACTATCTTTAGGAGTATATTTTCTCATTATACTAACCTCTTTTTCTTTATGCTTCTAAATATTGATTCTTTTCTAATTTTTTGTTGAAGTGCCATAAGGGCATATTGTAAAGTTTCAGGTCTTGGTGCGCATCCAGGAAGATAAATATCAACAGGAATAATTCTATCTGCACCTTGAACAGTTGCATAAGTGTTAAACATTCCACCTGTATTTGCACATGATCCCATAGAAATTACCCATTTTGGATCTGGCATTTGATCATATAATCTTCTCATAAACTCCGCATGTTTTTTTGTAAGAGTTCCTGCTATTATCAAAACATCAGATTGTCTTGGACTTGCTCTAAAAATTGTACCAAACCTATCAAAATCGTATCGAGATGCGCCAGTTGCCATCATTTCGATAGCACAACAGGCTAATCCATAAGTCATAGGCCACAAAGAATTAGAACGACCAAAATTAACCAACTTATCAATAGTTGTTAATTTAACAGCAGCCCCATTATCTTGTAAATAATTTATTTTATGCTGTGCCATTCAAGCGCTCCTTTTTTCCATGCGTATAAAAATCCGATTGCTAATAAAGTAATAAATAAAATCATCTCTACAAAACCAAACCAACCTAATATTTTAAAGTTAATTGCCCAAGGGAACATAAATATTATTTCCACATCAAATAAAATAAATAATAATGCTGTTAAATAAAATTGTGTAGAAATACTATTAGGTTGTTTTGTAACTTCAGGTCCACACTCATATAAAGTTGTTTTTAGTTTTTCAGTATCAAGCCTTGCAATTTTTCTACTAATATATCTCGAAAGCCATACTGTTGCACCAAATGCACTAAATGTTACAATAAACATTACAAATGCACCAAAATAGGGATGTGCAAATTCCATATGTGTCATTTAATCTATCCTTTTAAAGCTAAAAAGTTCTCTTATTCTACAAATATAATATCTTATTTGTCATAAATAGCCACTTATTAATAATGTATGCAATGATATTCTAACCTAATAAAAATTAGCTTATTGTTTAATGTTTTTCTAAGGATTAGAAACAAACTGGTACAAAAAGAAACATAAAATCTTTAGTAAAGATTTGAAAATAAAATCTATTATTTTTTATATTCTTAAAATATTATAAAATATTATAACTAATAATACTTTTTAAAGATGAAATATTTATGATATTTATTAATGAATCAAAAACTAAAAATAGATTTAGAAAAAACCTACTTTATTTTCACTATCAAATTGACCTTTTTGCTCTTTTGTAATTTGCTCTTTAAAGTTCTCAACTTTAAATAGTGGTTCATCACTAACAGCAATCTTATAAGCTGTATTTTTAATAACTAATTCTATTTGTCCGCCTGTTAATTCATATTTTGCTAATTCTTCAATATCAAAATTTTCTTCAAGGGGTAAATTTACTGGTATTAGTTTTTTCCAAAGATCAATTCTTTGTGCTTTATTTGGTTTTACAAATTCAATTTTGTAATTAAATCTTCTTGAAAATGCTTTATCTAAGTTTTCAAGTAAGTTTGTAGTTGCGATTAATATTCCATCAAATCTTTCAATTTGCTCTAAGAAAATATTTTGCATTTGATTATGCATTTTATCACTACTACTAACTCCTCCAGAAGCTCTTGAACTTAAAAATTGATCTGCTTCATTTAAAAGTAAAACTGGCTCTGATTTTGTTTGAGTTCGAAGTTCATAATATTTATCAAAAATACTTCTTACATTTTTCTCACTTTCACCAATATACATTGATAAAATTTTTGAACAGTCGAAACTTAAAACATCTTTTTTAAGAGATTTTGCTAAAGCTAAAGCTGTAAGTGTTTTTCCAGTTCCAGCAACTCCGTAAAAAATTATTTTTGCTTCAATTCCTCTTTTTTTGTCTTTTATTCCCCATTGTTTTAAACGGTTTATTACATTTTTATCAACTTGTTTTAAAAGTGCATCTAAAGTCTCTTTTGTTTTTTCATTTAAAACAACATCATCCAAAGTTTTTGTTGTTGAAATTAACTCAAACATATCTTGTTCTTTTATGATAGTGTCTAATTTTATTTTTCCAACATTTGTGCTTTTTTTAGTTGGATGTGAAATTTTATATAAAACTTCATCAGGAATATAAAAATTTCTATTAATCCCACCAAATGGAGTTAAAACCTCATCATAATCGATTAAAGATTTTGAAACTAAAGTCGAACTTTCTTCAAGTAAACTTCTATATTTTATCTTTTCATAATCATCACTTGAAATTAATTCAATCAAAGAATTCATATCTCGCAGACTTCCATCTCCACCTGAATACTCTTCTTTTAAAAGTGCTAAAAATAGAGTTTGTTCTTGCTCATTTAACTCATTATTTTTGAAAAAATCTTCAAGCATTATTGAATTACTTGTAACTTTTATTCTCTCTTTTATTCTATTTTCAAGAAGTACTAATTTTGATTTTAATCTATTTGAACTAGGACTATTTACATCAAAGTTTTTTCTAACAACATTTAATTGTTGTGCTAAATCTATTCTAAAAAATTGATCTTGAAGATATTCTAAATGGTCTGAATAGTTTTTAATCTCGGGAAGAACAAAATCATTACTTCCATTTTCAAGCATTTTTAAATACGCACTTGATAAAGAAACACTTGAATTAATTAGTTCAAGTTTTGAAACTTCACTTAATTTTACTTGTTCAAAAGATACTTGAACCAACCATCCAAATTCCAAAAGTGATTTTATTAAATCAAGTTTTTCCAGATGTTTATATGTTTTTAAATCATAAAATTCACCTAAAATATCTATTACACCTAATGTATCTCTACCATTTACATACTCTTTTGACATAAATTGTAAAATTTTTGCTTCTTCTTGTGAACATTTTAATTGTCCAAAAAAATTCGTTGTTTCAACATTTTGTGCTTTTATAAAATTAATTACTTCTTTCATTCTTATTTCATTATCCTAGTTATTTATTTTTTCTGATATTTTTTTATAATAATCATTTAACTCTTCTTTTTCTTTAAAAGTTATTTTGTGAGTGTTATTTATTATTAGATTAAGTTGATTTATTTCTAAATTATTTATATCTTTATATTTAAAGACAGTTGAGTTTTCATCAATATTTACGACAAAACTATTTTTTATTTCAATAAAAGAATCATCACAAAAAGCCTTGTATGAACCCTTTGAATATGCATATTCTTGACAGTTATTTTTTTTCAAATATTCTTCAATATAATCCAAGTTTGTGTGGTTATAAATATTTAATGAAATAGCCACAAATGCTATAAATAAAAAAAGTCCTATTAAAATCATTTAATCTCCCCTTAAGTACAATATAATACATCAATCTGTCTTAACTACTTATGAATATAAAACTTGCTAGAATTAAGGAATTATACAAGTAACTTAAAAAAAGGAATATTAATGATTAAGACTATCTCATCTTCATTTGCTTTAACAACTCTTTGCTTATTAGCGTTAACTAGCTGTTCTAGTCATAACGAATTTTTAAAAGCTTCATCAAATGAACTTCAAATTGCTGATGATTGTAGAAATACAAATAAACATTTAGAGATGGATTGTTATGACTTAATTTCTTATAAAAACTCTTTTGCTCAATTAAGATTGGGCTTAAATGCTCAATTAAGAGGTGATTTTCCAGAAGCAATTCAAAGATTAAATATCTCTAAACAAAAAGGTAATTTTTATGCAAATGCCGCTTTAGCAGATATTTATAGAAATGGATTTGGTGTCGCTGTTAATAACGATTTAGCTGTTAAACTTTTAGAAGATACAAAAGAAATTGACCCAATTGCAGCATATAGATTGTCTTTTTATTACCTTGATAAAAATAAAGTTGAAGATGCTTTAGAACTTCTAAATTATGCAGCAACAAATGATGTAAAAGCTGCTCAACAACAACTATCTAAACTATATTTAAATGGTGAGTTTATTGAAAGAAATACAGATAAATCAAGTTATTGGCAAGAACAATATGAAGATACATCAGCAAATTTTACAAATAAAATTTATGGAATATAAATGTTAAAAAAAATACTACTACCAAGCTTATCAATATTCTTATTTACAGCTTGTTCTTTAAAAATGCCAGAGTTTTCAATGCCCTCAATGCCTTCTTTTTTGTCATTTTCAAATAATAAAGATGCCATTGCACTTGAAAAAGCTAATGTTTGTCAAAAAATAGAAGATATTGATAATAAGCTTTTTTGTTATAGAAAGATCGTAAATGAAAACTCTTATGCTCAACTTAGAATGGGAACATATAGTGTTGAGAAAAAAGATTATAAAAAAGCGATTGATTACTTAAATCAGTCAATCGATAATAAAAATGCTTACGCAAATCTAGCTTTAGCATTTTTATATTATAAAGGTGATGGAGTTGAAAAAGACATAGATAAAGCTTTTCAGCTTCTAAAAGATTCAAGCGATGTTGATCCAAATTCAGCTTATCAATTATCAAGATTTTATTTGCAAGGGATAAATACAAAAGTTGATGTTGATAAAGGAATTGATTTATTAGAATTTGCAGCTTCAAAAAATATGTTAGCCGCTCAAAAAATGCTTGTTAATATTTATAAAGATGGCTTATTCTCTCAAGATAAAAATGCTAAAAAAGTTAAACAATGGGAAGATATAATCAAAAAAGATATAAAAGATACAAATTTTGAGATTTATAAACTCTAAGGAATAAGAGATAAATAATATTACTTTTTTTCTAAACCATAGAAAAAAAGTTTTATTGTATTTTCCACAATATCTTTAGTATCATATTTTTCCAATAAATAACTCTCTATAAATCCATCTGATAACTTTTTAAAAAGTATTACTATATGTTTATAATCCATCTGTGAATCTGGATATAAACTTTTAAATTGTCTTATTAAAAACTCATAAATTTCATTAACTATTGCATGATTTGAAATATCTAATTTATGAAAAAAATATGGGTCATTTGTCAGCGTTTCATCTCTATTATTATCTATTTGAATAAATATCTCATATTTACAAGATAAATATAATTCAAGATTTTGCATAGGATTAGTAGTTTCTTTTTCATTTAATTTATCTAAAAAACTTTGTAATTTTAAAATTAAATATTCTAAATACAAATCTTCTTTTGAAGTAAAAAGATTATAAATAGTTCCTATTGAAGTTTCCAATTCAACAGCAAGTTGTGAAATTTTGAAATTTTTATAGCCACATTTATCAAAATATACAGCAGCAGCTTTTAGATATAACTCCCTTTTTACCTTATTTAATTCATCATTTATTTTACTTTTCATTCTAATCCATATTTTTTTCTTGAATTATAATTTAATTCATATTAAAACATCAAATGAATATATTAAAATAAATTGAACTTAATTCACTATTAAGTATTATTGATTTAAAATCTTTCATCTTAATATTTAGGATTTACATGAGTGCCAATACTCCTGCTCAAATTTGCATAAAACTTCTAAGAGATATAAAAACTGATGCATTACTTATTTATATAAAAACTGTAATTGAAGAACTTCTTGAAAATATAAAAAATGAGACATATAAAATTGACTTAGGTTATGAAAATTTCAATAAAGAAATAGAAAAAAATATTATAGAGTTAAATACAAAATTAGACAAAACAATAATAAATGCTTACGAATTAAAATCTTTTATGGCTTATCAACAAACAAAACAAGTAAATAATAAACTTCTTCCCAATGATGAAGCTTTAGTTTTTTATTATAATACAATCGTAAAACAAATCGAAACTCAATTAAAAGAAGGAGAACTTTGGATTCCTGAACAAATAATTCTGGCACTTTTGAGTGAATGGGTAGTAGAAGAAGAGAAATCAACTATTTTTTATACTTTTTTAAATGATTTTGATTATTTAAGACTTTTAAGTTATTATGAGACTGCAAGAAATAATGAAAAAAATATTAATCTTAGAGAGAATATTATAAAGATGTATCAAATTTCATCTTCAATGATAAAAAGATTAAAAAATTCAAAATATAAAATAAACTCATCGAGAAAATCTAAAATGAGAAAAAAATGAAAAACAACATTTTATCTGGTTTAACAGTTGGAATAATTGCCCTTCCTTTATCTATGGCATTAGCAATTGCCACAGGAGTTCCCCCACAGCTTGGACTTTATACAGCAATTATTGCAGGTTTTTTTGCAGCAATTTTTGGAAGTAGTAAGGTAAATATTTCAGGTCCTACTGCTGCATTTATTGTAATTCTTATTCCAATTGTTCATGAATTTGGAGTTTCAGGATTACTTATTTGTGGTTTATTGTCAGGTTTGATTTTAGTAATTGCAGGATTTTTAAAACTAGGAACTTTAATAGAGATAGTTCCCTATCCAGTAACTGTTGGATTTACTTCAGGAATTGCAGTAGTAATTGCTACTTATCAAATAAAAGATTTTTTTGGATTAAGTATTGAAAATTTTGAAGGACATTATTTAGATAAAATTTTTCTCATTTTTAATAATTTCAACACTTTTAAACCAGCTGAATTAATAGTTGGAGCAACAACTCTTTTTATTCTTATTTTTTGGCAAAAAACAAAAAGTAAAATACCTTCTGCACTTATTGCACTTGGATTTATAACAGTTATTGTTTACATAGCAAATATATATTTCCCTCAACTAAATATTTCAACAATATATTCAACTTTTGATTATAAAATTGGTAATTTAGAAGGACAAGGAATTCCTCCTGTTCCTTTACATTTTGAACTTCCTTGGAGTTATTTAAATATTGATCAAATGAATTTTGATTTATTTTACAAACTTCTTCCTCATAGTATTGCAATAGCAATTTTAGGAGCTTTAGAATCTTTATTATGTGCTGTAATTTCAGATGGAATGACAGGAGGGAAAACCGATCCAAATAAAGAATTAATTGGACAAGGAATTACAAACATTATCGTTCCATTTTTTGGAGGAATTCCTGCAACTGCTGCAATTGCTCGAACAGTAGTAAATATAAAATCAGGTGCAACTTCAAAAATATCTTCGATTATTCATTCTTTATTTATTTTAGCTTCAATTTCATTTTTAGCAACTTATTTATCATTTTTGCCAATGGCATCATTATCAGCACTTTTATTAATGGTTGCTTGGAATATGTCTGAAATTAAACATTTTATTAATATCGTAAAAGTAGCCCCAGGAAATGATATTTTAGTTCTTTTAACCTGTTTTATTTTAACTGTTTTAATAGATATGCAAGTGGCTGTTGCTATTGGAATGGGGCTTGCGTCAATTTTATTTATCAAAAAAACTATAGATTTAAATTCTATTGAATTATTAAACAATAAAAATAATACTGTTCATCCAGATATTCCAGATAATATTTCTATTTACGATATCAACGGTCCTATGTTTTTTGGAGCTGCACAAAGTGCACTAAAAACTCTTTTAAATGTAAACGAAAATACAAATATTGTAATTTTAAATATGAAAAATGTCCCAATGATTGATATGACAGGAATAATAACCCTTGAATCTATTGTTGAGAATTTTGAAAGTAAAAATAAAAAATTGGTTTTTTGTGGATTAAGTGAAAGAATTCTAAAAAAATTAGAAAAAGCACACTTTCATTTTGATGGTATGACTTTAAAAACTTTTGATAATTTGCACGATTCTATAAATTATTCAAAATCTATAATATAAAAGTAAATTTACTTTTATATTACCGCATCAACTTCAAAATCAAAATAGTCTTTTATATCACTTGAAAAGAAATCTATATAATCTTTTAAAATTATTTCATAATTCAAAGGAATTATCTCATTTGCTAAACTCACTTTTTTATAATCTAAATCTAGAAGACGAGTAAATTTTTTTGTTAACTCTTTAACTGTGATTGAAGTATCAAAGGCATCAGGATTAAATGGAACTTTTGTTTTGTTTTTCACGGAAGTGCCTTAAAGAGTTTTTATACTCTATACATTAATCATTCCCTTAAAAATTATTTCTCTACATAAAGTAATAATAAGAATTAAATCATTTCTATAATAAAAAAGTTTTTAAATCTTCAAAAATCTCTTTTTGTTCTTTATCAGATAAGTTTATATATTTTAAAGTCATTAAAGTGAACATTGCTTCTGAAAATAAAAAAGCTAATCTTAATTTTTTACCTTCTTCAGTATTTGTATCAATAGATTTTAAAGAGCTACAGTACCAATCTTGTAAATTTTCTAAAACGAACTTTTCTTGTAAAAGAGTAGTGATTACTTTAGATATTTTATCAAATTCTTCAGTATTATTGTAATTTGATATATACTCAATATGTGCTTTTAACTGAGAATATTTTGAACTATCATCTTTTGATAAAATTTTTATTTGCTTATTATAATCTTCTTCATTCTTTTCTAAAACAGCTTTTATCATATCTTCTTTATTCCCAAAAATATACTGAACCCCACCTATTGAAATATTTGCTTTTGCTGCAACTTTTCTAATACTTAAACCAGAAAGTCCATCACTCAAAAGAATATCTTCAATAATGTTTATCAAATGATTTTTATCTATTTTATTTTTTGTATTCAATTTATAACTCCTATGTAATTTACATGATATTTAATTAAAATTTAATATTACTTTAAATACTATTCTAGATATTCAATACATACGTATGTATTATAAAGGTTAAATAATGTATTTTTACTTAAAAAAGATATTTTTATTGTTATTTACTATTTTATTGCTTGGATGCAATGATGAAGGAAATAGTAATTTTTCAATGGAACAACAAGAAATTGAAGTTGGATATATAACACTAAAAAAAGAAGAAGTTCCATTACAACAAGAATTATCAGGAAGAATAAAAGCTATTTACAAATCAGAAGTAAGGCCACAAATTGATGGAATTATAAAAGAACAACCTTTCAAAGAAGGAAGCTATGTAAAAAAAGGTGATATTTTATATGTAATTGATTCAGATTCATATGAAGCGATTTATGAAGAAGCTTTAGCAACATTAAAAAGTTCAGAAGCAAACTTAATTACACTAAAATTAAAGAATGAGAGATATGCAGAATCTGTCAAGTTTGATGTAATATCAAAACAAGAAGCAGATGATGCCAAAGCTGCTTATTTACAAGCAATTGCTTTGGTTGAACAAAATAAAGCTTTAGTAAAAAGTTCTAAAATCAATTTAGATAGAACAAAAATAAAAGCACAAATTTCGGGATTTATTGGAATATCAAATTATACTGTTGGAGCCTTAGTCTCGCAAAATCAAACAAATCCATTAACTACAATAAGAGATACAAATAAAGTATATGTAGATTTAAGTCAGTCTAACAATCAACTATTTAAATTAAAAAGATTAAATAAAGATAATATGAAAGAAAATGATATAAATGTAAATATTATTTTACCTGATGATACTGTATATAAACATACTGGAAAACTTAAACTTCAAGAAATATCAGTTGATGAAGATACTGGATATGTAACTTTAAGAGCAGAATTTCCAAATCCAGATGGAGAATTATTAGATAATATGTTCGTAAATACGATAATTGAAAGTGGTAATTCTAATGCTTTTTTAGTTCCTCAACAAGCTGTTACCTTAGATGCAAAATCTAATTATATTGTTACTACTATTCAAGAAAATAATACTATTCAAACAAAAAAAATAACAGTAATAAGAGCAATTGGCAATAAATGGCTTGTAACAGATGGTATTTTACAAACAGATAAAATTATAATTGAAGGCTTAAATAAAATCAATGAAAAAAGTATTGTTATTCCAAAAGATATTAACAATTTATATGAAAACAACTTAAAAGAAGAAATGAAATGATAGCTCGTTTTTTTATTAATCACCCTATTTTTGCTTGGGTTATATCTTTACTTATAATGCTAATAGGAATACTTTCTATTAAAAATTTACCTGTAGAACAATATCCAGATATTGCTCCACCAACAATTAATATCCAAGCAACCTACTCAGGTGCATCAGCTAAATCTATTGAAAATAGTATTACTCAAATCATTGAACAAGAATTAACAGGTTTAGATGGTTTATTATATTTTTCTTCAACTAGTCAAACAGGAACTTCAAGTATAAATGTTGTATTTGAAAAGGGAATAGATCCAGATATTGCACAAGTTAAAGTAAACAATAAAATACAACAAGTACTACCAAGGCTTCCTGAAGATGTTAGAAGAGAAGGAGTTACTGTTACAAAATCACAAGATGATTTTCTTATGATACTTAGTATATACGATGAATCAAATAAATCTAATGAAAGTGATATATCAGATTATTTAATTAGTAATATAAAAGATGGTCTTTCAAGAGTTGAAGGAGTTGGAGGAATTGAACTTTTTGGGGCAGAATATGCAATGAGAGTTTGGATAGATCCTAAAAAACTAAAATCTTATAATTTAATGCCTTCTGATATTAATAGTGCAATACTAATACAAAATGCACAAGTATCCGCAGGAAGTATTGGTGCAAGACCTCAAATCCAAGAGCAAGAATTAAACGCAGATGTGGTATCAAGAAATAAGTTAGAAAATGTAAAAGAGTTTGAAAACATTGTTATAAAAAGTAATAAAAATGGAGCAAATGTTCTTTTATCCGATGTAGCAAAAGTTGAATTAGGAAGTAATGATTACTCCTTTATATCAAAGAATAATGGTTTTCAAGCAAGTGGTATAGGAATAAAATTATCTGCTGGTTCGAATGCAGTAAATACTGCAAAAAAAGTTAAAGAATATCTATCTTCATTTGAAGATTCTTTACCAAGTGGCTACAAAATTTCATATCCATATGATACAACTATTTTTATTGAAGAATCTATAAAAGAAGTTGTAAAAACACTTTTTGAAGCAATATTTTTAGTAGTTGTTGTAATGTTTGTTTTTTTAAATAGTTGGAGAGCAACTATAATTCCTGCTATTGCTGTGCCTGTTGTATTACTTGGAACATTTGCTATTTTAAATTTTTTAGGATTTTCTATAAACTCTTTAACCTTGTTTGCGATGGTATTATCTATTGGTTTATTAGTTGATGATGCCATTGTTGTAGTTGAAAATGTTGAAAGAAATATGAGAGAAAAGAATCTTTGTGCAAAAGAAGCAACCATTATTTCTATGAATGAAATAACAAGTGCATTAATTGGTGTTGCTACTGTTCTTTCTGTTGTATTTTTGCCTATGATATTTTTTAGTGGTTCAACTGGAATTATATATAAACAATTCGCTGTTACAATTATATCTTCAATGGTTTTATCTGTAATTGTGGCATTAACTTTATCTCCTGCTATTTGTGCAACATTTTTAAAACCTCATAATCCAAATAAAAAAAATAGTGGTCTCATTTTTTGGTTCAATAAGAAATTTGATAATTTAACAAAAAAATACAAAAGAGGTGTTTTTAAATTTGTAAATAGTCCTATAAAGTCACTTGCTGCTTATATGGTAATAATAGTTGTAAGTATTTTATTTTTTATAAAATTACCTACAGGATTCTTACCATCAGAAGATCAAGGTGATTTAATGATTCAATTTACACTTCCAGCAGGTGCTAGTGCAACACGTTCTGAAAATGTTGAAAAAATAATAAGAAATTATTTTTTAAATGAAGAAAAAAGTAATGTTAACTCTATTTTTTCTATTGTTGGATTTACATTTACTGGGAATGGACAAAATGGGGGAATGGGATTTATAGAGTTAAAAAATTGGAATCAAAGAGATGGTATAGAAAATAAAGCAGATGCCATTGCAAATAGAGCAATGATAACTTTTACAGATAATAACTCAAAATATTTTATAAGAGATGCAGAAGTGTTTGTAATGAATTCAGCTTCTGTTCCAGGGCTTGGAAATACAGATGGTTTTGAATTTCAACTACAAGCTGGTTCAAAAATGACAAGGGAAGATTTACTCTTAGCAAAAAATTCTTTATTAGAGACAGTAAGTTTAAGTGAGTTAATAGAAGGAGGAAGAGTTGAGGGAACAGAAGAAACTCCACAATTAAAACTTGATTATGATAAAAAAAAGATATTTTCATTAGGACTATCTTATGATGATATTGATAATACACTAAATACAGCTTGGGCCGGTTCCTATGTTAATGATTTTATTGATAAATCAAGAGTTAAAAGAGTTTATGTACAAGCAGATGCACAATATAGAGCTAAACCTGAAGATATATATCAATGGAGTGTTAGAAATAATGAAAATGAAATGGTATCTTTTGAAGAATTTACTAATATATCATGGCAACCAACTGAAAAATCACTAACACGATATAACGGCTTGGCCTCTTATTTGTTTCAAGGGAAAGCTAGTTATGGAGTAAGTTCAGGGGTTGCAATGGATGAAATGGAAAAATTAGCAAAAACCAATAATCCAGATACTAGATATTCATGGAGTGGATTATCTTATCAAGAGAAGCTAGCAGGTGGCCAAGCTATTTATTTATATATATTATCTTTAATAGTAATATTTTTATGTTTAGCCGCTTTATATGAAAGTTGGAGCATCCCTCTTTCTGTACTGTTATCTGTACCATTAGGAATTATTGGTGCGGTTTTAGCAGTTTATTTTAGAGGATTAAATAATGATGTATATTTCCAAGTTGCTCTTTTGACAACTATTGGGCTTGTTGCAAAAAATGCAATATTAATTGTTGAATTTGTTGAAAGTTCATATAAAAAAGGAGAATCTTTAGTTTCATCCGCAGTAGAAGGGGCAACTTTAAGATTTAGACCTATAATTATGACTTCTTTAGCTTTTATTGCAGGTATTATTCCTTTGGCATTATCAACTGGAGCAGGAGCAAATAGTAGAATTTCAATAGGTACTGGAATTATTGGAGGAACACTAACAGCAACTATTTTAGCAATATTTTATGTTCCACTTTTATTTATTTTGATTAAAAAAATATTTACACCCCAAAGCGAACAAGCGAAGCTTGTAAGAAAAAAAGAGCAAAAAGGTATAGAAAATGTTTAAATTTTTATTTATATTAATAAATATTTTTATCTTTACAGGTTGTAGTTTAAAGCCAGAAATTGAATATAATGATTCAATAATACCAACAGAATTGAAAAATAGTTTAGATAAAAATAGTAATTTAGAATATATACAACCAAGTTGGGAAAATTTTGTCAAAAATGATAAGTTAAAAGAATTGATTAAAATAGCTTTAGAAAATAATAGAGATTTAAAAATAGCAATTTTAAACATAGAAGCAGCAAGGGCCACGTATAGAATAGAAGAATCAAAATATTTTCCTACTATTGAAGCAATCGCAAGTAATACAAACTCTAGAGATATTACATCTAATAATACAGAAATATCTCGTACATATTCAACAAAATTTGGAGCTTCTTATGAACTTGATTTATTTGGAAAAACAAGAAGTTTAAATGACTCTGCATTACAGAACTATTTAGCTACAAAATATGCAGCAACTTCAACAAAGATTAGTCTAATATCAGAAGTTATTAATATTTGGAATACTCTTTGTGCAAATACTGAACATTTAAAAATATTAGAAGATAGTATTAAAAATCTAAAATTATCATATGAATTAACACAAAAGAAATTTGATATGGGAATTATTTTAATTGATGATGTTCTTACTGCAAAAACGAGTTTAAAAGAAGCCGAAGTTAACTTATTTAATCAAAGAACAATTATTGAAAAAAATAAAAATACTTTAGAACTATTAATATCAACAACTATTCCTAAAAAATTGATACCAGATGGTTTTGAAGAGAATGAAAAGAGTTTAATGCTAATACAAGCTGGAATTTCATCAAAAGTGTTATTTTCACGCCCTGATATTATCCAAGCAGAATATAATTTAAAAGCAAAAAATGCAAATATAGGTGCTGCTAGAGCTGCATTTTTTCCTTCAATTACTTTAACAGCAGATTATGGTCTTGCAAGTACTTCTTTGAGTTCATTATTTAATGGAAATTCACAAACTGTATGGTCTTTTATTCCAAGTATAAATTTACCTATTTTTAAAGGTGGAGAAAATAAAGCAAATTTAGATTATGCAAAAACTCAACAAAAAATAGCTCTTGCTCAGTATGAAAAAACTGTACAATCAGCATTTAAAGATGTATCTAATGATTTAATTGAAAGAGCAAATATAAGTAAACAGTTAAATGCGCAAGAAGACTTAGTAAATACAGCAAAAAAAAGTTATGAAGTATCTTTAAATTCATATAAATATGGATTAGGAAATTATTTAAATGTATTAATTTCACAAAAAAAGTTTTTTGATTCACAAAGAGCTTTAGTAGATACTAAACTAAGTGAATTAATTAATAGGGTAAGTTTATATACTTCTTTAGGAGGCAATGAGAAAATAGATTAAATCTATTTTCTTCACTATTTAACAAAACTGTATAAAGTCTCTATTTCTTGCGCCCAAATCTCTTCATTTATCGTTTCCAGTACAAGAGGGATATCATCCATTCTTTCATCATTCATTATAAATTTAAAAGCATCCCAACCAATTTTTCCATCACCTAAAGAATCGTGTCTATCAACCCTGCTTCCAAGTTCTGGTTTTGAGTCGTTTATATGCATTCCCATTAAATATTCTCTTCCTACAATTGAATCAAACTCATTCCAAGTTTTATCATAAGCTTCACGTGTTCTTATATCATAACCAGCTGTAAACATATGACAGGTATCAATACAAACACCAACTCTGCTTTTATCTTCAATTTTGTCAATAATATAAGCTAAATGTTCAAATTTGTATCCAAGGTTACTTCCTTGACCTGCTGTATTTTCAATTACAAGTTTTACATCATTTGTAATATCTATGGCTCTATTCATACTTTCTGCAATATTATTTAAACACTCTTCTTCAGATATTTTTCTTAAATGGCTACCTGGGTGAAAATTTAATCTATCAAGTTTTAAAATTTCACATCTTTGTATTTCATGAACAAAACCGTCAAATGATTTTGCCCTTGCTTCAGTTTCTGGATGCCCTAAATTTATTAAATAACTATCATGTGGCAAAATATGTTTTGTTTGAATTTTTGATTTTTCTAGCTCTTTAAACCACTTATCAATTGTTTTTGTATCTAATTCTTTTGCAGCCCATTGTCTTTGATTTTTTGTAAAAAGTGCAAATGCTTTTGCTCCAATTGCCATAGCATTTATTGGTGCATTAAAAACTCCACCACTAGCACTTACATGTGCGCCAACATATTTCATTATATATTCCTAATTATTTTATTTATTTTTTATTTTACTTAAATATTCTGTAGCTAATTTTAAAAGTGACAATAAAGTGTCATTTATAAACATTTTTGATTTAAATCAAGGAATATTTCTAAATTTTTCTTTTCTCACTAAAAGCATATTATACAATGACTCTTTAAATTTAAAAGTCGCTATAAATGGGCTATAAAATTTTTGTAGTATTTCTAAAAAATAAAGGATTAAATTATATGGAAAAAGTTGTAATTATCGGTGGTGGATATTCAGGAATTTATGCGTTACAAGAGTTAGTTAAAAATAAAAATATAAAAATCACCCTAATTGATAAACATACTTTTCACAATTTACAACCAGAAGTTTATGATTTAATCGCTAATAAATCAAATATTGCTGATGTTACAATAGATTTAACAACATTATGTATGGGGCTTAATCATGATTATTTAGAATATAAAAATCTAAAAGTTAGACAAATTGATCATGAGAAAAAAAAGATTTACACAGAAGAACAAGAAATAGTTGAATTTGATTATTTGATTATGGCAGCAGGTACACGAACTTTTTTCCCTCCACAAATTCCCGGACTTAATAATGCTCACGACATTAAAAAACTTCATTGGGCAATGTTTTTTAAACAAAGTTTTGAGAATCAATTATTTAAAAAAATTAGTGATGAAGCAAAAAAGTGTGATGATACTCATATAGTTGTTGTGGGAGCTGGGCTTTCAGGTGTTGAAATTGCTGCTGAAATGGCATATAACTCTAAAATGTTTTTCAAAAGAGGAAATTTCTCTTGCGATAATCTTAAAATTTCACTTGTAAGTAGCTCTGATACAATACTTCCTGGGCTTTCAGCAAAATTAGTAAGTATGTCTCATCAAAGACTAAAATATCTAGGAATTAATGTTATTACTAATACAAAATTAGTAAAGTGTAATGAAGACCATTTAGAACTATCAAATGGTACAAAAATCTATCATTCTTTTATTATTTTTACAGGTGGGATTGAAGCTTCTACAATTACATCTCAATTAGATGTTGAAAAAAATGCACGAGGACAAATTATTGTAAACGAATATCTTCAATCAGATAAGTATGAAAATATTTTTGCAATTGGAGATATGGCTCAAATAAAAAATAAAAAGGGCGAAATAATGCCTCCTAATGTTACAATAGCAAGAATTAGTGGTACAATTGCTGGAAAAAATGTTTTAAGTATGATTGCTGGAAAATCTATGATTAAATCTAATCCTAAATTAGATGGAATCTTAATTGCTCTTGGTGGAAAATATGCAGCTGGAGATATTTTTGGAATATTAACAGTAAAAGGAAGAATTGCATATGAGATTAAAAAATATGTATTTAGTTCATACAGAAAACCTTTACTAAAACTAATTAAAATCGGTTATAACAAACTAAAAAGATTATAAAAATAGGCTTTGACTTTTTAAACTTTTGATTGTAAAATCTAAAATCAAAAGTTTGAAATATTACTTTAAAGTAAATATCCTATATAATCTAAAACTATTTAATTATTTTTATGAAATGAGTGATTATGACTAAAACTACAAGCTACAATAAACTTATCTTAAAAATAATTATTATAACTCTTACTTTTTCATTGTCAATTGCATTTGTTTACACTCATTATATGAAAAAAGAAGCTATTGAGAAACTATCAAAAGTTGATGCTAAAAAAACTACCGAACTTATATTTCAATCTTTATATTCAGCAATGGAGAGAGGTTGGACAAGAACCGATTTAGAAAAAATAATCTCAAGACTAAATTCTGTTGATAAAAATATGGCGGTACATGTTTATAGAGGAGAAGAAGTTGCCAAACAATTTGGAGATATTTTAAAAGATTCAGAGGCTAGAAAAACAGATGTTTTTATTCAATCAGCATTTGAAAATAATGATATTTTAAATATAATTGATGATTCCACAATAGAATATTATTATCCAATTCTTGCAAAACAAGAGTGTTTAAAATGCCATACTCAAGCTCAAGAGGGAAATGTATTAGGCGTTATAAACATAATGTATCCAATCGATGATTTAAAAATCTCTCTTTCATCAATTATTAACTTCTTTATTTTATTTATAATTTTATTTTCAATTGTTATTTTTATTGCTTTATTTTTAGAATTTGATAGACATTTAGTAAAACCAATTAAAAACTTTATTACAAATATAGACTATATTTCTAATCATAAAGACATAACAAAAAGAGTTGGAATTGACAATAAAATAACAGAAATTGATTCAATGCAAAATGTATTTAACAATATGTTAGATTCTCTTGAATATCAATTTTATCACGATGAATTAACAACTCTTCCAAATAGAAAAAAATTAATAGAAACTTTAACTTTAGAAGATGATGCAATCTTAATGATTTTAAATATTGATAAATTTCAACATATAAATGATTTATATGGTGATAAAATCGGAAATGATATTATCAAAAATACTGCACTTATTATAAAGGAAAATGTTTCAAAAGATGCACTATTATTTAAACTTCATGCAGATGAATATGCTTTATATTTACCGATTGAAGGAGTTTATGAAGAGATTAAAACTCTTGCTTTACACCTTGCAAATTGCATAGAAAATCATATTTTTATCATAAATGATAATGAAATTTATATAAATGCAACTATTGGAGTTGCCTATGGAACTTCATATTTATTAAATAATGCAGATATGGCTTTAAAACTAGCAAAGAAAAAAAGGAAAAAATATCTAATCTACGAATCTTCAATGAATATAGAACACGATTATGAACAAAATTTAAAATGGTCTAAAAGAATAAAAGATGCAATAGAAAATAATAGAATTGAACCATTATTTCAGCCAATTGTTGATACAAAAACTTCAAAAATTGTTAAATATGAAGCATTAATGAGAATGATTGATGAAAAAGGTGAATATCTTTCTCCTATACATTTTTTAGAATTAGCTAAAAAAAATAAACTTTATCCTAAACTTACAAAAATTATTATTGAAAAAACTTTTGAAATTTTTAAAAATATTGATGCTCAAGTATCAATAAATTTATCTGTTTATGATGTTTTAAATGAAGATGTTTATGCAACTATTATTGAAAAATTATATGAGTATAAACTAGGTGATAGGATAGTTTTTGAGCTTATAGAATCAGATGGAATTGAAAATTATAAAGAAGTTATTGAATTTATAAATGAAGTAAAAAAAACAGGTGCAAAAATCTCAATTGACGATTTTGGAACTGGTTACTCAAATTTTGAATATATTATGAAATTAAAAGTTGACTATATAAAAATCGATGCTTCAATGATAAAAGATATTGACCATAATATAAATTCTCAACTTGTTACAGAAACTATTATAGATTTTGCAAAAAAAATGAATATTCAAACTATTGCCGAGTTTGTTCATTCTCAAAGTGTTTTCGAAGTGGTTAAAAATATGGGAATTGATTTTGCACAAGGTTATTATTTTGGAAAACCGCAAAAATTAGATTAAGAAAAAAAAGGAGAAAAATGCACAAAAATCGTTTTACAAGAGTTGGATTTATCCTAGCAGCAGCTGGAAGTGCAGTTGGACTTGGAAATATTTGGAAATTCCCATATATTGCAGGAGATAATGGAGGAGGAGTTTTTGTATTAGTTTATCTAGCAACTGTTTTTCTAATTGGTATGTCAATATTTATTGGAGAAGTTTTACTTGGTAGTAATGCCCACAAAGATGGTGTATCAACATTTGAAATACTCTCACCTAAAAATAAAAAATATTGGAAATATTCAGGTTTTACCTTTTTAACTGGTTTTCTAATTTTAACTTTTTATTCTGTTGTTATTGGTTAGATTTTTAACTATATTGTTCTTTCATTAACTGCTTTACCTGCTAGTTTTAAAGATTCCGAAGAGCTATTTTCTAATTTTTTGAAAAATGATATTTATACTCAACTAATTTATTACACATTAACTTTTATACTTATTGCTTTAACTATTTCAAAAGGTGTAAAAAAAGGTATTGAGAAATTAAATAATATATTAATGCCTGCGCTTATAATTATTTTATTGCTTTTGCTTGTTTATTCTATTCAACTTGATGGATTTATAAAAGCTGTTGATTTTATGTTTTATCCAAATTTTGAGAAATTTAAATCAGGCTCAATAATTGTAGCAGTTGGTCATGCTTTTTTCACCTTATCAATTGGGATGGTTACTATTTTAACTTACGCTTCTTCTTTAGATAAAGATGTAAATATTGTAAAGGCATCTATTTGGATTGTGGTTATGGATACTTTAATTGCTATTGTTGCTGGTTTAATTATCTTTTCAATTACATTTACAGCAGGTCAAGAACCAAGTAAAGGTGCTGGATTAGTATTTATTACACTTCCTGCTATTTTCCATGAAATGGGAACTATTGGTATTTACTTATCTCTTCTATTTTTCATTGCCCTTGCTTTTGCTGCTATTACCTCTGCTGTTTCTGTATTAGAACCCACAGTTATGTATTTAATTGAAAGAAGAAATATGGAAAGAAAAAAAGCAACTTATGGTGCTGCTTTTTTTGCTTATCTTATTGGAATAGTTGTTTTATTATCAAATACAAATACTTTTTCAGAAAGTTTAACATTTGGAAGTAAAAATATTTTTGATTGGTTTGACTTTATAAGTTCAGCTATTTTACTACCACTTGGTGGAATGATAATGTCAATCTTTATTGGATTTGTTCTTGATAAAGAAGTTTCAAGAAATGCGATTGTTCCATATATTGGGGAGAATTATTACAGAATTTGGTTATTTATAATAAGATATATTGCACCAATTTCAATACTAATTATAATGCTAAATGAATTAGGCATAATAAATATCGAATAAAAGGCTAGTTTTTTACTAGTCTCTTATTATTTTAATCAAAATATCATTTTGTTTATCTCTGTAAATAACTTCTTTTTGATTTCTCTCAAATAACTCTTTTATAAAATTATCAGGATATGTTGAAGATAGATTTTCTTTGTTAAATGTTTTTAAATCTTGACATTTAAATGTGGCTTTACAAACTTTATCTTCATAAATTTTCATATCCAAAATAGCAGTTCCAGCACTAAAAATCTGAACTTGCGTATAATCTTTATATTTGTAAATAAACCCTTTATCATAAAATTTCATGTGAGGAGTTTTGATTAATATTGTGGCGCTATTTGAACTAATTTGTGGTTCATTTGTACTAAAACATCCTGTAAAAATGAATATAGAAAAAATGAGAATTAATAAATTTTTTATGGCTAATCCTTTGTTTTAAAAACTTTTACTATAATTATATCAAATTATATAATTTAAAGGTTTTATATTGTTAGTTCATATTTGTTGCGCAGTTGATAGTCACTATTTTTTAGAAAAAATTAAAGAAGAATTTCCAAGTGAAGAGTTAGTAGGTTATTTTTATGACCCAAACATTCATCCTTATAGTGAATATAGACTTAGATATTTAGATGTAGAGTATTCATGCCAAAAATTAGGCATAAAATTAATTGAAGGTGCTTATAACCTAGAAGAATGGTTAAAAAAAGTTAAAGGGATGGAGCATTTACCTGAAAAAGGTGATAGATGTACAGTTTGTTACGATGATAGACTTGATACAACTGTAAAAAAAGCAATTGAGTTAGGTCATAATAAATTTACAACTACTCTTTTAATTTCTCCAAAAAAATCTCAAGAAAAACTTGAAATTATTGGAAACAATTTGTCATCAATGACAGGATTAGAGTTTATATATAGAGATTACAAAGCTGGAAATGGTACAGAAATCCAAGGTCAAAAAGTAAAAGAAAATTCACTTTATAGACAAAATTATTGTGGATGTTTATTTGGTCTTAGTGCCCAAAGAGAAGCTCAAAAAAAGATTATGGATGAGATGTTTAATCCAATTTCAAATCAAATATTGCCAGAATCAATTGAAGAAAGACTTGAACTTTATAAAAAGAGAAATGAGCTTGAAAGTAGTGGTGCAAACTATAAAATCATTAAACAAAGATTTTTAAATTATAGACTTCTTGGCTCAATTGTAAAAGTTGCTAAAAATATAGTTCCCTCATATATTTTTTGTTATTCAACAATAAATAGAAATAACACAAATGGACGAATTGAATATGAAAAAGATGGAATAAATTATTTAAATAGAGATGAAGTTAAAATCATTGATTTAACAACTTTTAATTTATTTGCAGATACTTCATACAAAAATGTAAAAGAGCTTATATACAATCCTCAAAGCTTTGAAAAAGAATTAAATTTACGAAATCAAATACTAAAGAATCCTTATGATTTAAGTGCTTTAATAGTTCTTGATGAAATAAAAAATGAAAAGTATGAAATAGAAATAAATGCAACAACTTATGAAGATATAAAAGAAGAGTTAGTATGAAATTATTAGTTTGCGCGATGGAAGCCTCATCAAATATTCACTTAAAAGAGTTAAAAAAGTATTTATCTGATGACGTGGAACTTTTAGGAGTTTTTGATAAAGAGCTAGGAAATCCACTTTATGATTTGACTGCATTGGCAATCATGGGGATTGTTGATGCACTAAAAAAATTAAGATTCTTTTTTAAACTTCGAGATGAATTAGTAGCCCTTGCGGCTTCTTGTGACAAAGTTTTACTAATGGATAGTTCAGGATTTAATTTACCACTTGCAAAAAAATTAAGAGAAACATATCCAGACAAAGAGATTATTTATTATATTTTACCTCAAGCTTGGGCTTGGAAAAAAGGAAGAGTTGCAAAGTTAGAAAAGTACTGTACAAAACTTTGTTCAATCATTCCTTTTGAGAGTGAAATGTATAGTGATAAAAATAAAATTACTTATGTTGGGCATCCTCTTCTTGATGAAATAAAAAATTTTAAAGAGGAACTATCTAATACAAATAAAATAGCTTTTATGCCAGGAAGCAGAAAAACAGAAATCACAAATCTTATGCCAATTTTTAAGGAATTAATTAAAAAAATTCCAAATAAAGAGTATATTTTAATAATTCCAGCAAAATTTGATGATGATTACATCAAAAAGATTTATGGAGATATTTCACAGTTTAGTATTTCAAAAAATACTCACAAAACTCTTCAAGAAGCAGAATATGCTTTTATTTGTTCAGGAACAGCAACGCTTGAATCAGCACTAATTGGAACTCCTTTTACACTTTCTTATATTGCGAAAAAACTTGACTTTTTTATAGGAAGAATGTTTGTAAAACTAAACTATGTTGGTCTTGCAAATATCTTTTTTGATAAAATGGGAAAAACAGCTTTACATAATGAATTTTTACAAAATGAAGTTAGTGTTGAGAATTTATTTTTAGATTATACAAATATGGATAAAAAATTATTTTTTGATAATTCTAAAATATTAAGAGATTATCTAAAAAATGGAAGTTCTCGAAATGTTGCTGAGATAATTAAAAACTAATTATTTTTTAGATATAATATTTGCCATTCAATAAAAAAATCAGGATATTATATGTTAGATATTATGCAAATTCAAGAAATTCTTCCTCATAGATACCCAATGTTACTTGTGGATAGAATCACTGAAATGGAACTTAAAAAATCTATCAAAGGTTTCAAAAATGTTTCTATTTCAGAACCAGCTTTTCAAGGACATTTCCCAGGTCATCCAATTTATCCAGGTGTATTAATTTTAGAAGGTATGGCTCAATGTGGTGGTGTTTTGGCTCTTAAAAGCTCAGATTTATCAGATGCAGAGATGAAAAATAAAGTAATTTATTTTATGAGTATAGATAACGCTAAATTCAGAACTCCGGTGAGACCAGGGGATAGATTAGACTATGAATTAGAAGTAATTAAAATGAAAAGCTCACTTATGGTTTTAAAAGGGCAGGCATTTATAGATGGAAAAGTATGTGCTGAGGCTGAATTTAAAGCTATGATAGTTGATAAATAATAGGCAAATAAATGAACAATATTCATAAAACTGCAATAATTGAAGAAGGTGCCATATTAGGTGATAATATTACTATTGGTGCTTTTACAATTATTGGGAAAAATGTAAAAATCGGTGATGGAACAATTGTAGATTCACATACACTAATTGATGGAAAAACTACTATTGGGAAAAATAATCATATCTTCTCTCATGCTGCAATTGGAAGTATTCCTCAAGATTTAAAATTCAACGGTGAAGATGTAGAATTAATAATCGGTGATAACAATAAAATAAGAGAATACACTTTATTTAATCCAGGAACAATTGGTGGCGGTTCAATCACAAAAATTGGAGACAACAACTTATTTATGGGTTATGTACATGTTGCTCACGATTGTATTATAGGAAATAATTGTATTTTTGCAAATGGTGCAACACTAGCAGGTCATGTTGAATGTGACGATTTTGTAGTAATTGGTGGATTAACACCTATTCACCAATTTTGTAAAATTGGAACTCAAGTTATGGTAGGTGGCGCATCAGCTGTTGCCCAAGATATTCCTCCATTTTGTTTAGCAGAAGGAAATAAAGCTGTTTTAAGAGGATTAAATCTAACTGGTTTACGAAGAAGATTTGAAAACAGAGAAGATATAGATGCAATAAAATCAGCATATAAAGAACTTTTCGAATCTGGAAAACCTCTTCAAGAAGTTGCAAGAGATTTATTTGAAACAAACGAAAATAAACATGTAAAAGAATTAGCAAGTTTTGTATTAAATACAAAACGAGGTATTCCTTTTAACAGAAAGCAATAGGTATAAAATGAGTAAGATTATATGTGATTTTTGTGGAACAACTGATACCAAAGATAATCCTGTAATTGCAGGAGATAATGCTTGTATATGCAAAGCTTGTGTAACAGCTGCCAATGAAATAATGAGTGGGAATCTTCCAATAGAAGAGTTGGATAATAAAATTACTCCAGCTGAAGCTAAAGAGATTAAAATCAAAACTCCTGCTGAACTAAAAAAAATATTAGATGAGTATGTAATAGGACAAGATAGAGCTAAAAAGGTTCTAAGTGTTGCTGTTTATAATCACTACAAAAGAATTTTTAGACACCATGAAATTGATGACGATACAGAATTAAGTAAATCAAATGTTTTATTAATTGGACCAACCGGTTCAGGAAAAACACTTCTAGCTCAAACTATTTCTAAATATCTTGATGTTCCTTTAGCAATTGCAGATGCTACAAGTTTAACAGAAGCTGGATATGTTGGTGATGATGTCGAGAATGTAGTAACAAGACTTGTTCAAGCAGCAGATGGCGACATAAAAAAAGCCCAAAGAGGAATCATTTTTATTGATGAAGTTGATAAAGTAGCTCGTATGAGTGAAAATAGATCAATAACAAGAGATGTTTCAGGAGAGGGAGTTCAACAAGCATTGCTAAAAATTGTTGAAGGTGCTGTTGTAAATGTTCCTCCAAAAGGTGGAAGAAAACATCCAGGACAAGAAGCACTTCAAGTTGATACTACTAATATCTTATTTATTTGTGGAGGAGCTTTTGATGGACTTGAAGATATTATTAAGAAAAAACAAGGTGCAAATGTACTTGGATTTAACCAAGATAAAAAAGGTAAAAATGACCATGATAAAGTTTTATCAAAAGTAGAAGCAGATGATTTAGTAAAGTATGGTTTAATTCCTGAGTTAATAGGAAGACTTCATATGGTTGCTACATTAAATGAAATAACAGAAGATGATATGGTTCATATTTTGACAGAACCTAAAAATGCACTAATTAAACAATATATCAAACTTTTCCAAATGGACGATGTTAAATTAGAATTTGAAAAAGATGCATTAAAAGAGTTAGCAAAACTTGCAATTGTTAGAAAAACAGGTGCTAGAGGATTGCGTTCTATACTAGAAGATATAATGTTAGATATAATGTTTGACCTTCCAAAATATAAAAATAAAACAATAACAATAACAAAAGAGGTTGTTCTTAAAACAAAAGAACCAAAAGTAGCATAGAAAGGATATAAAAGTGTTTTTAGATAAATTAATAGGTCTTTTTTCAAGTGATATGGCAATTGACTTGGGAACGGCAAATACGATTGTTTCAGTAAGAGGTAAAGGTATAATTATAAATGAGCCTTCAGTTGTTGCTGTTCAAAAAGACAAAAATGGTAGAGATAGAATCTTAGCAGTGGGTCAAGAAGCTAAACAAATGATTGGGAAAACTCCTTTAAATATTCAAGCTGTTCGTCCTATGCAAGATGGTGTAATTGCCGATTTTGAAATGACTGAAAGAATGATTAGATATTTTATTGAAAAAGCTCATTCACGAAAATCATTTATTCGTCCAAGAATTATTATTTGTATTCCTTATGGTATTACTCAAGTTGAAAAAAAAGCAGTTGAAGAATCAGCAATGAGCGCAGGTGCGAGAGAAGTATTTTTAGTTGAAGAACCAATGGCTGCTGCTATTGGTGCTGGAATTCCTGTATCGGATCCAGCTGGTTACATTGTTGTTGATATTGGTGGAGGAACAACAGAAATTGGTGTTACTTCTCTTGGTGGATTAGTTTTATGTAAATCTATAAAAGTTGCTGGTGATAAATTTGATAAATCTATTATTGAACATGTTAGACAAAATTACAATTTATTTATTGGTGAAAGAACTGCTGAAAATATCAAAATAGAAATTGGAACTGCAATTAAACTTGATACTGAGTTAAAAATGAAAGTAAAAGGAAGAGATAATTCTGGTTTACTTTCTACAATTGAACTTGGAAGTGAAGGGGTAAGAATTGCTATTAAAGAACCCCTTAAAGAGATAGTTTCATCAATCAAAAGTGTTCTTGAAAATATGCCTCCTGATTTAGCAAGTGATATTGTTGATAATGGTGTTATTATAACAGGTGGTGGTGCATTAATCAGAGGATTAGATGTATATTTAAGTGATATTATTAGACTTCCTGTTAAAATTGCTGATGAACCTTTATTATCAGTTGCATATGGAACAAGCCAAGTTCTTAACGAACCAGAGTTACTTAAACTAATAACTAATGCGTAAATTTATTTTTGCATTACTTTTTATAATTGCAGGAGCATCTTATCTTTTTAAGATAGATGAACTGCTAATTAAAAAATTCACTTTTCTAAATGATTTTAAAAATTTATATATTAGTAAGGTTATTAATTTTACTACATCTCTTGAAAAACATTTTAATCAAGCAGAAACAATTGAAAAATTGAAAATTGAAAATAGTGAATTAAAAGAATACAAAATATTATATACAAATGTACAAAATCAACTGCATACACTAAAAGAATTTTTAGTTAACATTGATATTCCAGAAAATAAATCTAAAATTGAAATCGTTAAAGTTCTTTCTTACATAAATTATAATGACTTTACAAAAGTTTGGTTAGATAAAAAAATAGAGAATGATACTATTTTAGGTCTTATTACAGATAATTATTCAGCAGGAATTGTTGTAAATAAAAATGGTAATGCAGTTGGATTATTAAATGGTAATAAAGAGTGTTCTTATGCTGTTTTTATAGGTGAAGAAAAAGCTCCTGGAATTATTACTGCATCAAAAAATCAAGATGAATTAGAAATAAAATTCATTCCTGTTTGGGCTGAAATTAAAAAAGGTGATGAAGTTATAACTTCAGGTATGGATAATATCTTTTTTGAGGGTTTAAAAGTGGGAAGAGTTATTCAAGTTACGGATCTTACAGATATGAAAATTGCAACGGTAAAACCTTATGTAAATGTATTGAAGAAAAAATATTTTTATACTTATAAAAGTAATAATGAATCAATGAACACTAATTTGCCAAAAAGTGAAAACAAAAAATAAAATACTTTAATATCTAGCCATAACTTTATCGACATCATCCCAAGATAAAGTTTTTTCACTTTTTTTGAACATATTATAAATATATCTAGCAAACATATCTGTCTCTAAATTTACTTTTGTTCCAACCTTATAATTTTTAAATAAAGTATTTTTAACAGTATGAGGAATTATAGTTAGTCTAAAAGAGTTTTCCATAACTTCATTTACTGTTAAAGAAACACCATCAATACTCACACTTCCTTTTGAAATAATATATTTTGAATATTCACTCGGCAAAGAGATAAAAAAATCAGTTGAATTTCCATTTGATTTAATAGCTTTTACAGTTCCTAAACAATCCACATGCCCTTGAACAATATGTCCTTCAAATCTATCACCCATCATCATTGCAGGTTCCATATGAACCTCATTTTTATAGTTTTCCATTGCAAGAATTTTTTGAGATTCAGGTGAAAGCTCAACTGTAAATGTATCACTTGTAACTTTTACAACTGTTAAACAAGCTCCATTTATAGCTATTGAATCCCCTATTTTGGGATTATATTTTGCACTTAATGTCAAAAAATTGTTTTTAAAACTAACAACTTTTGCCATTTCTCGTATAAGTCCTGTAAACACTTAAAAAACCTTTTGATATATTTTAGGTATAATATCGAAAAATTGTTAAGAAGCTAATTTTAACTACTTTAATTAAAAAACTTAAAAAGATACTGTTGATTTATAAAAAATTCAAAATATAATTTTCTCTTAATCAAAAGGAATAATATGGATTATGATGTAATTGTTGTTGGTGGTGGTCATGCTGGAATTGAAGCATCACTTGCAAGTGCTAGAATGGGTAAAAAAACTCTTCTAATTACTATGTTAGTAGAACAAATAGGAGCAGCAAGCTGTAACCCAGCTGTTGGAGGTCTTGCTAAAGGTCATTTAGTTCGAGAACTTGATGCAATTGGTGGAGAAATGGGACTTTGTACCGATGTTGCTGGTATTCAATTTAGAATATTAAATGCTTCAAAAGGTGCAGCTGTTCAAGGAAGTCGTGCTCAGATTGATATGGATAAATATAGAGAATATATGAGAAAAGTTTGTCATAATACTCCTAATTTATCAGTTTATCAAGATGAAGTATCTTCACTTTTAGTAAATGATAAAAATGAAGTTTATGGTGTAAAAACAAAATTAACAGAAGAGTTCACTTCTAAAAAAGTCATCATTACAACTGGTACTTTTATGAGAGGACTTATTCACATTGGTGAAAATAGATATGAAGCTGGTCGTGCTTGGGAATTACCATCTAGCACTTTATCAATTCAGTTAAAAGAGTTAGGTTTAAATGTTGGAAGATTAAAAACAGGGACTCCATCAAGAATAGATGCAAACTCTATTGATTTTTCATCTATGGATATGCATGGGGGTGATGTTAACCCATCTCCTTTTTCATTTAGAACTGATAAATCAAAATTCTCACCAACTCAATTCCCATGTTATATCACATATACAAATTTAACTACGCATGAAAAAATCTCTTCAAATTTTTATAGAGCACCACTTTTTACAGGTCAAATTGAAGGACTTGGACCTAGATATTGCCCTAGTATTGAAGATAAAGTAAATAGATTTGCAGAACGAGATAGACACCAACTATTTTTGGAACCGCAAACTGCAATGTGTACAGAATATTATATAAATGGTTTATCAACTTCTCTTCCTATTGATGTGCAAAAAGATATGATTCATTCGATAAAAGGTCTTGAAAATGCAAAAGTTGTTAGATATGGTTATGCAATTGAATATGATTATGTTGATCCAACTGAACTAAAACATACTTTAGAAACTAAAAAATTAAAAAATCTTTATAACGCTGGTCAAATAAATGCAACAACTGGTTATGAAGAAGCAGCAGCGCAAGGATTGATGGCTGGAATTAATGCAGCACTTGCAATAGATGAAAAAGAGCCATTTATTCTAAGACGAGATGAAGCGTATATTGGAGTTTTAATTGATGATTTAGTTACAAAAGGAACTAATGAACCTTATAGAATGTTTACTTCAAGAGCTGAATATAGACTTCTTTTAAGAGAAGAAAATGCAGATTTAAGACTAAGTCAATATGGTCATAATTTTGGATTAATAGATGATATTACAATTGCAAAAGTTGAAAACAAAAGAAAAGTTATTGATGAAGCAATTGAATTTATGGCAGGAGAATGGGTAACTTCTAAAAAAGAGACTTTAGAACTACTTGAATCAATTGGTGAAGAAAGAATAAATGATAAAGTTTTACTTATAGATTTAATAGGTAGAAATAGTATTGATGCACCAAAATTTGACAAATTAGTTCCTAATTATGCTTTTATTGATGACTATTTAAAAGAGCAAATTATCATTGAAGCAAAATATTACAGATATATTCAAAAACAACAAAAACAAATCGAAAAAATGAAAAAAATGCTAAAAGCAACTATTCCTGAAAACTTTTCGTTTAAAGGACTTGCTGGATTATCAAATGAAGTTATAGAAAAGTTAGAAAGACACAGACCTCCAACACTTTTTAATGCAAGTTTAATTTCTGGAATTACGCCAGCTGCACTTGATATTATTCATCTAAATATTAATTTAAAACAAAAAGAATCATAATATGCAAGTCTATTTATATGCAAAAAGTGGGCATACCGTTGGACTTGATGCTACAAGAAGATGTGCTGCTATTGCAAATGCATTAAAAGAATTTGAACCCATTTTATGTACAAGTGATTTCAGAGCAGGAGCATTTGCAAAAGATTATTTGGGTGTTAAAAAATATGTAAATATTGATGTTGTAAGAAATTTACATAATATAATGCAACGAAGAGATATTTTAATTTATGAAACACCTGAAGTAAATAATGATATGAGAAAAGACATGGGTGAATTTTGTACTTTACTTTATGGCATTGGTGAAGAACTAAATGAGATTATTGTTGACGAATCTATTTACACTAAAAATAAAAATCCTACTATTGAAAAAACTATCTTTTTTGGAGATGACGACTATCATAATCTTTTTTTAGGAATAATTAAAGACTCTAAAAAATATGATATTAATCTTTTAATGGGTCACTATTTCTTTTTAGGGAATGAGAAAATATTTGTTAATCATTTTTCAAATATTATTGATGAAGAAGAGTATGTTCAAACTATCCAAAATTCAAAATACCTATTAACTACATCTCTTCAAACAGCTCTTGAATCTCTTTCTTGTGGGAATAGACCAGTATTATTTAAAAGAATTGACAAAAGCTATGATGAAGAATTAATTAAAAAATTAAATATTCCTCTTATTCAATCAGACAATTTAGAAGAATTGATAAATCAATTTGAATTAATCATTAAAGACTATCCACTTATCACAAATTTTAAATGTACAGACCTTAAAATTATCAGCTCAGAAATAAAAGAAAAAATTGAGTTATTTAATAAACTAGTAAAAATGTAGTGCTAAATAAATATTTATATATAAGTAAATCTTATGATTTATTATGCAAATTATAAGGTTGCTTTATATAAAATAAAAAAAAGTAAAAAGGCTTTATAATGGATAAAGAAAATGAATTTTTAAAAAAAACTCCTTACAGATATAAAAGATATATTGGTTACTTAATAGCTAGTATAGTTGCGTTAAGTCTACCCTTTATTAAAATTAATGGAAATCACATTTTTCTATTATCTTTTGATAAAAAGCAGCTACATTTATTAGGAACTGCTTTTGATATGCAAGAACTTTACTTGATGCCATTTTTATTAATGCTTTTATTTTTAGGAATTTTTGCTGCTACTTCACTTGGAGGAAGAGCATGGTGTGGTTGGACTTGTCCCCAAACAATTTTTAGGGTAATTTATAGAGATTTAATTGAATCAACACTTTTAGGCTTAAGAAGAATCAAAAACAAACAAAAAGATCCTGATTTATCAAAAGCTGAAAATAAAACAAAAAAAGTTATTGGATTAATTCTTTGGACATGTTTATCAATTCTTGCTGCATCTAACTTTTTATGGTTTTTTGTTCCTCCTGAAGATTTCTTTACTTATTTACAAGATCCAGCTGAACATCTGTTTTTAATTGGATTTGTTTTAGCAATTGCAGCATTTTTGGTTTATGATATAGTGTTTTTAAAAGAAGATTTTTGTATTTACATCTGTCCTTATTCAAGGGTTCAATCTGTTTTATATGATAATGACACATATCAAGCAATTTACTCTACAAATAGAGGTGGAACAATTTATAATGATCATCACGAAAAGATTATTTTTAAAGTAAAAGATTTACCAGAACCTACAAATGAATGTACAACCTGTGAATCTTGTGTAACAGTTTGCCCTACTCATATTGATATAAGAAAGGGTTTACAACTTGAATGTATAAACTGCTTAGAGTGCGTAGATGCCTGTACAACAGTAATGGGGAAATTGGGGAAACCATCTTTAGTTCAATGGTCAAGTACAAATCAAATTAAAAATAATATTCCTACAAAAATAATTAGAAAATCATCTATTATGTATTTTGTTGCTTTGGTTGTTGTAATTGGATTATTATTTGTAATGGGTGGAGAAAAAGAGTATATGCTCTTAAATATTAATAAAACTACACAGCTTTATAAAGTAAAAGAAAATAATCTTGTTACTAATAATTATGTTTTATTATTCCAAAATACAGAATCAAAAATATTAACTTATGATTTAGAAATTGTTGATAATCCAGATATTAAAATTACAAGATTTGAATCGTTTACTTTAAGTCCAGGAAAACTTGCAAAAAAAGTTGTTATTCTTGAAACTGACAAAATTTTAGTTAGTGATAACACTAAAGATACACCTATAACGGTTACCTTAAAAGCCTTTGCAAAAGAAGACCCAACAAAAGTTGTGGTATTCAGAAAAGCCGTATTTATCTATCCTAGATTAGATAAATTACAACAATAAACCCTAGATAAGAGAAATCTCTTATCTAGCCTTCTTAACTTACTTATCAACAAAACTTAGATACAATCGCGATTATATATTTAACAACTATTTTTATGGAGTATTTTTAATGACAAAATTCATTTTTGTAACAGGTGGAGTTCTTAGTTCACTAGGAAAAGGTATAACTTCTGCTTCTATTGCAACAATATTAAAACAATCAGGCTTTAAAGTGAGTATGCTTAAAATCGACCCTTACTTAAATGTTGACCCCGGAACGATGAGTCCACTGGAACATGGGGAAGTTTTTGTTACAGCAGACGGTGCTGAAACAGACTTAGATTTAGGAAACTATGAAAGATTTATTGATAAGACTTTAACTAAAATAAATAGTTTTACAACTGGTCAGGTTTACCAAAGTGTAATTAAAAGAGAAAGAGAAGGTGGATACTTAGGTAAAACTATTCAAGTAATCCCTCATGTAGTTGATGAAATTAAAGAAAGAATTTATGCAGCAACTGAAGATAATGACTTTTTAATTATTGAGCTTGGTGGAACAGTTGGTGACATTGAGGGCTTGCCATTTATGGAAGCAATTAGATCAATTAGACATGAACTTCCAAAATCAAATACTATGAATATTCATTTAAGTTTAGTGCCTTACATAAAAGCAGCTGGTGAACTTAAAACTAAACCAACTCAACACTCTGTTCAAGAGTTAAGAAGAATTGGTATTACACCTCATATGTTAGTTTGTAGAACTGAAAGAGAATTACCAAAGAATTTAAAAGATAAACTTGCACTTGCTTGTGATATTGATAGAAATGCAGTTATTGAAGCTGGTGATGCACAATCTATTTATCAAGTTCCATTACAATTTATTAAAGAAGGAATTTTAACTCCTTTATCTGAACATTTTAATATCAAAATTAAACCAAATATGGAAAAATGGGATACTTTAGTAAAAAACATTTTACTTCCTCAAAATGAAGTAACTATTGCATTTGTTGGAAAATATTTAGATTTAAAAGAGTCATATAAATCTCTTACAGAAGCACTTATTCACGCTGGAGCACATTTAAGCACAAAAGTAAATATTCATTGGTGTGATAGCGAAAGAATAGAAGATGTTGGAGCTTATGATATTATAGGGAATTCTGATGCTATTTTAGTTGCAGGTGGGTTTGGACAAAGAGGTGTTAATGGAAAATTAGCAGCCATAAAATATGCAAGAGAAAACAAAGTTCCATATTTAGGTATTTGTTTAGGAATGCAATTAGCAATTATCGAATTTGCAAAAAATGTACTAGGTCTTGAAGATGCAAACTCAATCGAATTTGATCCAGCTACAAAAAATCCTTTGATTTATTTAATTGATGAATTTATTGACCAAAGTGGAAATAAACAATTAAGGACTCATGAATCACCAATGGGTGGAACTATGAGATTAGGTGAATATCCATTTGAACCTGTAAAAGGTACACTTCTTCAAAAAGCTTATGGGAATAATGAGATTTATTATGAAAGACATAGACATAGATATGAAGCAAATCCTAAATATAAAGAAGCATTAGAAAATGCTGGAATGATTATTTCAGGTCAATCAAATGGTTTAATTGAAGCAATTGAATTAAAAGATCATCCTTGGTTTGTTGGAGTTCAATTTCACCCTGAATTCACATCACATTTAGAAACACCAAATCCTATTATTTTAGAGTTTGTAAAACAAGCAACTAAAAGAAAATAATGTCAAAAATCACAAAAAGTAGACTTTTTGAGATACTATCTGCAAGACATGTGAATAATCCTTATTCACGCCTTGCAGACCTTCCCTCACCTGAAAAATTCAAAGATATTGATATTGCAACCAAAAGAATCAAAAAAGCTATTTTAGAAAAAGAAACTATCACAATTGTTGGTGATTATGATGTTGATGGTGTAATTTCAACAACAATTATGTTAGATTTTTTTAATACTATTGGTGTAAAAGTAAATCATATTATTCCAAATAGATTTGAACATGGCTATGGTTTATCAACTAAAATAGTTGATTTAATAAATGATGGATTAGTAATAACAGTTGATAATGGAATTTCTGCATATGAAGCTTCTGTTAAATTAAAAGAAAAAAATATTGATTTAATTATCACAGATCATCACACAGTTGGTAAAAAAATACCAATTGCATTGGCAATCGTAAATCCAAAACAAGCTGATTGTAACTTTGAATTTAAAGATATTTGTGGCGCGCAAGTTGCCTGGTATTTATGTGCAGCAATTAAAAAAGAGATGAACTTAGATGTAAATATGTCAAACTTTTTAGATTTGCTTTGTGTAGCTATTATTGCAGATATTATGCCTATGACTGCACTTAATTACACTTTAGTAAAACAAGGTTTAAAGAAAATAAAAACCTCATCAAGGGAAGCTTTTAAAAGATTAAATGAAATTATGGCAAAAGAGATTTTTGTATCTGATGATGTTGGATTTTTTATTGCTCCAAAATTAAATAGCGCAGGAAGAATGGATGATGCAAGTGTTGCTTTATCATTTTTACTTTCAAAAAATTCTTTTCAAGCAAATGAAGGTCTAGGATTATTGGATGAGTTAAATAATTACAGAAAAACGCTTCAAGAAGAAATCTCTAAAAAAGCAGAATCAAAAACAGATAAAAAAGATAATGCTGTTATTGTTTGGGGCGAAGATTGGCATGAGGGTGTAATAGGAATTGTTGCTTCAAAATTATCAAATTCACATAAAAAACCAGCTTTTATTTTTTCAATCCATAATGGAATTGCAAAAGGAAGTGCCAGAGCGAATTCTAATATAAATTTATATGACATTATAACAAAAGCAAATCATTTACTACTTGGATATGGTGGGCATAAAAATGCAGCAGGATTATCTTTAAAAGTAGAATTCCTTGAAGAGTTTAAATCTATTATAAATAAAGAATTAGAAGAGTTTAAAGAGGATTTACATATAGATCCTATTACTTTAGGAGAACTTGATGTCTCAAGTGTTGATTTGGAGTTTTTATCAATCATTGAGCAATTTGAACCTTATGGTTTAGAAAATCATAGACCAATTTTTAAAATCTCAAATACTTCTTTAGTAAAATATGACTTGATTGGAAAAGATAAAAATCATTTAAAATTAACTTTAAATAGTGATGGATTTGTATTTGAAGCTCTAAAATTTAATGACTCTAATATCAATATTTCTAAAAATTTAAATTTGATTGTATCAGTTAGTAAAAATGAGTTTAGAGGAGAAGTAACTCCTCAGTTTTTAATTCAAGATTTTTTATAAAACAACGTGTGGACGAGGTGTAGAAGTTTGTCTTTTATTCTCATCTTGCAATCTTTCACTTTGTAATCGTTCACCTTCTAAACCTAAAATTTCATCATCAATTTCAGTTCTTTCATAAGATGAAGATAAAATATTTCCATTCCTAATATCAACCAATTTTATAAATACATTTAAACTTTTGCTAGTTAGTGAGTATGTTCCAACCACAGCGTATTTTTCTTTTGTAATTTTAGAAGAAACTATATTGTCTTTATTTCGTGTTAATAAGTTAAAACCATTTGGTCCAAATTCAAACTCTTTACCTAGCTCTATTTCTCTTACAATAATATTTTCAGAAACTAAACTATCTTTTAGCATACTAGAAAGCAAAAATCCTAATTGAGATTTATTTTTTAATTTATCTAAATTAACAAAATCAGATACTAAAACAGCTTCTTGCAATGAAATATTTTTTTTGATTTTACTTACAGATTCAGCAACAAGTTTTGAAACTAAATAATGAAAGTTATTTGACCCTGTAATAGGGTTTTTATAAACACACGAGCTAAAAGAAAGAACTAAGAAAATTGGAATTATAAAAAATTTCAATTTTCCTAAAAATTTAAATATCATTTTGATGATCGTTCTTTTACTATATTTATAGTTCTTGCAGGCGCGCAATCTTTAAAAATTATACAATCATTTACAATACCATGTACATATGTTGCTCTAGCACTTGTTATGATTTTACCTGTAATATTATCTATTACTCTAGCATTTAACATGATTTTACCCGATAATCTTGAGTAAGTTCCTACAACTACATAAGTATTAGGTATTTTATTTTTTAACTCATGGGGTTTTCTTGAGATAAAATATTCACCTTCATCATTTATAGAAATAGCCATTTGACCTCTGAATTCAGTAATATCAAAACCTCTATTTGAAAGTTCATTAATCAAACTTTCACTAACAACTCTCCCGAATTCAGTAGTTTTTTTAAATTCATCTAGTCTAACAAAAGAAGTAATTAATACAGGTTTGTTTGTATCCATTTTTTTATTTTGTAACATTTGAGCTGCTAGTGATGCAATTGTTGATTCTAATGTATTTTGAGTAGTTACATTTTTTTGCATATCAGCTGCAACTTCTAAATGTTGCTTAGTAGTTTGTACTTTGTCATATTCTTGCGCTATTGGATCATTACTTTTACCTACTGTGCATCCCGTTACAAAAAATAAAAATACACCTGCTAAGATACTTGACTTAAGAATACTTTTAAACATTAAAAACCCCTTTTCATAATTATTTAAATTTTATTTAAAGTTTGCTTAGATATTCTTGAATGATTGTTTTATTACTTTAAAAGGACTATTATACCTTAGATTACAAAGCTTTGTGATTTAAATCATAATAATATATAATCAATAAAATTTATAAGGAAAAACTATGGCAAATATTTTAATACCTATCTCAAATGGATTTGAAGAAATTGAAGCTATTTCAATAATCGATATTTGCAGACGTGCAAATATAAAAGTTACTATTGCAGGAGTTGAGGATTTAGAAATGATTGGAGCACATGGAATAAAAATTATTTCTGATAAAAAAATAGAAAATATTTCTAGTGATGATTTTGATATGATAGTTTTACCAGGTGGACTTCCTAATGCTTTTACACTTGCTGAAAATTCAAAAGTTCAATCATTATTAAAAGAGTTTAAAGATAAAAATAAGAAAATTGCAGCAATTTGTGCAGCACCTTATGCATTACATAAAGCTGGAGTATTAAATAAAAGTTATACTTGTTATCCAAGTTTTGAGAAAAAAATAAAAGATGATGGTTATTTATGCAATGAAGATATTGTTATTGATAATAATGTAATTACATCAAGAGGACCTGCAACTGCCATGATTTTTGCACTTGAAATTGTAAAAATTCTTTGTGATGAAAAGATTTATATTGAAGTAAAAGATGGTTTATTAGTAAAATAATATGAAAATACCTACAAATAATCTGGCTCTTGCCCTTGGTGGTGGAGTTGCGCGTGGTGCTTTTCATTTAGGAGTTCTTGATTTTTGCGAAAATCATAATATTGATATAAAAGCGTATAGTGGTTCATCAATTGGTGCAATTATTAGTGCTTCACATGCAAGTGGAATCAAAGCAAAAGAACAACTAAAAATATTTTCTTCAAAAGAGATACGGCAAGTTTTAAAATTTAATTTTTTTAGAAACGGCTTATTAAAAATCGATTCTACAAATAGATTAATTAATGAACTTTTGCCAATAGAAAATATTCAAGATATTCCAAAACCTCTTTGGATTAGTGCTTATGATTTAAAAAAAAAGGAACTTCACTATTTTAATAGTGGAAACACTTTAACTTTATGTCTAGCCTCAAGTGCTTTATATCCAGTATTTAAGCCAATTTCTTATAATGGAATGTATTTAATTGACGGAGGATTATTTGATAATATTCCAATAAAACCTCTTGAAAATAAAGGTTATGATATTTATGCAGTTGATTTATTTGCAAAAAGCAAAGAACAAAAAAGCAAAAAATTTAATCCAATAAAATCTATAAAAAAATCGCTTTTTAAACAACTTCATTCTAATCACAAATATTCTTTGGAAAATACAAACTATTATTTAGGAAGTCCTCACATAAAAAGCTTCTCTTTATTTACTTTTAAAGAGTTGGAAGAGTGTTTTAAATTAGGTATTAAAGAAGCTCAAAATCATTTTTTAGATACACTATAAATAAAAACTAAAAAGATTTATATTATGTCTGATACACCAAAATTTACCCATTTACATTTACATACTGAATATTCTCTACTTGATGGTGCAAATAAAATAAAACCCCTTGCAAAAAAAATAAAAAAAATGGGAATGACAAGTGTTGCCATGACCGATCATGGAAATATGTTTGGAGCAATTGATTTTTATAATGCCATGAGAGCTGAGGGAATTAAACCAATTATTGGAATGGAAGCCTATATTCACAATAGTGAAGATATTGGAGATAAAACAAATAGACAAAGATTTCACCTTTGTTTATATGCAAAAAATGATGTTGGTTACAAAAATCTAATGTTTCTAAGTTCTCAAGCATATATGTTTGGTTTTTATTATTATCCACGAATTAACAAACAACTTTTAAGAGATAATTCTGAGGGTTTAGTTTGCTCAGCTGCTTGTTTACAAGGTGAAGTTAACTGGCATTTAAATACTCAAAGTGAAAGAAATGTAAAAAATGGTGCAAAAGGATATGAAGAAGCAAAAAGAGTTGCTTTAGAATATAAAGATATTTTTGGAGATGATTTTTATTTAGAAATTATGAGACATGGAATTGGTGACCAACATTTTGTAGATGACCAGATTTTAAGAATCGCAAAAGAGACAGGGATAAAAGTAGTTGCCACAAATGATACTCACTATTTAGAGCAAAAAGATGCCGATGCGCACGAAGCATTTATGTGTATTGCTATGAATAAACTTTATGATGATCCAAAAAGATTAAGACATAGTGTTCATGAGTTTTATCTAAAATCACCACAACAAATTGCAAAATTATATGCAGATATTCCAGAAGCCCTAGAAGCCACTCAAGAAATTGCAGATAAATGTAATTTAGAGATAAAACTAGGAAATCCTACTCCTCCAAATTTTAAATTTACAAGACAAAAATCAGAGATTTCAAATTTAGTTTTACCAGAACCAGAGGTTGAATATTCTCTGGAAAATGACAAAATTTTATTTATTCATGAGTGTTGGAAAGGTTTAGAAGATAGATTAAAAATTGTTCCACCTGAACAACATGAAGAATATAGAGATAGATTAGCAGTTGAAATTGAAATTATTAATAATATGAGATTTCCAGGTTATATGCTTATTGTTTGGGATTTCGTAATTGTTGCAAAAAATATGGGAATACCAGTTGGTCCTGGGCGAGGTTCTGCAGCTGGAAGTTTAGTTGCCTTTTCTTTAAAAATTACAGATATTGACCCTATTCCTTACGGTTTACTTTTTGAAAGATTTCTAAATCCAGAAAGAATATCAATGCCCGATATTGATATGGACTTTTGTCAAGCAAGACGGGGGGAAATTATTGATTATGTTGTTCAACAATACGGTCGTGCAAATGTTGCTCAAATTATTACCTTTGGTAAACTTCTAGCAAAAGGGGTAATTAGAGATGTTGCAAGGGTTCTAGATATGCCCTACGCAAGAGCTGATGCCATGGCAAAACTAATTCCAGATGAATTAGGAATAAATCTTACAAGTTCATATGAAAAAGAGCCAAAAATAAAAGAACTTTGTGATGCTGATCCACAAGCAGCCAGAGTTTGGGAATATGCCCTAGCACTTGAGGGACTAAATAGAAATGCAGGAACTCACGCAGCTGGTGTTGTTATTTCAAATGAGCCTTTATGGAAAAAAACTCCTCTTTTTAAACCCTCAGGTCTTGATACTTTAGCAACACAATATAATGGAAAATATGTAGAAGATGTGGATTTAATTAAATTCGACTTCTTGGGTTTAAAAACCCTTACCGTTATTGAAGAGGCAAATAAACTAATCGAACAAAGACATGGTAAAAGAGTAGATTTTATTACAGCTGATGTGAATGACAAAGGCGTTTATGATTTAATTCAAACTGGAAACACGATGGGATTATTTCAAATCGAGTCCGATGGTATGCAAGATTTATGTAAAAGATTAAAACCATCAAATTTTGAGGATATAATCGCCGTTCTTGCCCTTTATAGACCAGGTCCAATGGAATCAGGAATGCTTGATGACTTTATTGATAGAAAACATGGGCGGGCTGAAATAAACTACTTTTATGATGAATTTGATGCACCACTTCGACCAATTCTTGAAACAACTTATGGAGTTATTGTTTACCAAGAACAAGTTATGCAAATCGTTCAAACAATTGGAGGATTTTCACTTGGAGGCGCTGACTTAGTAAGACGAGCAATGGGTAAAAAAATTAAAGAAGAGATGGATAAACTAAAAGATGAGTTTGCTATTGGTGGAGTAAAAAAAGGTTACCAAAAAGCTCATTGTGAAGAACTATTCGATTTGATTGTAAAATTTGCTGGATATGGATTTAATAAGTCTCACTCAGCAGCTTATGCCTTGGTAACTTTTTACACTTCCTATCTAAAAAAATATTATGCATCAGAATTTATGGCGGCACTTTTAACCCTTGAAAAAGACAACACTGATAAAGTTGTTAAATATGTGGATGAAGTAAAAAGATTAGGACTTGATTTATTCCCTCCTGATATTAATAAATCTGATTTAGTATTTAGTGCAAAAAAAATTGATGGTGAAGAAGTTGTAATGTTTGGAATGGGTGCCATAAAAGGTGCTGGTGATGTTGCAATTAATTCTATTTTAAAAGCAAGAAATGAAGGTGGATTATTTGTTGATTTAGGTGATTTTATCTCACGAATTGACGGAAGTAAAGTAAATAAAAGAGTAATTGAATCTCTAACAAAAGCAGGAGCGTTTGATAATTTTGGATATTCAAGACAATCATTACTTAATCAAATAGAAAAAATTGTTGAAACTGTGGGAAAAGCAGCACTTGCAAAAAAAATGGCAACTGGTTCTTTATTTGGAGATAGCGATGAACTAACAAAAATAGATATTGAACTTGAACATCTTCCTGAATTTGAAGCAAAAGAGATTTTAGAACTTGAAAAAGCCTCTTTAGGTTTTTATGTATCTGGACATCCACTTGATGAATATAGAGAACAACTTGATAAAATTAATTATACTCTTTCATCACAAATTGATGAACTAGAAGATGGAAGTCAAGCTTTATTTGTAGGAAAAATAGAGAATATTACTGAGAGAATATCAAAAAAAGGTAATAAATTTGGAATTGCAACAATTATGGATTTCCATGGAAATATTGAACTTATGCTTTTTGAAGATAGATTAAAAGAATTAAAAGAAGATTACGACTTAAATGAGCCAATAGCTTTTAAAGTAAAGATTTCAAAAGATGATAATTTTACAAGAATGAATATTCTAAAAATCGAAAGCATCAAAGAAGCTAAAAATGAAAAAATCAAAACAAAGCAAAAAGAAGTTATCGAACCACCATTAACGATAGCAATTCCTTTTTCAAATGATGAAAATTTAATGTACAAACTATTTGATATTGTGGCAAACAATCAAGGGAAAAGAGAATTAAAGCTTTTAATAAAATCAAAACTTGCCGATTTAGAACTGGAAACAGGATTTAAAGTAACTTCTCAAGTGGAAAAGTTAATACAACAACTAGAAGGAGTATATATAGTAGCATGAAACATATCCTACTAACAAATGATGATGGTTTTGATGCTATTGGATTAAAAGCACTTATTGAAGCACTAAAACCTATTGCCAAAATTTCAGTTGTGGCACCTGCAAAAAATAAATCAGCTTGTGGTCACTCTTTAACTTTGGAAAGACCATTAAGAATGGTTTGTGTGGAAGATGATTTTTACAAAATTGATGATGGAAGTCCAACTGATTGCATTTTTATTTCAGTTAGTAATTTATTTAAAGATGGATTTAAACCTGATTTAGTAATTAGTGGAATAAATATTGGTGCAAATATGGGGGAAGACATTACATATAGTGGAACAGCAGCAGGTGCTATGGAAGCTGTTATTCATGGAATTCCAGCAATTGCCATTTCACAAGTATGTAATGATATGTGCCAAGATATAAAAACCGATTGGGATTTTGCCCTTGCAAAAGAGGTTATAGTGGAACTTGCCTCTAAAATATTAAGTAATAATTTCCCATTAGACGAAAGAAAGTTTTTAAATGTTAATATTCCACAAATAAAGGCTATTGAGAGTAAAGGTATAAAAGTTACAAAAGCCGGATTTAGAGAATATGGAAATGATACTCACCGACACTTAAATCCAAGAGGTGAGGAGTATTATTGGATTGGATTGCATCCATTGATTTGGAAACCTTCTTTAAATAAAGATTGCGACTTTGAAGCAATAAAAGCAAATTATGTATCAATTACACCAATTATGCTTGATATGACTTCTTACAATGATATAAAAGCCATTGAATCTTGGCTAAAAAAATAAAAGGAAACAGATGAATTTTACAAAATCATTATTAAAACATATTGATAAATTGGTTGGGTCATTAAGATCAGACGAGCAAATACAAGAAATCTTAAAAAGAAAATTTACAAAAAAAGAGTACAAGATTTTTGTTGCTATTGAAGAAGGAAAAGATATGGAAGAGATAAAAACTCTTGTAAAAGAAGATGAAGAAGCAATTCAAAAACACTATAAAATTGCTTGTAAAAAATTAAATCAAGAAAAATTTAAACAAGAATTAGTATCTTACGAATAAGATACTAATTAATCATAAAACCATTTTAATATTAGAATGGTCACCTAACATTTTATAAATTTCTGTTCTATCATCATCATTATGAACTAAAAGTTCAAGAGTATAACTTTTATATTTGCCTTTAGCACTAACTTTTGATTCTTGTACTTTATGTTCTCTGCTTAAAATAACTTCTTTTACAGTTACATGAATATCTATATGTTCTAAAACAACCAATTTATATTCCCAAGAACATGGATAATTTAATTCTAATTTTTCTTTACTTAAATCAATCATTATTTAAATCCTCTCTTATAAAATCACCACTTTTACCACCTGATTTTTTTTCTAATTGAATATTAGAAATAATCATAGATTTATCAATTGCTTTTACCATATCGTAAATAGTTAATAATCCAATAGAAACACCAGTTAGTGCTTCCATTTCAACACCTGTTTGTCCATTTAACTTAGCTGTTACAATTAGTTTAAAGCCATGTAATTCAGGCTTTTCTTCCACATCACAATTTATTCCACTTAACAATAAAGGATGGCACATAGGAATTAACTCACTTGTTTTTTTAACTCCCATAATTGCCGCAATTACAGCCGTTTGAAGAACTGGACCTTTTTTAGTATTATTTGAAATAATTGCATCAAATGCTTCTTGAGACATAGTAATATCTCCTGATGCAATTGCAACTCTTTTCGTTTCATATTTGTCAGAAACATCAACCATTTTTGGTCTATTATTATCATCTAAGTGTGTTAAATTCAAAATATTCCTTTTTGTTAAAAATTAATTATATTCTAATATTTGTTAAAGTTAAATAAGGATTAAGTAAACTTTAAATATAATCCAAACCTAAAATTTATAAAAGAAAGTAGGTGATTTTAGTGCCAGGCATAAAAGTTAAAGATAGCGAATCTTTCGACGAAGCTTATAGAAGATTTAAAAAACAATGTGATAGAAATCTTATTGTTACAGAAACTAGAGCAAGAAGATATTTTGAACCAAATACAGAAATTAGAAAAAAACAAAAAATATCTGCTAGAAAGAAAATGTTAAAAAGATTATATATGTTAAGAAGATACGAATCAAGATTATAATATTTTGATTCGTAAAAGCAAAACTCTATTTATAGGGTTTTGTTTCTTACATTTACTAAAAAATCTTATCTAATTGTAAAATAAAATCCCAATAAAACTTATTTTAACTCAAACTGAGAGCTATATTCTTTTCCTCTATAAATTATTTTAAAATCCCATTTTCCATTTTCTCTACCATCTATATAACGATAATCATACGCTGAACTATCACCTGCTGGAATTAACATCTCTCTTGTTCTTGAAATTTCACCAGTTGGACTAATCCAATTAATAATAATTTGTTGTTCATTTTCATCTCTAATTATTTCAAACTTACATATAATTGAATTTTCATCTTCTAAAATCAAACAATCTACATTTGGATTGTAAGGTATATTTCCATTTACTTCTTGTTTATTTGTTAAATTATCTTCTGCAAATAGTACATTAATAAGTAATAAAAAAGAAACTACATACTTAATCATTTTTCTCTCTTTCTTCTATATTCATATATTTCATTAAAATATATTTTATAGGTGCATAAAATGTTGTCATTGATACTATTGTTAATATTAATTGAATAATCTTAAAAAAACTGTTCTTTTCACCCATTGTGAAAAGTACTAAATAATAGCTAATAAACATCGAGATTATAGCACAAATTATAGCACAAATTATTACACTTACAATAACCACAATATTATAATTCATATTTTTTCCAAATTGGTATTTCACCTAGTGTTGGTCTATTTTTTAATATCTCAAAAGGAGAATATGCTTCTTTATATCCCATAGAAAAATGATCTTTTATCCAATAGCCCAAATATATATAAGGAATATTTAATTCTTTTGCTATTTTAATTTGAGCTAATATTGAGAACTTTCCTATTGATAAATCTGAATAAGTATGATCATAATAACAATAAATTGCGGAAATTGAATTAGGCAAAATATCGACTAAAGCAACTCCAATTAATTTATCATCTTTGATATACAAAAATTCTTTTGCATATTCTTCTTTTGTTTCAACATAAGATTTCATATATTCATCGGGAGAAATAGCAGTATAAGGCCAATCTTTTTTATCATTCATAAATCTATGATATTTATCATAAAGATTAAGATGCTCCATCGTAACAGAAGGCGGTCTTATATAAAGTTTCGTATCTTTATTTTTTGATATTACTCTTTTTTCTGACTTAGAAAATTTATAATTTGCTACATCAATTCTCATTGAAACACATTTATTACAAAATTTACACTCTGGTACAAAATGCATTCTACCAAATCTTCGCCAGCCTCGCTCTAACATATTTTGATAACTCGAAGTTGAACAAGAATAAATATATTTATATCTAATATCAGATATTTTATTTTCAAAATAAGAGCAACTTCTATCTTCTTCTAAAAATTCAATATCTTGGTTGAGTATTTGCATAATTATTCGTTTATTTTTTCTTTTATCTCTTTTGCAATTGCAGAGATTCTTTTAATTTTTTCGTCATTTGATAAACTATCATCAATTATATGTTTTACAAAAGCACTTCCAACAATAACACCATCAACACCTATGATTTTTTCTTTGCAAGTTTTTTCATCAACTCCAAAACCAATATATAAAGGTGTATTTGAATATTTTCTTACATTTTCTATTATTATAGATAAATCTTCTTTTTGACCACTTCCTGTGATTCCAGCATATGCAACAATATAAATGAATTTTTTTGAATTTTCAACAATTGTTTTTATTCTTTCTTCACTATCAGTTGGTGCAACAAAAGAGATATTTGCTTTATTATATCTATTAAATAAATCTTCATAATCTTTTGCCATTTCATAAGGAAGATCAGGAATAATAGTTCCTTGAATATTATATTCATCAGCTTTTTGTAATATTTCTTCTATTCCATAATGATAAAAAGGATTCATATATCCCATCCATAAAGTATCAATATCTTTGGCAATTTTTGAAGAAACTTCAAATAAATATTTTAATTTAAATCCATTATTTAATGCAATTAAATTTGCTTTTTCAATTATAGGTCCATCAGCAACTGGATCAGAAAAAGGAATTCCTAATTCTAAAGTATCCACACCTGCTTCTTTCATACTATATGCTAAATCTATTGTAAAATTATTATTTGGAAGAGATGATGTAATATAACCTACTAATTTTTTCAAAATTCTTATCCTATCTTTAAATTTTTTTTATTTTATCTAAAATCTTCTTTTAAACTATTATTTAATATCTTCATCATTATTTTGTACTTTTTTTCTACTTTTAGTAATTATTAATTTAATAATTCTTTGCATATTAATAAAAAATCTTGTAGTGTAAGTGGTTTCTGTATTTTCTAATTCTTCACCTAATTTTATATTTATTGCTTCAGATTTTTTCATTGATAACACTTGAGAGGGGAATACACTTCTATGTCCTGTCATTAAAAAAGCAATAATAATAGATATTGCAGCATAATGTCCAACATCCATTCCAAACAATTCAACAGACATTATCATAGCAGCTATTGGCGCACTTGTAGTTCCAGCAAGAACACTAACAAATCCAAGAGCCGCAAATAAAGGGATATATCCATTAACTAAATATCCAAAAAAATTACCACTTGTTGCACCCACATAAAAAATAGGAGTAATCACTCCTCCGCTTCCACCAAAAGAAAGAGTTAAAGAAGTAAAAATAGTTTTTAAAATAAATGTATACCAAGGAATATTTTCATAAATCATTTCATCTGAAGACAAGGCATCTTTTATGGTATGAAAACCTAATCCTAAATATTCATCTCCAACAATTAAAGTTAAAATTACAATAATTATTCCGCCTAAAAATGCTTTTAAAATATAATTTATTTTTATCATTCCGATATATTTATGTAATTCATGTAAGGTAGTAATAATAAAATCAGCTACTAATCCAAAAAATATACCTCCCATAATCACCTTTGAAAGTAACACATAATTAAAATCAAAATTAGAAAAAAATGCAATATAAAAGTATGTATAGTTTATTCCCATCATTTTTGCAACAAAAAAAGCAGAAAAACCAGCAACAATTGATGGTAATAAAATATCATACATTAATGCACCAACAATTAAAATCTCAACTCCAAAAATTGCTCCTGCAAGTGGAGTTCCAAAAACAGATGCAAATCCAGCACTAATTCCACAAATAACTATTTTTTTTCTATCTCTATTTGAAAATTTTAGTTTCATTGCAATAAAAGAGGCTAATGATGCACCAATTTGAGCACCAGGTCCTTCTTTGCCAACTGAACCACCTGCAAAAATTGTTAATACTGTTGCAAAAAGTTTTGTGGGAACTACACTTAAATTTATCTTCCCAGAATTTTTATGAATTGCTTCAATTACTTTTTCTGTACCATGACCCTCAGCACTTGGAGCAAATTTCTTGACTATAACTACAGTTAGTGCCAAAGCAAAAGGTAAAGTGTAATAATAATCAAAAGGTAACAAACTTCTTGATTTTTCACAATATTCTAAAAGTTTTAAAAATAAAGCTACAACTGCACCAATTAGTGCGCCAATTAATGAAGAGAGGATAATCCATTTTGTGATACTTGCAAACATAATAGTTTGCTCTGCTAGGTGATTTTGAATATTTTTTTCTTTGCTCATAGGAATACTTCGTTATTACTTGAATTTTATATAAGCTATCTTAACTGAACACTTATTTAGTTGTTCTTTAATTTTTTACAAATATAAAAATTTTATTTAAAAAGTTAGTTTTAGATATAATCGTTATAAATTATTAATAGTTATTAGGAAAAAATATGAGCATTATAAAAAATGATTTTGAAAAAATGAATATTACAAAAATAAAAAACTCTAAAAACAAAAAAAAATTAACAGTTATTACAGCATACGATGCACTTTTTGCAAAACTGTTTGAAGACACAGCTGATATGATTCTTGTAGGAGACAGTCTAAATATGAGTTTTGCAGGAAAATCAGACACACTTTCTGCAACACTTGACCAAATGATTTATCATACAAAAGCAGTTTGTGCTGGTGCCAAAACTGCTTTTGTAATCACAGATATGCCTTTTGGTACATATATAAACAAGGATCAAGCATTACAAAATGCAATTAAAGTTTATCAAGAAACAAATGCAGCTGCTATTAAAATTGAAGGTGGAGAAGATAGAGCTGATATTATTAAACATCTTACTTCAAATTCAATTGCAGTTATGGGGCACATTGGATTAATGCCTCAATATGTAAGAAGTGAAGGTGGATATAAAGTAAGAGGAAAAACAAAAGAAGATGAAGAACAATTGATTCGTGATGCAATAGCTGTTGAAAAAGCAGGAGCTTTTTCAATAGTTGTTGAGGGCGTTATAAGTAGTGTTGCAAAAAGAATAACTGAAGCTGTAAATATTCCAATTATTGGAATTGGAGCGGGAAATGTGACAGATGGACAAGTTTTAGTTTGGTCTGATATGTTAGGATTTTTTGAAGAGTTTAAACCAAAATTTGTAAGACATTATATGCAAGGAGCATCATTGGTAAAAGAAGCTGTAAATCAGTATAGAAATGATGTTCAAGACAGTTCATTCCCATCAATAAAAGAAGAGTATTAAAAGTGGAAAGAATAGTAGAAGTTGAATCAGTATCTTTTGAAGAAGAAAATACAGAAGTAAGTTTACGACCTTCAAATTGGGATGATTATATTGGACAAGAAAAAATTAAAAAAAATCTAAAAGTATTTATAGAAGCTAGTAAAAAAAGAAAAGAAGCATTAGATCATATACTTTTTTATGGACCTCCTGGACTTGGGAAAACTACACTTTCTTATCTTATTTCAAACGAAATGAATACAAATATAAAAGTAACTGCTGGCCCAATGATTGAAAAAAGTGGCGATTTAGCAGCAATTTTAACAAATCTTGAAGAGGGAGATATATTATTTATAGATGAAATTCACCGTCTTTCTCCAACTGTTGAAGAGATTTTATATCCTGCGATGGAAGATTACAGACTTGATATTATAATTGGTTCAGGACCAGCTGCTCAAACTGTTAAAATTGATTTACCAAGATTTACGCTAATAGGTGCAACAACAAGAGCTGGAATGCTTTCAAATCCTCTAAGAGAGAGATTTGGAATGCATTTTAGAATGCAATTTTATAATCAAGAAGAATTATCAAAGATTATTCAAAAAGCAGCGGTAAAACTATCAAAAGCTTGTGAAGATGATGCCTCTTATGAAATATCAAGAAGAAGTAGAGGAACTCCAAGGGTTGCTTTAAGACTTTTAAAAAGAGTAAGAGACTTTGCTGAAGTTGAAAACGAGAATTCAATTAAACTTAAAAGATGTAAATATGCTTTAGATGAATTAGGAGTAAATGAAACAGGTTTTGATGAAATGGATATAAATTTACTCGAATTATTAGTTTCAAACAGGGGAAAACCAATGGGACTTTCTACTATGGCAGCAGCACTTAGTGAAGATGAGGGAACAATTGAAGATGCTATTGAACCTTATTTACTTGCAAATGGATATATAGAAAGAACAGCTAGAGGAAGAATTGCATCTTTAAAAACTTATGAAATGTTTAGACTTTCATATCCAGGAAGTGAAAAACTAGATGATGATTTAATTCAAGGAAAACTATTTTGAAAGCAGCTTATTTCTTAATTGCAATTGCAATTGTAATGATTTTTTTTATGGTGGAACTTTTTGATCCATTTCTAAAATCGATTTTTGTGTCACTTTTATTAGTAGTTGCAACAAGTACTTTAACTTTGTACTTGGAGAATAACTTAAAAAGTAGATTTTTTGCTACTGCAATTATGACAATAGCATTAACATCACTATTTTTTATACCTATTTTATATTGTATATTCTCATTTGCTGATTTTTTCACGAAAGTTGATCAAGTATCTTTAATCAAAAATCTTAATGATATGAAGATTATTATTCAAGACTCATTAAAAGATTTTATTTTCTTAAATGATTTACTAACTCAAATAATATCAAAATTTGATGTGGCTAAAACAGTTCAAGATATGTTAACATTTGGAGCTTATTTAGGTAAAAATTCTGTTAAGTTCATGATGGATATGATTATGATTTTAATATTCTTCTTTTTCTTTACACTTTATTCAACATCAATTTCAACTTTTATAAAAGAGTTATTACCAATAAAAAAAGAAGATTCAAATATTTTATTTTATGAATCATCAAATGTAATGACTGTAGTTTTATATTCTATATTAGTTACTGCAATTTTTGAAGGACTTTTATTTGGGATTTTCTTGACATATTTTGGTTATGATGGATTATTATTTGGAGTTTTATATGGTTTTGCATCTTTAATTCCAGTAATTGGTGGAATTATTATGTGGCTTCCGATTGTAATATTTGAAGCAACAACAAATTTAACAAATGCATTCATTATTGCAATTTATTCTATTGTAGTTATTTCAATTCTTGCAGATACTTTTATCAAACCAATGATTATAAAATATATAAATAAAAAAATTGTTAAAACACCTACAAATATAAATGAACTTTTAATTTTCTTCTCTATTGTTGCTGGTCTTTCAACATTTGGTTTTTGGGGAATGATTATAGGTCCTGCAATGGTCACATTTTTTATATCAATTATGAATTTATTAAAAAAATATTCAGACGATTTCAAAGATAATGTATCCTAAAAAGGATACATTAAAATTAAATCTCTCCTCTTTCTTTTTCTCCACCATAAGATGATATTCCATAGTCTAAATTAGCAACTGAACTAAAACCTAAATCTTTCATTATTCGTTGACAATAAGCGCTTCTACTACCACTTAAACAATAAACAACTACTGGTATATCTTTTTTACTTGTTATTTGTTCTAAAGCATCATAAAATGATGTTGTAGGGATTAAATAATCCGTTCCTTTAATTCTATTAGAAACCCATTCCATCCATTCTCTTGTATCAACTAATGTAAAATCAATAAAACCCAAATCTCTAGCTTCTAATAAAGATTCTAATTCAATTGAATTAAGTTCATTTTTTGCTAATAGTTTTTTTCCCTCTTCTTTAGTTAATCCTCTTGAGTGAGTAGCAATTATATCATGTAAATTATTTTCTTTTTTAATTTCTAAAGCTTTTTCATTAGTACAAAAAATTCCACAGTGACATGAACCAGTATTTGGTATTTCATTAGTTAATGCAGGTGTACAAGGGCACAATCTATTTTGACTTTTTTCTTGTTCTTCCTCATTTTGTCCTATAACCATAAAACAAGGGCAAAACTTTTTACCATAAATCAATTGGTTTCTTGTAAGTCCCATTTGAATTGATTGATTTATTTCTTTGTCTGGATTATAAACAAAACTGTATTCTGATAATACATTATCTGTAAATTTTTTAGTTAGCTCAAATTCGTTTAAAAATTCTTCACTATTTATATCAATTTTTCTAATCATTTTAAATATCCTATTTTATTATAAAAAAGAATAATAGTGTAATAATGTTTAGATATAAATATAGGTTGGATTAATAAGCAATAATTATCAAAAAGAGTTAAAGAATAGAGTTTCAACTTTTTTTCTAGCCCAAGGAGTTTTTCGAAGGAAAGTAAGACTAGATTTGATAGAGGGGTTGTCGTAGAAACACCTAATGTTAATCTTGTGAGAT
>Ga0172377_10000204_pt1 | contig 52305 bp, 56 predicted proteins | sample Pumphouse3metaG_FD_119749 | JGI IMG/M metagenome (GOLD analysis project Ga0172377, IMG submission 119749) | Leachate microbial communities from a municipal landfill in Southern Ontario, Canada - Pumphouse #3 metaG | ecosystem: Engineered > Solid waste > Landfill > Unclassified | place: Canada...
GAAGCTATGAAAATGGAAATAGATATAACATCTCCAGTTTCAGGAGTTGTATCTAAAATCTTAGTTAATACTACTGATTCTGTTGAAGAAGGAGAAACACTAGCCATTATTGGTTAGTGTTAAGAAAGGTATTAATGAAAAAAAATATATTAGTAACCATTTTTCTTTTGTGTACACTTTTTACATCAAATATTCTCGCAAGTGATGTTTTTGTAGAACAAACAGAAAAGAAACCTTACCATTCAAAAACTATGAGTGAATTAGTAGAATCTTTTTATGCGACAACGGGTATTAAAGCATTATTTCAACCTAAAGAAGGAATGAAAGATTCTCATGGTAAAGACATGACTCTTTTTGCTCAAGGAGCTGGAAGAATCATTATGATTTTAATCTGTTTTTTATTGTTTTATTTAGCAATAAAAAAAGGATTCGAGCCATTATTATTAATTCCAATAGGATTTGGTGGTTTATTAGCAAATATTCCAATTGCAAATATGGCAGGACCTGATGGAATGTTGGGGATTATTTATAGTATGGGAATTACTAATCAGTTTTTCCCACTATTAATATTTATGGGTGTTGGAGCAATGACAGACTTTGGTCCGTTATTAGCTAATCCAAAAACTGCGTTACTTGGTGGTGCAGCTCAATTTGCAATATTTGGTTCACTTGTGGGTGCTGTATTATTATCTACATATGTACCAGGAATTAATTTTACTTTAGAACAATCCGCAGCTATTTCTATCATTGGAGGAGCGGATGGACCAACTTCTATTTTTGTTGCTTCAAAATTAGCCCCTGAATTACTAGGAGCTATTGCTGTTGCTGCATATTCTTATATGGCATTAGTACCATTAATTCAACCACCAATTATGAGAGCATTAACTAGCGATTCTGAAAGAAGAATTAAAATGCCAGTAAGTAGAAAAGTATCTAAGTTAGAAAAAATTGTATTCCCATTGGTTGTTTTAACATTAACAATTTTAATATTACCAGATGCTGCACCACTTATTGGAGCTTTATGTTTTGGGAATTTTGCAAGAGAATCAGGAGTTGTTGATAGACTTTCGGATACAATGCAAAATTCATTAATTAATATTGTGACAATATTTTTAGGATTAGGTGTAGGTTCAAAATTAGCATCTGAACAATTTTTAGTTACAGAAACATTAGGGATAATGGTAATTGGTTTATTAGCATTTTCAGCAGGGACTGCTGGAGGAGTTATAATGGCAAAAATCATGAATTTAGTTAGTTCAAAAGATAATCAGATTAATCCATTAATTGGAGCAGCTGGAGTATCAGCGGTACCAATGGCAGCAAGGGTTGTAAGTAAAGAAGGTCAGTTATATGACAAATCGAACATTTTATTAATGCATGCGATGGGTCCTAATGTAGCTGGTGTTATTGGTTCAGCAGTTGCGGCTGGTGTTCTTTTATCAATATTTAAATAAAAATTAACAAGTAGGAAAGTTAAATTATGTCTGAAATTAAAGACTCATTAGGTTTAGAAAATGTTGGAATTATTAAAAGAAATGTGGATGTTGACACATTAATAAATGATGCAGTAGAAAAAGAAGGTGCAAAAGTATCTTCTACTGGTGCTTTGATGATTGATACTGGTATTTTCACAGGAAGAAGTCCTAAAGATAAGTTTTTTGTAAATCAAGATCCATCTAATAAATATATAGCTTGGGGAGATATAAATCATAAAGTTTCAAAAGAAGTTTATGAAGATTTATTGAAAAATTCTAAAAAACAATTAAGTAACAAAGATATTTATGTAACAGATGTATACTGCGGTGCATCGTTAGATTCAAGAAAATCTGTTAGATTTATTACAGAAGTTGCTTGGCAAGCACATTTTATTCAAAATATGTTCATTCTTCCAAAAACTCAAGAAGAACTAGACAACTTTAAACCTGATTTTACTATTTATAATTCTTGTAAAACTGTTGATATGGCATATGCGAGTCATGGTCTGCACTCAGAAGTTTATGTTATTTTTAATATAGAAGATAATGTAGCTATAATTGGTGGAACTTGGTATGCAGGAGAAATGAAAAAAGGTGTATTCTCTATGATGAATTACTGGCTTCCATTAGAAGGAAAACTTTCTATGCATTGTTCTGCGAATATTGGAAAAGATGGTGACACTGCCCTATTTTTTGGTCTTTCAGGAACAGGAAAAACTACACTTTCAACAGATCCTAAAAGAGCTTTAATTGGTGATGATGAACATGGTTGGGATGATAAAGGTATTTTTAATTTTGAAGGTGGTTGTTACGCTAAAGTTATAAATTTAGATAAAAATAGTGAACCTGAAATTTTTGATGCTATTAAAAAAGGTGCTATTTTAGAAAATGTTGTTGCTGATGCTAATGGTGTTGTTGATTATACTGATGGTTCAAAAACTGAAAATACAAGAGTTTCTTATCCTTTAGAACATATTCCTAATCATACACCTGATATGAGAGGAAATCATCCAACTAATATAATTTTCTTATGTGCAGATGCATTTGGAGTATTACCTCCTGTTGCAAAACTAGATAAACAACAAGCTATGTATTACTTCTTAAGTGGTTATACAGCTAAAGTTGCAGGAACTGAAAGAGGAATAACTGAACCTGTTGCTACATTTTCTTCTTGTTTTGGAGAAGCTTTTTTACCTTTAAATCCTACTGTTTATGCTGAATTATTGGGTAGAAAAATCGACCAACATAAAGTAAATGTTTATTTAGTAAATACAGGTTGGACGGGTGGTGCTTATGGTACTGGTTCAAGAATGAGTATTAAAAATACAAGAGCTTGTATTAATGCAATTTTAGATGGTTCAATAAATGAATCAGAATTTGAACTTTTACCAGTATTTAATTTAAAAATCCCAAAAACACTAAAAGGTGTTGATACAGAAGTATTAAATCCAAGAAATACATGGAAAGATAAAGAATCTTATGATGAAACAAAAAGAAAATTAGCTTCAATGTATATCAAAAACTTTAAAAAATACTTAACTTTAGAAAGTGAATTTGATTTCACAGCTGCAGGACCATCTTTATAAGATATAATTTTTCTATAAAAGTATTATTCAAGAAGGAGTGATTTTTTCACTTCTTTTTATAATATAAAAAATAGGAGAAGATCATGAAATTATCTATGTTTTTAGAAGATATAAAAAGAAATCAAGAAGAAGTTGTATACTACTGCTGTAATCATATATTATCAAAGAAATTTGATATAAGTAATGATGCTATTGAAAATGAAGTCTTAAAAGACTTATTTGTTAATTACGATAATTTCACTAAAGCTTTAAATGATTCTGCTGGAATCATTTATAAAAGATACGAAACTGAATTAGATAATGTATATAAAACTATATGTAAAGTATTTAATGAAGAATTTGATAATGCTTATGTATTTAATTATAGAATGGCTAGAATTGTAAATCAAGAACCTAGACAATTTTTAGATATTGAAGATAAAGATACTCAAGAAACTGTAATACAAAAATTTGAAGATAAAATTAATGCTGTTTTAGAATCAAAATATTATAAAGAAAATGAAGTAAAATTGTCTCAAAATTTAATTATTCCTCAAAAAACTTTAGAATTAATAAAATCTGCTGCAGGTATTTATTAATTTATTCAATAGAGTGTTTTAACACTCTATTTGAATTTCTTCAACTATTTTAAGTCCAAATCCTTGTAATCCTACGAAAGAATGTTTTCCTCCACTAGTCATTAGTTTAATTTGTTTTATATTTAAACAATTTAAAATTTGAGCCCCTATTCCATAATCTTTTTGAGATTCTTTATTTCTCATTTCATCACTTAAAAATATTAACACTCCACCTTTTGCTTGTAAAAAATTTATTGTTTTTAACATTGAGTGTAATTTTTCATCATTTAAAAAAAGATTAATATCTGAAGTTATTGTATGAAATTTTATAGGAGTAATTTCTTTAATCTCACCAAAAATTATTGCTGTATGAATATTTCCTAAATGATCTTTAAACTCTTTTTGAATTACATCTGTAGAAAAAAACTTTTTGTTTACATGTGAAATCTCTTCAACTAATTTTTCATGAGATAATCTATACTCTACTAAATCAGAAATATATACTTGTTTCATATTATGTTTAGATGCAAATATATCTAAATCATCTCGTCTTGCCATCGTTCCATCTTCTTTCATGATTTCACAAATAACAGCTTCACCATTAAGTCCAGCAAGTTTACATAAGTCTATACTTCCCTCAGTATGACCTGTTCGTACTAATACTCCACCATCTTTTGCAATTAATGGGAATATATGTCCTGGTCTTACTAATTCTAAAGCATTTGAAATTGGATTTGAAAGTATTTTAATTGTATCATCTCTCTCTTTTGCGCTAATTCCTGTACTTGCATCTGCTGCATCAACAGAAACAGTAAATGCTGTTTCATAAGATGATGTATTTGAGCTAACCATAGGATTTAGTTGTAATCTGTTTGCTGTTTCTTTAGTAACAGATACACAAATCAACCCTTTTGCATGTGTAGCCATAAAATTAACTTTTTCAGGACTACTTAAAGGTGCTGCATAAACTAAATCACCTTCATTTTCTCTATCTTCATCATCTAACATTATTACCATATTACCTTTTTGAATCTCTTTTATTGCTTCTTGTACTCTTTGTATTGAATTCATAGTTCTTCTTTATAATTAATTATTTTTTATTAATTTATTATATCAAAAAATCCAAAGAATAATCTAAAAAGACTTGACAATAAGGGCTTATTTAACTATACTTCCATCACTTGATCACCAAATGATAATATTTATCATTCATTGATATAAAATCGCGGAATAGAGCAGCTTGGTAGCTCGTCGGGCTCATAACCCGAAGGTCATAGGTTCAAATCCTATTTCCGCAACCAAATCAATATTTTTAAGTGCTGGTGTAGCTCAGTTGGCTAGAGCAGCTGATTTGTAATCAGCAGGTCGGGGGTTCGACTCCCTTCACCAGCTCCACTAAAATTTATAACCTAACTATTCAACTTTTCAAAAAAATATAAGTATTTCTAATTTTATTACCAAAAATATCTTTAAAAATAAAATTTTTTATTATTTCCTTGACTTACATCAAAAAAGTTATTTATTTATTATAATAGAATTAAAAAAGCAATAATTTTTTGCTAACTTTTTTGTACAAAATAAGGAAAAAAATGTTTAGTCATATAAATACAAAGAAAAAATTGTTGGTATTTCCAATATTATTTATGCTAATTGTTTTAGTGGTTTCTTTTTTCTATTTGCATTTTAATAAATTAGCAAATACAAGAAATAGTATTTCTGAACAAACTCAAAATCTTTCTGACGCAGTTTTAAAGACTCGTTTTTCTGCTTATAAGTTTTTAATGGCTCCAACAGAGAATGAAAAAGGAAATATTGAAAAACAATTTATAAAACTTCAAGAAGATATCCTGACATTACAGAAAAGATTATATATTCCCGAAAATATAAAGTTACTTGATAATGTAAACCAAAACTTAAAAGATTATTTAGAGAATTTTAATATTTATTCTTTACAAAAAGTAGAAAGCTTAAAACTAAAAGAAACAATGTCTAGTATGGTTCAATTAGGTGAAGATACTGAAAAAAAATTATTTCAAGTTAAAGATAATATGACAAAACTAAGAGATGATGCGTATTCAACTTTTAATCAAATTTTAATTGTGCTGATGATTTGCTCGATTATTGTTTTTATCGCAATTTCTATCTTTTTTTCAAATATAATTGTTAAATCTATTAATAATTTTAAAATAGGTCTTTCTTCTTTTTTTTGCTATTTAAATAAAGAAGCAAATGAAGTTATATTTTTAGATGATACTGCGTTGGATGAATTTGGAGATATGTCAAAAATGGTTAATGAAAATATCAGACAAGTTCAAAAAATCATAAATGAAGATAATTCTTTGATTGAAGATGCTAAATTAGTTATGCAACGGGTTAATAATGGTTGGTATAGCCAATTTATAGAAAAATCAACGCATAATACTTCTTTGGAAGAATTTAAAAATAATGTTAATGAAATGATAAAAAGTACACGGGATAGATTTATAGAAGTAGATGAAGTACTTGAACAATATACTAAACACAATTACATTCCCACTCTAAAATTAAAACCAAATGATGAAAAAGGCGGTGTATTTGAACGATTAGTTGATGGTATTAATAATCTACAGCAATCTATTACTAATATGCTTATTGAAAATAAATCAAATGGGTTAACTTTGGGTGAAAGTTCTAATATTTTATTAAATAATGTTAATAAACTAAATGGAAGTTCAAATTCAGCTGCAACTTCTTTAGAAGAAACAGCTGCTGCGTTAGAAGAAGTTACAAGTAATATTAGACAAACAACAGACAATATTGCAAAAATGGCAAACTACTCAAATAATGTAACATCATCAGTACAAGAAGGTGAAAAACTTGCTAAACAAACTAATATTTCTATGGATGAAATTAATGAGCAAGTACAATCTATTAATGAAGCTATTAGTGTTATAGATCAAATTGCATTTCAAACTAATATTCTAAGCTTAAATGCAGCAGTTGAAGCAGCAACAGCCGGAGAAGCAGGAAAAGGATTTGCAGTTGTTGCTCAAGAAGTTAGAAATCTAGCTTCAAGAAGTGCAGAAGCAGCAAAAGAGATAAAAAATTTAGTTGAAAATGCTACTTCAAAAGCTAATCATGGAAAAACTATTGCTGGAAATATGATTGAAGGTTATGAAAAACTTAATGAAAATATTTCTTTAACTATAGGATTAATCAAAGATATTGAAGGAGCTTCAAAAGAGCAACTTTTGGGTATTGAACAAATCAATGATGCAGTGAATGCACTTGATCAACAAACTCAACAAAATGCCATGATAGCATCTCAAACACATGATGTAGCAATTATAACTGATAAAATTGCAAAATTAATCGTAACAAATTCTGATGCTAATGAATTTAACGGAAAAAATGATGTAAAGGTAAAATCTATCAAAAAATAGGCTTTTAAGATTTAAATTTCTACTTTTTAGTCGAAAAATATGGAATAATTCAAAGTATAAGCCTTTGAATATATTGAGATATTTTACAATAGACGAAGGCTTCATTCATATAATGATTATATGTCACCTGTTGAGCTTGAAGAAAAAATGTTACATAAAGAAATGGTTGCTTAGAATATAATTTTATTTGTCTACATCAATATTCCATTTGATAGTCCTACGTAGCCTCTCCCTGCTATTGCTATTTTCATATTATATTAATTCCTTCTTTATTTCTTTTTACTGTATCCATTTGGGTTTTTGTTTTGCCACTTCCAGCTATCTATACACATATCATCTATAGTTTTTTTAGCTTCCCAGTTTAAAACTTCTTTTGCAAAACTTGAGTCTGAATAACATGTCGATATATCTCCTTGACGTCTTTGTACTATTTGATATGGCACTTGTTTACCACTAGCTTTTTCAAAAGCTTTTACCATATCAAGAACAGAGTAACCTATTCCTGTTCCTATATTAACTATCAGTGGATTTATAGTTTGGTTATTTAAATAATCTAATGCTTTTACATGTGCATTTGCTAAATCAACTACATGAATATAGTCTCTAACTCCTGTTCCATCAGGTGTTGGATAATCTCCTCCAAATACATTTAAAAACTCTCTTTTTCCTACTGCTGTTTGAGAAATATATGGCATTAAATTATTTGGTATACCATTTGGATCTTCACCTATTGTACCACTTTCGTGAGCACCTACTGGATTGAAGTATCTTAAAATTGCTATTTTAAACTCTGGATCACTTATGTATAAGTCCTTTAGAATTTCTTCTATAAAGTATTTTGTTCTTCCATATGGATTTGTTGTTGCACCTGTGGGGAAGTTCTCTTTTAATGGTATATAGTTTTGTGCATCAACTTCATTATAAACAGTTGCTGATGAGCTAAATACTATTTTTTTACAGTTGTTTTTTTTCATAATTTCGAGAAGTTTTAGAGTTCCTACTATATTATTATCATAGTATTCAAGTGGATTTTTTACAGACTCACCAACAGCCTTGAGCCCAGCAAAGTGTATAACAGAATCAATTTTATATTTTTTAAAAACTTTATCTAAAGCTTTTTTATCTCTTATATCACCTTCTTCAAAAGCTATAGTTTTTTTTATAATTTTTTCTACTCTTTTAATACTTTTTTTTGAAGAATTTGATAAGTTATCAAATACTACAAATTTATATTTAGCCTCAGCTAAAGATATAAGAGTATGTGAACCTATATATCCAGCTCCACCTGTAATTAAGATATTCAAAATTTAATCCTTTTTAATTCAATTGTAAAATAAATTAGTTATTTAGCTTATGATCAAATTCTGGTACTATTTCTTTAAGTTTCAGGATTTTATCTTCACATTCTAACAACTCTTCTATTTTAATATTTAATTCATCTATGTCAAATAAAGTCTTATTTGCAACGGTAATAGACTCATAATCAGTTTTTTTATCACTATCCTCAATAAGTAGTTCTTCATATAGTTTTTCACCAGTTCTTAATCCGCAAAATTCTATTTGTATATCAGTTTTACCACTTAAATCTATCATTTTTTGAGCAAGATCGACTATTTTTATTGGCTCTCCCATATCTAAAATAAATATTTCGCCACCTTTTCCTATACTTGCAGCTTGAAGTACAAGCTCGCAGGCTTCTGGAATTAGCATAAAGTATCTGGTGATATCTGGATGAGTTACTGTTATATTTTTTCCAGCTTCAATTTGTGATTTAAACTTAGGAATTACACTTCCACTACTTCCTAAAACATTTCCAAATCTTACAGCTACTATTTCTGTTTTATTAGATATTACATTTTGAGCATATAGTTCACAAATTCTTTTCGTTGTACCCATTACATTTGTAGGTCTTACTGCTTTATCTGTAGAAATTAGCACAAATTTTTCAACTTCATATTTTATAGATAAATCTATACAATTTTTTGTTCCAATTATATTATTTGAAATACCTTCAAGAATATTTTCTTCTACTAAAGGAACATGTTTGTATGCAGCTGCATGAATTACAATTTGAGGTTTATATTTTGCAAAAGTATTTTCTATAAATCCAAAGTTTCTTACTGTTTGCATAACGGATATAACTTTCGTATCTTTTGGATTTGCTTTTAACTCTTCAGTTATAGTATAAAGGTTAAATTCACTATGGTCAAGTAAAATAAGTTGTTTAGCACCAAATTTAGCACATTGTCTGCTTATTTCACTTCCAATACTTCCACCTGCTCCTGTAATTAAAACCACTTTATTTTTTATAAACGAAGATATTCTTGCTGTATCTAAATCTTTTGGATGACGAGCAAGTAAATCTTCAACTGAGATGTCTTTTAGTTGTTTTATATCTGCATTTTTTAGATTATTTACTATTTTTATATCATTTATATTAAATTCATTTAATTTTTCAAAAATATCAATTAACTCTTTTTGAGAATACTCTTTACAAATTATAACTGCTTCAATACTTTTTGATTTAATTATTTTTTGTAAATCATCAAATGAATAAACTTTTAAATTCAATATATATGTATTTTCCAGATTATTATTTTTATCAATTATTGCAACAGGAGTATATTTTAAATTTTTATTATCATTTATAAGTGTTTTTACAAAACTATCTGCTCCAATTATCAAAGTATTTTTATAATCAATATTCTTTTTACTTTCCAAAATAATTCTTTTTAGAAGCCTTAAAAATGTGATAAAAACTAAAGAAAGTATACAATCAATTATAATAATACTTCTTGCAAGAGGAGACATCCACTCTTTAAAGATTACAAAAATTACAAAAAATACTATATAAACAATAAGATGTGCAAATATAATTTTCTTTATATCATATAAAGAAAAGAATCTCCATGCCGTTTTATAAAGTCTAAATTTAATAAATGAAGAAACTTTTAATACAAAAATTATTGAAAAAATAACAAAAAAATTATCTAAAAAATCTGTAGGAATCTGAAAATTAAATCTTAAATTATAAGCAAAATATAATGTGAAAAGTGAAATTAAAAAATCACATAATAAAAAAAATAGAATTCTTTTTAATGGAGTTGGAGTAAACAACAAAGTGTCCTTTTAATAAAGTTTTATATTATAGTGAAAAGGAGATGAAAGATCTTTAAAATTTGACAATAATTTATTAGCTTTTGAAATAACATGTAACTTTAAATAGATAAAAACACAATAACTAGAAATCTAAATTTTTAAAATATATTAATATATTAATATAATGATTTTTAATATTTACTATATCATAGATATATTTTATTTAAAAAGCCTTTTTATTATCTACAAATTTCATAGCTAAAATCAATAGTATCATTGTAAATACTAAAGAAATAAAAATATTTGATATAAGATAAACCATAATAAATAAAAGAAAATTTAATCCTATAGAATAATTTGTAACTTTATAATGACTCCACCCTGATTGAGTTAGTCTTTGATAAAAATGCTTTTTATGGGATTGTGATAATTTTTCACCATTTCTTTTTCTTCTATAAAGTGTCAATGTAGCATCAACCCAATAAATACTAAAAAGTATAATCCAAATCCAAAAATTTGTAGCTTCTTTATTTGCATAATATATAGTAAAAATTGCTATGTTATATCCAAGAAGCGTACTTCCAACATCTCCCATAAAAATTTTTGCCTTATTCCAATTCCAGTATAAAAATCCTAAAACAGCAACAGCTAAAATCAAAAAGTGATTTCCACCAAACAGCACAAATCCTGCAAATGCTAAAAAAACTACTTCACTTCCTGCATAACCATTTATTCCATCAAGAAAATTGTACAGATTAATAAACCAAATTATCATAAAAAATGCAAAAATATTTGTCAAAATAAAATTTTGTATATCAAATATTCCCAAAGTCAAAGTCTCAAATCCACCTAAACTATAAAGCCCACCCATTGCAACTACTGATTGAACAACAAGTCTTAATTTAGGACTTAATTCATAAATATCATCAAAAAAACTAACTATTGAGATAACTGCTCCAAAAAGTAGAGCATAAAAAAGATTTACTTCTATTTGATTCATAAAATATAAATAAAATAATCCAATAAACCAAGTAATAGCGATCGCTATTCCACCACCGTGAGGAGTTGGAACTGTGTGAGAACTTCTTTCATTTATTGTTGCAACAAATGATTTTCTTATCATATAGTTTTTTATTGAATATGTAAGTAAAAAAGATATTGTTATTAATATTAGATAAATCAATTTATTTTTTCTCTTTATTAAAAAAAATAGTTTTCAACCAACTATTCAAAGAATATTTTTCATAAATTTCTGTAGATAAACTTTGATATTCATTTTCAAAAAAATTAATATTGATTTTTATATTGTCTCTGTCTATAATAAAAATATTATTAGGATTATAAAAATCATAATTTTTTATATTCTTATTTGTTGTAATAAGTTTTTTTTCTGCACCTAAACATTCAATAGTTCTCATAGTTAATCCAAATTGTGAAGGATGATTTATATCTAAAACAACTTTTGAATTATCAAATACATCTATTATTTTATCTTGTGACAACGAAGAAAAAGAAAATTCAGATAATTTTCCATAATTGTACTTTGGAATAAATAGTTTTCTAATAAAATAAATAATAATACTTGGTAAATAAAAGTAATAATATACTGAAAGTTTATTTTCTGCAATTAAATTTCTAATTTGTTTTGATATTTTATATCTATCACTATGAGCTGTTGCAATAAATGACAAATCATATTTATAGTTTGATAAATGCTCTTTTTTCTTATACTCTTTAGAATAAAAAAGAGGAAGAAAAATTAAATTATATTTTTCAACATCTCTACTATCAAAAGAGAATATTTTGTCAAATAATTCAATTGTATTAAAACTATTTTTATTTTCAAAAGAATCCCACATATATAAAATAAATTGTGAGCTAGCTTGCAATTCTTTTATTTTAGCAAGTTCTTTAAAATTAAGTGTTTCAGGAGATACTACAAAAACAAAATCATATTTTTTATCTAAAATATAAGCATAAATATTTTCATAATATTCATTTATTTTCTTTTTAATCAGTGATTTTAGTTTTAATCGAATAAATACTTTTGTAATAAAGTCATTTGAAGGTCTATCATCAAAAAAATCAACAGTAGCACCTAAATTCTCTAATTCTTGTTTTATTTTATTTTCATAAGTAAAAAATTTAGGACTTATATATAAAACTCTTTTATTAATTAAATCTACCATTATTTATAGAGTCCTTTTTCCTTCATCTCCTCTATACTTTTTTCATACTTATCTTCTACTACTTTTTGTAAATTTACCCAAGAAGTAAATTTTTTTATGCCTTCTTCAAAACTTATTTTTGGTTCAAATCCAAGTTTTGCTTTTATTTTTGTCAAATCTGCATAATTATCTCGAATATCACCTAATCTATAATTTCCTGAAATTGTAATTTTAGAATTACTATCATAAATTTTTACAAGTGTATTTGCAACTGTATTTACATCAATAGCTTGACCTAAACCAACGTTGAATACTTCATAATTTGCTTCATCTTTTTCAATACCTAAAATAGTAGCTTCAACAACATCATCAACATAAACAAAATCCCTACTTTCTAAACCATCTTCAAATATATTTATATCGTTTCCATTTTTGATACGAGTTGAAAAGATAGATAATATTCCTGTATATGGATTACTTAAAGACTGACCCGCTCCATAAACATTTTGATATCTAAATGCAACTGCTGGTATTCCAAGTGATTTCCCTACAACCAAAAACATTTGCTCTTGAACTTGTTTTGTAATACCATATATCGAACTTGGATGAATTTTACTTGTCTCATCTGTTGCCATAAGTTTTACATCAATTCCACAGTGAGGACACTTTACAGCAAAATCACCTCTTGCCATATTTTTATCTTTTCGTTCACTTGGATAAACTACTCCACATTTTGAACAATAATATTTACCTTCACCATAAATAGATCTAGAAGAAGCAATAATCATTTTTTTTACACTATGTTTTTCATTTGCTAAAATATCAAGAAATATTGATGTTCCTTTTATATTTACATCTGTATATTTTTCTATTTCATACATTGATTGCCCAGTTCCTGTTTCAGCCGCAAGATGTACAACCACATCAATACCATCAAGTGCTTTTTTCCAATCATCATAACAAAGAACTGTTCCTTTAATAAAATTAACTTTATTTTTAATACTTTCATATAATGGTGAATACTCCCCGTGTATTTGAGGAGAAAGATTATCTAAAACATTGACTTTATAACCTTTTTCAATCAATTTTAAAGATAAATTTGATCCAATAAAACCTGCACCACCTGTAATTAAAATATTTTTATATTTCATCTATAAAATCTCCATTTTTATTTGTTTTTCTCCAAACATTTATTCTTTCATCATATCTTTTAATTATTTTTGCAGGTATCCCAGCAATTACAGAGTAATTTGGAAAATTTCCCCTAACTACTGCATTGGATCCAATAATACATTGCTTTCCAAGTATTGTACCAGCTTGGATAACTGCTCCATATCCAATAAAACAATTACTTCCTATTTGGGTATCTCCAACTATCAATTTTTGATTCATAATATGTTGATCTTTTTCATCATATCTGTGCTCTATATTTGTGATAAATACATTAGCAGATATTGTTGTATTTTTACCAATAACTAATTTTTGTCCACCACCTGATATAATATGAAAATTTTGTGCTATTGATATATTTTCTTCAAATATAATGGAAGAGTTATTATCAATAACTTCTATTCTTGCACCTGGGAAAATTCTAACTTTTTTAGATATAAAAATTTTCTTAAAATTTTTTATGAATAATGGTTTACCCACATAAGAAGGCAATTCGTATTTACCAAATAACGGTTTATAAATCAAACCTCTTAAAATCCAAAAAAATTTAAATATCATTTAAAAAACCTCAATAAAATATTAATAAAAACATAAATTCTAACTTTTAATTTATGTATTAAAGTATTTTTACTTGTATTACCACCATTTGAAGCATTTGAAGAATGTCTTCTATATAAAATAAGTGCTTCATCTAGCTTATATACTTTGAAATAAAGTTCAGCTATTAAACAAATCCAATAATCATGAGCACACAACTTTTGATTTTCAGGAAAAGGTAAACTTTTTTCTAAAACTTCTTTTTTAAATGCCATACAAGCACCAACATATCTTGGTAATAATAAATTATTAAAAAATCCTTTTTTAGTATTGCATACATTAAAATGTGATTCATAAATAGTATTCAAATCTTTGGTAACAACCTTATTATCACTTATAATAAAATCATAATCTTTAAGATAAACAAGCGTTTTTTCTATTTTGTCATTAACCCAAATGTCATCTTGATCACAAAGAAAAATAACATCACCAGATACTTTTTCCAAAGCATTTTCAAAATTCTTTGTATAACCTTTTTCTTTATTATTTAAATAAATTTTTATTCTTTTGTCATTATATGATTTTAAAATTTCTATTGTATTATCTGTTGAATTATCATCTGATATTATTATTTCATCATTTCTCGAAACTTGACTTAAGATTGAATCTAATTGTTCTTTAATATATTTTTCACCATTGTATGTTGCCATACACACAGAAATCTTCATATTTATTTCCCTTTAAAAAAACATTTTCTTATAATTTTCATTAAAAAACTAGGTACTAATAAAGGTAATAAGAATGTTATTTTTGGATATTTTCTTCCTGAATATTTAAGCAATTTATTATACACCAGATATTCATTCAAAGTATAAAAGTTATAACTTCTTAAATATAATAAATATTTTAAACTAAATATTCTTGTCAAACAATTATGTTTTTTTATCGTTAATTCTTTACTTTCTAAAGTATAAATTGGTGGTAAAGAAAATATAAAATTTGGCCAATTCTTTAACCAAATAGGAAATGTCTGGTTTTGCCAAGATTCTTTTTTTATATTGTCTAATTTTATTAAATTAACTGATACATCATTATTCCATAATACCTCAATGTAAGACTTTAATGATAAATATTCAAATATAATTCCTGTTTGAATAAAATTTGAATTATAATATCTACTAAAATTTGCTTTTGAAAGTAATTCTTTAGAAAACATTAAACTACTTATTTGAGTCATATGCCATCCTAAAGTTGTCAATAGATCATTGTGATTTGTAAATATTATTGTTTCAATGCCTTTTACTCTATTTTCACTATTTGTCACAATCATATCAAAAGAATTATTATCAATTTTATTTAACAATAAATTAAATTCTATTTTATTAAAAAAACTCGTATCTCCCAATAACCACACATAATTAGTATTAGGCAATTTTAATGCTTTCTCAAAATTTGCATCTGGACCAATATTTATTTCATTTTTACTATAAAAAAGAAAAGTATATTCTTTCATCCATTTTTTTACAATATTTTCTGTATTATCAGTGGATGCATTATCAGATATAAAAATTTGTATATTGTGTTCTTTTAATATTGGTATATGATTTTTTAAATTATAATCCAAAAAATCAGCTCTGTTATATGTTGGGATTACTATGGCTAATAATTTATTTGATTCCATTTTCTCTCACTTTATATTTTCTAAAAATTAATAATACCCACGGTAAACCCAATATATAACTACTTAAAAAACCAATAAAGAAGTATTCAAATGGTAAATTCATAGCAATTAGCCAAGTTGTAAAAGATATATAAATAGCACTGACAAATGATGGTAAAACTAAAGGTTCTTCTTTGTGAGCTCTCATATATGTAGCTAAAGCATTAATAATAATTTGTATAAACCAAGCTATTGAAATTATTATAAAAGAATATGTACTAATAAGTCTTCCATAAAATGGTATGTAATCTTTAAAAATAGTAATAATTACAAAGAATATTATTATTCCAAAAATAAATGTTATTACAGATAAAATTAAATATTTTCTAAAAAGTAGATTAAGTGTATCATAATCTTTATGAGAAACTAACATATTTATTTTAGGTACTATTATTGTCATCCAAACATTTGATATACCAAATATTGCTGTACAAATAGCCATACTAAGACCTACTTGTCCAGCTTCTACACTCCCATAATAGTGAAATGCTATTGGAGTAAAAATGGAAAAAATAAAATATCCACTAATCCAGCTAATTGCATATTTGCCAAGTAATGGTAATATTTCTATTTTCCAATTATGTGATATTGAAGAAGCTATATAGTTTAGTTGTACAAACATATTTTTAAATTTACTAAATATTATTATGATACCGACAAACCCACCAATAAAAAGAGAAAGAACTAAAGAATAAAGTTCCAATCCAAAAAAAAGAAAACTTATAGTTGAAATAACTGTTGTAAATGAGATAAAAAATCGTATTTTATGAATTTCACCTACACTATCGCAACCTTCTATAAATGAAAGCAACATACTGTTAAAAAAAACTAATACAGAAGCTAATCCATAAATGACCCATGGCATAAACCAATTAAGTTCTGTTTGTTTTTGATTGAGTACTAAAAATCCAATTATTAAAATAATAGGAAATGCAATTAGTCCCATACAAATAGACCATTTAACAGCAAATTTAAGTAATGTAGCTAATCGTTCTAAATGATATACATCACCTGTTAATGTTTTATTCGATTCAAACTTTAAATATGCAAATTCATGTGCTGAAAATTGAAGTAAAATTGTAGAAAAGCCCATATCAGCAAAAACTGCTAATGCTGCTAAACTTATAAAGGTATACCAATATCCTTGCGCTTCAGCACTAAGGTATATTGGTATTAAAATAAGAAGAATTGGTCCTGATAATAATCTCCACAACTGATTTATTGCAGTATGTCTAAAATCATGGCTTAATAAAATTTTTAGCAAGTAAAACCTTTATTTCTAAAAATTCTAATCTTCAAAGTTGATTCGTTCTTTTTCAAATACTAAAGGTCTTTTTAAAACTTGAGTATAAATAGCACCAATATATTCACCAATTATTCCTATAAAAAACAGCATTATTGAAAACATAAAAGATGTCATAATAATCAAAGGAGCAATTCCTAAACTCATCGTATCCCAAAATAAAAGTTTTGCTACAAAATAACCAACTCCTACCAAAAGACTTATAACACCGAAAATCAAACCTATAAAAATAGACATTCTTAATGGAACTTTTGAATTATTAATAATTCCCAACATTCCCATATCATAAAGAGAATAAAAATTATTTTTTGTAATACCTCTAACTCTAACTGGCTGATTATATGGTAGTAGCTTAACTTTATACCCCGCTTCAGCAAGCATTCCTCTAAAAAAAGGATATGGATCATCCATAGATTTAAGAGCATCCATAACTTTTCGATCAAATAATCCAAACCCTGTACAATTTTTAAAAATTCTAACTTCTGATAATTTGCTTAATAATTCATAATAAAGTTCTCTTACTTTGAACATTACACCATGTTCTTCACTATCTTGTTTTCTTGCAAGAACTATTTGATTTCCATCTTCCCAATATTTTATAAAAAGAGGAATCATTTCTGGAGGATCTTGCAAATCTGCTACTACTGATATCACAGCATCTCCTGTAGCTTGAAATAATGCATGTGTAGGAGATTTTATATGTCCAAAATTTCTTGAATTTACAATAATTTTTACATTTTTATCTTCTTTTGCTATTTCTTTTAAAATTGGAACTGTTTTATCTTCCGATGAATTATCTATGAATATATGTTCATACTCATATTGTGAAACTTTTTCATTCATCACTTTTTTTACTTGTTTATATAATTCTTCTACATTTTCTTCTTCATTGTAACATGCAGTTACTATACTAATTTTTTTCATCTTTTTTTCCTTTAAAAACAAATTTCTTATTTAATACAAATGATATTAATGCTAAGGGAACTAATAATAAGAATCCATTCATATACATATTTTCCCATCCACTTATTTTAAATAACCATAAACAACTTATATTTATCAGATATAATATTATATAAATAGAAACAAATCTATAAATCAAACTATTATCATGACTATCAAACACTAGTTTACCTATTGTTTTAAAATTAAACAATACACCTAAAACTGTAGATAAAAATACAGCTAAACTATAGTGCATATTTAAAAATATAAATAATGCAAATAATGAATATCCAAAAGCTGTATTCAAAATACCTACTAAGATGAATCTAATCAATTTATTATTCAATAGCATATTATAAATCCTTTAAAAGTTAAATTAAAATTATTTAATTTTTTATTACAAAAGATAATAATTTTGCCTTATAATCAATCTTTCTAAGCATAGTTGCAAAAAAATAATTAAATCCTGAGCATAATATCATGCCTATTGTATAATAAAATAAACTCTTACCTAACGATAATGATGTACCAAATTTTTGAGCAATGATAAATGATATATAAAAATGATTTAAAAAAATATTTAAACTAAATAAACCTAGTTTAGTAAAAATATTTTTCTGAAAATATGAAAATAATAAAGATTTTTGACTAAATGAAATTGATATTGCAATAGCTAAAGCAAATATTATAACAAAATCAATAGTTCCTCTTTCTTTTATGGTTATTATTAAATAAATAACAAAAGAATAACTTATTATTTCTAGTGCAGTTAAAAACTTATAACCAAGATCTTTAAAATTGATAATACGGATTTTCATGGAAACAAAATACAATAAATATCCCATAGATATGTCTACAATAGCTCTTATTAAACCTATATGAATAAATCCATCAAACACTGGTTCCAAGATTGGTCCCATATGGCCATATTTAAATGCTATTGCTCCATATCCTATTAAACAAATTAAAGGAGCTCCAACATTAGTAAAAAAGCTTTTATATTTTAAAATTAATGGTACTAAAATAATAAGTGCACCCATCATAGCAGATAAATACCATAATGTACCTACTACTGAACTTACTGGAAATCCAAATATTTGGAGTAAAAATAAATCTCCAAGAATTAAAAAAAGTCCATTTAATATAGCTGGTACAGAATTTGGCACAAAAATATGTAACAAAATAAAACCAGTAAAAGTAGCAATAAAAAATTCTAAATAAAATGCTGAAAGTTTATGTTGTAAAAATTTTCTAGTTAAAAGCCACACATCTGTATCACTAATTAAATTTTCAGAGAACTTTTTTGCCAGTAAAATCCCTGTAATCATATAAAAAAATTCAACTCCAATATAGCCTTCAATACAAATAGGTGCAAATTGCCAACTATGATGTATAAAAATAAATATTGCAAAAATAAATTTCATTAAATCTATTGTACCATTTCTATTATCCATAAATATTCCTTTATTATATTTTGTAATTATTTATTTACAGAAAAAAATTTCTTTTTATAAACACTGACTAGCTTTCCTTTTTCAACTAATTCATAATTATTTTTTATATTCTGAAATAATTTTTTAAGTGTCTCTAATTTTTTAATTCTTACAAGTAAATTATCTCTTTCCATAGTATCACTATAAATATCAAAAAATGAACGCTTTCTAATTTCATCATCAAAATTCATTTCAATATCATTATCTACAAAAATAATATCTGCTTTTTCAGAAAAAATATTTTCTATAATTTCAAATTCATCTTCTGTTACTATTGTTGAACGCAACTCAAAAAATGGCAATCCAGTATATTTATTACTTAAATAAGATAAAATATTATCATATTTGGAAATCATATAGATATCACTTTTAAAATTATATTTCTGAATCAAATCAATTGAATCTTGAAAAGGTTCAAAACTATAAGTAGCTTCTATACTCCCAGTTTTTTGATTTTCCCACTTATATAATTTATGATTTTTAAAAACATTATCATGTAAAGACTTATCATATAAAAAACTATTCAACAATAAGAAATATAATATTCCAAAAGATATAACTAAACAAATTTTAATATATCTTTGTAATTTAGAATTACTCAAAGAAATAATTATCAATAATGGTAAAAATATTAAATAAGAATAAAAATAAAAATCTTTATTTATTCCATGCCAAACTATATACGACATAAATAATTCAATATAAAAGATTGTGAAAATATAACTATAAAGATAACCACTTTCTATTAACTTTTTATAAAAATAAATTAAACTACTCCACATAAATATTATATATGAAAAGATAAAGAGATATAAATATTTATTATTAAATTGAAATGAATAAAAACCATCAAAAAAATACTTTATGGATGGATTTTCCATAAAAGGGTATGATTTAATAAAAATTAAGAATATAATTACACTTATTACTAAAAGTAAGATATCTTTTTTATTAATATCTTTATCTGTTATATATTCTAAAACTATTTTTGACAAAATAGCTCCAACATATGATAAAAATATGAAAATACCAAATTCTTTATTAATGTATATTGATGTTAATGCTAATAATGATATGAGTGATAAAACCCATATATTTTTCGCACGTAAAAACAATAGAATTATTAAAACATCTAATAAATGCTTAAAATTTGTAGAATCCGGAACATAATAAAAGAAGTAATATTTATTTCCGAATAAAGCTATTCCTGCTAATAATATAAATATAAATTGAACTTTAATGTCTCTGAAAAAAAATAATGAAAATAATAACAATAATAGATAATACATTACATCGATAGTTTTTTTCGCTTTTTCATAATTATTAATATTATTCCCACCATACCATTTGGAAATCGTGGATATAAGTTGCACACTACCCCAACCATATTGTGAAAAAATATTTTTCTTATCTTTTCCTAATTCCATCTCATTCAGTGGAATTAATACGAAAGAATTTTCATGAATATAATATCTATCAAATATTTGCATATTTTGTTCAAATATATTTGCTAATATAAACTCATATTTTTCTTTTAAAATATCCTTAGATTCAGCAGTAAAGAGAGGATAATCTATAAAATCATTTAAAGCTGAAAATCTATTACTTATTATAGAATTATCAATTAATTTGTAATTTCTAAAATACAATAGTGATTCATTATATGTTGAATCTAATTGTTCTGAAAACTTAATATTTCCAAAAGTATTATAATTTTTTAGTAACTCATTAAATGCTGATGTATAATATTCAGGTAAAATAAAATATTTATCTACACTTGGTATGTTATTAAATGTAATTCCCCTATTTTTTTCATCATAGAAGTAAATATCTTTTGAAGAATATTTACTATTCTCAAAATCTTTATTGAATAATAAATTTTGATTAATAAATTCTAAATTATCTACTGTTTTATTTTCTAATATCGTCTTTTCATCTAAATATTTATACTCATTCATCAACTTATAATCATTAAAAATATGATTTAAGAAAAAATATAAAGGTATGAAAAAAATTAAAAGTAAAATTGAAAATTGAAAATTTTTATTTTTAAATAAATTTACGTTACTTATCATTTATTTAATTTCTCCTTTACTTTTTTGTTTTAAACTCAATATATAAAAAAATATTAATAAAAAAGATATACTTGTAGTAAATATAAAAAATAAGTAATAATAAAATATTATGCTATTTTCATGATTATAAAAATAGTATGTCCAATCTAAATAATTATATTTTGATTGGACATTTTTTATCAAATAAATAATTCTGTAACCTATATATTGCACTACTATATATAGGATAAACAAATAAAAATATTTTTTCATTTTAGAAAATTTCTAATAGTCTTAATCATATAACTAATAGCATCATCACCCATACCTGGATATAATCCTATCCAAAAGCTATCATTCATAATTTTATCAGTCACAGTTAATTTACCAACTATTCTATAATCAGTATTTAAAATCATACTATCAAACATAGGGTGTCTTGTCATATTTCCTGCAAAAAGATTTCTTGTTTGTATTTTATTTGCTTCAAGATACTCTACAAGTTCATTTCTTGTAAAATTAACACCATCTTTTAAAGTCATCATAAATCCAAACCAACTAGGATCTGAGTTTGGTTGAGTCTCTACTAATTGAAGTTGTTCTAAATCTTTTAAACCATCATATAATTTTTTCTGATTCTCTTTTCTTTTTTCTACAAATGTTGGGAATTTTTCAAGTTGAGCGCAACCAACAGCTGCTTGCATATCTGAAACTTTTAGATTAAATCCAAAATGAGAATAAACATATTTGTGATCATACCCTTTTGGAAGTGTTCCAAAACTTTGAGTAAATCTACATCCACAAGTATTGTCAATACCACTTTCACACCAGCAGTCTCTTCCCCAGTCTCTCATACTAAGCATGATTTTATTAAGAAGCACATTATTTGTATATGTAGCGCCTCCTTCTCCCATAGTCATATGATGTGGTGGATAAAAACTACTAGTTCCAATATCTCCCCAAGTTCCAGTTGGTTTTCCTTCATAAGTAGAACCCAATGCATCACAGTTATCTTCTATTAACCAAAGATTATGTTTATCACAAAACTCTTTTACCGCTCTTAGATTAAATGGATTTCCTAAACTATGAGCTATCATAATAGCTTTTGTTTTAGGACTAAGTGCAAGTTCTAGTTGAGTAACATCCACATTTGCATAAGTTAAATCCATATCAACAAATACAGGAACTGCACCATATTGAACAATAGGAGCTACAGTAGTTGGAAAACCAGCAGCAACAGTGATAACTTCATCACCTCGTTTAACTTGTCTTTCTTTTAAAAGTGGAGAAGTCAAAGCATAAAAAGCTAAAAGATTTGCACTACTTCCAGAATTTACTAGAAATGCCCATCTAACACCTAAATATTTTGCTAATTGTTTTTCAAATTTTTTAGAATAATCACCATAAGTTAGCCAAAAATCAAGTGAACTATCTACAAGATATTGCATCTCTATTTCGTCAAATACTCTACCTGCATAGTTTACTCTACTCTCTCCATCTATAAACTTTTTTTCTTGAACAGGTTTATGAACTAATTCATAATACTCTTTTGTTTTATTTAATATCTCTTGTTTTAATTGCTCTGCTTGTGTCATTTATTTTCCTTTCCACATGTTATTTATTTCTTTTAAATACGGGTCATTAATAATAGATTCTTTATCTAAATTATCTAAATTATTTTTAAAATACTCTCTCATTTTTGATATAGCATTCTTATGAGTCATAAACTCAAAACTTCCTATTTCACTTAAAATTCTCTGATTATTTGATGTATATTCATTATTTAATCCATCATTTAATACTCTAATTTCTGATTTAAATTCACTCGTTTCATTTACTAAATTTGCTAAGCTTATTAAATCTATTTTTCTTCCTGTTGTAACATTATAAATATTCTCTTTAGTTTCATTATGAATTGCCCAATCAATCATTTTTACTAAATCATCAATATAAATATAATCAAAATATACATTTTTATTAATCACTATTGGAAGTTGTAAAAGATTTTTCACAATAGCATTTGATATGAACTTATATCTATAATTTTCATATTCACCATAAGCTCCAAAAATTCTTAATTGAACAATTTTTTGTGATTTTTCTATATATTTTGAAGTTATAGATTTGTAAAAACCATATTCATCTAAAGGCTGAAATTTTAAATAATCCTCTTCTTTAGCATCAATAATAGGATTATGTTTTCCATACTCTGCACCACTACCAAATGATATTATTTTTTTAACATTTTTTTCATGTTTAGCAATATTAAAAAAGATTCTCAGATTGTACTCAGTAACATTCTTCATGTCAGCAGTATCTCTACCCCCTCCACGATTTGCTAAATGAATAATAATATCTATTTTGTTTGATAAGATATAATTGTCTACTGCAAGTTCATCTACTAAATCAAGTTCGCTACTAGATGGAGTAAATAAAATATATTTAGAATATACTTTATTTAAATATTCTTTCAAATGAGAACCTACAAACCCATTTGATCCAGATATGAAGATATTCATATTAAGAATTCAACCTTTTTTGAAGCATTTCTATTCTTTTTTCATCTTCAATTTTGATTTTATTATAATATCTTCTTTTACTCTTTAACCATAATAATTCAAATTCAACACCTGCTAATATCCCATTTTCAATATTTGATATTGCATCTTTATCGTAAACAATCTTTCGAGTTTCATATTTGTCTATTAAGTTTTGAGAAACTAAAGTTTTAATAAAATCAGCAGAATTTGATGATATTGCCCCACCTAATCCACATTTTAGGCCTTTTGCTCTTGACTTTTCAAATACATTGATACAATAATTTAACATTTCATCACTATCTACAAAATTTCTATCTTTGTCCATAGAAGCTGTAAAATCAACTCTACCAATTGTAACACCAGATAATACATTTAGGTTTTTTAAACTTAAAATTTCATCTAAATTATCATAACCAGTTATTGTTTCTACATTAAAAGCAAACTCTATATCTTCTCTATTATCTTCTGAAACAAAAGTTTCTATTGCATTTGTAAATTTACTAACTGCAAATTTTGTTTCAGCCATTGGTGCAATAATACCATGAACACCAAGTGTAATCGCATTATAAATATCAGTTATCGCTTCAACACCCCCAATTTTTATAATTATTGGTAAATCAACACTAGATGCAACATCTTTTAATCTCATTAGCTCATCTTGACGGCTACCCTCATTTTCATATTCTGCTTTTATTTCAATTACACCGTATTCATTTTTTAGTTTTTTTAAAACTTCAACCATTTCTTTTTCTAGTATATTCACTTTTAACTCCCTTGAATAATATTAATTATATCTTCTAATTTATTTTTACTATTGCTTCCAACTAATACACTCTTAACACCAAAGTTATTAGCCATAGCAATATCACTTTCTTCACTATCACCTATAACATAAATTAGATTTTTATCTAAATTCCAATCTTTACAAATACTTTTTAATAAATATGTATTTGGTTTACCTACTAAATAATCTACATCTATTTTATTATCACAAGAACCTAGTATCGCATCTACCATAGAATTACAACCTGGTCTTAAAATACCATTCTCTATAGGATAGTTTTTATCTTTATTACTAACAATTAATTTAGCCCCATAATTAATTGCTTCTAATGCTTTAGAAATTTTATAATAATTAAATTCAACATCTAATCCAACAACAACTGCTTCTACATCATGACTATGAACAATTTCTATTTCAAAATTGTCTAATTCTTCTTGAAATCCAATAGAACCAATTAAAAAAACTCTTTTTATATCATTATCATTTAAATATTTTGCTGTTGCAAATGATGAAGTGTAAATCTTTCCCAACTCAGATTTTATACCAAATTTTTGTAATTTTTGTAATATTTCCAATCTAGTTTTTGTTGAATTATTAGTAAAAAAAATAACTTCATAACCATTTTTTACTAAACTATCAATTGTTTCTAAAGCAAAGGGAATAAGCTCATTACCATAATAAATTGTTCCATCTAAATCAAATATAACACCTTTACTCATCTAAAACCTTGATAATCATATTTCTTTTAAATTCCTCTCTATCTACAAAAGGAAACATATCTTCCAATGGCTTAGAAATCATTTTTCCATCAGGTTTAATTTCTGATGAAAGTTTTGGTTGCATTTTTTCTTCTGTTGATAACATTACTTCGCAAATAACTGGTCCATTAAAATCTAGAACTTCTTTTAATCGGCTATCTAAATTCAAATGATTTTCTATTTTAAATGTTTTAAATCCATATGCTTGTCCAATTTTGATAGTATCAGGAAAACTAACTCCACTACTGTCATCTGCACCAACTTTATGTCCTTTAAAAAAGCCATTTTGTGTATTTCTTATAGAAATATATCCACCATTATTTAAAATAAAAATTTTAATAGGTAAATTATTATGAATAATAGTTTGTAGTTCTTGAATATTCATTTGAAGACTACCTTCTCCTGTTACACAAATAACTTGACTACTTTTATTTGCATAATAGCTTCCAATAGCTGCTGGTAAATCATATCCCATAGCCGCACAGCCCGAATTTACAATAACTTTTTGATTTTTAAATAATCTAAGACTTTGATAAGATGATACACAAGCTGTTCCATTACCAAAAACATATACACTATCATCATTTGTTTGATTTGATATAACATCAAAAAAATTATAAGAATCTACAAAATCTTTTATCTCTTTTCTTTCAGGAACAATCGTTGGATACTGATTTTTATAAGTTAAACATTTATCTAACCACTCTGTATATTGATTCTTTTTAATTTCATCAATTTTACTAGTTAATTCTTGAATAAATTTCTTAGCATCACTTTGAATTTTTAAATCAATATTTAATGTATGTTTATTTAATTCTGATTGATCAATATCAACCATAATTTTTTTTGCTTCTCTTCCAAAAAATTCCCAATTGTAACTAATTGCACGCACATTCAATCTTGCCCCTATAGCAATAATTAAATCACTATTTTGTACTGCGAAATTTGCCATTCTATGACCTATCGTACCAAATCTACCAAAAAATAATTCATGATCATTTTTTACAATATCATATCTTGCAAAAGTACCAATTACTGGAATATTTAATTTATCAATCAAACTTAGAAAATCATCATTAGCTCCTGATAATGTAATACCATTACCTGCGATTATTACTGGTCTTTTTGAGTTTCTTAAAAGCTCTAATACTTGATCCATATGATTATCAAAAGAATTCTCAAGTTTAACTTCAAATTCAAATAAATCATTTTCATCTACCAATGCACCTTGAATATCAAGTGGAATATCTAACCAAACCGGTCCTGGTCTTCCATTTTTAGCTTCAAGCACTGCTTTTTGTAAATGATATTTAATACTGTTTTTATCATCAATCATAACTGCATATTTTGTAATAGGTTTAACTAAGTCTATAATATTTACTTCTTGATCTCCTAGTTGTCTAAGAGGAAGGTCAGGTTGTGATGCAATTGTAGTTTGAAACTTAACTTGTCCAGAAATAGTCAATGTTGGGATTGAATCTACCCATGCACTATAAACTCCAGTTATCGCATTTGTCCCACCTGGTCCTGTTGTAACATACGCAAGACCTATTTTATTACTAGCTCTAGCATAACCTTCAGAAGCGTATGTACATGCTTGTTCATTATGATTACAAACAAATTCAAGTCCTTCTTGTTTACCTAAAGAATCTATAAGATGCATATTCCCACCACCAGAAACCATAAATACAGTTTTTCCTGTATCTACATGTTCTGCTAAGAATTTTGCAATAAAATCACTTACTTTTATCATTTTGTCCACTCCAAATCTTTATTCTTTGCATCTTTTATATAATTACTTAAATCTTCACTTGTTAAGATATTTTGATTCTCTTCATAATAAGATTTATACCATTTAACTGTTTTTTCAAAAGTAGTTTGACTATCCCAAACATCTTTCCATTTAAGTAAAATATGAGCTTTTGAACAATCAAGTTTTAATAAATTTGCTTCATGAAGTTGATTTGGATCACTATTTATTTCATAATCTATTTTATCCCAATGTTTTTTTACATTTTTTACTACTTCTTCAACATTGATACTACCTTCATCACTTGGACCGAAATTCCAAGCATCACCAAATTCAACTTTTTCTTCAAGAAGTTTTTGACCAATATGTAAATAACCACTTAAAGGCTCTAGTACATGTTGCCATGGTCTTGTAGCTCTTGGATTTCTAATACTTACTTTTTTACCTTGTGAAACTGAAAGCATAATATCAGTGATTAATCTATCTTTTGCCCAATCACCACCACCTATTACATTTCCAGCTCTACAAGATGCTAACAATGTATTATGTTTTATTTTATAATCATGAGTATTAAAATAAGAATTTCTATAAGAACTAGCTAATATATCTGCGCATCCTTTAGATGAACTATATGGGTCATATCCACCCATTGGATCATTTTCCCTATATCCCCAAATCCATTCTTTATTTTCATAGGCTTTATCACTTGTGATATTTACTATTGCTTTTACATTAGCAATTCTGCAAGCTTCAAATACTTTTAAAGTTCCTATTACATTTGTTTCATAGGTTTCAATTGGATTTTCATAAGATAGTCTTACTAATGGTTGAGCTGCAAGATGAAAAACTATATCTGGTTTATATTCATTAAAAACTTGATTTAATTTATCTAAATCTCTTATATCTCCAATAATAGAAATAATATTTAGATTTAAAAGATTAATATGATTTGGAATAGTTGGTGCTTCTAAAGAATATCCAATAACTTTTGCACCCATTTGATTTAACCAATAAGCAAGCCACGAACCTTTAAATCCAGTATGTCCTGTAACTAAAACCGTTTTATTTTTATAAATTCTTGAAAAAAGATTTGTCATTACCAAACTTTCCATGGCGCTTTATTTGTATCCCAAAGTTTGTTCAAATCATTTTTATCTTTTAAACTATCCATTGGTGACCAAAATCCTCTGTGTTTGAATGTAAATATTTCGCCATCTTTTGCTAAATTTTGCAAAGGAGACTGTTCAAATACCGTACTATCGCCATCGGTAATATAATCAAATACTTTTGGTTCGCAAATAAAAAATCCAGCATTTATCCAATGTCCATCACCTTTTGGCTTTTCTTTAAATTCATGAACACGATTTTCTTCATCAATATTTAAAGCACCAAATCTTCCATCTGGTTGATGAGAAGTCATAGTTATAGCTTTACCATGAGATTTATGAAATTTAACTAGTTCATTTATATTTATATCACTCACTCCATCTCCGTAAGTAAGCATAAAAGGTTCATTTCCAACAAAATCTTGAGCTCTTTTTATTCTTCCACCTGTCATAGTATTAAGACCTGTATCTAAAAGAGTAATTTTCCAAGGTTCACTTGAGTTATTTAGAACTACCATTTTACCAGTTTGCATATCTATAGTAACATCACTTTGATGTAAAAAATAATTTGCAAAATACTCTTTTATATAGTAACCTTTATATCCAAGTAATATAACAAACTCATTAAAACCGTATTTTGAATAAATCTTCATAATATGCCATAAAATAGGTTTACCACCAATTTCCACCATTGGTTTAGGTCTTATATCTGTCTCTTCTGAAAGACGAGTTCCAAATCCACCTGCTAATAATAATACTTTCATTTACTTAAATCCTTTCCCTTTATATTTTTCTAAATACCATTTTATTGTTATTATTATACCACTATCAAAATTATGATCAGCTTTCCAGCCTAGTTCATTTTCTAATTTTGTTGCATCTATTGCATAACGTCTGTCATGTCCTGCTCTATCTTCTACAAATGTAATTAATTCTTTATATGAAGAATTATCAGCTTTTGGAACTTGTTGGTCTAGAATACTACAAATTCTATCTACTATTTGAAGATTTGTTCTTTCATTTCTTCCACCAATATTATATGTTTGTCCTGTAATTCCAGTATGATAAACTACATCTATACCTTTACAATGATCAAGTACATACAACCAATCTCTTATATTCTTCCCATCACCATAGATTGGAATTGGATTACCTTTTAATGCATTTCTAATAATCGTTGGAATTAGTTTCTCATCATGTTGTTTTGGTCCATAATTATTTGAACAATTTGTGATTACTGTATTCATTCCATAAGTTTCATTATATGCTCTTATTATCATATCACTTGATGCTTTAGAAGCTGAATATGGTGAGTTTGGTGCATATGGAGTTGCTTCTGTGAATAAATCTTTTGGATCAAGGCTTAGTGTTCCATATACTTCATCAGTTGAGATATGATGAAATCTTGAGTTTTGATATTTTTCTTTATATTCAAATGGTTTATTCATCCAAGATTTATAAGCAACATCTATCAAAGTAAAAGTTCCATTTACATTTGTTTGTACGAATACACCTGGGTTTTTAATTGAGTTATCAACATGAGATTCAGCTGCAAAGTGAATTACACCATTTATATCATATTCAGTAAATATAAATTCTACTAATTCTCTATTACAGATATCTCCTTTAATAAATTTATATCTTGGATTTCCTTCACATTCTTTTAGGTTCTCTAAATTTCCTGCATATGTTAAAAGGTCTAGGTTTATTAGGTTATATTTTGGATATTTATCTAAAAAATACGGAACAAAGTTTGAACCTATAAATCCTGCTGTTCCTGTTAGTAATATGTTTTTATTTTGCATTTATTTTCTCTCTCCCATAATCTTCAAACAATCATCTAAGCTATCTTTCCAATATGGAATTTCTATATTAAATTTATTCCTTATTTTACTTTTATTTAAAAGTGAAAAGTGAGGTCTATTTGCCAGTGTTGGATATTCAAAAGTTTGAATTGGATTTATTTTACAATCCAATTTTACCATTCTCATTATCTCTTTTGTAAAATCATACCAAGATAAAACACCCTCATTTGAGTAGTTGTAAATCTCTACTTTTTCATTAGTTATTCGAGGAATTATATCTAAAATAGTTTTTGCCAAATCTTTTGCATAAGTTGGAGTTCCAACTTGATCAAAAATTACACCTAGAGACTCTTTTTCTTTCCCTAAACGAAGCATTGTTTTTACAAAGTTATTTCCAAAGCTTGAATAAACCCAAGAAGTTCTAATGATGATTGAATTCTTTGGATTAATATTTCTCATTTCATTTTCACCATCAAGTTTTGTTTTACCATAAACTCCTTGTGGATTTGTTTGAAACTCTTCGCAATATGGCTTAAAGTTTCTTCCATCAAATACATAATCAGTTGAAATATGAATTAGCTTAATATTTAACTCTTGAGATACTAATGCTAATTTTTTAACTGCTTTTCTATTTACTAAGTCAGCGTTTAGTTCATCTGATTCAGCTTTGTCCACTGCTGTATAAGCTGCACAATTAATAATTACATTTATATTGTTCGTTTGACAAAATGCTTTTATACTATCTTTAGAAGTAATATCAATATTATTTCTATCTGTGAAGAAAAAAGTATAAGAGTAGTTTGAAGATAACTCTCTTATTTCACTTCCAAGTTGACCATTTGAACCTGTTACTAAAATATTATAATTTTCACTAAGCATAATAATCAACTCCAAATTCAAATAAATCATTTGTTTCATTTAGTTTTGGTTGTTTTGTATCTTTATCTGAAAGTTTTAATTCTTCTTTTTTAAGAATCCAATCAATATTTAAACTCTTATCATCAAAAGCAATTCCTCTATCACACTCTGGGCTATAATAGTTATCAACTTTATAAGCAAAAATTGTATCATCCTCAAGAACTACAAATCCATGGGCAAAGCCTCGGGGAACTAAAAGTTGCTTTTTATTTTCAGCACTTAATTCAACTGCTACATATTGACCAAATGTTGGAAAGTTTTTTCTTATATCAACTGCTACATCAAGAACTCGTCCTTGGATTACTCTAACTAATTTTGTTTGAGCAAATGGTGGAAGTTGATAATGAAGTCCTCGAAGAACTCCTTTAGAACTTTTTGATTCATTATCTTGACAGAAGTTTATTTTATATCCTAACAACTCTTCTAATTTATCAGCACGAAAAGTCTCTACAAAATATCCTCTTTCATCACCATGTACTTTTGGTTCAATAATTATTACATCTGAAATATTTGTTCTTGTAAATTGCATATATTACACTACTCTTCTTGGTTGATTTGCTCTTGATATTAGATATTGACCATATTGATTCTTTTTCAATGGTTCTGCAAGTTCTAATAACTTCTCTTTTGAAATATAACCCATTTCATAAGCTATTTCTTCAAGACATGCTACTTTTAAAGACTGTCTGTTTTCTATTGTTTGAATAAAAGAAGAAGCTTCAAGTAAAGATTCATGAGTTCCTGTATCAAGCCATGCATATCCTCTTCCCATCAATTCTACTTTTAATCTATTTTCATTTAGATAATCTTGATTCAAAGTGGTGATTTCAAGTTCCCCTCTATGGCTAGGTTTTACTTCTTTTGCTTTTTTTACTACATCTGATGGATAAAAATATAATCCTACAACTGCGTAATTTGATTTTGGAGTTTCTGGCTTTTCTTCAATTGTTATTACATCACCATTATCATTAAATTCTGCAACACCATATCTTTCTGGGTCTTTTACGTAATATCCAAATACTGTTGCTTTATTCTCTTCTTTTACATTTTTTACACTTTGTGCAAGAAGTTTAGTTAATCCATGACCATAAAAAATATTATCTCCAAGAACTAAACAAACATCATCACCATTTAAAAATTCTTCACCCAAAATAAAAGCTTGAGCTAATCCATCTGGACTTGGTTGCACTACATATTCGAATTTCATTCCTAAATTAGAACCATCACCTAAAAGATTTATAAAACTTTGTTGGTCTTGAAGAGTAGTGATTATTAATACTTCTTTAACTCCAGCTAACATCAAAACTGAAAGAGGATAATAAATCATTGGTTTATCATAGATTGGAACTAATTGTTTACTCACACCCTTTGTAATAGGATAAAGTCTTGTCCCACTTCCCCCCGCTAATATTATTCCCTTCATTTACTTTCTCCTTTTTTATATACATTATAAATAATATGGTTTTGTATAACTAGATCTTAATATATATAATCCGTTCCATTTCCATCAGATAGAATTATATTAGTCATTGCTTTTCCATATGTTTATAAGTTTCAAGTTCAATTTGTAGTTCTTTGTACTCTGCTCTTTTGTTCGTCAGATTGAATTCAAGATTTTTGACATTGTATTTAATTTCCTTTAAAATAAAAATTTTTATACCAAATAACAAACTGCTCAATCCCATCAGCCACTTTAGTATCAGGTTTATAATTAAAATCTTTAATCAAATCACTTGTATCTGCATAAGTAGATACAATATCTCCATCTTGTATATCCATAAAATTCTTTTTAGCTTTTATCCCTATTTTCATTTCTAAAGTTTCTATAAAATCTAATAGTTGAACAGGTGCATTATTTCCTATATTATATATTCTATATGGAGCAGATGAAATAGATGGATCTGGATTTTGTGCATCAAAAGATTCAGTAGCTTTAGATGGATTATCAATTAGTTTAATAATACCATCAACTATATCTGCCACATAAGTAAAATCTCTACTCATATTTCCATGATTAAATACTTTTATATCTCTATCATTTAAAATGGCATCTGCAAAAAGCATTGGAGCCATATCAGGTCTTCCCCAAGGTCCATAAACTGTAAAGAATCTTAATCCAGTAGTTGAGATATTATAAAGATGGCTATAAGTATGTGCCATCATTTCATTTGATTTTTTAGTTGCTGCGTATAAAGATATTGGGTGATCTGTATGATCACTTGTTTTAAATGGTTGTGATTTATTTAATCCATATACAGAAGAACTTGAAGCATATGAAAGATTTTTAACATCATTATGTCTACAAGCTTCTAGAATATTCATAAATCCTTTTATATTAGAATCTATATAAGCATGAGGATTTTCTATTGAGTATCTCACTCCTGCTTGTGCAGCTAAATTACAAACTGCATCAAATTTTTCTTTTTCAAAAAGATTATATATAGAGGTTGTATCAGATAAATCCATTTTTACAAATTTATGTTTTGGAAAAGTTTTTGAAGATACTAGTTTATTATCTTCTAATTCATTTTTATCAATACCAAGTTCAGCTAATCTTGCATATTTTAGATTTACATCATAATAATCATTTATGTTATCAAGTCCTATTACTTCATCACCTCGTTCAAGAAGTTTACGTGCGAGATGAAATCCAATAAATCCTGCTGTTCCTGTTACTAGTATTTTCATTTCAATACCTTAACTATCACTATTAAATATATCACGAGTATATATTTTTTCTAATACATCTTTTAAATCTTCTGAAATTCTATTTGCTACAATTACATCTGAAATCTTTTTAAACTCTTCCAAATCTTTAATTACTTTTGAGTTAAAGAATTCATCTTTTTCAAGAACTGGCTCATAAACAACAACTTCTATTCCTTTTGATTTGATTCTTTTCATTATTCCTTGGATTGCTGAACTTCTAAAATTATCACTTCCTTCTTTCATAATAAGTCTATAAACACCGACTATTTTAGGGTTTTTAGCAATAATACTATCAGCTAAAATCTTTTCTAGTTGAGTTTGACTTAACTATTGCTTCAATGAGGTTAGCTGGAACATTATTATAGTTTGCTAATAGTTGTTTTGTATCTTTTGGTAAGCAGTATCCACCATATCCAAAACTTGGATTATTATAATGTGTTCCAATTCTAGGATCTAGTCCTACTCCTTCTATAATTTGCTTAGTATCTAATTCATGTGTTTGAGCATAAGAATCTAATTCATTAAAATATGCTATTCTCATAGCCAAATATGTATTTGAAAAAAGTTTTACTGCTTCGGCTTCTGTTGAATCAGTAAAAAGTATAGAAATATCTTTCTTTATTGCACCTTGTACCAATAAATTTGCAAAAATTTTTGCACGTTCTGATTTTTCACCTACAATTATTCTACTTGGGTAAAGATTGTCAAATAGAGCTTTTCCTTCTCTTAAAAACTCTGGAGAAAATATAATATTTTGAGTATTAAATTTTTCTCTTAAACTTATAGTATAACCAACAGGAATTGTAGATTTTATTATCATTACAGCACTTGGGTTTATACTTAAAACATCTGCTATTACATACTCAATAGATTTTGTATTAAAATAATTTGTCACAGGGTCATAATCAGTGGGAGTTGCTATTACAATGAAATCTGCATTTTTATATGCTTCATTTTTATCCAATGTTGCTTTAAAATTTAAACCATCTCCCAAAAGATACTCTTGTATTTCAACATCATCTATTGGAGATTTTTTATTATTTATCATTTCAACTTTAGAAGCAATAATATCAAGAGCTATTACTTCATTGTGTTGTGACAATAGTAGTCCATTTGATAGTCCTACATATCCTGTTCCTGCTATTGCTATTTTATATTTATTCATTTATTTTAAACCAATTTTAATATCTTGATCCAACTCAGATTGTAATTCTTCATATTCTGCTTTTTTTCTAGCTATAAATTTTTGAGTTAAAAATATTTTTTCTTTTATACCTTCTTCGGTAAGTAGGTATTTATATTGAAGTTTATTTTTGCTGTTATAGAAATTCTCTATTTTAAGAAGACCTTTATCTCCAAGTGCTTTTAAGACATAGTTTATTTTTCCCACACTAAATCCTAGCTGATTGGCTATTGTCTTTTGAGTAGTTACTTTACCAATACTTCGTAAAATAGAAAGTTCTAACTCTTCACAACTCAATATATTTCCTTTTTATAGTAATTTAATAATTATGATAATAACCAATTCAAACTTTGAATCTACTTTTAAAATAGATTCAAAATAGTTAGTTGCAATTAGATTAAATCGTGATCTCTTTAATATCAGCAATTTTTCTAAATCCTTGATATACTAATCCAATAAGATTTTTTCTATTGATTTTAATTTTCTCATTTTCATGATTTACAAATACATTATCAAAAAAATTATCTAATTGTGGTTTTAGAGCAAATAATGCTTCTAATTCTTCATCATAAGTTTCATACGATTTAAATCTTACTTCATTATATTTTGTATATAATTCTTTTTCTTCGTTGTTTTCAAATAAATCTTCATCAATTGCAAGTTTTGTATTTACATCAACATCTTTTATAATATTTGCAACTCTTTTAAAAGTAGCTACATACTCTTTAAAGTTATCACTTTGAACTATTGGATTTAATGCACAAATTTTTTGAGAAATTTTGTATATATCAGTTTCTCCACTTGCTAAAACTGCTTTTAAAACTGTTGGATTTACTTCAAAAATTTTAAATAATCTTTCATTGAAAAATTCTATTAATACTTTTTTGTCTAAATTTTTATAATTATGAGATAATTCATCGATAATTTTAGATAAATCTAATGATAACTTATGCTCCATTGCAATTTTTACAATTCCAGCAGCTGCTCGTCTTAGTCCAAATGGATCTTTTGAACCAGTTGGAATTTTTCCAGCACTAAATAATCCCATTAGATTATCTAATTTATTTGATAAAGCAACAATAGATGAGAATACATTTGATGGAAGTTCAGAATCTTCACCATCAGGTAAATATTGTTCTTTTAAAGCTGTATATACTAATTCATTTTCACCTGCAATTTTTGCATAGTAATATCCCATAAGCCCTTGAAGTTCTGTAAATTCATAAACCATTTCTGACATTAAATCTGCTTTTGAAAGCATTACAGCTCTTGAGAGTAATTTAATTTTTTCTAAATTTTCAAAAAGATCTTTAGGCTCTTTTATTAAAAGTTTGTGTCCTAAATAATCAGCTATTTTTGCTTCTCTTTCACATTTTTCATACATTGAACCTAAACCTTCAACAAAAACAAGTTTTTTTAGTCCCTCATTTGATAAACCATTTTTGATGTCATTTTTATAAAAGAACATCGCATCTGCAAGTCTTGGTCTTAATACTTTTTCATTTCCAGCGATTATGTAACCAAAATCTTCTGTTTTAGAGTTTGAAACAACAATGAAATTATTTGTTAGTTTTCCATCTTTATAAACTGCAAAATATCTTTGGTTTTCTTTCATTGAAGTTACAATTACTTCTTCTGGTAACGCTAGGAAATCAACATCAAATTTACCAATTAAAGCTGTTGGATACTCTGTGATTGCCACAACCTCTTCTAAAAGTTCACTATCAATCTCTATTTTAATATTGTGTCTTTGTTCTATACTTTTCATTTGAGAAAGAATTCTTTCTCTTCTTTCATCTGGATATAAAATTACGCCACTTTTATCAAGTTTGCAGAAATAATCCCCTGCAAAAGAGTAAGAAAATGGTTCATAAGAAACCATTCTATGAGCAAAAGAAAAATTAGATGATTTAACTCCAAAAAGTTCAGCATCAACTATTTCATCACCTAAAAGAATAGATAAACTTCTAATTGGTCTAATAAAACTATCAGTTCTACTTGCCCATCTCATTGATTTTCCAAAGTTTAATGAATGAACAAACTCATTAATCATATCATTTAATAAGGTTTTAGAAGGACTTCCTTTCACTTCTTGTTTGAAGTAAAGAACTTCACCTTTTCCTAAATCAATTTTTTCAAGTTCTGAAACATCAACGCCACATTTAGTAGCAAAACTAATAGCAGCACCTGTTGGAACACCATCTTTATAAGCTATTTTAACAGGAGCTCCATATTGTTCAATAGTTGAATCTTCTTGAGCTACTTGAAACTCTCTGTGCCATAATACTAATCTTCTTGGTGTATAAAAGAAATCAAATTCACAAAGTAATCTATTTTTTTCTAATACATCGCTCCATTTTTTTTCAATATTTGGTAATTCATTTAAAAATGGAATCGCTGGTAATTCTTCTACACCAATCTCAATTAATAATGGTTTATTCATCTATTTTATCCTTGTTAGAGTTCTTTTTTTCATTTTCTTCAATTTTGTCTGTATGTTTTTTTATTTGTTGTCTATTAAAGTTGATTATAAACATTGCAACCATAATAACGAACATAATAAGTATTATTGTGTCTAATATATCTTTCACATTTATCCTAAATTTTATCTATTAAAAGGCTAATATTCTAGCCAACAATCACTTATTTTTTAGTAAATCCATCAAACTTGAACCATTGTTTATTGAAGAGTTTTTAAACAAATCTTCTTTATTTATATGACACTCTTTACAAGATGCAAGATTTTGATGTTCTATTCTATTTGATTCTATTAATTTATTTTGAGAGTGACAAGCAAAACAATCTCCACCACACTCAACCATAGTTGCTGGAGTTTTAGTATGACATACAATGCAACTAGTTAATACTTGATGATGTTTTTCCTTTATTGACTCTTTAAGAACTGGATGACAAGCCATACAATCACCACTACAAGCAAAAGAATAAAGAGTTAAAAAAATAAATAGGAAAACTATTTTCATTTTTAATTTATCAACTCTCTATAAATCACACCATCTATTTGAGCGATAGCTGTTTGTTCGAACTCTTCATTTGAATCAATAATTACAAGATTTTTTGAATCATACATATAATTATCAGCTATTTTTTGTATTTCACAAGCTAGATTTTTTTCTGAGATTATATATTTAGCATTAAAACTGTTGCAATAAATTGCCTCTTTTATCGAGCTTACAATAACAGCTGATGAAAGATTATTTTTATAAGAATATTCTAAAGATTTTTCATCATAATGAAATATAATCGTTGAATTTGCTTTAGTATTTTTTATATTTTCAATATTTTTTATATATATCAATTCTTCAAAAGGTACAAGTTTATCGCCAATAATTATCATTTTAATTCCTATTTATTTAACAAACATTCTTTTGAACAATAAAATTTTCCATTACTTACAATCGCTTCTTTTTGAGAAACATAAGTTTTACAAGTGGGACATTCAACCATTTCATCTTCAATTTTCTCATTTTTTTTAGTAATAATATCTTTTTCTCTATTTTTTTTAAAAAAAACAATATAAGCTAAAAAAGCTACAATTACTACTGCAATTATTTTTAAAACCATTATTCACCTTTTATATAAAGATAATTTCTATCTTTTCTATTTACTATTTTATAATCATTTATTTTTGCTATTTCAATCTCAGATTCAAGCATAGAGCCTTTATAAAACAGATATGAACTATTTTCTTTTTTAATATTTTTTGTAATATCTAAAAGTAAAGAAGTATTAGTAACTGCTCGTGAAGTTATTAAGTCAACTTGTAAATCTTTAACTTCTTCTACTCTACTACAAATAACTGTTAAATTTTCTAATTTTAAACTAGCTTTTACAAAATTTAGAAATGAAACTCTTTTGATTCGAGGCTCTATCAAGTAAGATTTTACATCTTTTTGTGCCATTGCTAAAATAAGACCTGGATAACCAGCACCTGTCCCAATATCTGCAAAACTATTATATTTATTTATAAAATTTAAAGGAAATATAGAATCTAAAATATTTTCTTCAATATCACTTCGTAAAAGTCTTCCACTAAGATTATGAACTTTCCCCCACTGTTGAAGTAATTTTATGAAAATTTCACAATCTTCATAAAATTTATCATCAAAATGAAGATTGTTTTCTTCTAATAATTGTTTTAAAAGCATTAAAGCATATGTCCCATTTTTTCTTTTTTTGTAGATAAATATGCTTCGTTATATTTATTTGATTTTGTAATTGCTGGAATTCTTTCTATTATTTCAATTCCTAAAGATTCAACATATTGTATTTTTTTAGGATTATTTGTAATTAATTTTAATTTCTTAACTCCTAAATCATTAAAAATATGTCCAACTATTGAGTAATCCCTATCATCTTCACCAAAACCTAATTCTAAGTTAGCTTGAATTGTATTTCTTCCTTGGTCTTGAAGTGCATAGGCATTTACTTTATTTACTAAACCTATATTTCTACCCTCTTGTCTATGGTAAATTACTAAACCACCCTGCTGTGCTATAAACTTTAGTGATAAATCTAATTGGTTTTGACAATCACACTTTAAACTTCCAAGTGTGTCGCCTGTTAGGCACTCTGAGTGTATTCTTACGAAAGGTGCATCAAGAGTTTCAAAATCTTGACTCATAATTGCTAAATGTTCTTGATTTCCATCTTTGTAAGCTTTTATTTTAAATTTTCCATATTTTGTAGGTAAGTTTGCTATATTTGATTGAATTATATTCATTTGTATTTAAACCTTAAACTGTTAAAATCTAAGGATTATAACCAAAAGAGGTAAATAGAATGTTTAAACGATTTAGAAGACTAAGAATAAATGAAACTTTAAGAAATTTAGTTCAAGAAACTACATTAACACCAGACGATTTCATATATCCATTATTTGTAAAAGAAGGTAAAGGTATAAAAACAGAAGTTTCTTCAATGCCAGGTGTTTATCAAATGAGTATTGATGAAATTTTAAAAGAGTGTGAATACCTAGTAAGCATTAATTTAAAATCAATTATATTATTTGCAATTCCTGATGTAAAAGATTCTGTTGGAAGTGAGTGTTTATGTGATGAAAGCATAATTGCACGAACAATCAAAGCTATAAAAGTAAAATTCCCTCAAATGTTCATCGTAACTGATTTATGTTTTTGTGAATACACAGATCATGGACATTGTGGAATTTTAGATCCAAAAACTGGAAGTGTTGATAATGATAAAACATTAGAAATCTCAGCACAACAAGCATTAGTTCATGCACGTGCAGGTGCTGATATGATTGCACCTTCTGGAATGATGGATGGAATTATTACAACGCTTAGAAATGCTTTAGATGAAAATGGATTTAGAAATCTGCCAATTATGGCTTATTCTACAAAATTTGCAAGTGGATATTATGGACCATTTAGAGATGTTGCAGAATCAACTCCATCTTTTGGGGATAGAAGAACTTATCAAATGAATCCAGCAAATAGACTAGAAGCAATTGAAGAATCACTTGAAGATGAAAAAGAAGGTGCGGATATACTTATGGTTAAACCTGCTCTTGCATTTTTGGATATTGTAAGAGATATAAGAAATGCTTCAAATCTTCCTTTATGTGTTTATAATGTAAGTGGAGAATATGCTATGCTTAAACACGCTGGACTTGCTGGGTTGATTGATTATGAAAGAGTTATGATGGAAACAATGATTGCTTTTAAAAGAGCTGGTGCAAATATTATTATCTCTTATCATGCAAAAGAAGTTTGTGAGATTTTAAGAAAACAAAACTAAAAATGAATAATACTTATCAAGAAGCAATTGAAAATTCAAATATAGTATCAAAAACTGATATAAATGGAATTATAACTTTTGTAAATGATGAGTTTTGTAAAATTTCTGGATATTCTTATGATGAATTGGTTGGTCAAAACCATAATATCGTAAGATATCCAGATGTTCCTACTTCAAATTTTGAAACTCTTTGGAAAACTATATTAAATAAAAAACCATATAAATCAACGGTAAAAAATCTTACAAAAGATGGAAAAACTGTATATTTAAATACTACAATCACACCAATTTTAGATGATAAATCCAATATTATAGAGTTTATTGCAATAAGATATGATGTAACTGCTGAAGTTGAATTAAAAAAACATTTAGAACTAAAAGACAAAGAACTTGAGCAGTTAAATCTAACCCTAGAACAAAAAGTAGTAGAACAAACTAAACAATTAAAAGAATTAAATAAGACTTTAGAGCAAAAAGTTGCCCTTGAAATTAAAAAAAATGAAGAGAAACAAAAAATGCTTTTTTGGCAATCAAGAATGGCAAGTTTAGGTCAAATGCTTGGTAATATTGCTCATCAATGGAGACAACCATTAACTGAACTTAATCTAACTTTATTTAATATGAAGAGAGCTTGTAGTAAAAATGATGAAAAAAAAGTTGATGAGCTATATAAAGAAAGCAAACTTCTTATTTTAAATATGTCTTCAACGATAGAAGATTTTTCAAACTTCTTTAATCCACAAAAAGAGAAAAAAAGTTTTGAAATAAAAGAAGCAGTAAACGAGGCTTTAGTTATCTTGAAAAAAGTAATAGAGATGGAAAATATAAACATAAAAATAGATGTTCCAATAAAATATAAGGTTTTAGGAGTATCTAATGAACTATCTCAAGTGATTATTAATCTAATTCAAAACTCAAAAGATGCTTTTAAAATAAATGATATTAAAAATAAAAAAATTACAATAACTCTTAAAGAAGAGCAAATTTTAGATAAAAAATATTCGTTACTTGAAATAAGTGATAATGCAGGTGGAATAAGTAAAGAAAACACGGATAAGATATTTGAACCATATTTTACTACAAAACATAAATCTCAAGGAACAGGACTTGGACTTTTTATGTCTAAAATGATTATTGAAAAAAGTTTAGATGGAGAGTTAAGCCATGAAAATATAAAAAATGGCTCTTTATTTACCATAAAATTAGTTTTATAAAAAATAGGAAAATAAATGAATTATGAATTACTAAAAACACTAAAAATTTTAATTGTAGAAGATGAAAAAAGATTGGCACAACTTTTAAAAGATGCTATTTCTGATTCATTTTTTTCTGTTGTAATTGCAAAAGATGGAAATGAAGGATTAAAAAAATTTAAAAGCTTTAAACCAGATATTATAATAACAGATATTATGATGCCTGTATGTGATGGATTAGATATGACAATTAAAATAAAAAAATTAGATGAAAATATACCAATTATAGTTTTAAGCGCACATTCTGACAAAGAACAACTTTTAAAAGCTATTGATATAGGTATAAACAAATATTTCATAAAACCATTTGATCCAGAAGAAGTAATAGAGCATATAAATAAAATAGCACCTTCTTTAAATAAAAAAAAGCAAGTAAAACTAAAAGAAGATTTTATGTTTGATAATAATTCAATGTCTTTATATAAAAATGCTGTATTAGTAAATCTAACAAAAAGAGAAAAAGAGTTTATTCATTTACTAATAAAAGTTAATAATAAAGTAGTCGATTCTGAATATATAAAAGAAAACCTTTGGAATAAAGAAGTAAATGATGAAAGATTAAGAACTTTTATAAAAAGATTAAGAATAAAAACATCAAAAGATATTATAGAAAATATATCAGGGCAAGGGTATTTAATTTCGGTATTGGACAGTTAAATTTTGGCAATTTATTTTATTTTTATCAATATCTGAAGATTTAGAAATATTTCCAATATTTGAAGAGGTTTCTAAAAAATTTTGTAAATAATATGTATTTTTGTAATCTAAATTACTAATAGTTTTTATCATCTCATTAATATCATTTTCATCAAGCAAAGATTTATTAATAGTAGTTCGTAATTCAAAACTAAAATCTATTTTTATCAAGTATTGTATAGTCTTAATAGTATTATTATACATATCAACACCTACAATTTTTTTGAATTTATTGCTAGGCGCTTTAAAATCAATGGCAATATAATCTAATAAATTTAAATTTATAAGTTTTTTTATTTGTAGTAAATTTGTTGCATTTGTATCGAGTTTTATTTTAAAACCCATTTTTTTTATTTCTATACATAGTGGAATTAAGTTATGAATAGTAGCTTCTCCACCTGATAATACAACAGCATCAAGAAGTCCTATTCTTGCTTTTAAAAATTCAAGAACATCATTTTGCGTATAATTACCTTTTTTTGTATAAACTATAATATCATTATAGCAATACAAACATCTAAAGTTACAAGATACAAACCAAACTATGCAAGACAAATGTCCTACATAGTCAGTTGTTGTAAATTTTGTAATGTTATATACAATCTTTTGATTCAATAAATTTAACTCTTTGATTGTGTTCACCTTTTTTACCTAAATTAAAGCTCTCAACTGGTCTATGGTAACCCATAACCCTAGTATAAACCATACACTTTGTTCTTTTTTCACTATGCTTTTCAAGCAATTCTTGACTTTTCATTATTATTTAACTCCTTTTTTAAGATTTCCTCATCGCATTTTGGACAATATTCATGCTCACCAGGTAAGTATCCATGAATATCACAAACTGAAAATAGTGGCGTTACAGTAATGTAAGGCAATTTAAAGTTTGTTATCGTGTTTTTTACAAATTTTCTACAAGCATCCGTTGAAGATATTTTCTCATTCATGTATAAGTGTAATACTGTTCCACCTGTATATTTACATTGTAATTCATCTTGTAAAGATAAGGCTTCAAATGGGTCATCTGTATAATCAACAGGAAGTTGTGAAGAGTTTGTATAATAAATATTCTTACCATTTCCAGCTTGAATTATATCTTTGTATCTTTTTTTATCTTCTTTTGCAAATCTATATGTTGTTCCCTCAGCTGGTGTTGCTTCAAGATTGTATAAATTTCCTGTTTCTTCTTGGAATTTAATCATTTTATCTCTCATAAAATCTAAAATTTCTAAACAAAATTGATTGCCAATACTAGAAGAAATATCAATATTTTCTCCAAAATAGTTTTTAATCATTTCATTCATACCATTTACTCCAATAGTTGAAAAATGGTTGTTAAAGTTTGGTAAATATCTTTTTGTATAAGGATAAAGACCTCTATCATACATATCTTTTACAAATAATCTTTTCTTTTCAAGAGTTGATTTTGCTAATTCCATTAACTCTTCAATCCTAAGAAGTAATGCATTTATATCACTTTTATATAAATATCCAAGTCTTGCCATATTAATAGTTACAACTCCAATACTTCCAGTCATCTCAGCTGAGCCAAAAAGCCCACCACCTCGTTTTAGAAGTTCTCTTAAATCAAGCTGTAATCTACAACACATACTTCTTACATGACCTGGTTTGTATGCTTTTTCATTTGGAACTAGATTTCCATTTTCATCTTTTTCATATTGACTACCTATAAAGTTTTGAAAATATGAACTTCCTATTTTTGCAGTATTTTCAAATAAAATATCAGTGTTTTCTCCATACCAATCAAAATCTTCAGTAATATTTACTGTTGGAATTGGAAAAGTAAAAGGTTGTCCTGTTTTATCACCTTGTGTCATAACTTCATAATAAGCTTTATTTATTTGATTCATCTCTTTTTGAAAATCTTTATAAGTTAACTCTTCAAATGATTTATAACCTTTTTCTTTGATTTTTTCTAATAATTCTTCATCTTGAAAATCTTTAAAAAGATGTTTTTGATTTTTCGTTGGAATTTGATCTTTTAAATCAGCAGGAACGGTCCAATCAATAGTAATATTTGTAAATGGACTTTGTCCCCATCGTGCAGGAACATTTAAGTTATAAATAAAAGACCTAACAGCTTTTTTGATTTCACTATATGATAAATTATCTTTAAACACATAAGGTGCCAAATATGTATCAAAACTACTAAAAGCTTGAGCGCCAGCCCATTCACTTTGTAAAATTCCCAAAAAGTTTGCCATTTGTCCTAATGCTTCTCTAAAATGACTAGGAGCAGTACTTTCAACTCTTCCTCTAACCCCATTAAATCCCTCATCAAGTAAAACTCTTAAACTCCAACCAGCACAATATCCACTTAAACAATCTAAATCATGAATGTGGTAATCAGCATTTCTATGTGCATATCCTTCTTCTTTTGAATAAACCTTATCAAGCCAATAATTAGCGATTACTTTTCCAGCACTATTATTAATAAGTCCTGCGTGAGAATATCCAGTATTTGAATTTGCTTTTATTCTCCAATCATTTCCATTTATATACTCTTGAATTGTTTGAGTTGAATTTATATATGTAGTATCAGATTCGATTTGAAGTATTTGTTCTCTTTGGATTTTATGTAAATGTCTATATAAAATAAAAGATTTCATAACATCAAAATATCTAGCTTTAAATAACTCTTTTTCTATAATATCTTGTATATCTTCAACAGCTACTAATCTTTTTTGTTTTATTTCAAATAAAACATTAAAAAATATAGAAATATCATATTGGATATTTACACTTTTAAATGCTTTTTTTATTGCATCCTCTATTTTAAATGATTCAAAAATTTGTTTACTACCATCTCTTTTTAATATACTCTCAATCATTTATATTTCCTTTTTAAAGATTTCGTAATTGTAGGCGAGATTTTCTTAATAAACAATGAGTCATTTTGTCACTAAAGTGTCATAAAATGGGCATTTTAAAGAAAACTAAAAACTAGAAATGCTAAAAAATATGAAAGATTAGAAATATTAAAAATTTAAGTTTTAAGTAGTTCTAAAGTTAAATTAAATAGAATGTCCGTTTTTATTAATTACAGAGGGAATAAAATGAGACATTTCTTAACATTAGCTGATTATACTAAAGAAGAGATTTTAGAAATACTAACATTAGCTAAACAAATCAAAGATGAAACTAAACGAAGAGACTTTAAAGATTACATGCCTAAAAAAACATTAGGAATGATTTTTGAAAAAAGCTCTACACGAACAAGAGTATCTTTTGAAACAGGTATTTATCAGTTAGGTGGTATTGGTTTATTTCTTTCATCAAATGACATTCAACTAGGTCGAGGTGAGCCAATGAGCGACACTGCAAGAGTAATATCTCGAATGGTTGATATGGTAATGATTAGAACTTTTGAACAAAGTAAAATAGAAGAATTTGCAAAATATTCAAAAGTTCCTGTAATAAATGGTTTAACAACTGAATATCATCCTGTTCAACTTATGGCTGATTATATGACTATTCAAGAAGCAGGACTAACTGAGGATTTAGTTGTTGCTTATGTTGGTGATGGAAATAATATGACACATTCATGGCTTAATTTGGCTGCAAAACTTGGTTTTGAATTAAGAGTTGCTACGCCAAAAGGTTATGAAGTTGATGCTTCTATTTTAGAAAAATCTTTAGAAATGGCAAAATTAAGTGGTGCAAAAATCACAATAACAAATGACCCTAAAATTGCAGTAAAAGATGCAACTGTTGTAACAACAGATACTTGGGTTTCTATGGGACAAGAATCAGAAAAAGAGAAAAGAATAAAAGATTTCACAGGATATATTGTTGATTCTACTATGATGAAATTGGCTCATGAAAAAGCTATTTTCCTACACTGTTTACCAGCATATAGAGGTTATGAAGTTAGTGAAGAAGTTATGGAAAGTTCTCAAAGTTTGATTTTTGAAGAAGCAGAAAATAGACTACATGCACAAAAAGGTGTAATGGTTTGGTTAGATAGAAAAAGAGATGAAAAATAATGATAGATTTTAAAAAATTCGAGAAATATTCAAGACCAGGACCTAGATATACTTCATATCCAACAGCTCCTGAATTTAGTGAAGAATTTACACAAGATGATTTAAAACAATATTACAAAAATCAAACTAATGACAGAGCAATATCTTTATATATTCATATGCCTTTTTGTAGAAGTGCTTGTTATTTTTGTGGATGTAATACTATTTTTACTTCAAAAGAAGATAAAAAAGTAAGATATATTGAGTATTTAAAAAAAGAATTAAATATTCTAAAAAATCATTTAAATACAAATAGAACTGTAACTCAAATGCACTTTGGTGGGGGAACTCCAACATTTTTTTCTCCAGAACAATTAGATGAAGTTATAAATTCTGTAAAAGAAGTTTTTCCAAATTTTGCTTCTGATGCTGAAGTTTCATGTGAAGTTGATCCTAGATATTTTACAGTTGAGCATATGCAAGTACTAAAAAAAGGTGGCTGTAATCGTCTTAGTTTTGGGGTTCAAGATTTAGATGAAGAGGTTCAAAAAACAATTCATAGAATTCAACCTTTTGAATTAACGCAAAATGTAATCAAAATAGCAAGAGATGCTGGAATTCACTCGGTTAATACAGATTTAATTTATGGTTTACCTTTACAGACGAAAGAGAGTTTCAAAAGAACTTTAGAAAAAATGCTTACTTTAAATACAGATAGATTTGCTGTATTTAATTATGCTCATGTTCCTTGGCTTATGAAAACTATGAGAAAGTTTGATGAATCAACTTTTCCAAAACCAGAAACAAAACTTGAAATGTTAAAAGATACTATTGATTTTTTCACATCAAATGGTTATAAAATGGTTGGAATGGATCACTTTGCAAAACCTGAAGATGAACTATTTAAAGCAATTGAAAAAGGTGAATTACATAGAAATTTTCAAGGTTATACTACTAAAGGTGGAGCTGATTTAATTGGGATTGGACTTACGTCAATTGGAAATGGTGTTGATTATTATGCACAAAATTTTAAAGAGTTAGAACCTTGGGAAAATGCTTTAGATAATGGTGATTTACCAATATTTAAAGGTTATAGACTTTCAGATGATGACCAATTAAGACAATTTGTAATTATGGAATTAATGAGTAATTTCGCTTTAAATATAAAAAGAGTTGAAAAAGAATTTAAAATAAATTTCAAAGAGTACTTTGCAGATGCCCTAGAAGCTCTTAAAGAGTTTGAAGAGGCTCAACTAATAGAAATTAGCGATGAAAGAATAAAAGTCTCTCAAACAGGAACTATGCTTATTAGAAATATTTGTATGCCTTTTGATGCATATTTAAATAAAATCCCAGAAGATAAAAGAAGATTTTCTAAAACTATCTAAAATAAAGTAGCTTTTTTGCTACTTTATTCTTTGTGACTTTCCAAAAACTAAATACAAAATTGCACCTAAAACTGGAAAAAAAATAAGAACTAAAATCCAAATAATTTTATTATAACCTGTAAATTCATGTTTTAAAATATCTATTAAAATATAAATATATAAAACAAAAGTAAAAACAACAAAGGTCATTAAAAATGATGATAATAAAATTGCTGACATATTAAATTTCCTTAAAACTATTTATATATTCATTCATCAATAAAAAATCTACTTTTTCATTAATTTTTATATCTAAATCCATTAAATATAAATTTGTTATATCAAACTCTTTTAATTTCACAAAATCTTTTCCAGTTGTAACAAAAGCATAATTTTTATATTCATTTTGGATTTTTAAAATATCATCTTTTATAAAAGCATAATGATCAGGAAATGAAATCATTTTTATATCTTTTGGTAAAAATTCCAACAATCTTTTTGGTTTTGAAATAGCTGTTATCAAAATAGTTTTAGATGGAAGTTCACAAACTTTTTCATCTTTTTTTATACTGATAACTCTTTTAAAATCTGTTCCTTCCAAAAGTTCAATATTAGCTTGAGCATAAAATCCTTTTGGTTCTCTATATCCACCGCTTGGTAAACAAAAAATATTTGTGGGTTCATCTTTTGGACGAAGTAAAATATTAAATTTTGATATTTGATATTTAGAAAATCCATCATCTAAAAATATTATTTTGCATCCTAATTCTTTTGCTTTTAAAATAGCTTTTATTCTATTTTCGCTTACAATTATCGTAGCATTACTTAAAGAGTTAGCTAAAAGCATAGCTTCGTCTCCACTTGTTTTTACATCTTCTAAAATTTTACCATTTAAAGAAACAACATATAAACCTTTTGAATTTCTTCCGTAACCTCGAAGAATCACACAAGCATTTTCATATTTTGAAGCTAGTTTTATTGTAAGTGGAGTTTTCCCACTTCCACCAACAATTATATTTCCAACTGAAATAATAGGAATTCCAAACTCTATTGGTTTTGACATCGCTCTTTTTGTTAAAATAATTAACATATAAACAAAAGTTAAAGGAAGAAGTAAAAATGAGATTATTTTTTGAAAAGTATTTGGAAAGAAGAGATAATCTTCAATCCATAAATGTAATTTTTGTTTCAAACTATTTTATATCCACTCAGATGCAACACTAATTACTTGGTCACAAACATAATTTACCTCTTCATCGCTAAGACCTGCGTACATTGGGAGTGAAAGTATTTGTTGATAGTTATTTAGTGCATTTGAGAACGCAGTGATTTTAATAGAATATTTTGTTTTATAATAAGATAAAAGATGTAAAGGAATATAATTAAGTCCTGTTGAAACACCTCGCTCTTTTAAAGCCCTTGCAAAAGCATCCCTATTTCTTGAGATTTTGATTATAAATTGCGTAAAAATATGTTCATCATTATGATCTAAAACTGTGATATGTTTTACATCTGATAATCTTCTTTCATAAAGTTTTGCTATTTCTTTTCTTCTTTTTATAAATTTTTCTGTTTTATTTAGTTGAGCTAAAGCATAAGCAGCATCAAGTTCAGATAAATCATACTTATGCCCAATATCAACAACATCATAAACATAATCTAAATTTCCATAACTATCATAAGTTGTTGTAAGTGCGTGAGTTCGTAGAAGTTTTGCTCGTGCTGCAATATCTTCATTATTTGTTACGATTATTCCTGAACGGCTAATTGCATATTTTGAATTTGATGGATTTGTAGAAAAGATTGTCATATCAGCTCTTAAATTTCCTACTTTTTTACCTTTATAAGTTGCTCCCAAAGATGAACGACAATCTTCAATCAAAATGATTCCATACTTTTTAGCAATATCATAAATTCTATCTAAATCAGGAGATTGACCAGCTACAAAAGTGATAATTGCACCTCTTAATTTTTTCGAATCATTAGAAGCCAGTGCTTCTTCAAATTTATTAACATCAATATTCATATCTTCCATATTTATATCAATAAAAATAGGCTCAGCATCAAAATGTCTTACAACTTCTGGTAAATTCACAAAAGAGTTAACAGACATCAAAATCTTGTCACCTCTTTTTAGTTTAATAGCACTTAATGCCAAATGAATAGCAGCTGTTGAAGTTGCTGCTGCAATTGCATATTTTGCACCAATAAATTTTTTCATACTCTCTTCAAATTCTATTACTTTTGATAAATCATTTTTTGATTCTAAAACTGATCTAATTTGATTTAATTCTTCATTATCTATTGATGCTTTGTATATTGCAATATTTTTAGCCATTAATTAATTCCACCTTATTTTTGCTATTGTTGGTAATTTACCTTTAAAAGCATTTGTTTTTATTCTATATTCTAATCTTTCAATTAAATCTTTTACAAAACCTAATTTTATTAACTCTTCTTTTGATTTATTTTTATCAACCATTTCTTTTAAAACTTCATCCATATGTTTATAAGAGTAACCAAGTTCTTCTTCATCACTTTGTCCCTCCCATAAATCAGCGCTAGGAGCTTTATTTAAAATAGATTCAGGAACACCTAAAAGTCTTGCAAATTCAAATTCATCACTTTTATAAATTTCACCAATTGGATTAATAGCACAAGCGATATCTCCAAAAATAGTCCCATAACCTAAAAGTATTTCACTTTTATTTGAAGTTCCAACAACTAAAGATTTTTCTCTTGAAGATACATCATAAAGTACTGACATTCTCATTCTTGCAGAAAAATTTCCAATTCTAAGTCTGTCTTCATTCATATTTTTTATAAAACCACTAACCATTGGTTCTATTGAGATAATTTCATATTTAATATCAAACTTTTCACAAACTTCAAGAGCGTGTTCTATTGAGCTTTTTGAAGAAAACTGTGATGGCATCAAAACACAATTTAAGTTATCTGCAAAAGCCTCTTTACATAAAATTGCAACAACAGCTGAATCCAAACCACCGGAAAGCCCAACTGTTACCTTTTTTAGACCAGTTTTCTCAACTTCAATTTTTAAAAAAGAAATTAAATCTTCCTTAATTTTTTTCCACTCTATCACTTTTAATCCTTTATTAAGTAATTATATCTCATCTTTTTTTGTTTTCTGATAAATTTCATCTAAATAAGTATTACTTATTTTATAAATATTCTCTTTTTTAAATTCTAATTGTTTCTGAATATCTAAAAGTTCTTCTTCATCGAAATATTCTAAATAATTTGGATTTATTTCTATTGTTTCTTCTGGATTTATTTTTATAAGTTTTTTTATATTTTCTATAATTTCATTTTTCATTTTTATTCTTTACTTTTTATTAAATTTATTTAGTATTTCTTCTAAATATAGTTCCATTTTTTCTACACCAATATCACTTTGAGCATTTTTACAAGATTTACAACAAGTCCCTGCATCTGTCAAAGTTCCTAAATCTTCCAATGTTTTTGCATTTTTTTCTTTAATTGCATAAACTATTTCACCTAAAGTTACCTGTTTACAAGTACAAACTTCGAAAGAATGGTGAAAATTTCTTGCCATTATTTTTCTCCTTTATCTTTCTTTATAATTTCATAAGCTTCATTTATTTCTTGAAGTTTTCTTGTTGCTTCATCAATAATATTTTGTGTAGCACCCTGCCCTGAGATAATATCAGGATGATGTTTTTTAACTAAAGTTCTATAATTTTTCTTTAAAGTCGCTGCATCATCACTTGATTCTGATTCTAAGATTTCATAAGCTTTTTCTAAAGTTATCGCTTTATTTGAAGCTTGTTGAGCATAAAAAGATTCGAAAGTTTTAATTAAATCATTAAAATCCTCTATTTTGATTTTTAAAGCATTTGAAATATCTTCCGTTATCATTTTTTCAGCAGATGAAAAATCTTTATCAATAAATGCCAAATTTAATAAATATTCCATAATTTTAATACGCTTATGATATTCATTTTTTGTTAAATTATATAATTTATTACAAATATCAATTAAATTATCAAAACTATGTTTTTCATTTTCATATAAAATTTTTAGTTTTTCTCTTATTTCTTCTGCATTTTCAAAATGACTAGAAATATCATTAAAAGTATGTTTTAAAACTTCAGCTTCTAA